>ERZ772924.30-NODE-30-length-56596-cov-6.423940_pt1 | contig 56596 bp, 49 predicted proteins | sample MGYA00512116_ERZ772924 | MGnify/ENA primary metagenome ERZ772924 (study PRJEB29015, sample SAMEA2737920) | human oral metagenome | biome: human oral; feature: human-associated habitat; material: dental | place: China | collected 2134 ...
CAAGATTGAAAAACCTGAAGCTTTAGTAAACATCGATAAGATTATGGCAGCTTGTAATGGTATTATGGTTGCCCGTGGTGACCTTGGGGTAGAAATCCCAGCTGAAGAAGTGCCTCTTATCCAAAAGGAATTGGTACGCAAGGCTAAATCACACCACATTCCGGTAATCATCGCTACCCAAATGATGGAAAGTATGATTTCCAGCTTGACACCTACTCGTGCAGAGGTAAACGACGTAGGAAACTCGGTAATGGACGGTGCTGATGCGGTGATGCTTTCAGGCGAAACTTCGGTAGGAAAATACCCTGTACAGGTAATCCAACAAATGACTCGCATCATCAAGAGTGTAGAGGATTCGAATTTGATACAAGTGCCACTTGTTACGCCTTTTATCCGTTCGTTGCGCTATGTAACTAACACTATCTGTTTTCACGCAGCCAAGATGGCGAACGACACCAATGCCAAAGTGATTACTTCGCTTACAAACAGTGGGTATGCTGCTTTCCGCATTTCGTCGTACCGACCTAATTCGCACATTCTCATCTTTACTGCCAACAAGCGTATCCTCACCCAGTTGAACCTCTTGTGGGGGGTAACTACTTTCTACTACGACCGCTTTGTCTCTACTGATGAGCTTATTGAAGACATTAACCACATTGCCAACGAAAAAGGCTACGTGGATATGGGTGATATAATGATAAGTCTCGTGTCGATGCCAATGCAAGGCAAGGGAATGGTGAACACGTTACGCGTATCGGAAATTGACTCGTGTGCGGTGAATTTTGAGAAGAAAAAGAAGAAATAATTTTAGAGGGTTAATATTTAAGAAAGGTCGTTTGGCAAGGTGCTGAACGACTTTTCTTATTATTGGTTGCAGTACGACAGGTGATTACCTGTGCGAGCCAGACTGGTTATACGAGTCTGAAGGCTGACAACTAATTGTTAAATTGATAAATTTGCTTTATCTTTGCACCCAAAGAGGAACAGATATGCCGTTTTTTGGTGTGGGATAATAGCCGATTTGGATAATAATCTAAGAGCTAAAACTAACGACTAATAACAAATACTATGATAAAGAAAATATTCATTTTTACAAGTCTGCTATTAGCAATGGCTTGTAGTGACAAAAAAGAGAAAGAAATAGCAGCGATTCCGATGGACTTTGATTGGATACGTCTTGATTCGCTCTTTATGAAAACTCCCGACGCAAAAATGGGTGAATTAAGTGCACAGTATCCTTATTTTTTTACTCAGAGCGTTACTCCCGAAGAGTGGTGTGAGATACGCAAGGGTTCTATCTTCCCTGATATTCCTGCTTTTGCGAATCTGCATTATGCCGATTTATATGGAGAAATTGAAAAGAGTGTAGGTACACTTTCTGCTGAGAAGAAAGAGATTAAGAACTTGTTTCAGCATATTAAGTACTATTTCCCCAAGTTTGAGCCACCTAAGGTTGTGATGCTCATCAGTAGGGTAGCTTATGAAACCCGAGTGATTTATGCCGATAGTCTCTTACTTATCGGCACAGATAATTACTTAGGAACTCAACACAAATACTACCAAGATATGGATAAGTACATCAGGGCTGATTTAGACAAGAAAAACCTTGTGATAGATGTAGCTGATGCTTTTGCCGATAAACTCGTACCTCGTGGCATACACCTCACTTTCTTGGACAATATGATTTACGAGGGCAAGAAGCTCTATTTAGAAAGTAAGTTATTACCCAAAAAAACACCTGCTGACCTTTTGCGTTATGATGCGAAGAAGTATGCTTGGGCTGAGGCAAACGAAGCTGAGATATGGCGTTATTTTATAGAAAAAGAATTACTGTATCAAACAGATAAGAAACTGCTCACTCGCTTTTTGTATCCAGCTCCTTTCTCTAAGTTTTACTTAGAATTAGACAACGAATCACCAGGGCAAATAGGTAGATTTATAGGGTTACGCATAGTACAGGCTTATGCTAAAAATCACAAAGAGGAATCTATGTTGAAAATCTTAGCAATGAAACCCGATGAGCTCTTTAAGCAATCACTCTATAAACCTGATAAGAATTAGCAAATTAGGAAATGGGTTGATTAGCTAACTTCTTTTTACATTGGAGAAATGAAAATTCTAAACACACAACAAATGCGCGATGCTGATGCGCATACTATCTCTGCTGAAGGTATCACCTCGTGGCAACTGATGGAGCGCGCCGCAACCAAACTCTTTGAGTGGATAAAAGAACACCTCCCCAAAGAGCAAACTGTTACTGTATTGGCAGGCACGGGGAACAACGGAGGAGATGGTCTCGCTTTGGCGCGTATGCTCATAGCTGATGGTTGGCAAGTGAATATTTATCTACTTTGTTTCAGCGAACACCTATCGCCCGATTGCCAGCAGAACAAAGAGCTCTTAGGAGCACAAGGAATTGTGATTGCCGAAATAAGAGCCGAACAAGTAAATAATATCACGTTTGGTAAGATAGTGATAGATGCTGTTTTTGGCATTGGGCTCAACCGTCCAGCTCCTAAATGGGTACAACAAATATTTCGGAATTTAAACGACTCTAACAGCTATGTATTAAGTGTAGATATGCCCTCGGGTCTGCCTACCGAACGCATTCCGTCTCCCGAGGAGGTTTGGGTACACCCTCACCAAGTGCTCACTTTTCAAGCCCCGAAATTGCCTTTCTTCCTTCCTTCCACAGGTTGCTATATCCGTAAGTGGGAAGTGCTCAACATAGGTTTGGACGAGCATTTTTTAAAGACTCTTCACCCAGATTTCTACTATCTCGAATCCGATATACAGCAATTACAACGACGACGTGCCAAATTTTCGCACAAGGGTACTTATGGGCACGCGTTGCTCGTAGGGGGAAGCTATGGTAAAATAGGGGCGGTAGTGCTTAGCGGGACAGCCGTATTGCGCGCAGGGGCAGGTCTGCTTACCGTTGCAATTCCCCAATGTGGTTATAGCATACTGCAAACTGCTCTGCCCGAAGCGATGGTACTCACCTGCGAGGAAGAAAAACACTATAAGACAGCAGAGATTCCTTTTACGCCCTCTGCCATAGGCGTAGGTATCGGTTGGGGTACGCATCCCGAAACCGCCTCAGCACTCTTTGGTCTTTTTCAGCAGTACCCTGATACACCTTTTGTAATAGATGCCGATGCGCTGAATATCCTCGTTCAACATCCTGAACAATTAAAAAACCTTCCAAAAGATGCAATTCTCACACCACACCCCAAGGAATTAGAGCGTCTTATAGGTAAGTGGGACGACGACTTGCACAAGCTCACCAAAGCTAAAGCCTTTGCCAAAGAGCACAAAGTAATACTTCTTATCAAAGGAGCCTATACGATGATAACCGATGGAGAAAAGTATTGGATAAATTCCACTGGAAATGCAGGAATGGCAACCGCGGGCAGTGGCGATGTCCTTACCGGAATGCTTACAGGCTTACGAGCTCAGAGTTATAGTGCGGTAGAAGCTGCTTGCTTAGGTGTTTTTTTACACGGTTTACAAGGTGACCGTGCAGCAAAAAAAATAGGTATGGAACGCCTTATTGCACGCGACCTTTTATAGTCTTGGCACGGTTTTTGCTCATATGTTAGCAGTTTATCATTAAAAAGTGACAAATAATGAAAAGACTTATCCTAAGTATGGCAGTAATAGCAATGTTTCTCACTAGTTGTGGCAACAGTAAAAACGCTGTGAGTTACACTCCCGCTGAGAACTATTTTGTGAATAATACTTTCCAAAATACAAAAGTAGAAACTTTAAAAATCGACTCACAAGCTGATTTTGACCGTATCTTTGGAGGTGCCACTACTATCACAGCTCGCCCTACCGCTATTGATTTCAGCAAACAGAGCGTTTTAGCTATCGTGGCTCCTGCCAGCAATAAGGAAGTAAAAATAGTGGTAAAAGCCTTAGAAACCACTCTTACAGGTGGTATTTTGGTGAAATATACCATAGATGAAGGTAAAGATTTAGGCTATACTGCCCAATCTTCTGAAATACTCATTGTAAACAAAACCGATAAAGAAGTAGAGTTTAGAGAAGTATTTTAAACCATAGAAAAATCCCATCGCTATTATTTTATATAACAATAGGGGAGACAGTTTACATAAACTGTCTCCCCTCTCTTTTTGATTAACATCAGTCGGTATAACCAAATACTATTTCCTCATTTTCCACCCACACCTCGCACCTCCAAGATTCTCAGAGTCTCTCCGAGACCTTCAACAAGCCGTCTATCCTTTCTCTTTCTTTCGCATCGAAAGCCTGTTTTTACTATTTTTAGCATTGTTGTATTACAGTATGAATCAACTACTTATACACCCTTTCTATACCAATCTTCCAAGATTCGTATAAGCTTCCTATAAGCTCTCTATAAGCTAAGCACACCCATCTTACTCCTTATTTTGCACCTTTTACTTCAACACGCCCTTCCGAACCTTTCCGTTTCCTTCCGAAAACCCTGACCAGTCCTATTTGTCCGACAAGTCAGACCTATCAAAAACCTTTTTTATCACTACCCATTTACTAATTTCCCAATCTACTAATCTGCTAATTAATGGCCGGTGTGGCTCACACCTGTGAGAACTGACGTTTTTCAGAATATATAAGTGTAACCAACGTTAATAGTAGCTTGATGGCGAGTTACATAGTTTCCTTTTTGCCAAAAAGAGCCTCCGTATTCTCCATAAATAGAGAGTATGGTTTTATCGGTAGCGTAGATTTCTATCCCAGCGAGGAGGTGAAGAGAGAGGTTGAGAGTACCTCCTGTGGAGCTTTGGTAGTTCACCTCTTGAGTTTTAAACTGATGCCATATAGGAGCGTTGAACTGTAATCCCCCACCTGTAAGGAGATAAACATTGTTATTTACAGGAGTAAGCACTTCTAATCTCACAGGTACTTCAAGGGTGGCTACCCTTAGCAGAGAGTATTCTTTTTCACTCTCTTTAAAGTTTCCTTGTGAAAAATGAGATACTCCTAATCCTGTTCCCAAACGGAAGTTTTTTTCGGGATAATAGTGTATTTGTAAATGACCGTGTTCAAAAATCCCGAAGGTTTGAAAATCGTTGCTTACCATTTTGGCAAAACCTATACCGGCAGAGGGTATGAATGACCATTTAGAATAGGGAATACTATCTTTAGCGGTTTCTTTTTCTTGGCTAAAAGCGCTAACAGTAGCCCATAATAACAGGGATAATAATAACTTTTTCATTTTATATTTAGTTTTTTAAGCTTTCAAGGATTGAAAGTCAGAATTGTCAGACCAATCAGACTCCGTCCAATAACTGACCCCTTATTTAGGTACTCCCCAAATAGGGAAAGCGTACAAAGGAAATTCATAGCTTTGCAATAGATATACGGGGTTATCTTCTTGAGGTTGAACTTTTATATTTAATTTTTTAATATAGAAGCCCTGTGTACCAAGGTCGTAGATGGCACCTAACGCACGTTTAGCTTGCTCTAAGATAGCCTTGTTTTTCTCATCGCTCCAAGCTTTAGCATCGCTAGTACTCAAATTTTTATCACTGTCTTTTAAGTATAAACGTTTGTTTTTGAGTTCGTATTTACAACTTATTTGTAGTATAGAGAATCCGCTATCAGGGAATCGATGTCCTATTTGTATATTACAATCATCAGTGCCATCAAACATTATTCTAAGCATAAAGAGGTCGGTAGAGGCATTGACTTTTAAGACATCTTCATAGAAGGCTTCACTCATATATTCATTATTTTTGAAAGCTTGGCTTATAAGAGCAAACCCTTCAATAGTGGTATTGACATCTTTATAATCGTCGTTGTCAAAGAAATTAGGAGGTACTGAGGAATAGAAAAGTTCGGCAGTAACCCCATTTACCGTTGCCTTATACACCGGAGGCATACTACCTGCAACGCGTTCCAACTCGGTGAAAGGTTGTCCTCCTAAAGTGAAAGTGCGATTGAAAGCAACGCCTTTTTCAGTTGCTAAAACAGCTACTTTACTTTGGGTATCTTTCAGTGCCAACATTCTATTGGTAAACTGAATAGGGTAAGTAGTAGGAGTGCCCGTAGCGGTGCTTACTTTTAGATAATAATGAGTTGCATTTTCCGTAATCGGAGTGATATTTTTGTACAAAGCAGGGGTACGTGTCCAATCGGCAGAGGTAGCAGGCTCAAAGTAAATAAAAGAATTGCCTTTTACAAGTAGATTCTGAAATTTGAGTTTGTTACCATCTTTACCTGTGTACAAAAACTGATATACCTTCCCCGTATGGGCATAGCCTATTTCCCCTTGCAAGGCATCGGCTAACAGGTGGATTTGATTCTGCCCTATAAAACTGAGCACCAAACCACGTGCCTCTTCTTGGGTGCTATAGCTACTGATAGTAGGAGTAACAGTGCCACTAAGATCGGAGAGCATAGATACTTTTCCTTGAGTGTCGAACTTCATCAGGAACTGATAGCCTCCAAAAGAGTCGTCCGCAGAGATATAAGTAAGTTTCCATCCTTCGGAAGAAGCAGTAAGTTCTTTCATTAGAGTGGTGTTTTCCACTGGGTCAATAGGGTTATCTACAGCATCGTTGTCGTTCTTAGAGCAGAACGAGAGGCTCATAGCGAGCAAGAGTAGGGTTATTTTTTTCATAGTAATATAAGTAATTTTTATATTAGAGGCTACTAAAAATAGTAACCTCTAATATATTTACAATTATCTCATTTGTGCATAATAAGGAATATTATTCTCTGGGGTATTAGCACTTTGTAAGGTATAAGCAGGATTGGTATAACGTCCGATTCTTTTAGAAAGTTTGGTTACATAAAAACCATCAGAGGCTATATTTGCGAAATAATCCATAGCAGACCGTGCTCTTTGTAAAACTGTACTATTAGCAGGAGCCTGCCATTGAGCAGATAAAGTATTTTCTGCTTTATTCTTGAGATAAAGACGTTTATTTCTTAACTCATAATCAAAAGTTGCTGTGTAATACGCTTCTGTTCCACTAAAGTTATAACCTAAAGCTACAAGACATTTTGTGCCTTGAAAAACTAATTGTGTTCTTGTGAAATCGGTAGTGCTATTTACTTTTAAGACATTTTCATAGAAAGGAGTACTTGTAATATTTGTATATGTTTTCATTTCATCTGTAAGTAAGATAAAAGCAGCTATACGAGTGTTCACATCTCTATAATCATCAGTGATAAATGCATCAGGAGGTACTAATGAATAGTGTACCTTTACCGTTACCCCATCAACAGTAGCTTTATAGGTAGGAGGTGTGGTACTGTTATCACGTGTAAATTCAGTAAACTTCTTACCTTGGATAGTAAGGGCTGGTTTGAATGCTACACCTTCTTTGGTAGCCACAGTTGAGGCTTGTGAAAAATCATTGGTGTTAGAAAGTGGAGCTACCCCTATACTTCCATTTTGCATAGCAATTTCATAGGGAATGGTATTACCATTAGCTGTTACCTCCATATAATAATTAGAGATATTCTCTGCCAAGGCATTGAGGTTACTTGAAAGAGTGCTAATATCTGTCCAATCTTGTGCTGTAGCGGGCTCAAAGTACACAAATTGTTCAGTAGATTTGCGCTGGGTTTTGAATTTGAGTTTATCGCCTTCTTTACCGTAATACAGGAACTGATATTCACCTGCATAACCAGCTCCTCGTTGTCCTTGTATCGCATCAGATAGTTCGTGGATATAGGTTTTGGTAGTGAAGGTAAGTTTCACTCCTTGTCCTTGTTGCAATTCGTACTTGCTGGTGGTAGCAGAAATAGTACTACTACTAAAGTCGGATACCATTGTTACAAGACCTTCAGGAGTAAACTTCATCAAGAAATGGTAGCCACCAAAGGTACCCTCTTTGGTAAAGTAGGTAAGTTTCCAGCCTTGAGAGGCGGAAGTAAGGGCATTGCGAAGTTCGCTTTGTTTTTCATCGAATCGCTCAGAAGGTGTTTTCCCAAAGAGGTCATCGGGGTCATTCTTTTGGCAGGAGAGAAGAGTAAGAGCCCCTGCAAGTATGTATATTAACTTTTTCATTGTTCTACTTTTTATTGTAATACAGATAGCATTTGTTGTTCTACTTTAGCTTGTAGTTGATAGATGTCGATACCCCATTCGCTTTTGAAGTAGGCTACTACAAAAGCTTCCTTCTTGCGAATAGCTTCTTTTCCAGTCGCGCTACTGATAGCGTTTATTTTGGCGTCCCAAGCGGTTTTACTCATACTGAGCATTCCAGAGGTCATCTCAGCAAAGTCTTCGATGTCATTCAACATAGAATATGGGGTGATAAAACCAGCGGCGTTAGCATCGGCTTCTCGCACGTTATACCAGTTGGCGGTATAGCCAGAAGGGGTAATCTTGCCATATTCAGAAGAATAAGGTTTCTTCTGGTTGATGATGTGGCAATACTCGTGCTGAATGGTATGAAAATATTGGCGAGTAGCGGCGTGTTTGGTCACATCGAGCTGATCGACATTGAAAAGAGTGATTTTCATACCGCTATCCGCAAACCCAAGGGTAATAGTACCACTGGGGTTCACGTTGTACCCCCCGATAAGAGAGATTTGGCGCGGTGCTACTTCTTTTATGAAGTTAGGTCCCGCTACCTCCGAATAGGCATCAATCCATACTTTTTTTACGATTTCGAGCATCGGTTGCACTTTGGACTCGGTAGGAGGATAGAGAAATTTACCCATTTCGAAATCAGCATCGATATAGTTATAGGTTACTATAATATTGTAAGGCTTTTGGAAGTTGTTGTATATATAGGTATCCAAAGGAGTCTTAGCTGTAACTCTGGGTTTTAATACGCTCTCAGAGTTTAGTGTTTCTTTGTTGTTGCAGGCAGCTAACAATAAAGCCAACACTGCGATTATACTTATTTTTTTCATATGATTAACTATTAAAAATTAGCAATTATCTTGGGTTTACAGTGATACCGTTAGAAACAGCATCTTCAGGGATTTGCAACTCACGACGAGGGTCGTTTTTAAGGAGTTCCATTGTTTGACCCCTTTTCACGTGCACGACTTTCATTCCGAGACGTTTGTTATCGATCCAGCGCAAACCTTCAAACACAAAGGTAGCTCTTCTCACATCGGCTACTGCTTGTAACCATTCACGTTGTTGGGTAGAAAGTGTATAAGTGGGGTCGAACTCAGTACCTTTGTTTTGATAAATATCATTCATATCTTCTTCACTTAATGCAAAAGTATCGGGGATATTTTGCAAGGTTTTCTTTTTTAGGAAGACTACCAAATCGGTAAGGAACTTCGCTTTTTCGCCTTTCATTAGGTAGGCTTCCAAACGGTTGAGGAATACCTCGTCGTAAGAGATGAGCACTGCCATATCATAAGGATAACCAATTCCTGCCGATACATTAGTGTATTTGAAGTACTCTTGATATTTAGGAAAATTCCGATAATCGTCGTTTCCGTAAATAGAATAAGCCCAAGTAGCGTTGAAAGCATTTAGTGGATGTTTGTCGTCACCTAATACTTCTTCAGATTTTTGCAAGGTCAAGCCATATTTGTTAAAGGCAAATTTTCTTGCATAAACAGAGGAAGCACCTACAATCAGAGCGTTAGTGGGCTCATCGGAGCTAGCGTACAAGAGTTGTTGTTGTGCATAAGTGCGTGTGCGTTGTCCTCTCACATCACGTAGCTTATTAGCAGGGGCACTACCAAGAGCCTCATTGGCGTGTGCTATTACCTTATCCCAATCACCTTTTACCAAGTAGAAGCGTGAAGCAAAAGCGTGTGCTGCTTCTTTGGTAAAGTGGAATTTAGGTTTGCTATACTTGCTGTTATCAATAAGGGGTAGGCCTTCAGTCAAGTCTTTTTCAATCGCGTCGTAATAATCTTTTAAAGGGATGCGTTTGTATATCTCAAAAACTTTTCTTTCGGCTTTGGTAGCATAGGGCAACCCTAAATCGGAAGTGGCAGTAGCAGGGTTGTAGGGCTTACACCAAAAGAGTCCTAACATAAAGTGTGCATAGGCACGTGCTACCAAAGCTTCTCCTTTGAGATAGTTGAGCTCACTACCTCCTCCGAGTTTTTCTACCGCTTCCAAAGCATAGTTAGTATTAGCGATAGCTCCATAAGCCGCATAGAAATAATAAGGAGGTGTATCCCAAGAGCTATACTCATTGTTAGTTTCCCAAGAGTACATTTGTGTATTGAATATAGACGACTCGGTGAGGTTCACTTTGTCGCCAGCATTATCACTCATCGTTTCGCAAAAATCAGCATACAAAGCATTGGGATAAGCAGTGGCTAAGAGCTCTTGTACTTTTTCAGGCGAATCAAGTTCTGCGCGTGTATCAGGCAGTTCGTCTAGAAATTTATCGCAAGCGGTAAACGATAAACCTAAAAAGAGGGCTATTATGGGTGTATATATATTCTTTTTCATTGCTTACATATTTTTTAGATTCCAAGGTTGATAGTAAAGGTATATTGGGTATTTACAGGGTAAGCTACCCCACCAGTACGGAAGAACTCGGGGTCTTGCCCATTGAGATTCTTATCGGCATAAATCAAGAATGGATTGGTAGCTTGCAAGCGCAAGGTAAGATTGTTTACGTGTAAAGCCTCCAAAACATCTTTAGCAAAAGTGTACGAGAGTGAGATGTTTTTCATACGTACAAAAGAGCCATCTACTACGCGTTGAGTAGAATAGTTGTAGGCGCTATACGCGCGTAGAAGGGTAGCTAAACCTATCTCATTCACGGCTCTCATATCGGCGATAGCAGGGATATTAGTAATTTTTTCATCACCTGGATTGATCCAGCGGTTTCTCATCTCTTTAGGAAACACACTGAGGTCGTTGTAAGCTACACTATATTGTTCAGGTTTGCGTATCTTGTTGCCTGCTGCTACGGTAATCAAGCAACTGAATTCCCAGTTTTTATATTTGAAAGTATTGGAAAGCCCCGCAGTAATATTAGGTTCTACAGGACCTTCCTTTTTGAGATAAGACAAGATATTATCCATACTTTGGAAATCTATTTTACTATAGTCGGTGCTACCGTCGAGCAAGTTAAACACAGGAAGACCTTTATCGTTTAATCCTTTGAAATCATAAGAATACAAGGTATTACGAGCCCCTCCTACTACATTTCCTCCTACTTCACGTACTAAGTTGTACACATTAGGACGATAGGTAAGACTTGTAATTTCTTGATTGAAATAAGCGAAATTGATACCTGTATTCCAGCTGAAATTATCAGTTTTGATATTTTTAGTATCCAAAGCGAGTTCAATCCCTTTTGTTACCATTGTGGCATTGTTGGCTAATTTGATAATTTCACCACCAATACCTGAGGTGCGAACATAGTCAATTAGGTCTTTAGAGTTCTTTTGATAAAGGTCTAATGACAAGTTGATACGGTTTTTAAACAAGCCAAGTTCTATACCTACGTTAGTTTCGTATACTTTTTCCCAAGTAAGATCCATATTTTGGAGATCGTCTATCTGAATAATATTTTCTCTATCACCAATATTGTAACGGTTAGCTACTCCGTTTTTGAAAACTGCTAAAGCGTTGCTGGCAGCTCCTAAACCAGCGATAAGTCCGTAGCTAAAACGGAAAGCAAGGTTTGAGATAGTGTTATTATCTTCGAGGAATTTCTCGTTGGAAGCGTTCCAACGAGCACTCGCATTCCAAGTAGGTAACCAGCGAGCAGAACGACTACGCCCTAATTGGTTAGAGCCTTCGTAATTGGCAGTGCCGGCGAATACATAGCGGTTGTCGTAGGTATAGGTACCTTGCAAGAAGAAAGCTATACCACGCTCTTTGGTAAATGATTTACCAAAATAAGGAGAGTTATCCTGTATTGTTTTTTGAATCACGCGATAATCGGTAAAGGCGGTTCCTCCGCGTGCGAACTGATAACCATATCCGTTGAAGAAAGAGTTATCGCGGTCGGTATGGCGATACTCTTGTCCAAGGAATACTTTTAGGTCGTGAACATCTTTAAACAAGCGTTTATACTCTAAGGCATTACGAAAGTAATAACTTTGCAAGTTATTTTCAGTGAGTCTATAGATACCTCCGTTAGGCAATGCTACTTGAGGAATCATATCAGGGTTTTCAGGATCTTCAAATAAGAAAGGATTGGCTTTGGCAATCACGGTAGTGCGATTGGCGCGATAGGCTCCTACCACGTTAGAATCTTCTCTCATAGAGTGCTCGTTTGAACTCTTTACGTGGCGTACAGAGCCAAGGAAATTATACTTCAATCCTTTAGCTAATTTAACTTCTATATCACCCTGTATTTTATACTCAAGCACGTTCAAATCCATATAGTTATTGGCGAGTTCGTTGAGGATGTTCATAGGAGCATAGTTGTAGCTGTAGTACTCATATTTCCCATCATCACCATAAGGGCGCAAGGCGCGTGTGGTATTGAGCGCATAGCTAAAAGGGTTGATATCGAAATCGCGATCATAACCACCATTTACAGTGTTGGCAGAACGGTTATAAGTACCGGGAGCTTTTTGGGTACGGATAGAGCCTTGTGTAAGCACCCCTATCTTTACGCTGGGTGAAAGGGTATAGGTGGTTTTGAGGTTACCGGTTACACGGTGCACACGGTCGGCAATCGTCCAACCGGGGTCTACAAAGAAACCTACTGAACCATACACCGTTGCGTTTTCACCCCCACCAGAAAGACTCACGGTGTGGTTTTGAGTGAGCGATGGGCGAAAGAGGGTTTTAAACCAATCGGTATTGGCGTATTCGTATTTGCGCAAGAAAGCAAGGCGTGCTGCTTCGGTATTTTCGAGTAAGAAAGTACCTGTAGCGGGATTAAAGGTATCGATAGCGCGATACATTATATTATAAGCCCCACCGTAACGCGCTTGAGTATAAGAAGAAAGCGAGAAGTAGCCTTTGCGTTCTAACTCTTGATAAACGTCCATTGTTTCTTGAGAGTTCATAATGTCGTACTGATTATAGTTAGGAATCATACGCACGGACTCTTCCAATTGGTAGTTTACTTGGGTTTTTACGTTTTTTCTACCGCTTTTAGTGGTGATAATCACGGCACCGTTCAGGGCACGTGCTCCGTAAAGAGAAAGGGCTGAGGCGTCTTGGGAGTCATTCCGAAGATTGGCTGGCTCATCACCACCGTCGGATACCTTGCCGGATTCGTATTTTTCATCATCGGTGTCATCAACGCAGCTGGTGGGAAGATGAAACCCCTGCCGCTGATTGGCAACTTCACGCTGATCAAGTAAGCAGCCATCCTGCGAAATTCGTCTGACGGATTTCTCCACACCAATCGCCAAAACGGGCGCCTCTTTCATGTTTGAAGGGGGCGCCCGATGTTTTTACAAAGGCCCACGAGGCCTTTTTTCAGATCTAAAACGGCTGTGTACTTATTCCTCGTCTAATCAGATCAGCGCGAAACAGTCGTGTGCTTATGCATCATTCAATCTTTCCTGCCTAAAACGGACGTGTACTTATTCTTTTCCTAATCCGATCAACGCGAAAGAGTCATGCACTTATTCCTCGTCCAAATATCGACGCGTGAGGGGGCCAAACGCATCGATCCGACGGTCGCGTAGGAAAGGCCACCAGCGGCGCACATGTTCACTACGCTGCAAATCGACCGAAATCACACGGATAGCCTCCGCATCGGTCGGTAATTCGGTCAAGATTTCCCCCTGCGGACCTGAGGCAAAGCTGTTTCCCCAGAATTGTATGCCGGACGTTTGCCCAGAGGGGTCTATTTCGTGCCCGACACGGTTAACCGTAACGACGGGTAGGCCGTTCGCCACAGCATGGCCCCGCTGCACCGTCCGCCAGGCGTCGAGTTGCCGACTTTGCTCTTCAGGCCGATCGGAACGTTCCCAGCCAATAGCCGTGGGATAGATAAGCAGATCTGCACCACGAAGGGCCATCAGTCGGGCGGCCTCCGGGTACCACTGATCCCAGCAAACCAGTACGCCAAGACGACCCACGGAGGTAGGTATGGGCCGGAAGTCGAGGTCGCCGGGCGTGAAGTAGAACTTCTCGTAGTACGCCGGATCGTCCGGGATGTGCATTTTGCGGTACCGCCCTGCTATCGTTCCGTCTTTTTCGATCACGACGGCCGTATTGTGGTAAATCCCCGGTGCACGTCGCTCAAAGAGCGACAGCACGAGCACCACACCACACGCACGCGCTACCTCGCCAAAGTGCGCCGTCGAGGGTCCGGGGATCGATTCGGCCAAGTCGAAGACAGTGACGTCTTCCGTCTGACAGAAATAGAGGCTGTTGTGCAGCTCCTGAAGCACCACGAGCGAAGCACCTTCGGCGGCACACGTCCGGATAGCGTCCGTAAGGCGGGCGATGTTGTCGGTCGTGTCGGCCGTGTTATGCTGTTGAATGAGTCCAATTTTCATCGTTCAAATAGGGATTAAAGGGGGGAATATTCGTCCGACTCCGTGTCATCGTCGTCGGCATAGACGTTGAGCACGCCTGCGGGATACTGCATGGTGGCGCAATGGATGGCACCGCCTTGCTGGATGAGTGGCAGGCAGTCCACACTGATGATTTCGCGGTCGGGGAAAGCTGTTTGGAGAACCTCACGCGCCTGTTCGTCCAGCTCGTCGTTACCGTAGGCAGGCACCAGCACGGCACCGTTTAGGATGAGGAAGTTCGCATACGTGGCTGGCAGCTGATAGCCGTCCTCGTCAAAGACCGGCTCAGCCATTGGCAGCGAAATGAGGCGGTAGGGCTTCCCCTCGGCCGTGCGTAGGGCGAGGAGTTCGCGCTCCATGGCCAGTAGCTCGTCGAAATGACTGTCGTCCGGGTCGGTGCACTGTACATAGGCGATCGTTTCCGGGTCGCAGAAACGCGCCAAGGTGTCCACGTGGCCGTCCGTGTCGTCGCCTTCGAGGTATCCGTTCTTCAGAATAAGAATACGGTCGGCATCGAATATGCCCTTTATGATGCCCATGATCGTATCTTTTGACAGGCGCTCGTTGCGGTTCTTAGAAAAGATGCAGCTGGCGGTGGTAAGCACTGTGCCACATCCATCGGACTCAATGCTGCCGCCCTCCAGCACGAAGGGAGGACTAAAGACTTTGATACCGGGGGCGAAGGCCTGACCGCTTTCCATCTCGGAGACGATCTGGTTGTCGTAGTTGGCTGGATACTTCATCCCCCAGCCGTTAAAGATGAAATTGAAGACCGCGGGTTTGTCGTTGTTTGTGACAGTGATGCCGCCATGATCGCGCGCCCAGGTGTCGTTGGTGCCGGGGACTTCACAGATGTGAATGCGATCCTGATCGAGGTCTTCGATGTAGGGATGGACGATGTCGGCACTCGGGGTGACAATCATCACGGGCTCGAAGCGGATGATTTCGCGGACAATGCGGGCGTAGCATTGTGAGATCTCGTCGAGCATAGGCTCCCAGTCGGTGCCGCTGTGCGGCCAGGTGAGCTGTATGCCGCTTTGGGGCTCCCATTCGGCGGGGAGGACGACAAGCGGCAGATTCTCTTCGTCTGATTCAGGCGTTGAGTTGGCTTTCGGTTCTTTCTGATTGTTCATTGGATGAGGGGTTTTGCGACTCTGGTCGGATGCTGAACTCGCATCCGCAGTAGTTCTGGTTATAAAAATTGTATTCCTTGATCAGTGCGTTGCGGCGATCGCTGAGGCCACCCTTGCGCCAGTTCTGCGCCCAGAAGGTGAGCCCCGGATAGCGCGCTGCAGCCGCTTCACCGGCCGCGGTGATCTGCTCGAGGCTCTTCCAACGCGACGAGGCGAGGGTGGTGGTGAAGACGGGGAAGTCGTGTTCGTGTGCGTAGCGGGCCACGGTCTCGAGCCGCACCGCGAAGCACATCTGACAGCGGGCGCCGCGCTCCGGTTCGTGCTCCAAGCCACGGACGCGCTGGCGCCAAGCCGCGTGGTCATAGTCTGCATCGGTGAAGGGGACACCGAGGCGCAGGGCGTGGCGCTGGAGCTCGGCCTTGCGTTTGGTGTACTCCTCGAGGGGGAAGATGTTCGGGTTGCAAAAGATCAGCGTCGGGTGCAGCCCGTGGGCCAGCATCCACTCCAAGATGGCGCTGGAGCAGGGTGCGCAGCAGGCGTGGAGCAGCACGCGGTCGGCACCGTCGGGGACGATAAAGGGGGATTTCTTCTGTTTCATGTTCTGGGGTGGGGACGAGTTATTCCGAGCCACTTCTTAATGCGGGTGCGGCGTAAGCGATGGGTCGATGGAGGGGGTATGATAGCCTCGGCAGAATGTCTGCCGACGCACTCATGGGGTGTGATAGCCCCGGCGACAGTGTCGCCAGCACGCTCATGGGGTGTGGTAGCCCCGGCGACAGTGTCGCCGGCATACTCATGGGGTGTGGTAGCCCCGGCGACAGTGTCGCCAGCGTATGATTCATCGATACCCGATCCACTTTACGATCTCCTTCAGGTTGGGTTTCTTGCCATAAAGCAGGATGCCGACGCGGTAAATGCGGCCCGAGAGCCAGACCACACCCAGGGCTGTGGCGTAGAGCAGGGCGATGGATAGCAGGGGCTGCCAGAGGGGAATGTCGAACGGCAGGCGCATCATCATCACCACGGGCGAGGTCAGCGGGATGAGGGAGCACCAGAAGGCCAGCGGGCCGTCGGGGTTGTCGAGGCTGTAAATGCCGGCGTAGAGGGCGAAGATGAGCACCATCATCACGGGCATCATGAACTGCTGAGCGTCCTCGGGGTGATCGATCACGGAGCCAATGGCAGCGAAGAGGGAGGCGTAGAGCAAGTATCCGCCCACGAAGTAGGCCGCGAAGGAGAGCAGGAGCAACGGCAGGTTGAAGGAGCTGAGCGCCGCCATCCATTCGGCCGTCTGGGCCACGTCGGCGGGCGCTGCGGCGGTGTCGGTCGGGGTGACTGCGGCGCCGGTGAGGGCTGTGATGGCCCCGACGCCGACCAGGGTCAGCACGCCCCAGAGTAGGAGCTGGGTGAGTCCGACGAGTCCGATGCCGATGATCTTACCCGCCATCAGGTCGAAGGGCCGTACGGAGGAGACCATCAGCTCGACGATGCGGTTCGTCTTCTCTTCCGACACGCCCTGCATGACCATCGATCCGTAGAGGGTGATGAACATGTAGACGGCCAGGGTGAAGACGATGCCGATGATGTAGGCCAGTTGGGTGGAGGAGGTGCTCTCGGAGCCGTCGTCGTTCAGCTTGACGGTGCGGATCTGGTAATCCACGCGGCTGTCACGGACGATCTGCTCGAGGTTGGGGATGCCATAGGCGGCCATCTTGTCGTGCTCCATGCGCTGGCGGAGCGTCTCGTTGACTAAGCGCGAGAGGTCGGCGGGGATTTGCTGGCGGGAATAGAGCGTGGCGGCCGAGGAGTCGCGGAGCAGGTCGTCGGTGACTTCCAACGTGGCGAAGGGGTCGTCGGTCCGTGTGGTGACGAAGCGATAACCATCGGTGTCGGTGAAGAGCGGTGCGTAGTGGCCGGTGTGGTCGATGACGGCCACGGTGCGCACGTCGTCGGCACGGAACGAGGCCAGCCAGAGCGGCACGAAGATCATACCGATCATCAGCAGGGGCGTGAGTAGCGTCAGCAGCAGGAAGGATTTCTTGCGTACCCGGAAGAGGTACTCGCGGCGGATGATCAGGGGGAGGGTAGAGGATAGAGGGTAGAGGGTAGAGGGTAGAGGGTAGAGGGTAGACATATTGAATAGGGGGTTAGAGGGTAGAGGGTAGAGGGTAGAGAGTAGAGGGTAGAGAGTAGAGGGTAGAGGGTGGAGGATAGAGGGTAGAGGGTGGAGGATAGAGGGTGGAGGGTAGAGGGTGGAGGGTGGAGTCAATAGTATTTGGATAGCGTTTTGATCATGCTGCTGATCATGCGTCCTACTTCTGTTGAGAGTTCGATGTGTTGTCTCAGATGTGCCTCGGTGATATATCCGACTCGATAGCAGATTTCGACTTGAGTCTCTAATTCGACGCGTGATCCTTGGGCGTATTGCAGGAAGTGCACCATTTCTTTTGGGCCTCGTGCATTCCCTTCGGCAATATTGGAGGGAATAGATACCGCAGAGCGCCTCATCTGATCTCCGATTGCGAATTTCTCTTCTCGAGGAAGAAGCAGGGTAAGGCGATAGGCATACACCGCCAGTTGCATTGCCCTTTCCCAAACGATTAATTCTCGGAAACTCTTTCCAGCCATATCCTGTGTCTGTCGTCTTGTGATCTCAAACGTAGAAGGCGCATCTCTACCCTCTACCCTCTACTCTCTACCCTCTACCCTCTACTCTCTACCCTCTACAGTCTTGATAAATATCTCATTCATGGAGGGCAGTACCTCGCGGAAGGCGCGCAACTCACCTTGGGCGCTCAGGGAGGAGAGCAGTTCGGCGTTGCTTACGGTTGGCGACTTACGGATTCGGATCGCAGTGCCGCCGCCTGAGGGTGTGGCGCTGATCAGAGTGTATCGTGTGGGGTCGGGTTGGAGGGTGATGGCGCCGACATATTCCACTTCGAAGAGGTGCTCCTTATATCGCTCCCGCACCTCGTGCACATTGCCCGAGAGCACCACCCGAGAGTGGTCGATGAGTGCGATCTCGTCGCAAACCTCCTCTACCGAGGCCATGTTGTGCGTAGAGAAAATCAGCGTCCGCCCCTCGGCCTTGAGGCGGAGCATTTCGCACTTGAGTTGCTCGGCATTGACTGGGTCGAAGCCACTGAATGGCTCGTCGAAGATGAGCAGTGCGGGCCGATGCACGACGGTGATAATGAACTGCACCTTCTGCTGCATGCCCTTCGATAGTTCCTCCAGGCGACGGTTCCACCAAGCCATGATGTCGAACCGTTCGAACCACTCCGTCAGGCTCGCCCGAGCATCGGTGGCGCTCATTCCCTTGAGCCGTGCGAAATAAAGCGCCTGCTCGCCGACCTTCATTTTCTTGTACAGGCCGCGCTCCTCGGGCAGATAGCCAATCCGACGGACGTCGTCCGGTTGCGACGGGTGTCCGTCGAAGCGGATGGAGCCACTGTCTGGAGCGGTGATACGATTGATGATACGTATGAGCGTCGTCTTTCCGGCGCCATTAGGCCCCAATAGCCCGAAGATTTTCCCCTCTGGTACGCGCAGGCTTACCCCATCGAGGGCACGATGGTTAGCGTATTGCTTGACGATGTTGTCAGCTTCTATAAAATACATGGTGTATGCGTTGCATAATGAGGGCGGCAAAAGTACAGGCCGATCCGCCCCCTTCCAAGCCGTGCGCCCATCCCCGCGGTGGTAAAGCCGCTACCTTTGCCTACAACAAAAGAGGAAGTAATCATGGCTATAACAATCGAAAAATCATCAGCACACATCCGTATAGATGCGGGCGTATTGGAGCAGCTCCGAGCCGAGGCCAAACACGAAAACAGAAGCCTCAGCAACTACATAGAGTCGATCTTCTATCGTATCGGCTACAAACCGTCGTCCACGCAGCAGGTGATCACCCCGGAGCTGCAAGCCCGCATAGACAAGGCTCGGGAGGAGATCCGATCCGGGAATTGCACCGTGATACGTTCACAAGAAGCGTTGAACGACTATCTCGACAACCTATGATTTATACGTTGTATTTCTCTCGCAGTGCAGAGAAATCAATGAAGAAGTGGCGGAAGTCGAGCCCGGTCCTGTACAAGAGGTTGAGGGATATCCTGAATGAAATCGCCTTGCATCCAAGGGAAGGATCAGGTCGCCCAGAAGCATTAAGGGGAGGAAATGGCACCACATATTCCCGCCGTATCAGTGGGCAGCATCGGATTGTCTACGATGTCTATGATACCACTATAGAGGTCTACGTCTTGGATGTAGAGGGACACTATGATGACAAATAGCCCCGCTTGCATCTATTCTATTCACCTCCCGTCGGAAGGTATGAATGAACCGACGGGCGGACACATCGACCTACCCCTCCCCTACTGTCTCGTGCCACTAACGTAAAGGCGCTTCTGTCGGACATCCCAACAGGAGCGCCTTTAGCTCATGCGCTCCTATCGGAACGTATGAGGAGGACGAGTGGCCGACGGTCGGCCCGCTTTACATCTTCAAAATGATCCGGTCGCCCAGCTCACGGCTCAGTGCCACCTTGATTTCGTTCAGTTGTTTTTGCTCCTTCATCAGTTCGATGGCCTCATCGAGGCGTCCCTCGGTCTGAAGCTCCTTGATGCGGCTGTTGATGGCGGATATGCGTTGCAATAAGTAGGCCCCCTTGAGTGCGAAGAGGTCATGCACAATGGCTTTTTCAAGCTCCTTGAGGCGCTTTTGGGCGATCTCTTTTCGCTCATCATCTGTCAGTCGGTCGTTGTCCTCCGGCTCCTCTTCTGTCGTTCGGTAGCGGTCGTCCATGAGGTACATGGTGATGCGCGAGATTTCCGCGTCGGGGTGCGAGAGGAAGTGACTTTCGGCGCGGAATCCCGGTTCAGAGACGTGTGCAACGGCTTCGTCCAAGATGGATTGGAAAATAGGCACGGAGAGAGAAAGCCCATCGCGCTGCAATTCGGAGAGGATATACTCCGCGATGTGGATGACGACGTGCTCGCCCGACTCCTCGTCGGTGTAGTCATAGAGCGTCTCCTCGCCGTGGGTCACGACGTAGCGCATGAGCGCCTCCTCGGCTGCGCGATAAGGCGAACGCACGGTGCGGGATGTGGGCGTTGGGGTGGGGTGAGGCGGTTCAGGTGTCGGCGTGGCGGGCGTCGGCGCGGTAGCCGTGGATGGGTCGTCGGGCGATGGCTCCGGATGGTGTTCTGAGGGAGTTGGCTGAGTGGGCGTCGGCGCAGCGGGGCGAACGAGAGGGGGCGCTGATCGACGCGTGGCGCGGATCTTATTCAGCTCGGCCAGGAGTATGGCTTCTTTGATCTCCATCATCCGACTGCATTCCTGGAGGTAAACGGAGCGCTTGATAGCGTCCGGGATCAAGGCCACGGATTGCAGAATGTCTGTGATCAATGTGGCCCGACGGATGGGGTCGCCCTCGGCTTCGCGGAGCAGGAGCTGTGTCTTGAAGCGGATGAAGTCCGTCTCGTGGTTGTTGAGGTAGACCGACAGATCGAAGGCGTTGTGCGAGCGGGCGAAGGAGTCCGGGTCTTCGCCGTCGGGCAGCAGTAATACCTTCACGTTCATGCCTGCCTCGAGCAGCAGGTCGATCCCTCGAATAGCCGCTTTGATGCCCGCTGCATCGCCGTCGTAGAGCACGGTGATGTTATTCGTCATGCGGTGGATGAGGTGAATCTGCCCCTGGGTGAGGGCGGTGCCTGACGAGGATACGACGTTCTCAATACCCGACTGATGCATGGATATGACGTCCGTGTATCCCTCCACCAGATAGCATTTATCGGCCTTGGCGATGGCTTGCTTGGCGAAATAGAGTCCGTAAAGCTCATTGCTCTTGTGGTAGATCTCACTCTCTGGCGAGTTGAGGTACTTGCCTACCTTCTTGGTGGAGTCCAGGATGCGTCCACCGAAGCCGGCTACCTTTCCGCTGATGGTATGAATGGGGAAAATCACTCGCCCTCGGAAGCGATCGGCCACCATGCCGTTTTCGTAGAAACTCGAGAGGCCGGTCTTTTCGAGGTATTCCCGTTTGAAACCCTTGGCCATGGCGGCGCGGTAGAGTGCATCGCGCGCCTCCAGACCGTAGCCCAGCTGGAATTTTCGGATCGTCTCTTCGCGAAATCCGCGCTGCGCGAAGTAGGAGAGGCCGATCGTGCGCCCCTCTTCGTGCTCCATGAGGCAGCTGGTGAAGTATTTCTGCGCCCAGGTGTTGAGGATAAACATGCTTTCGCGGTCGCTCTGGGCGCGTAGCTCGTCGTCCGTAAGCTCACGTTCGCGGATTTCGATGTGATACTTCTTGGCCAGGTAGCGGAGGGCGTCGGGATAGCTCAGCTGCTCGTGCTTCATAATGAAGTAGACGGGCGATCCGCCCTCGCCACAGGCGAAGCACTTGCAGAGGTTCTTGGCGGGCGAGACGTAGAACGAGGGGTTCTTGTCGGCATGGAAGGGGCACAGCCCGACGTAGTTGACGCCGCGCTTCCTCAGCGTGACAAACTCGGAGACGACATCGACAATCTGTGCCGCCTCGAGGATGCGGTCTTTAGTTGCGGAATCGATCATAGAGGGAGGGCGTTCGTCCGTTTTGCTTCGCGCAGGCCTCTGCCGAGGCCGGGACGTTTGCTCGGGTTCAAAATGTATTTCGAGCGCGTTTCCGATAACGCTGAAGCGGCTTGTCCGTGCCTTGCTGTGCCACGCTGCATGTCAGTACGCCTCGCGATACTTGTTGCCGTCGGCGTCTTGGAGGATGTTGAGGTAGCTGCGGTAACGCGACGATGCAATGTTTCCACACTCCATTTCGCGACGTACGGCGCACCCGGGTTCATTCGTGTGGGTGCAATTGTTGAAGCGGCAGTCGGCCGATGCGCGGAAGATTTCGGGGAAGTAGTGGGCCACCTCCGGGCCTTGCATTTCGATCGTCCCGAAGCCCTTGATGCCCGGCGTGTCGATCAGGTAACCCGAGCCGTCGGAGAGGGGGAGCATTTCGGAGAAGGTCGTTGTGTGGACGCCCGTGCGATGGTACTCCGAGATCTCCTGCGTGCGCAGATCGGCGTGCGGCAGGAGCCGATTGATGAGCGTCGACTTGCCTGTGCCCGAATGGCCAGAGAGGAGCGTGATGCGTCCGTGCAGACGCTCGGCCAAGGCGCCGACACCCTCGCCCGTGAGCGCGCTGATGGGCAGGCAGTCATAACCGATGGCGGTGTATAGGGTCACGTATTCGTCGAGCGTACGGCGGGCATCGGCGTCGTAGCGGTCGATCTTGTTGAACACTAACAGGGCGGGAATAGAGTAGGCCTCAGCGGTGGCCAGGAAACGGTCGATGAAGGTGAGGGTGGTGGCGGGGAAATCGATGGTGGCGACTAGCAGGGCGAGGTCGATGTTGGCGGCCAGGATGTGCGACTCTTTGGAGAGGTTCGAGGCGCGGCGGATCATGTAGTTGCGGCGCGGTGCGATGGCGGTGATGTAGGCCGTGTCCGCTTCGTTGGCGGGCACTTCGACCGTGACGCGGTCGCCGATGGCCACGGGGTTGGTGGTGCGGATGCCTTTGATGCGAAAGGCTCCCTTGATCTTACAATCGAAACACCGGCCGCCGTCGATACAAACTGTATAACGACTGCCGGTGTTTTTAATGACTAATCCGTGCATGGGATGCGGGGGATAGGAGGGGGGTCAGACCGTCATGATCTCCTTTTCCTTGGCGGCGTAGAGGTCGTCTACCTTCTTGACATACTTGTCGTGGATCTTCTGTGCTTCGGCCTCGGCGTCTTTACCGAGATCCTCGGGCGTACCGTCCTTGACGGCTTTCTTGATCACGTCGATCGTGTCGCGGCGGGCATTGCGGATGCTGACTTTGGCGGCTTCGGCCTGTTGCTTGGCGTTCTTGGCCAGGCTGCGGCGACGATCCTCGGTGAGCGGGGGAATGCCCAAGCGGATGGTCTCGCCATTGTTCTCGGGCGTGATGCCGACCTCGGAGGCGAGGATGGCCTTTTCGATCTCCTTCAGCAGGGACTTCTCCCACGGGGTGATGAGGATCGTCTTGGCGTCAGGGGTGGTGACGGAGGCTACGTTCGAGAGCGGCGCGAGGTCGCCGTAGTAAGTCACGCGGACGTTGTCGAGGATGCGTGCACTGGCTTTGCCGGCGCGGATGCGTGCCAGCTCGTCGTCTAAATGCTGGACGGCGGCGTTCATCTTCGCTTCGGCGTCCTTGATGATTTGTTTGGTGTCTGTTGCTGCCATATGATGAGGGTTCTAAAGTTGTTCAGAGGGTGACGCGTGTGCCGATGTTCTCGCCGGAGAGCACGCGCTTGAGGTTGCCGGGGGTGTCCATGTCGAAGACGACGAGGGGGAGGTTGTTCTCCTTGCACATCGTCGTTGCGGTGAGGTCCATCACGCGGAGGTTGCGGGAGTAGATCTCGTCGAAGGTGATCTCGTCGAACTTCACTGCCGTGGGGTCTTTCTCCGGGTCGGCGGTGTAGATGCCGTCCACGCGGGTGCCTTTGAGCAAGACGTCGGCACCGATCTCAATGCCGCGTAGGGCGGCGGCGGTGTCGGTGGTGAAGAAGGGGTTGCCCGTGCCGCCGGCCATGAGTACGACGTGGCCGTCGCGAAGCAGTTCGGCGGCGCGTGAGGGGCTGTAATACGTCCCCACCGGCTCCATACGTACGGCCGTCAGCACGTCGGCCTCTACGCCGAAAGCCTCGAGGGCGGAGCTGAGGGCTAGACTGTTGATGACGGTGGCCAGCATACCCATCTGGTCGCCCTTGACGCGGTCGAAGCCTTTGGCGGCGCCGGCGAGCCCGCGGAAGATGTTGCCTCCGCCAATGACGATGCCGATTTGTATGCCTCGATCGGCGATCTCTTTAATCTGTTTGGCGTATTCGCCGAGGCGCACCTCGTCGATGCCGTAAGCGCGGCCGCCCATGAGTGACTCGCCGCTGAGCTTGAGTAGGATTCGTTTGTAGATCATATGTATGGGGATTTTTTTCGGCGGACAAACGTACACGTAAAAGAGAAAAAGGGGAAAGGCCCCTGGGCTATGTAAATGGGAAATCCTCATAGACCTGCTCCAGGTGGGCGAGCATGTCTTGCAGGCGATAGTCGATGAGCGACCAGTCATAGTTGCCCCGTAGCGTTAGGATCGGCTCTCGCTCGCGGATGTCGTCGTAATAGGTCAGCGCTTTCAGCGGAGAGATGGGGCTCATGCCTCGATACTTCGCATCGTAGGCGCGGAGCATATCGCCGAGGGAGAGGCGAGTGGAGAGGCAGGCCACGTCTACAAAGTCCTTGAGGCGCGTGCCTGAGTCGGCGATAGCGGAGAGCTTCATGGCGGCGATGTCCCGAAGGCTACATAGCCTGATTCCGCCCTCTTCGTGCACGCGTTCGAGGAGCGGATAGGCGTAGGTGATACAGTCGATCTTGATTTCGGCGATGGTGCCCTTCACAGTGTCTTTGCGCACAAAAGCGTTCGATAGGCCATACCTGTCCGTCAGGTAGGCGCGCATCCTTGGAGCGTCAAAGGAGTGGAGGGTAAAGAGGTCGAGGTCGATGCTTTTGCGATGACCCATGTAGAGCGCCAGAGCTGTGCCGCCGACGAGGAAGAAGTCTTGCAGCGTCTCGTCGCGCATCAGCTGCTTTAGCGTTTCAAGCGTTCTGCTCGTGATTGATTCCGTGTGTAGCATGCGAGTTCTTCTTTGTTGAGGTGAAAGAGGCGGCAGACCCAGTTCTGATCGATGGGTGAGAGACGGGGTAGACGGCGCACGACGTCGCGCACGGGGCCGAAGCCGCCGTAACGCTGAAGCAGGGCGTAGTAGTCGCTGATGTTGCCGCGCTCGATGACGCGTTCTACGACGAGGGGCTTCATGTATTCCCAATCCCACGTGGGAGCGTCGGTGTCGTACTCCCAGAGCAATGCCTTGGAGATCTCTTCGGGGCGGTGGGTTTGCCAGTCTTCGAACATGAGGGTAGAGGGGTATTGCCAATTGGCGGTGTGGTTTGAAACGCGTTTGGCATCCCATTTCCGATTGGAAATGGTTGGCCTGTTAAATATTTTAAGAGATCACTCATTGACAACAGTCAGAGGCATGCAAAATGCGTTTTACGGCTCATTGACGGTAGTCAGCGGCATCTAAAACGCGTTTTAAGCCTCATTGACTACTGTCAGAGGTATAAAAAACGCGTTTCGCATACCATTGACTACTGTCAGAGGTGTGTAAAACGCGTTTTTGAGTCCATTGACAGTTGTCAACGGGTACGAGGGCTCGTTTGGCCTTACACCTTGATCGCGTCGAAGCCTTCGCCGTAGACGCCGCGGACGGTGCTCTGCGAGATGAAGGCTTGGCTGTCGATCATCTTAATGAGGCGGAAGATGTTTGTCCGCTCGCGGTTGCGGGCCACGAGCACGATCACCTTGATCGGCTTGTGCGAATAGCCGCCCTCGCCCTCGAGGATGGTGCAGCCGCGTTGCAGACGGTGGATGATGGCGTCAGCGATCTCGTCGTATTTGCGGGAGAAGATCATAAACTGCACCGACTGTGTGTTGGCGTTCATCACGCGGTCGAGCATGTAGGAGTTGACGCCCATCTCGATGAGTCCGAGCACGATCTTATCCACGTTGGCAAAGAGGAAGTAGGAGCTGCTGACGATCAGGAAGTCGAGCAACACCATGCCCATGCCGATGGAGATGTTCTTGTACTTGTTGATGATGGCCACGATGATGTCCGTTCCGCCCGTGCTGCCGCCAGCGTAGAAGACGAGCCCCAGGCCCGATCCGCAGATCATGGCGCCGATGATGACGGACATGAAGACTTCTTGCAGCTGCATGAGGGGTTGGCCGGCGAACACCAGCTCGAAGAACCAGAACCAGAACGAGAGCGAGGCGACGCCAAGGATGGTCTTGATGAGGAATTTGAACCCGAGGATCTTGAAGGCGATGCCAAGCAGGATGACGTTGATCGCGAAATAGGAGACGGAGACAGGCAGTTTGGTGGCAAAGAAGATCAATCCGCAGATACCGCTTAGGCCGCCTGTGACGATCTCGTTGGAGAGGATGAAGGCGTTATAACCAAAGCCGTAGAGGGCGGTGCCGAGGATGATGAGGAGGTAATCCTTCACCGGGTAGTAGACTTTGAGTAGAGAATCTTTCATAGAACGATGTTGATGATTTTGTTGGGTACGATGATGATTTTCTTAGGGGTCTTATCACCGATCCACTTGGCGGCCGCGTCGTGGCCGAGGGCGGCACGCTCGATGGACGCACGGTCGAGGTTGGCGGGCAGCTCCAGGTTGAAACGCGTCTTGCCATTGAAGGAGACGGCGTAGCGCACGGTGGTTTCGATGAGGTATTGTTCGTTGTAGTCGGGCCATGCGGCGTCGCAGATGGTCGTGGTGTGGCCCAGCGCGTGCCACAGCTCCTCGGCGATGTGCGGGGCGAAGGGCGCGAGCACAATCAGCAGCGGCTCCAGCACAGCGCGCTTGCGGCAACGCAGCGTGGAGAGTTCGTTGAGACAGATCATGAAGGCGCTCACGGAGGTGTTGTACGAGAAGTGTTCAATGTCGTGCGTCACTTTCTTGATCAGCTTGTGGAGCGCCTTCAGCTCGTCGGCTGTCGGCTCGTCGTCGACGACGCCCCACACGCCGTCCGGGCCGGAGTAATAGGTGGCCCAGAGCTTCTTCAGGAAGCGGAAGACGCCGTCGATGCCGTTCGTATCCCACGGCTTGGATTGCTCCAGGGGGCCGAGGAACATCTCATAGAGGCGAAGCGTGTCGGCGCCGTACTTCTCGACGATCGTGTCCGGGTTCACCACGTTGTACATCGACTTCGACATCTTCTCCACCGCCCATCCGCAGAGGTATCGCCCATCTTCGAGCACGAACTCAGCGTCGCGATACTCCGGGTTCCAAGCGCGGAAGGCGTCCAAGTCGAGGACGTCGTTGCTGACGATGTTCACATCCACGTGGATCGGCGTCACGTCGTAGTCGCCCTTCAGGCCGTACGACACGAAGCGGTTCGTGCCCACGATGCGATAGACGAAGTTCGATCGGCCTTGGATCATGCCTTGGTTGATCAGTTTGCGGAAGGGCTCTTCCTCGCACGAGGTGCCAATGTCGAAGAGGAACTTGTTCCAGAAGCGGCTATAGATCAGGTGGCCCGTGGCGTGCTCCGTGCCGCCGATGTAAAGGTCCACGTTGCGCCAATAGGCGTCTGCTTCGGGCGATACGAGTGCGCGGTCGTTGTGCGGATCCATGTAGCGCAGGTAGTAGGCTGACGAGCCGGCGAATCCGGGCATGGTGCAAAGCTCAAGCGGGAAGACGGTTCGGTTATCGATGCGACTGTTGTCCGTCACTTCACGCTTCGCGCTGTCCCACGCCCAATGCGTAGCGCGACCCAGCGGCGGCTCACCCGTCTCGGTCGGCAGGAACTTGTCCACCTCCGGCAGTCGCAGCGGCAGGCATTCCTCGGGCAACGGACGCGGCATGCCGTCGGCGTCGTAGTAGATCGGGAACGGCTCGCCCCAGTAGCGCTGGCGGCTGAAGATGGCGTCGCGCAGGCGGTAGTTCACCTTGATCCGACCCAACCCTTCGGCTGCGATGTAGCGCTTCGTAGCGGCGATGGCTTCGGGCACATCCATGCCGTTCAGCACGAGTCCGCCCGCGCGTTCCCGGCCAGCCATCGGCGAGTTGATCATGCGGCCCTCTTTGGCATCGAAGCTCTCCTCGGAGACGTCGCAACCCTCGATCAGCGGAACGATGGGCAGGTTGAAATGGCGTGCGAAGGCATAGTCGCGACTGTCGTGCGCGGGAACAGCCATGATGGCGCCCGTGCCGTAGCCGGCCAATACATAGTCGCTGATCCAGATCGGAATCTGCTCGCCCGTCAGCGGATTGATGGCGTACGAGCCGCTGAAGACGCCCGTCACCTTATGGTCGGCGATGCGCTCGCGCTCCGTGCGCCGCTTGACCGCTTCGAGATACGCCTCCACGTCGGCCCGTTGCGCGTCGGTTGTGAGTCGCCCGACGTATTCGCTCTCAGGCGCCAGCACCATAAAGGTGACGCCGAAGACGGTGTCTGCCCGCGTGGTGAAGATCTTCAGTGACTCCGATCCGTCGGCCAGCGGGAAGAGCATCTCGGCACCCTCGCTACGACCGATCCAGTTGCGTTGCGTCTCCTTGAGTGAGTCGCTCCAGTCGACCGTGTCGAGACCGTCGAGGAGGCGTTGCGCATAGGCCGACACGCGCAGACACCACTGTCGCATCACCTTCTGCTCCACCGGATAGCCTCCGCGGATCGATAGGCCTTCGCTCACCTCATCGTTAGCCAACACGGTGCCAAGCTGCGGACACCAGTTCACCATCGTGTCGCCGAGGTAAGCCAAGCGATAATTCATCAGCGTCTGCTGACGTTCGCGTTCGCTCATCGCCTGCCATTCGGCCGCGGTGAACGACAGCTCTTCGGAGCATGCCGCGTCGATGCCCTCCGTGCCGTTAGCCTCGAAGGCTGCGATCAACTTCTCGATCGGCTGCGCATGCTGACCGATGTTGCAATAGTAGCTGCCGAACATGCGAAGGAATGCCCACTGCGTCCAGTGGTAATACGTCGGCTCGCAGGTGCGCACCTCGCGGCTCCAGTCGAACGAGAAGCCAATCTTATCTAACTGTTCGCGATAGCGATTAATGTTGTTCACCGTCGTCACCTCCGGGTGCTGACCCGTTTGGATGGCGTACTGCTCGGCCGGCAGACCGTAGGCGTCGTAACCCATCGGGTGGAGCACATTGAAGCCACAGAGGCGTTTGTAGCGGGCGTAGATGTCGGAGGCGATGTAGCCCAGCGGATGGCCAACGTGTAGCCCTGCACCGGAAGGGTAAGGGAACATGTCGAGCACGTAGTATTTCGGGCGTGCATGGTCCTCATGCACCTCGTAGGTCTTGTCGGCGATCCAGCGTTCACGCCATTTCTTTTCTATTTCTCTGAAGGTATATTCCATTGTGTGATAAGAGTAGTCAGGAGTAGTTATGCGCCTAATGGCGCGGTAGTCAGAAGTAGTTATGCGCCTAACGGCGCGGTAGTCAGAAGTAGTTAGAAGAATACGCACGCGAAAAGGATGGCCGGCCTCAGGTCGGCCAGGCCGTATCTATCAAGCGTCCAGCGATGCGTTCAGCACCTCGTCCGGAAGCACATAATTCGTCAAGTCGCCGGCCAGATATTGATCGTAAGCCGTCATGTCGATCAGCCCGTGGCCCGAGAGGTTGAAGAGGATCGTGCGCGCCTTGCCTTCCTCCTTCGCCTCCTTGGCCTCACGGATGGTGGCGGCGATGGCGTGGGCCGACTCGGGTGCAGGGATGATGCCTTCCGTCTCGGCGAAGAGTCGGGCGGCGTCGAACGTCTCAAGCTGCGGGATGTCTATGGCGTCCATCAGCCCATCCTTCTTCAGCTGGCTAACGATGGCGCCCGCGCCGTGATAACGCAGTCCGCCGGCGTGGATATGTGCCGGGGCGAATGTGTGGCCGAGCGTGTACATGGGGATGAGCGGCGTGTGACCCGCCTCATCGCCGAAGTCGTATTGGAAGCGGCCGCGCGTCAGCTTCGGGCAAGAGGCCGGTTCGGCGGCTACGACGCGCAGTGTGCGGCCCTCGGTCAATTTATGTCGCAGGAAGGGGAACGACAGTCCGGAGAAGTTCGATCCACCGCCGAAGCAGGCGATCACCACGTCCGGATACTCGCCAGCCATCTCCATCTGCTTCTCCGCCTCCAGCCCGATCACCGTCTGGTGGAGCGCCACATGGTTGAGCACACTGCCCAGCACGTACTTGCAACCGGGCGTCTGCATGGCCAGCTCTACGGCCTCCGAGATGGCCGTCCCAAGGCTACCCTGATACGTCGGGTGATCCGTCAAGATCTTCCGCCCCGCCTTCGTGCTCATGCTCGGCGAGGCGATGACCTGCGCGCCGAATGTTTGCATGATGGAGCGTCGGTAAGGCTTCTGGTTGTAGCTCACCTTGACCATGTAGACGGCCAGCTCCAGCCCGAAGGCCCGTGCGGCGTACGACATGGCGGCGCCCCATTGGCCTGCGCCCGTCTCGGTGGTGATGTTCGTCACGCCCTCCTTCCGACAGAAGTAGGCCTGCGGGATGGCTGAGTTCAGCTTGTGCGACCCGACGGGGCTGACGCTCTCGTTCTTGAAGTAGATATGTGCCGGTGTGTCCAGCGCGCGCTCCAGTCCGTAGGCCCGGACGAGCGGTGTGGGGCGCCAGTTCTTGTAGAGGTCGCGCACCTCTTCAGGAATCTCGATCCATGTATCTGTCGTGTTCAGCTCTTGCTCCGCCAGGCTGCGGGCGAAGAGCGGGTAGAGGTCTTCGGCCTTCAGTGGCTCCTTTGTGCCCGGGTTCAACATCGGTTGCGGTTTGGTGGCCATGTCAGCCACGATGTTGTACCATGCTGTGGGAATATCCTGCTCCTGCAGTAAGAATTTCTTCGTCTTCATTTCTGCTTGCTGTTTATGTGTCGTTTATATACCGTTAAAATCGACTGCAAAGGAAGGGGGCAGCGGGGGAAACGAAAAACGGAAGGCGAAAAACGGCTGAGTCGGACAGAGCGGGGGGACGATGCTCCATCCCATGCCCGTCCATATAGAGTTGTTCGTCTTTAGTTCTTCGCTTCCTCCTTCGCCTTTTGTGCAGCCCGATGTTTGGCCAAGATCGTGCGCCGTGTAGCCAGCTTGGTGTGCGCATGCGAGATCTCTCCGGCGAGGCTCGCCGTGAACGCTTGATATGGCGCCTCACCATTAACCAAGATCAGCGCATTGACCGTTTCCACCAGCGTGTGATAAGCCGCATCGGTCGCCATCCGCTTCGCACGCAAGAGTCCCTTGACGCGTGCCCCCCGTGCCATGGCTCGCCGTTCGGTAGCTGCAAAATGCACCTCGTTCTCCTGCTCCAACTTCTCCAGAAACGGTGTCAGACGCGCCTTCTCCAGCGCCTCCGCCCCCAGATTGCGCAGCGTGTCCGTCAAGTTTTTCATCCGCCCCGATCGACCCGTCTCCGACTTCTGCGGCATATTGCCATAAGCCTTGAAGAGGTCGGCTGCCCGTCGGGCCACTTCCGCCACCTTCTCGTCAGGAAAGGCCATCGACGCCCGCACGAAAGCCCGCATCTCGCGCCAAGTACGCACCCGCTGTCGGTCGATTTTCTTCGCCACCGCAGCCGGAGTCGGTCCGCTCGTGGCGTTCACGGCGTCATCCCATTCTTGGAAGACCGTCTTGAACGCCTGCGCCGCCTGCTTCAATCCCAGAGTGTATCCCACGGCCCCGTCACTGAGAGGCAAATCCGAAAGATGCCTTATCACGGCCCCATGAAACCCGAAATCCTCCATCATATGCAGTGACGCCACACTCAAATGCCCGATTTTCATCTCTAAATCCCTTCTCGTTACAAGGTTCTACTTCATTTTGTCGCACAAAAGTAGTGTCAAATGCTTCAGTTGATATCATATCTTGAAATAAGGAGGAAAAAGAAGCCGCGGTGAGTACTTTATTTTTCTATACACAGCAATCATGCTTCCCATTAGGAGCATATTTTGAAATACGTAATTATCCGACATTCTATCGCTATCTCATCTTGAAATTCGATATAATATCAGGCTTCATATTGTAGTGTATTTTTAGATGCATAAGAAGACGATGCTCATCTTGGTCTGTATTTCGAGATGCAATATCAAGCGCATATCGGATAGTATCATATTTCGAGATATGATATAAGAAGAACCATCATACGAATAGATATTTCAAAATAAGATACTTGCATAGAAGCTAATAGCATCATATTTTGAAATAGACTATGAATGGATAGGCTGCCGATGATGTATCAGAAAATATAGAGGCGATCCATGGTTCAGATTGTACGATATTTTTAGATGAGATATAGGATGAACCAGATGATAGCACTTTTGGAAGAAAAAAGAGGCTGTCACGCGGTGGATCGTGCCTCCTTTTTGCTGAGAAAAGCTGTCATGTGTCGAGGAGCGTGCTTCTGAGGAAAGAGAGGGGCTGTCACGCGGTGGATAGTGCCCTCCTTTTTGCTGAGAAAAGCTGTCATGCGTCGAGGAGCGTGCTTCTGAGAAAAGAGAGAGGCTATCACGCGGTGGATCGTATCCTTTGGGACAAGAAAAAGCATGGGCAGCGGTCGTGGATGGCCCTTTGGAACGTCGCAAAAGGCGGTCTGCACAGTGCGACGCCGTTTGTGCGATATGGAAAAAGGTCTACATTTGCCGCCGCATCGGGGAGATAGACGATGCATCGATTCGCTAGCTCAGCAGGTAGAGCACATCCCTTTTAAGGATGGGGTCCTGGGTTCGAGCCCCAGGCGAATCACCGGTGTTCAGATGAATAAAAAAGCGAAGGCCTTCCACTCGTGGACTGATCCACAGTGGAAGGCCTTTTTTCGTGTCTGGGGGGGCTATTTAGTCGTCTCGCTTGCGATTTTGGAGGAACTTACGGAGGAACTCGGCCTCGGCTTGCTGGTATTTGGAGAGCTTCTCGACGGAGAGGATCTTCTTGAAACGCTCGATGTATTCCTTCTCTAACTGGGCCTCTTTGAGGCGTGTCTCGGTGAGGCAGTCGGAGAGTTCGCGGCGCTCGCGATCGGTGAGGCCTTGATGCGAACGGTTCTTACGGGCTAGCTTACGGCACTCGCGGCCGACTTCCATCTTGCGGCGCTGGAGCTCGTTTTCGAGCGGGATAAAGGCTGCGGCTTCGTCGGCGGTGAGGCCGGCTTCGGCGGTGATGTAGGCGTTGCGTCGGGCGAAGAAGGCTTCGCGGTCGATGTGCTTCTGCGGGTCACCCTTTTGCGCCGCGGATGGTGTGGGCGCCATGAGGGTGAACATGAGGGTAAGGAGTAGTAGGAGTGTCTTCATCTGTCGTTGTTGTTATTCCCATTCATTGATGTCGTCGGAGAAAAAGAGGTCGGCGTATTGCGCCTCGAGATAGTCCAGAAAGTCGGCCTCGTCGTCGGCCGCGGCGGAGGGTGTGGTGGCGTGCTGCACATAGAGCGGCCGTTCGGTGGTGCGATCGGCTGGGCGGAGGGCGGAGAGTCCTTTGAACAGGAGTACCATGCCCATAAAGGCAGCAGCCAGATAAATCAGCGGTTTGACCTTCTCCATGAGGGAGACCGTAGGCGGTTGTGGGGCGTCGGCTGGAGGGTCGGGCAGGGCGGAGAGGATGCGGTTCGTGAGGCCTTCGAAGTAGCCGTCGGGCACACGAAACGGTTCGGTGTCACGGCTGGGAAAGTCCGGGGTGAGGGGTTCTTCTTTTGTCTTCATCAGATCTGTTTTTGGGGGTAAAGCGGCCGTAGGACGGAGGCTGCGTGAACGGGTTTAATCGTTGCTGCTGGTCATGTAGGCCGTGATTTTCTTGACCGCGTGGTGATAGGAGGCTTTGAGAGCGCCCTCGGAGGTGCCCAGGGCCTCGGACATGTCTTCGTATTTCATGTCGTTGTAATAACGCAGGTTGAAGACGAGTCGCTGTTTGGGGGGCAGCTGCAAGATGGCCGTCTGGAAGCGGGTTTGGACCGCATCGCCATCGAAGAACTCGTCGCCCTGGAGGGTCTCCACCAGGTAGCTGTCGGCGTCATCGAGCGAGAGGTGGCGGCGCAGGCGCTGCTTCTCTAAATGGGTGAGGCATTCGTTGGTGGCGATCTTGTAGAGCCAAGTGGAGATGCGGGCTTCGCCGCGGAAAGTGTCCAGGTTGGCCCAAGCCTTGAGAAAGGTGTTTTGGAGCAGGTCGTTGGCGTCTTCGTGCGAGATGACCATGCGTCGGATCAGCCAGTAAAGTCGCTGACTGAAGGCCTCGACCGCCTCAGCGAAGGCGGCGCGTCGGGTGGAGGGATCTTGCAGTCGGCTGTGCCACTGGGCGAAATCGGGTTCGGGTTGTAAGGGGGTCTCTTTCACGGCGCAAAAGTGTAGAAATCGAGGTGGACAGCCGTCGTAGGCAGGCGAATGGCCTCACGGAGCGGCATCATGGCGTTGATGAGCAGCAGCTCATCGTAGGTCGGGAGGTCATGGAGGCGAACAGGCTCCGTGTGGACGACGCCCTCGCGGAGCAGCCGTCGGCGGCAGGTGCCGTCGAGCAGGAAGGTGTCGGGGGTGACAAGTTCGCGGCCACGACGGAGGACGAGGTTGGTGTACGATGTATCTGTCAGGTAACCGTCTCGGACGAAGAGCAGTTCGTCGGAGGCCCCGAGTGGCACGTCGGGGCGAGCCAGCGGCGCACGGTCAGCGTATTTGAAGACGTAATCCGTAGTGTCTGCATCCACAGCGAAGAGTCGTTCGATCTGCCGCCGACGGTAGGGCGTGAAGGTGACCTCGCGCAACGTGTGGTCATACATCACGCGGCAGCGGACAGTGCCCGTGCGCAATTCATCGGGGACGAGCGATGCTAAATCGGTGGGGAGCGTGGGGGCCGTGAAGCCGAAGTGGTCGGCGGTGCGGCGCATGCGGTCGGTGTGGTCGCTGAGGTGACACACGTGGCCGTCTTGAATGCGTATAGTTTCTATGAACATGGGGGAGTATAGGGTAGGGTAGTTAAAGGGTAGTATAAGGTAGTTAGGGGGTAGTTAGAAGTAGAGAGAGAAGGGTTGTGGCACTACATCTGACTACCCTTTAACTACCCTCTGACTACCCTCTGACTACCCTCTGACTACCCCTGACTACCTTCTATTATTAGAACGGGAGATAGACCTTTTGGATGACCTCCTCGTACTCGTCATGCATGTGGCTGCGGGCGGTGATGCCGCCGCCGCTCTGGTAGGTGAAGGGGTCGGTCGTGAGGTCGATGAAGCGGATGAAGACGGCCGAGTCGAGCGTGTGCCCATCGAAGAGTCCGAAGACGCCGGTGTAGAATCCGCGCGGTGTCTGCTCAGCCTGACGAATGAGTCGCACGGTGGCGTCTTTCGGTGCGCCGGAGACGGAGCCCGCGGGCAGCAGTCGGGCGATCACGTCGCCCACATGGCTGCGCCAATCCGTAGCCAGACGCCCCACGATCTCGGAGCTGACTTGCAGGATGGGCCCGGCCGACGTCTCGAGTCGGTCGATGTATCGGAAGCGCCGCACATGCACCCCGTCGGCTACCATCGAGAGGTCGTTACGGATCAGGTCGACGATCGTGTTGTGTTCGGCCGTCTCCTTGGGGTCGGCCAGGATGCGCTCGCGGGCACGGGGCAGTCGGGCGTCGATGGTGCCCTTCATCGGGTTCGACGCGATGGTGCCGTCGGCATCGATCCACACGAAGCGCTCGGGCGAGAAGCAGACGAAGGCCCCCGGGTAGTACATTTTATAAAGGGCGCGGGCGCGGCGATAGATCGCGTCGGGGGCGAGGTCGGTGCGGATGGGCGTGCGGACGGTGAGGTTGGTCAGGAAGGAGTCGCCGCGGAGCAGCCCCGCGCGGACGATGTCGAAACGGTGCGCATAGATCGCCTCAGGCTCGAGCGTCCGCTCGAAGGTGTAAGGCACTTCGGAGCCGTCGTCCGACGCGTTGCTGACGCCGCGCAGGTTGAATCGCACCTCCGTCTGGTGGAGGGGGTCGGGGATAAAGAAGGCGTGCGTCAGCTCGAAGTCGAAGCCGAAAAGAAACGGTCGGCCCGCCGCTCCGGCCCGGTTCATGTCGCGCACTACATCAGATGCATTTCTCATGGCCGCAAAAGTATCCATCCGCCCCTCCCCCATGATATGGGTACCCTCGGACAGGCAGGGGTGGCCCTAATGGCTTCTGTTTATTAAGTTGCAAGTGCTTTCATTTAATAGGAAGAATCTTCCTATTAAGTCGCATGTGCTTTCATTTAGCAGGAAGAATCTGCTTATTAAATCGCAGGCGCTTTGAATTAACAGGAAGAATCTGCTTATTAAGTTGCAAGTGATTTGATTTAATAATCAGCATATGTTTTGCCCCTGAAAGCACTCAGAGGTTCCTAAGCAGAAGCTGTTTTTGCACCTGAAAGCCATCCGAGGGACGCGGATTTCTTGGGATGGGTATACAAAATCCATTCGCACCTCGTTCTACTTTTGTGTTTAGAACCAACCCCCATACGATATGAGTAAGACAATCATTGTGACAGGCGGCACAGGCTACATCGGATCGCACACCACGGTGGAGCTGATCGAGGCCGGATACGACGTCGTCGCCATCGACAACCTTTCGAACTCCACCGCCGACGTGCTCGACGGCATTGCGCGCATCACCGGCCGGCGCCCCACCTTCTACGAGGCCGACTGCAACGACCGCGAGGCGATGGACCGCCTCTTCGCCCAGCACGCCCCCGTCAGCGGCATCATCCACTTTGCCGCCAGCAAAGCCGTCGGCGAGTCTGTCCACAAGCCGCTGCTTTATTACCGCAACAACATCGTCTCCCTCCTCAACCTGCTCGAGCTCATGCCTCGGCACGGCGTCGAGGGCATCGTCTTCTCCTCCTCCTGCACCGTCTACGGCCAGCCTGCGCCCTCCGATCTGCCCGTCACCGAGGACGCGCCCATTCGGCCCGCCACCTCGCCCTATGGCAACACCAAGCAGATCAACGAGGAGATTATCCGTGACACCATCCACGCCGACGCGCCCTTCCGCGCCATCCTGCTCCGCTATTTTAACCCCATCGGCGCGCACCCATCGGCCGAGATCGGCGAACGCCCCGCGGGTACGCCGCAGAACCTCGTGCCTTACCTCACTCAGACGGCCGCTGGGATCCGCCCCGAGCTACGTGTCTTTGGCGACGACTACGACACGCCCGACGGCTCCTGTATCCGCGACTATATCGACATCGTCGATCTGGCTCGTGCGCATGTGGAGGCCGTCCGTCGACTTGTCGAGGGGCAGGCCACAGAGCCGCTCGAGGTCTTCAATCTCGGCACAGGCCGCGGCGTGTCTGTCCTGGAGCTGATCCGGACGTTCGAGGAGGCCACCGGTGTCCGTGTACCGTATCAGATCGTGGGTCGGCGCGAGGGCGATATTGAGCAAGTCTGGGCCGATCCCGCACGTGCAAACCGTGTCCTCGGCTGGACGGCCCGCACCCCCCTCTCCGAAACCCTTCGCAACGCCTGGAAGTGGCAGCAGCGGCAGGGGTAGATCCCGCACACATTTTAATTACACACGCATATGAAAACGACTATCACACTCATCGCAGCCGTGCTCCTGCTGGCGGCTGTAGGATGTACGCAGGCAGGACAGAAGGTACCGTCGAGCGTACAGAGCGAGTCGGCGCAGGACAAGGTGCCGGAAGGTGCGCGCTATGGCGTCAAATCAGCTATCATTAAGAAGACATCTCCTTTTATCATGTTTATGGGCGCCGTGCGTGAGATCACGGTCTATATCGATGACTACGGAGCCAAAGAGGCTGTTGAAGTAAACATGGACGCAGAGCAAATGCAGCAACATACGCTATCCATTCGCGAGGCTGGAGGAAAGACGATCGTTATTGATTTAGATGAGAAAACAGCCAGCCGTATACAGGATAATGAACCGCGCGATTATCGTCATCTGACACCTGAGGAGATCAAGCGATTCAAGATCACAGAGGTCGGGACAGAGACCGTAGCTGGCAAGCCATGCAAGGTGTTTCGTATGGACCTATCGGAAGGTGGAGAAGAAGGATATGATCTTATCGCTACGAGATACGTCTGGGAGGGTATCGTCTTAGCGCAAGAGTTCTCTTCTGAGAGGATGCTCGGATTGAATACAGGTGAGGAAGTTCAATCCATTGAGCTCAACGTCCCCATTCCGCCTGAAAAATTCGAGATCCCCAAGGGAATCAAGATCAAGGAGGGTCTGGATGAATGAGTTTCCCTGCCGCGGCTACATTTGCCGCCTGTATTTTTTCTAAGTAACACAAGTATGAAGACAACACTTTTGATTCTTGCGTCGCTCTTGCTTACGGGCACGCTCTCGGCGCAACTCGATCCTACCGCTGGCCATCGCTACGGCATCCGTTCGGCCATCATTAAGAAAGAAACGAAGTCTATGGCCGGCGCGATAGCCAACACGCTCTACTTCGACAACTTCGGCGACCGTGAGGCGACCGAGATGACGATGAAGATGGGCGAAGAGGAGAAGCACCTACGCGTCGTCGCTGAGGACGGTGGCCGCATGAACGTCACCTTAGATCTTGACGAGAAGAAGGCCTTCCGCATGCCTGCCCCCGATCAACCGCGCAACTTCCGCCAGCTCTCTCCCGAGGACATCGAGCGTTTCAAGATCAAGGAGGTGGGCACGGGCGACGTGGCCGGAAAGCCCTGCAAGAAGTACGAGATGGAACTCACCCAGTCCGGAGTCAAGCTCCAGGCCACGGTCTGGATCTGGGAGGGCATCATGCTTCGCTACGAGGCGCGCTATCAGGGCAACCTGATGGTGACCGACGAGGCCTCCGAGGTGGAGGAGAACGTGGCGGTACCCGCCGATAAGTTTGCCATCCCCGCCGAGGTCAAGGTGGAAGCAGCCCCGTCGATGAACTAACGAACGCACGTCTAAAGGCGAATGGACGGCCGGATACCGGATGGGGGCGAGTCCCCCTCCTGTACCCGGCTTTCGTTTGTAGTCGCCCGGACCGCTCCCCCCAACGTTGTAACACTTAGACTCCCCCCCTATGAACTGGCAACAACTGATTTCAGGCCGCCGACTCGGCATCGAATCCTATCACGAGCGCAAACATGAGCGCACCAACTTCCAGCGCGATTATGATCGGCTGATCTTCTCCGCCCCCTTCCGAAGGCTGCAAAACAAGACGCAGGTTTTCCCCCTGCCCGGCAGCATCTTCGTGCACAATCGGCTTACGCATAGCCTGGAGGTCTCGTGCGTCGGACGATCGTTAGGGGCCAACGTGGCCGCTCGTCTCGCCCCCCGACACGACGCCGACACGGCCGCCGCACTCCACGAAATGGGCGCCATCGTCTCTGCCGCCTGCCTGGCCCATGACATGGGCAACCCACCTTTTGGCCACTCTGGCGAGCGCGCTATCTCGGCCTTTTTCACCGACGGTGACGGTCGGACGTTGGAGACGGCCGTCCGTGCCGAAGGCAGCCGCTGGGAGGACTTCGTCTGCTTCGAGGGCAACGCCAACGCCATGCGCCTACTCACCCACCGTTTCGTGGGCCGTCGACAGGGCGGATTCGCGCTCACATACAGCACGCTCGCCTCGATCGTCAAGTATCCCTACGCCTCCACGCTGGCCGGCAGCCGCGGCAAGTTCGGCTTCTTCCAGAGCGAAGAACCCACCTACCTCGGCATCGCCAACGAGCTGGGCATCCCCCACCTCGACGGCCGCCTCGCCCGCCACCCGCTCGTCTACCTGGTCGAGGCTGCGGACGACATCTGCTACCAGGTGATGGACATCGAGGACGCCCACAAGCTCCGCATCCTGCCCGCCGACGAGGCGATCGGCCTCCTCCTCGGCTTTTTCGAGGGCCAGCAGCTGGAGCACGTCAGCCGCACGATGATGATCGTGGACGACACGAACGAACGTATCGCCTACCTCCGCTCCTCCGTCATTGGGCTGCTGGTAGATGAATGTACCCGCACGTTCGTCGACCACGAGGCCGAACTGCTCGACGGTGCCTTCCCCGGCCCGCTCATCGAGGGCATCGGAGGTCACGCCGCTGCGGCCTACCGGGCTTGCTCCGAGGTGGCGCGTCGAAAAATTTACACCGCCGGCGAGGTCGTAGACATCGAGCTGGCCGGTCACCGGATCTTTAGCTACCTCCTGACGGCCGTCATCGACGCCGTCCTCCACCCCACGCACGCCTACAGTCGGCTTCTGCTCAGCCGCATCCCCAACCAGTACGACACCGCGTCGCCGACCGTCTACGGCAAGATCCAGTGCGCCCTCGACTACATCTCAGGCATGACCGACGTTTACGCCCTCGACCTCTATCGCAAGATCACCGGCATGAGCCTTCCCGCGGTGTGAATCGGGGGTGGCGGCCCCGTCAAGCGACTTTTTGGCGTCGCTGCGTGCCAGCGGCCCCGTTAAGCGACTTTTTAGCGTCGCTGCGTGCCAGCGACCCCGTCAAGCGACTTTTTGGCGTCGCTGCGTGCCAGCGGAGCCGTCAAGCGACTTTTTCGCGTCGCTGCGTGCCAGCGGAGCCGTCAAGCGAGTTTTTGGCGCCGCTGCGTGCCAGCGGCTCCGTCAAGCGACTTTTTGGTGTCGCTGCGTGCCAGCGGCCCCGTCAAGCGACTTTTTGGCGTCGCTGCGTGCCAGCGGCGTCGTCAAGCGACTTTTTAGCGTCGCTTTCGACCCAGCGGGCCCGTCAAGCGGCTTGCCGGCGAATGAGAAACAGAAATCCCTTAAATCCTGCGGCAGATCATCTCCTCCGGTCATCATAGGCAACGATCAATTGACAATTCCCCCCTCCGCCTCTACCTTTGCCGCCTCAGAATAAATTCACAGCAAACGAAATGGAGACTTTGAAGCACGAATGCGGCGTGGCAATGATCCGATTGCTCCAACCGCTCGAATATTACCACCGTAAGTACGGCACATGGATGTATGCCCTCAACAAGCTCTACCTCCTGATGGAGAAACAGCACAACCGCGGGCAGGACGGCGCGGGTTTCGCCTGCGTCAAGCTCAGCGCCACGCCCGGCGAGGAGTACATGTTTCGCGAGCGTGCCGCCGGCTCGGGCGCTATCACTGAGATCTTCGAGACGGTCTACAGCCGCTACCGCGACGTCGCCCCCGAGCACCTCTCAGATCCCGCCCACGCGGCCGCTTACCTCCCCTTCGCCGGCGAACTCTACATGGGCCATCTGCGTTACAGCACCACCGGCCGGTCGGGCCTCGCTTACATCCACCCCTTCCTGCGCCGCAGCAATTGGCGCGCCTGCAACTTGGCCCTCTGCGGCAACTTCAACCTCACGAACACGGACGACATCTTCGCCGAGATCCGCACCTCCGGGCAGCACCCTCGCAAGTATGCCGACACGTATTTTATCCTCGAGCAAGTGGGCCATCTGCTCGACACGGAGGCCGATCGCCTGCGCCGACAGTTCGAAGTCGACGAGGGGCGCACGGGGCTGGAGGTGACGCGTGAAGTGGAGCGGCACATTGACCTTTCGCGCATCGTGCAGCCCGCTGCCCGCACCTGGGACGGCGGCTTTGTCATCTGTGGCGCCACCGGCAGCGGCGAGTCCTTCACCATCCGCGACCCGTGGGGCATCCGCACCGCCTTCTATTACGCCGACGACGAGATCGTGGTCATCGCCTCCGAGCGCCCCGTCATTCAGACCGTCATGAATGTGCAAGCCGCCGACGTCCGCGAGCTGGGCCGGGGCGAAGCGCTCTTCATCCGCCGCGACGGCACCTGGCGCACCGAGCAGCTCCTCGAACCCCGCGCCCTCAGCGCTTGCTCCTTCGAGCGCATCTATTTCTCCCGCGGCAGCGACCGCGACATCTATCGCGAGCGCAAGCAGCTGGGCGAAAACCTCGTCGCACCGATTCTCCGTAAGGTGGACGGCGACCTGGAGCACACCGTCTTCTCCTTCATCCCCAACACCGCCGAGATGGCCTACTTCGGTATGCTCGAAGGCCTACAGAAGCACCTCGATCGACGCATGGAGCAGCAGCTGGCCGCGGCCGCAGTGCTCAGCGATCCCGAGGCCGTGCGCCGCATCTTGGCCCAACGCGTAAGGAGCGAGAAGGTCGTCTTGAAAGACATCAAGCTCCGCACCTTCATCGCCGAGGGCAACACCCGCAACGACCTCGCGGCGCACGTCTATGACATCACCTACGGCAGCATCGAGCCTTACAAGGACAACCTCGTGGTGATCGACGATAGCATCGTGCGCGGCACCACCCTTCGGCGCAGCATCATCAGCATCCTCGATCGGCTCCACCCGCGTCGCATCATCGTCGTCTCCTCCTCGCCGCAGATCCGCTATCCGGATTATTACGGCATCGACATGTCCAGCCTCGGCGAATTCATCGCCTTCCGCACGGCCATCGACCTGCTGAAGACGCGCGGCATGGCTCACGTCATCACGGACGCTTACGATCGTGCCCGCCGTCAGCAGGGTACGCCCGACGAGCTGCGTGTGAACTGCGTCAAAGCCATCTACGCGCCCTTCACCGACGAGGACATCTCGGATCACATGGCGCGTATGCTCACCGGATCCGACATCCACGCCGAAATCGGTATCGTCTTCCAGCCCCTCGAGGGTCTCCACCGTGCCTGTCCGCATCACCCCGGCGATTGGTACTTCTCGGGCGACTATCCCACGCCCGGTGGCACACGCTTAGTCAACCGTGCCTTCATTCAGTACATGGAACAGACCTATCGCCATCGCTCTTGAAGTCTCGTAAGGCAAACAGCTACTCCCCCACTTTCGACACAATGAAACGCATTCGACTGACTGACCCCGGCCACCCGGACTTTGCTCGTGCCTGGCGGCTCTACAAAGAATCCTTCCCCGTCGACGAACGTCGGCGGCTGAACTCTCATCGCCGCATCATGCTCCGATCGATCTACCATTTTGATGTCGTGATGGATCACAATGTCTTTATCGGCATCCTGCTTTGGTGGGACTTCGAGAGCGTGCGCTACATCGAGCACCTGGCCGTCGTCCCCACCCTGCGCGGCATGCAGCACGGCGAACGCATCCTCCGGCGCTTCCTCTCCGAATCCGACATGCCTGTCTGGCTGGAGGTGGAGCCGCCGGACAACGAGCTGCGCAACCGTCGCGTAGGCTTCTATCGTCGCGTGGGCTTCACCCTCAACGAGCATGACTACACGCAGCCGGCTTACGAGAAGAGTAGTCAGCCCGTTCCCCTGCTCGTCATGACCTATCCCGAAGCCATCACCGAACCGGACATCCGCTTCTTCTGCCGCCAGTATCATCCCCTGCTCACGGATTACAGTCTGGCGGGGGCCTAAGAAGCTGTTTTGCACGGAGGGAACAGCAAACTCTTGTCTGCGTGTGTAGTTTTGCCCGCGTTTTAACAATTGACTTCTCCCGCTGCTGATCAGCAGACACCGCATAAATGATGGATAGAGAAAGAAACGATTACCACGTCCCCGCCCTGCTCGACGAATGTTTAGAGGCGCTCGACCTGTCGCCGGATGGCGTCTATGTAGACGTCACCTTCGGCGGCGGCGGCCATAGCCGTGCCATCCTCAGTCGACTGGGCCCCGACGGCCGACTCTTCGCTTTCGATCAAGATGCCGACGCCGAGGCCAACGCCCCGACCGACGATCCGCGGTTCGTCTTTATCCGCAGCAACTTCCGTTATCTCGCCTCCTTCCTGCGCTATCACGGCGTCAGACAGGTGGACGGGGTGCTGGCCGACCTCGGCGTCTCGTCGCACCACTTCGACACGCCCCAGCGCGGCTTCTCCTTCCGCTTCGACGGCGAGGCCGATATGCGCATGAACAATCGTGCGGGGCGTACTGCGTCCGAGGTGGTGAATACGTACACCGAAGAGCAGCTCACCCGCCTGCTACAGACCTACGGCGAGCTGACGAATGCACGCCGCGCCGCCGAGGCTATCGTCCGGGCGCGTGCCGAACACCCCCTCTGCACCACCGCTGAGCTGACCGCGGCGTTGCAACCGATAGCCGGCCGACGAGATGCGTCAGGCTACTATGCGCAGGTCTTCCAGGCGCTCCGGATCGAGGTGAACGACGAGATGGGCGCCCTGAGCGACCTGCTCCGTCAGGCGCTGCGTGTGATCCGGCCCGGCGGACGGCTGGCGGTCATCACCTACCACTCGCTGGAGGATCGGCCCGTGAAGCGCTTCATGCGCACCGGTCGCATCGATGGGCGGAGCGAGGAGGACGTCTATGGCAACCGCCTTTCGCCTATTCGCCCCGTGGGCCGTAAGCCCATCGTGCCGACGGCCGATGAGGTGGCACGCAATCCGCGGGTGCGCAGCGCCAAATTGCGCGTGGGGGAAATCATAAACGAAGAGGAACAATGACGAACGAAACGAATACATCAAGCAAACCCAAAAGGCAGCTCACGCTGCTCTATATCCTGGGCGGAGGCGTGCTGAAGGAGGACTTCATCATTCGCCATACCCGCCTGATTGTGTTGGTGGTGGTGATGCTTTTCATCTTCATCAGCAACCGCTACACCTGCCTGCTGAAACTGCGCGAGATAGACCGTTTGCAGCGCGAGCTAAAGGACGTGAAGAATGAATCGCTGGCCGTGTCGGGACAGCTGACGGGCAGCAACCGCCTGTCGCAAATCGAGCTATTGGTTAAGGAGAAAGGCTTAGACATTGAGACGGCTCAGACGCCGCCTTACATCATTCGTAAATGATATGCCAGCGATGAAAGCTTTTTTCCACCCAGTGAGCGGCTTACTGGCCTCACGCTTTAAGAAGCTGTAAATAGATATGTCAGAGCAAGAGAAAGACAGCGCCCGCGAGCAAGCCGCGCGCAAGGCAAAGGGCGGGCAGATACTGACGCGATACTTCATCATCGTCATGCTGCTTAGCCCCGTGGCAGCGGGCATCCTGTTCCTGGCCTTCAAGACGGCCATCTTAGAGAAAACGAAGTGGACCAAGGTGGCCGAGAGCCGCAAGAAGCCGAACCGACTCGTGAACCCCAGCCGCGGCAATATCTATTCGGCCGATGGCAAGCTGATGGCTACGAGCGTGCCGCGCTATTACCTCTACGTCGACTTTCAAGCCGCAGGCTTCCGCGCGCCCTCGCCCAAAGGGAAGAAGGTGGTGAACATCGACACCTTCATGCGGTCGCGCGAAAACGGCATTGACTCGCTCGCTTACTATTTAGCCCGTAAGCTGAAGAACCGCACCGCCGCGGGTTATCGCGCCTACCTACTGCGTGGGCTTAGGCAGAAGAGCCGACAGTATCCGCTCTATGAATACCGCCTCTCTTACGCCGACTATAAAGAGATCCGCGAGTTCCCCTTCTTCCGCCTCGGCCGCAACATTGGCGGGCTCTACGAGCGCGAGATGGTGCAGCGGCAGAAACTGTTCGGATCCCTGGCCTCACGTACCATCGGCGACATTTATAATGAGATAGAAACCGGCGGACTGTCGAAGGGCAAGAATGGCTTGGAGCTGCGTTACGACACACTGCTGCACGGCAAGCCGGGATACAACTCCATCGTGCGCGTGGGCGGACGGTGGACGAACGTCGTCGAGGAGGAGCCGGTCGACGGCTTAGATATCCGCACGACGATCGACTTGCAGATTCAAGACCTTACCGAGAAGGCGCTGGTGGATAAGCTCCAGGAGGCTGACGCGGCGTCGGGCGTGGCAGTCGTTATGGAGGTGAAGACGGGCGAGGTGAAGGCCATATCGAATATGGAGCGCATCCGTCCGGGCGTCTATGCCGAGCTGCGCAACCATGCGTTGGCCGACGAGTTAGAGCCGGGCTCGACGTTCAAGATCGCCTCCATGATGGTGGCCCTCGAAGACGGGATCTGTACCCCCGAATCGCCCATCGATGTGGGCAACGGCACCTACAAATTCAACGGTCGCACCATCCGCGACCATAACGCCCAGAGCGGAGGCTACGGCACGATCACCGTAGCGCAGAGCATCTGGTACTCCTCCAACGTGAGCATCGCCAAGATCGTCCTCAAGGGCTACGGAAACAATCCGCGTAAGTTCATCGACGGCTTACACCGCACGGGCATCGACGCTGATCTGAATCTCGACATCGCTGGTGCCGGTCACGCCAAGATCCGTCAGCCGGGCGATCCGCAATGGTCGCGCATGACGCTGCCGTGGATGTCGTTCGGCTACGAGGTGCAGATCCCGCCGATCAATACGCTGGCCTTCTTCAACGCCATCGCCAACAACGGCCGACTCATGCGTCCGATGTTTGTCAAGAGCATCCTCAAGAACGGCAAGGAGCTGCGCGTCTACGAGCCGGAAGTACTCATCCCCGAGATCTGTTCCAAGCGCACGCTTCGGGCGGTGCAGGAGATGATGTACAACGTGGTGAACTATCAAGATCCCGTGGGCCGACGCGACGGCACGGGCAAGCCCGTACGATCGAGCGTCGTCTCCATCGCCGGCAAGACGGGTACGGCGCAGATCGCTGCCTCCAAGGCCGCGCACAACCTGTCCTTCTGCGGCTATTTCCCTTACGAGAACCCCCAATACTCCTGCATCGTCGTCATCTCTCGTCCGCGTCGGGGCATCGTCTCGGGCGGTATGATGGCGGGCACGGTGTTTAAGGAGATCGCCGAAAAGGTCTACTCCAACCAGATCCGTTACGACCTCAGCTCCATGAAGCCTGAAGTGGGTCACACGCTCATGCCGCCGGTCAAGAATGGCGAGTCGCGTTCGGCGCAGGCCGTAGTCAAATGGTTCGATATACGGACCACGCCTAAGCGTATGGACGCCGACTTCTCGGCCTATTGGCGCAACGCTACGCGTGACACGCTCAACGTCCGCAAGCTGACGGTCCGTGAGGGCATGATGCCTTACGTGATCGGTATGGGGGCCAGAGACGCCGTCTATGCCCTCGAGCGATGCGGACTGCGCGTCAACCTGGCCGGTCATGGGCGTGTCATCTTGCAATCCGTCCCGTCGGGGCAGGCCGTGACGCGTGGGCAGACGATTGATATCATATTGAATTGAGGGAGGAGGGATTCTTTCGAAACAAGAAAAAGACAGCATACACACATGAATTTGACAGAACTGCTACACGATTTACAGATCACCCGCCGCGATGGTACATCTACCGACGGCGTCGACGTGACCGGCATCGCGGCCGACTCGCGTCGCGTCACCGACGGCATGCTCTTCGTCGCCGTCAAAGGCACAACCGTCGACGGGCACAACTATATCGCTTCGGCCATCGAACGCGGTGCCTCAGCCATTGTCTGCGAACGCATCCCGGAGGCGATCGATGAGGCCGTAAAGGCTCGCGTGCCGTTTATCGTCGTGCCGGATGCGGCCGCGGCGCTCGGCCAACTGCTCGACGCATGGCATGGCCACCCCTCCCGTCGTTTGACGCTCGTCGGCGTGACGGGGACGAACGGCAAGACAACCGTTGCCACGCTCCTTTACGACCTCTTCCGCCGCTTAGGCTACCACGTGGGACTCATCTCCACCGTCTGCAACCGCATCGACGAGGAGACACTGCCCACCGACCACACGACGCCCGACCCCGTCACACTGCACGCGCTGATCGCTCGTATGGCCGAGGCCGGGTGTTCGCACGTCTTCATGGAAGTCAGTTCGCACGCCATCGATCAGCAGCGCATCGCCGGATTGCACTACGCAGCCGGCGTCTTCACCAACCTCACCCGCGATCATTTGGACTATCACAAGACGGTCGAGAATTACCTCCGCGCCAAGAAGCGCTTCTTCGACACGTTGCCCGCCGAGTCCTTCGCACTGACTAACGCCGACGACAAGTCGGGCGCCGTCATGCTGCAAAACACGGCTGCCCGCAAGCTGACCTATTCGCTGCGCACCGCAGCCGACTTCAAGGTCAAGATCGTGGAAGCGCATTTCGAGGGGACGGAGTTGCTCATCGATGGGCGCGACGTGACGGTGGCTTTCGTCGGCCGCTTCAATGCCTATAATCTGCTGGCCGTCTATGGCACAGCGGTGGCGTTAGGCGAGGATGCGGAGCAGGTGCTTGTAGCGCTGAGCAGCCTCCGTCCCGTAGCCGGACGGTTCGAGACGATCACGTCGCCCGAGGGCTTTACGGCCATCGTCGATTATGCCCACACGCCGGATGCGCTGGCCAATGTGCTGACGAGTATCCACGAAGTGCTGCGGGGCACGGGGCGCGTGATTACCGTGGTCGGTGCTGGTGGCAATCGGGATACGGGCAAGCGTCCGCTGATGGCCCGTGAGGCCGACCGACAGAGCGATCAGCTGATTCTTACGTCGGACAACCCCCGCTTTGAGGATCCCGACGCCATCATTCGCGAGATGGAGGCCGGGCTGGACACCGCCGCTCGGGTGCGTGTGCTCTGCATCACCGACCGACTGTCGGCCATCAAGACGGCCTGCCGACTGGCCCGCCGTGGTGACGTCGTGCTCGTGGCCGGTAAGGGGCATGAGGACTATCAGGAGGTGCGCGGCGTGAAGCACCCCTTTGACGATCGCGAGGTATTGCGCACCCTTTTCTCCACCTCTAAAGCATAACCGAAGGCCCCATGCTGTACGAACTATTCAACTACTTGGATCAACTGGACGTCCCCGGTGCAGGCGTCTTCAAATACGTCTCCTTCCGCTCCGTGATGGCCTTCATCCTGGCCCTCTTCATCTCCACGGCCATCGGTCGACGCATCATTGACCGCCTGCGCCGCCTGCAAATCGGCGAGACCGTTCGCGAACTGGGCCTTGAGGGTCAGCTGAGCAAGAAAGGTACACCCACGATGGGCGGCATCATCATCATCATCGCCATCATCGTCCCCTTGCTCTTCTTTGCCCGGCTGAATAACATCTACCTGATCCTTATGCTCATCACCACCATCTGGTTGGGCACACTGGGCTTTGCAGACGACTATATCAAGGTCTTCAAGAAAGACAAGGAGGGGCTGCACGGGCGCTTCAAGATCATCGCCCAAGTGGGCCTCGGGCTGATTGTCGGCCTGACGCTCTATTTCAGTCCGGACGTCGTGATCCGCGAAAACATGGAGATCCGCCGCGCGGGGCAGGACACGATCGAGGAGGTGCGTATTCACCCCAGCGAAGTGAAGTCCACCAAGACGACCATCCCCTTTGTCAAGAACAACAACTTCGACTACTCCGTGCTGGCCGCTTGGGCCGGTCGCTATAAGACGGAAGTCACCTGGCTGCTTTTTGTGCTGATGACCATCTTCGTTGTCACCGCCGTCTCGAACGGCACGAACCTCACCGACGGACTCGACGGACTGGCGGCGGGCAGCTCGGCCATTGTCGGCATCGCGCTTGGGGTGCTGGCCTACACCTCGTCACACTTCGAGTTTGCCTCCTTCCTCAACATCATGTTCATCCCCGGCGCCGAGGAGCTGGTGGTCTTCGCCTCGGCCTTTATTGGCGCCACGATCGGCTTCCTGTGGTACAACGCCTATCCCGCGCAAGTCTTCATGGGCGACACGGGCAGCCTGACCCTCGGCGGCATCATCGCCGTCTTCGCCATCATCATCCGCAAAGAACTGCTGGTGCCTATCCTCTGCGGCGTCTTCTTCGTCGAGGCGCTGTCGGTCATGCTGCAAGTCTTCTACTTCAAGTACACCAAAAAGAAGACCGGCACGGGGCGGCGCATCTTCAAGATGACCCCCCTGCATCACCACTTCCAGAAGCCCGGCAATGCTGGCATCGACGCCATCATCCAGAAGCCCTTCAACGTGGTGCCAGAGTCGAAGATCGTCGTCCGCTTCTGGTTGATCGGCATCATCCTCGCCGCCATCGCCATCATCACGTTGAAACTGCGATAGAGCCCCAATTCTTAGAAGCCAACGCATAATTGATCAAAGATCATGTACAACCACCCATCCTCCCTGATTCATACTCCCGGACACATCGCAGCCGGGCTTCAAACCCTCGTTTTGCCCCCGGATACACCCCGGACGACCTCCACCAAACGCGCGGAAGGCAAACAAGTGCCTGTTTGTTCAATAGATAATCTGCAACTTAATAGACAGGCGCCTGTTTACTCAATGAATGATCTGCGACTTAATAGACAGGCGCCTGTTTACTCAATGAATGATTTGCGGCTTAATAGACAGGCACCTGTCTACTCAATGAATGATTTGCGACTTAATAGACAGGCGCCTGTTTACTCAATGAGTGATCTGCGCCTTAATAGACGGGTGCCTGTTTATTCAATGAATGATTCGCAGCTTAATAAACAGGCGCCTGTTTGCCTCCGTCCGGCGTGCGGCGAACCAGACGGGTCACAAGATGGCCTCCCGACACGCCACGCAAGCCGAATCGTCGTCTTGGGCGCGGGCGAGAGTGGTGTGGGAGCCGCGGTGTTGGCGTGGACGAAGGGCTACGACGTGTTCGTCTCCGACAGCGGCACGATCGCAGAGAAATACAAGGCGATGCTGCTCGAGCGTGGTATTCCCTTTGAAGAAGGCCATCACACGGAGGCCCAGATCCTCAACGCCGACGAGATCGTCAAGAGCCCCGGCATACCCGACACGGCGCCCATCGTGCGCGCGGCCGTGGAGCGTGGCATCCCGATCCTCTCCGAGATCGAGCTGGCCGGGCGATACACCGACGCGCGGATGGTCTGCATCACGGGCAGCAATGGCAAGACGACGACCACGTCGCTGACGTACCACATCCTCCGCGAGGCCGGCATGGACGTTGGTCTGGCGGGCAACATCGGGCGCAGCCTGGCCCTGCAAGTGGCCGAGGATCCGCACGCGTGCTACGTGATCGAACTGAGCAGCTTCCAGCTCGACAACATGTACAGCTTCAAGGCCGACATCGCTGTGCTGATGAACATCACGCCCGACCACCTGAACCGTTACGGCGGCGAGATGCAGCGTTATGTGGACGCCAAGCTGCGCATCCTGCAAAACCAAACCCGGGCGGACGCCTTCATCTATTGGGCCGACGACCCCATCCTGCGCCGCGAGGTGGCCAAGCGTCACCCCGAGGCCACCTGCTACCCCTTCTCCGACGCCGACCGGCCGGAGCTGAAGGGCCGCCTCACGGCCGACGGGCAGATCTGCATCGAGACACCCCGCGGCACGCTTCGCATCCCCCGCACAGCCCTCGCGCTGCGTGGCACACACAATCTATATAACTCCCTCGCCGCAGCCACGGCGGCCCGTCTGGCTGGGGCAGACGATGCGTCGATCCGTCGCGGTCTGGAGACGTTTCGCGGTGTCGAGCACCGCTTGGAGCCGGTGGCACGCGTGGCCGAGGTGGAATACATCAACGATTCGAAGGCCACGAACATCGACTCTTGTCGCTATGCCCTGCAAAGCGTCGAGACGCCGATCGTGCTCATCCTCGGCGGCACAGACAAGGGCAACGATTACGGGGAGATCGAGGCCATGGTGCGGGCGAAGGCTCGCGGGCTCGTCTTCCTCGGTGTGGACAACCGGAAGCTCCACGCGGCCTTCGATGGCAAGGTGCCCACCACCTGCGACGCCCGCTCGATGGCGGAGGCCGTCGCCCACGCCGCTCGCATGGCTCACCCGGGCGATACGGTGCTGCTCTCGCCCTGTTGCGCCAGCTTCGACCTCTTCCGCAACTACGAAGACCGCGGCGAGCAGTTCAAACAATGTGTCCATGCGCTGGCGGACGGAAAGGAGGCGCGGCCGTGACGAAGGAGACATTTACCCGGAAAGTGTTCCAGGGCGACATTCCGATCTGGATCATCTTCATGCTCCTCTGTAGCCTCTCGTTGGTGGAGGTGTTCAGCGCCACCAGCACGTTGGCCTACAACGAGGCGAACATCTGGACGCCCATCGCGCGCCACGCCATGCACCTCACGATCGGCTTCTTCTGCGTCCTGGGCCTGACGCGTATGCCGACGCGTTACTTCCCCATGGGCGGCTCGGCCCTGATGGTCTTGGCCATCATCCTGCTGGCGGCCGTACCCTTCGTCGGCATCAGCGTGAATGACGCCTCGCGCTGGATCCGCCTCTTCGGCATTCAGTTTCAGCCCTCGGAGGTGGCCAAGCTGGCCAGCGTCGTCTACGTGGCCTTCCTACTCAGTAAAATCGGAGTTCGCTTCACGGAAAAGACTGCCTTTTATTGGATCATCGGTGGCGTGGGTATTGTCTGCTCCCTGATCCTGCTTTACAACCTCTCCACAGCGGTGCTCCTCGGGCTGGTCTGCCTGCTGATGATGTTCGTGGGACACATTTCCCTGATCCGCATCGGGCGCATGATGCTCGTGCTGTTGCTCCTGCTCGTGGCCCTATTAGGCTTAGCCAAGATCGCCCCGGAGACGACGCACCGCGTGCTGCCACGCCTCGAGACGTGGAGCAACCGTCTGACGGAGCATCTCGACGATCGCGCCTCGGACAACGACCTCGTCAAAGACGATAATCCGCAAGTCATCACCGACGACAACTATCAGGTCTCGCACGCCAAGATCGCCATCGCCCGCGGCGGCCTCTTCGGCAAGATGCCCGGGCGCAGCGTGCAGCGTGACTTCCTGCCGCTGGCTTATTCGGACTTCATCTTCGCCATCATCATCGAGGAGCTGGGCTTGGTCGGGGGGACAGTCGTCTTGTTGCTTTACATCATGCTGCTCATCCGTGTGGGCATCATCGCGCGGCGTTGCAACCTGCTATTCCAGAAGTACCTCGTCATCGGTTGCGGCCTGATGATCGTCATCCAAGCGCTGACGAACATGGCTGTGGCCGTCAATCTGATGCCCGTCACCGGTCAGCCCCTGCCGCTGATCAGTCGAGGTGGCACATCGACCGTCCTCACCTGCGTCTACTTCGGACTCATCCTCAGCGTAAGTCGCTTCGGCGCTGGCATGGGCGATGAAGAGGCCGCCGAGGAAGAAGCCGTCGAGGAAGCGGAGGCCGAAGCCGAAGCCGAAGCAGCCGAGGCTGTGTCGTAAGAGTGCGCGGCGTCGCAACGTCTCTAATCCCCCCGGCAGGCAGCCGAAAAATCTATCTTCGCGGCCGAAACGGCTGAATAATCAGGGATAAAGGAACATTCATGAGTCACTATAAAATCATCATCAGCGGTGGCGGGACAGGCGGCCACATCTTCCCCGCCATAGCCATCGCCAATGCATTTCGGCGTCGTTACCCCGACGCCGAAGTTTTATTTGTCGGCGCGGAAGGGCGTATGGAGATGGAACGCGTCCCCGCCGCCGGCTATCGGATCATCGGGCTACCGGTCAGTGGCCTTGACCGTCGGCGCCCATGGCGTAACATCGGCGTGATGCGTCGGCTGTGGGTCAGCCTGCGTCGTGCCCGCACGATCGTCAGCGATTTTCAGCCTGACGTGGCCGTCGGTGTGGGTGGCTACGCCAGTGGTCCCCTGCTTCGTGCGGCCGCAGCGGCCGGTGTGCCTACACTCATTCAGGAGCAGAACTCCTACGCCGGTATCACCAATAAATGGCTGGCCAAACGTGCCGCGCGTATCTGTGTGGCCTACCCGGGCATGGAGCGTTTCTTTCCCGCAGAGAAGATTGTCGTGACGGGCAATCCGGTGCGAAAGGACTTGGAGGAAGCCACCCATAGTCACGACGAGGCACTGAAACACTTCGGCCTCGACCCGGCGTGCAAGACGCTGCTCGTCCTCGGTGGTAGCCTCGGTGCACGCACTATCAACGAGGCCGTAGAGGTTGCCCTCCCTACGTTGGCCGACCTCGGCGTTCAGCTGATCTGGCAGACGGGCCGCAGCTATTACGATGCCATCCGCAGCCGTGTCGCCGACCTCGAGCCGGAGCCCAAGCGCTGGGTCGGGCCGTTCATCACGCGGATGGATTACGCCTATGCCGCGGCCGACCTCGTCGTGTCGCGTGCCGGAGCCAGCTCTATCTCCGAGCTGTGTCTGTTGGGTAAGCCTGCTATCCTTGTGCCGTCGCCTAACGTGGCGGAAGATCATCAGACGAAGAACGCTCGATCTGTGGCCGATCGAGGCGGAGCTGTGATGATCGCTGACGGCGAAGTGCGGAAGTTACTCCCCGACACCCTCCGCCGCCTCTTTGGCGACCGCGAGCAATTGAAGACGCTTGCCCTCCACAGCGGTCAATTGGCCGAACGGGATAGCGATGAGCGAATCGTGGACGAGCTGGTCGCTCTAATCGAAAACAACAAGCGCCTCGGAGCGCCTCAAACAGAAAAGAAGAGATGATAGACATTGCACATATTCGTTCCGCCTACTTTATCGGCGCTGGCGGCATAGGCATGAGTGCCCTGATTCGTTGGTTCATGGCGCGTGGCGTCCGCGTGGCGGGCTACGACCGTACCCCCTCACCTCTCACCGGCCACCTGATTGATGAAGGCGCCGCCATCCATTTCGACGACGACGTCCGCCTCATCCCCGACGGTTTCTCAGATCCGCAAACGACGCTCGTAGTCTACACGCCCGCCGTCCCCTCTGACCACACGGAGCTGAACTATTTCCGTCGTTCGGGTTTCGAGGTGATGAAACGTGCCGAGGTGCTCGGACTGATCACATCGGCCAGCCGCGCTATCTGTGTAGCTGGTACGCACGGTAAGACGACTGTCTCCTCTATGACGGCACACCTGCTCAAGCAGTCGCATGTGGATTGTAACGCCTTCCTCGGGGGTATCCTGAAGGGCTATGCCAGCAACTTGATGTTCTCCGATCACAGCGACCTGACCGTCGTGGAGGCCGACGAGTACGACCGTTCCTTCCATCGCCTCCATCCCACCACGGCCATCATCACCTCCGCTGACCCCGATCACCTCGACATCTACGGCACTCCCGCCGCCTATCGCGAGGCCTTCGAGGTCTTTACTTCACTCATTCGGCCTGGCGGCACGTTGATCATCAAGAAGGGCGCCCCCATCACCCCACGCCTCCAGTCCGATGTCCGTTGCTATACCTACTCCGCCACCGACACCTCGGCCGACTTTCACGCCGAGAACGTCCGTATTGGTGACGGTGAGGCTGTCTTCGATTGCGTTCTCTCGGACGGGACACGCATCGCCGACATCCATCTTGGCGTACCTGTCCGCATCAACGTCGAGAATGGTGTCGCAGCCATTGCTGCTGCCTGGCTCCACGGTGCTCGCCCCGATGAGATCCGATCGGCCATGGCCACCTTCTCTGGTGCCGAGCGTCGTTTTGATATTCGCCTCCGTAATGATCGCGTCGTCCTCATCGACGATTACGCCCATCACCCAGAGGAGCTCACCCGCAGCATCCTCTCCGTAAAGGAGCTTTACGCAGGCCGTCGCATCACGGGCATCTTCCAGCCCCACCTCTACTCTCGCACCCGCGACTTTGCCGACGAGTTCGCCCGTAGCCTCTCCTTACTCGACGAACTGATCCTGGTTGACATCTATCCGGCTCGTGAGGAACCCATCCCCGGCGTCACCTCAGAGATGATCCTCGAGCACGTCACCATCGCCGACAAGCGTTGCTGCACGAAAGCCGAACTGCCCGACATCATCGCTGCGGGTACGTTTGATGTCGTCCTCATTCTTGGTGCCGGTGACATTGATCGTCTTGTCGAGCCCATCCGCCAAATCCTCGCCCAACGATGAAAAAGCTGCTGCCCGTCATTGTCGCCGTCGTCTTCGTCTGCTACATCGTCTTCTCGATTCTTCTGGTGAACGAGAAGGGGATGGACGCTGTTTGCCGTGGCGTGACGGTGGAAATCAAGGACAGTGCCGACCGCAACTTCATCACCCGTCGCGACGTCATCCGCCTACTTCGCAGCTCCGATCTCTACCCCGTCGATACTCCTCTCCGTGCCATCAACACGGCACGCATCGAGCGTCGCATCTTAGAAAGTGGCCCTGTCGAGCGGACGAAAGTCTACAAGACGCCCTCGGGAATGGTTCACATAGAGATCATGCAGAAAACGCCCATCCTTCGAGTCTTTGCCGATGGCGGGAGTTATTACGTCGATGAACAGGGGCATGCCATGGCGGTCAGCTCTCGCTATGCGGCCTATTTGCCCGTAGCTTGTGGGAAAATCGAAAAAACCTTTGCCACAACAGACTTGTACAAGTTTGCCGTATTTTTGCACAAGCATGACTTCTGGAACAACCAAATCGAACAGATTTTTGTTTACCCCAATAAGGAGATAGAACTGATTCCACGGGTGGGCGACTTTCGGATATTCTTGGGCAGTTTAGATGGCTTTGAAGAGAAGATGGATCATCTGCAACTGTTCTACGAGCAAGCTATACCTAAGGTGGGATGGGATAAATACGAGATGATCAATTTGAAATACAAGAACCAGATTGTATGTACTAAAAAATGAATTTATGGTGACGGACTATATAGTAGCGATCTATTTGGGCACTTCTCATTTGGTGGGGATGGTCGGGAAAAAGAACAGTCGGGGCGCTCTCTCCATCGTAGCCGAAGAGGTGAAGGAGGCGAGCGGCTGCATCCGGCGTGGACGCATCCACAACGTGGCTGAGACGGCCGCACGCATCAAACGACTCGTGCTGGAACTGCAGAACAAACTTCCCAACCTCCGT
>ERZ772924.31-NODE-31-length-56583-cov-4.663335_pt1 | contig 56583 bp, 74 predicted proteins | sample MGYA00512116_ERZ772924 | MGnify/ENA primary metagenome ERZ772924 (study PRJEB29015, sample SAMEA2737920) | human oral metagenome | biome: human oral; feature: human-associated habitat; material: dental | place: China | collected 2134 ...
TATTATTTCTTCTTTTAAATTATCATATATAATAAAAACATCAATATCTGTTCCGTTATACTTAAAGAGTATCTGCTGTATTTTTCCTATATTATACATCCTAAATTTTATATTAGATAATTTACCTTTTAATTTAACTAAAGTATTTTTTTGTATAATATTTTGATTTGTAATGATTAATTCGTCATAATCATTCTTTTTATATTTTGGCAATTTTGGTCTACCAGAATATTTTGTAGGATTCTTATTATAATCATTTGCAGCTTTAAAAAAACTTTTAAAATTAGAATGTATCTTCCTTAAAATTTGCTGAACAGATTGAGCATAAATTAAACTTCTGTATAATTTCTCTCGGTCTCTTTTAATAATTTTATCCATTTTATTATATTCTATAAATTTCCTAACAAATACTCCTTTGTTATTTTTAACTTTATTAAAAAAATAATTTTGTCTTATAATAAAAGTAGCAGAATTTGCAATATATTTAGCTATCTTCATTTGGTCTAACAAGAAATCAAAACATTCATTATCTTTTTTTATTTTGTGTTTTTCTATCCTTTTCATTTTCACATCCTTTCTAACAAAAAGTTTCATAAACTTTTTTTATTTTTCTTCACTTATTATTTCTTTGATTTTATCATTTTTTCTTTTACTATACATTTTCATCGAATAACAATGCAGTAAAGATACAATTTCTTCAAATATCTCTTCTTTGTCTAATTTATTTGAACCTATTTCAGACATTACAACAATTTCACAACCAAACTTTTTAAATAAAGTTTTAAAAAAATCAAAACCTACTCTACTTAATCTATCTTTATACATAATAACAACTCTTTCAACTTTATTATCCAAAATTTCTTCTAACAGATTAAACAAATCTTTTCTATTTTCAAATGTTATACCACTAGCAATATCTGAATATATCCCGCTCAAAATGTAACCATTTTGAAAACAAAAATTCTTTAATAATTCAATTTGATTCTCCAAATCTTTTTTTTGTTTATTAGTATAAACTCTACCATAAATAACAGTTTTTCTTTTAATATCTTTATTCAAAAATTGATAAACAGATTCACTATCGTAATCATAATATCCATTAGAAAGCAATCTGGCTTTTATTTTACCTTGTTTTAAATATTTGGTTAAACTAGCTCTACTACATCTTAAGATTTTCAAAACTTCTTTAGCTTTCATTTTCCATCTCCTTTCCTGTTGTAATATAATTATACTATACAAAATAATATTTGTCAACAGTTTTTGTTAAAAAAATAAACACTATGAATAATGTTTATTAAAAACTTGAGTATATCATATTTTTTAATCATAGTCAATATTGATTTATTTTAATATTTATGATATAATAAAAATAAATATTAATAAAGAGAAAGGAAATATAAAATGAAAAATACAATAAATATACTTTTAAACGGATTTATGAACATCTGGAACTTCCTTGCAAAATTCTTTACATCAAGCTACATAATGTCCATATACAAGCCATTTATTAAGTATCTGCCAATTGTAACAGTTGTCATAATTCTTATTGCTATTATCGCAATAATTTCTATAAAAATATATAAATTAATATTAAAAAATTTGGATAACTTGAAAAATATCCTGTACATTTTACAAAGTAAAATAATTAAGATTGGAAGAAACCAAATATTACAAAATATTTTCATGTTTATTATTAAAATTTTAAAAATATTAGGATTTTTTATTGGAAATACAAATAAACTTGTGTGGTGTACAAATGTCCTGATTCTAATGATATTATACATATTCGGAACAAAAGCTGCAAATGATACAATGCCTGATTACTTAATCCATATTATGATAATAGCATATATTATGTCAATTCCGTTTACAGTCATTAATATCTGTAAAATAAGAAATAAGCAAAAGAAAGAAAATAAAAATATCGGCTCATAAGAACACGAGAGCCGATAACCTAAATATCCTAAAAAGAAAGGGCGTGATGATATACAAAAAACAATGTTATAATTGCTTACTGTACTCAAAACCACTAATATATTATATCATACTTTAAAGATTACAGCAAAGAATTAAATATCACGCACTGTAAACTAAAAAAAGAGACATTCTCCAAAAACTATGGAAAAAATGTCTCATTTTTTATTAAAGCATTTTATCAACAGCTCCACCAAGTCCAAGAATTGTAACCTTCATACAGAAAAGCAAAGTAATTATGTTACGTATCAAGTCCATAAGGGTGACTTCTGAAAAAGTAGGCTGCTTCCCGATAGGATTAACCTTTATAATAAGGTTCATCATTACACCTAGGAACATGAATACAAACAGAAGTTTAAGCCCTGCACTCAATGTAGTTGTAAGAGGATTCATTCCCCATGTTTCCCTAGCTACAGGTATAAGGTTTGCAACTAGGAATATGCTTGTAAGTGCAACCATTATCATTAAGTTCACAACGGCAACAAATACATTAATCATAAAGAGAACACATACCCAGAAGGCATACACAATACACCAAGCAAGAACCAGCATTTTAACAAGGTTCATAAACATTTCACCAATCCATGTTAAAAGCTCACCGCTAACCAATGCACCGACAACCTTTGCACCAAACTTAATTTTGTCAAAAACAGTAGCGTTAGGTGCAAGCCAAAGCTGAAAGTCATCAGGCTTAATGCTGTACATTATTCTAAGATAGTATTCAGGTATTCCCATCATATTCTTCCAGAACATATTAAGCCCGAATCCGCCTGAATCATTATTTACAAGAGATAAGTCTGGGAAAAGCTGTCTTGGAAAGTCATCAAGGAACAGCTGCTGTGCCGCATAGAATCCCCAAGAAATCCAGTTTGTAAGTAAGAAATACACAGTACCGAGCACTAAAAAGTATCTTATGCACTCAAACATAATGTCTTTCCAAGGAGTACGTGTATACATTCCACGAAGCCATATATATGTAATCATAAGAGCTGAAAGCACTCCCATAAATGGAGTAAGAAGCCCAAGGAATCCTATAAGCCCAGTCTCAATAGCACCACGAAGCATGTCCATGTGGCTGTCCCAGTCAATAACTACGTCATAGAATGACATCCTGTCCATGTTCATGTTGCCGCACTGCATTTCTCCACCGCCAGACACCTGCATTTTATTAAGGTTTGTCATAGCGGACTGCCATTGTGAAAGAGCAGCGGTCTTATTAGCACTTCCATTTATAGCCTGCTTGTCTGCCGCTGAAATAGTACCAGTGTTGCAGGCATTTGTTATGGCATTTAATTTACGTTCAATGTCCACAAGATAGTGGGCTGTAATTGGCTTAACTTTTCCACCTTTATAAATACTCCATCCACCGTTATATCCAGCAAGCATAGTACCAATACCTTCACCGAACTGCTTCTTGTTTGTACTGTTTGCATTTTTTAGCCAGTGGTAAAGCTCAGCATATCCCCATCCGACAGAAAAGTCTATGTCAGTCTGAAGCCTGTGATGGTTCTGTGCCACATATCTTGCGGCTTCAGCAGGAGTCTTCTTTCCACCGCTCATGAAGTTTCCATGAACAACAGGGTCTGCCATACCTTCCCTTGTAACCTGCATAATACCGTCCTTAATCATCGAGAACGAGCTTTCACGCATTGCGGTTGCTAGCCCTACAGCAAGAGGTATACCAGTCTGTGCTGAATACTTCTCAAATGCCGCCGCCATTGCTTTTGCGTCAGCGTCGCTAAGTTTAGGATTTTTCGCCTTTATGAAGTCAACCGTAGGCACTTTACAGCTTGAAGCTATCGCCTGCGTTGAACCCCCACTTAACACACAGTTCCCGTCTTCTGATATTATACCGCCTTCAGGGGGCAATATAACACTTCCATCAGGATTTACTGGAGTGTAACCATTAGCCATTATAACATCTGTAATAGATATTGAACCTGCATACCTTGGAGGCGGAAAACCAATTTCTCTAACACCTTGAAATCCATGTCCACTGTAAGAATCCATAACTTTAATTTTTCCATTAGAACCTTTTCCGTAATAAATAAAAACATGTCCATAACCGCTGCCACCAGCTCCCATAACAATAAGGTCGCCGGGCTTTAACTGTGAAGCACCCAATTTTTTTATATATTTACTTGACCTCATATTAGCTGTAGTAGCGTAACCACTACCTAAAACACCTCTCAATTGAGGAACTCCAGCCACAGCTTTCCATATAAAATGTGAGCAATCTATTTTACCATGCGAACCATCTGCTCCCATTTGATAGCCCAAACCTTTCATTTTCATGGCATTTGCCAAAATACTACTACGAGCCTGAGCTTCATCAAGCGTTCCTTTATTTGCAAAAGAAACTATAGATAAAGAGATAAACAACACACCCGTGAGGATATTTTTAAATAATTTCTTCATGTTCTTGTCCTTTCTTAATTAGAATATTGAGATATATAATTTTATACAATTATACCACATTTTAAAAATTTTTAAAAGAAAAACTAAAAACGAGCCTATATTTACATAGACTCGTTTAATAATTTAATTTGCGTCAACATATTTTTTACTAAACTTAACTACAATATCATTTGTATTATCTATAGCAACCACTGTTTTATGCTTAACATCATAGGCATATCGTCCACCAGATGTATCTTTTAAAATATATCCTTGAACTGTAAGTTTTTGAACAACTCTTCCATTGACATCATTCATAATTATAAACTTTTGTCCTTTTTGACTTTTAAATTCATAAAATCCATTGAACCATTTTCCTTCAATTTTATCCCAATTAAGTTTTTTATTAGTATGAAGTTTTTCACTAAATGATAAACACCCTATCACAAGCATTAAAATTAATATAATTTTTTTCATCAAAACCACTTCCTTTTAAATTATGTCAAAGTCTTCAGGACGTTTAGTGCCTTTCATGTCCTTAAGATTTTCAAATTCGATATTCTGCTTCAAATTGCAAGTATCAATTTCAATTCCATTACTTTCAATATTTTCAATAGCCTGTCCAAGAACAACCCTGTCATTATGTGGAATTTCCATTACAGACTCCTGAGTAAGAACATAGTCCTTGCCTTGTGAATCCTTAAATCCGATATTAATTCCGTCAAATGACAGCTCACGCCCAGTGGAAACTGAAGACAGCTTGAAATTGTCGCACGGGAACGGAACTAGGTTTGCAATTCCGTCCACATCATCAATAGTTGTACTAATCTCCACAGCTTGCGGCGGAACGTTGTCGCTTATTTTCTGTATTATGCTTTTGGAATCCTCAAAATTAGCCTCAAGAAGACCCTTCTGTATTCCAGATGACACCCCTGAAAGATTTTTTCCTGAATATTCGTCGCTAAGAGCCTGTGTCAAGTCCATCTTGACTTCAGAATAATATTCAGACTCCACAATTGTTATTGAAGTGTCAATTTCAGGGTGAAACTCGACAGAAAACTCTTCACCTTTTTTTGTCTTAAAAGATGTATTCATTATACACCAGTCCTTTCAATATTAATATAGCTATATTATATCATATATCAAACTTCTATTCAAAGAACTGCAAGTCCGTAATCTTGTCAATCATATTGTACTTGATGTCATTCATTTTAGGGTAGTCCTTTATGTCCCCTTTCCAGAACCTGAAAGGAAGCTCTGCAAGTTTTCCGTCACTGTTTAGCCCATAAAGGACAAATCCAACTTCGCTGTCCTGATAAATGTAGATGTCCATATTCCCAATTTTCAGGTATTCCTTCTCATCTATAATAATTGGATTAAGTTCCAGCCAGTCCTTATATACATCAACGCTAAGCTCACCTGATAAAGGGTTTGTCTTACGGTAGCTAAGAGATGTATCTTTTTCAAAAGCCTTCTCAAAGTCCTTGTAGGAAACTTCGCCAAGCCTAAGAAAAAGTTTATTTCCTTCCTGCTTTATTTCCGCATATCCTGCACTGCTGGTAGTAAATTTACCAACAAGAAGCGACATTACAACACGCCCTTCCTTAAAACCGCTCGTCTGCTGCGGAGTTTCCTTTGGCTTTTCCTGAACTGTAGCAGCTCCTTCCTTTTCAATAGCACCGAACTCGTCAACCTTGCCCTGACGGCATGATACAACGGCAAGCGTAAGCCCCAGCACAGCAATTATTTTTTTCATATTTCATCACTTCCATTCTTAATAATATTTAATTTTTAACAATACCTAGCTTTTTGTAAAAATATCTCTTTATATCCTTTAAGGATTTAAGATTATATAACATATCACAAAGCTCCTCAAAAAAAATGTCATCCACTTCAACTGTTTTATAACCATCCCTTGTACCAATTCCTGAATTAGTATATATCATATTGCCCTTTATGTCAACAACAGAAAGCACAAACTTGTCATCATCAACAAAATATGTAAACTCCTCGACGCTTCCGTTATTAAGAGTCCATTGCAGGTCAATCTGCCTGTGCCCTTCAAAAATAAGTACTGAAAGATAAGGCTTTCCATCAACATAGCTTCGGTAAAGTATATCCTGCTTATCAGAAAACATAGTCTTAGTTACAGAAAGTCCGTGTCCCTTCCTTGTAACAGAATCCTCAGTTGTAAATAATTTTAAAACTTTATCAAGCATTATTTACCACCCCTGAAATCCTGCATTAATTTATAGTAGTCACGCCCAGCAATCCCGAACACTCCTTTAGGCTCTTCGATTTCATACAGCCCACGCTTGACGGCTTCCTTTATAAAGTCATTAAGCCCTTCCATCTTGCCTTTTTTCATATAGTATATTGTATGTACTTCAACGCTCACTTTAGCATTGTCAACAACCTGAGTCTCAATTCCCGTGCATTTTGATATAACTCGGTATGAATCAGACAAAAGTATCTCAGAAAAGAATTTTGACTTGTCCTGAGCTTTCTTATACCGAAGCTGAGTTTTGTCATAAGGTATTACAAATGAAGGCTTTATGTAGTATTCCCTTGTGTTTCCGATTTTATGTCTTAAAAAAGGTATAAGCTTCATTAGTGAAAAATGTCGTTTCTCGCTAACTTTAAACAATGTGGGGTTTTCGATTTTAACAATGTTCCTTGAAAAAAGCATCTTATGCCTCATTGGAACTGTAACAGGAAGGTTAAATGTCTTCTGTATCTTATTGAATATAAAGTTTACAGCCCATATCGCAAGCCCTAACGGAATACCAACCATTAATATTATCTGTAAAATTTTCATTATCTGCCGCCCCCTTTAAGTATTCTTGAAAACTGTCTGACATACTCAAGAGTTTCATACAGCATTTCCTCAACATATTCCTCTTTACCTTGGGTAAAGATGTCATCTATCTTAAAAAATATGTATCTTTTTCCAGTGTATTCAGCACGAATTATGAATCCGTCATTCACGCTTGGATTTTCACTCCTCACATACACCTGCTTAATTGACTTTATGTTTCCCTTCACATTTTCAGGGTACACATCATATTTTACGACAGCACTGTCAAACTGCCTTTTAAGAAATTCCTGAGAAGTCCTTTTTGACATTGGAACATCCACAAATCTTTTGGCAACTTCACCTTCTATATCGTTAAGTGCAAATGACTGGCTGTCAGAAGTATTTTCATCAGCCTTCGTCTTTGAATATGTGTTATAGAATGACGTATACTGCGAATGCAGAAGAAGGCTCATCATAATCCTGTTAATAAAGGCTGAATGGATTTCCTCTATGTCCTTCTTGTCATTTTTCTGGAACATCTCAAACTTTTCAGAAGCTATAAGAGGAATCCCGCTGTCTGAAAATGAGACAGAATATCCAGTATCATATATTATCTTCCTGAAAATATTGTCCCTTTTAGAAAGTACTGGACTTCCTGTGCAGACATCCTTTGAATACTCAAGGGAGAAATACCAGTCATTCTTATGAAAGTCTATTGTGAAAGGCGTTCCGCCCTTCCTCAATACAGGATAGCCCACCTGAAGAAAACTTCTTGTAAAAGGCTCTGGGGAATCCTCGTGCCTTACGCAGTCAGAAAGAATATCATCATCAGAAACGTTCCTGTCAAAATACACATTAAGCATGTCCATTTCACCCTCGTAGTATTTAAGGAACTGCACCATCTTATAATCTCCCACTTTATGTATATAATATGTGCCAGAATCAGTAATGTAGCTTAAATTCTGGTTAATGAACTCAACAAGCCCGTTCATAGTAAGCCACTGCCTTATAAGCTCGTTCTCAAACGCAGTGTTTACAAGGCTTGGGTCTTGAGTGACAATATTGAATGTGTCAACGTCATTTACATCAAACACAGGAAGCTCCTCATAACGCTCAAACTTGCTGTCATCCTTAAAAAATGTGAACAACAGGCAAGGCTTATCTTCAACTGCTATCTGTAGCCGTTTTCCCTCAAAGCTCACATTTATTGTAGGAACATTATCCTTTTCAATTTTTTTGTCCATTACTTCTTAGCCCCGCTTTCATCAGAAAAATATATAATCCCTACATAAAGCTTATCCTTAGCAAGATACTGCGACAGTACATGGTCTACCGTATAACCAGCTGCCACAATCTTGTCAACTTCCTTTGCTGTATTATTTTCAGCTTCAGTCTTGTCCTTGGACTTGACAATTTTAGCCTTGAATCCGTCCTTTGTAACAGCGTCCCAAGTTATAGCCGCTTTCTTAGGGTCGCTGGAAACATTTTTAACAGAACTTGATGTATTGTTCTGAACCTTAGTTTCCTTAGCTTTTTCCTTTCCGCACGAAACTAATATAAGTCCGATAATAAGTATCATAATTTTCTTTTTCATGTAATACCATTTCCTTTCCTTTTAAAATATATGCAAATAGGAAGCTAAAAAACTTAAATTTTTCAACTTCCTGTACTTCTAAAATTATTATATCACATTTTTTAATATTTTTCAATTATTCTTTTTATTACTTGAAAATGTTTGAAAAATAAAGTGCTGGAACATAAATCTTTGCAATAAAGCCACATAATATAGCCAAAACCATTCCATACAAAACAGGATATATTTTCATTCTTTGTTTACCAGCCTCATAAAACAGGCAAAGGCTTCCAAGCAGCAAAGTGCATATAACAACAAAATAGAATATGGCAATGTTAAGAGGAAATAAATTAATTGAAAACAATATTCCAAATAAGAATAAAACAATTGCAATAATCAAATCAAATACGCTTTTTACCATAACATATCATCCTTCCCTGTATAAATATTACTGTTTTACCAAATCAGAAAAATATAAAGCTGGTATATAAACTTTGCAAAAAATACCTAATCCTACAAACATTATCATTCCAAAAACGGGAAACAAAACATTTGTTTCTTTATCAGGAATACTAAAAGCCATCCCCATGCTTCCAAACAAAATACCGTTTACAGCAAGAAGATAAAAAAATGCCATATTTAATGTAATAATATCCATTGAAAACAAGGTACTTATAAATAACGTAAGAATTGTCACAATCAGTATAATGAAATTTTTGTACATAAAATCAATCCTTTCAATATTAATATATCATATTATATCATATATCTTAAAATAAATCAATCAAACTTACTGTAAAATTTCTAAGATAAAATGATAAAAAGAATATAATGATAAACATAAATATGACGCTGTAAAAACCTTTTTCACTGTTACGCTTAAAGTAAAGAGTGAACACAGTACATCCAATAAGAACTGTCATTTCATAATATGATGAAATATAATATACTGATATAAGGGACTGTATTATAGAACTTCCAATAAGCCACATTACAGTCTGTGTGGCAGTAAGTGCATTTCTTTTCTTATATCCCTGCGTAAAGGGAAACTGTATCAATGCACTTCCCACAAACTTTTTGGGTCTAAGGTCATATAGAAAGTGAAGGGTCATGCCAAATGACAGTCCAGCTATAACAGTTCCAGTAATATCTGTGGTGGACTGCCACATAACATTAAGCGTGTTTGTAACATGCAATATGAACAGTATTACAGACAGAAAGAACGAGTGTGTCACAATGCTTCTATGACGAAGCCCCTTTATTTTAAAGTCAATATCAGGAAACTTAAGTCCTATATAAAAAAATGATATAAGAAAGCATATTGCGGCAAAATTTATATTTTCCATTTAAAAACAAATCCTTTCACAAATTAATAATTTTCAATAAAAAACGGGATTCAAAAGTCTGCATACTTCAATCCCATTTCACACCAATTAAATTATATTTGACAAATCATAAAATTTATGATATACTAACTTAAAAGCAGGAAATGAGATGTGTTTTAAAAGTTTGGTCGCTTTGTGACATCTCATTTTTTATTGTTACAATAATTATACAACTAAAATAAATATTTGTCAATGAATTTTTAATTTAATAGAAAAATTTTATAAAAATGCTTGACATATAATTTAAACTGTGATATACTTTTGACACAATAGATGATATGTTCGTAGTGCAGCGAACAGGATAATCAAAAGAAATGCACAAATGGATGACGTGTCCGTAGCACAGCGGACAGGATAATCAAAAAAAATGTGCAATTGGATGAGTCAAAAAATTAATTTTGTTAATAAAGTCTGAATACGTGTTGGCAGCACGTATTTTTTTATTTTGTTTTATTTAAACTTTATAAAAATAAAAAAAGAACGTACTAATACGTTCCCTTTTATAAAAAATCCAGCTGCAATTTTAAATGTCAATATCATCCAGTGCGACTTCTTTATTATTAGTTCCCCTAGCCATACTTATATCATCTGCAATTTCCCTTTCAGGATAATACTCATCATGCCCAAGCTCCTCTGCAAGATTATTATAGATAATCTTCAAATCCCCTCTGTTGATATTTCCTCTGTCAATAGTATAGTCCTCAAGCACATGCGAAAACTCAAACTCGTTGTCAAGAGCAAGAGTGTCAAACACTTCATCATATCCATACTTCATATACTGTGTAAATTCCAGCTTTGGATTAATTTCAACACCTTCTGGGAAATATCTCATTGACTCTGCCACACGGTCATACACTTTGTCAAATGTGTCCCCTTGCTGATATTTAATTCCAGTAAGGGCATTCTCATTGTCAACGTCCATCATATAGTACTGTGTCCTGCTTCCTTTTTCCATCTTGTCTGAAAACATCATGTCTGATATGTCGGAAGTCTTAAATTTTTCTTCACTGCTCTGATTAAATGATGACTGCGGGTCGTCTATTTGATAGGAAAGCTCCTCAAGCAAGTCCCTTTTTATAAGTTCATCAAGTGACGGTCTGTTTGAAAGTGCAATCTTTTCAAGGTCATTGTTAAGAACTTCAAGATTAAACTCTGGCTTGTCCTTGTACGCTTCAAGCCTTTCAAGAATTGCTTCCACTTTTGTCTTAAAATTGTCCGCCGTTACATCGTCCTTTAATATTTTGCTCATATATGTTCCTCATTTCCAATTTTATTTTCTATATTATAACATATCTTGATAAAATATATCATATTATATCAGATAAAAGTTCATCAATAAGCCTGTCATTATTTTTCTTAATTTCATCGTGAATAATGTTTAAAATCTTAATCTGACTGGCAGTAGCCTTCCTGTTTCTTACATAGCTCTCCTTTAACGAAAAAAGATAATTAAGGCTTCTAATATCAGATGAATTTTCAATGCAGTAGTCAATCTTTTTTAATAAAGCCTTGTTTAGAGGTTTGCTGTCCTTGTACATTTTAATGTCTCTCTTACCAATCATAAATTAGTCCTGCCTTTCGCAATTATTTTATACAATATATTACCACATTACTTAATAAAAGTCAAGTTAAAATATTGTTAATAAAAAGACTGCCTTTAAAAGACAGTCCTTAAATTAATAATCCCTTTCAGGAAATGGAAGTCCAACCTGCTTAAATTTTGCATTTTTTGACTCAATAGGGTCTAGTTCAGAAATATCTTTCTTTTCTTCGATTAGCACTTCTTTTTCAGATTCATCTTTTTCATCAGATGTAACAGCAATATCTGAAGACACTTCAGATTTGTCAAGCTTAAGCTCGGATATATCTATGCCAAGACGTTTGCTCCTGTTCTCAAGCACCTGTTCAACATCCTTTTCAATTCCAACGGTACGCTCCATGTAGTCAATTATCTTTTCCTTTGACTTGTCATCCATCAAATGAAATATGTAGCCGTTACGCTCAGAAGTTATCTCATCATCGTTCTTTGTAAAGTCTGACGCAATTCCCTTCTCGTTAAGTGCAAACTCGTAACTCCTTGCAAATATTTCAGTACCGCTTAAAAGATAGTCCTTAACTGACTCATTTTTCATCATCTCATGCTTTCCGTCATTTACAATCCTGTTATATTCACGCTTATACACATCTCCAACATTCTCCTGAAAGTCCCTTGTGTTTGAAAGAACTTCATCACCCAAAGTAAAGTCAATTCTATGCCCGACTTCATGCACTAAACTTCTGTAGGCACTGTCCTTATTTATGTCTATTGCAATGCAGTTATGTGCTGGTATATACACACCTTCAACTACTCCCTTGTTTGACTTTTTCTGAATGTTTCCGAGCTTCCTGAACCTCAAGTCCACATCTTCACACTTAGCCTTCTCAAGAATTGGAGCTATGTCTGATACAGCTTTTTCAAGTGAATCCATTACAGCCTTTCCGCTTCCCTTTGTGTCAAAGGATTCAAATTCAACATCGTTGTCAAACTCAACTCTTTTAAAGTGCTCATTAAATGGAGAAGTTTCCATCTTGTCAAGGGTACGCTGGTTTATATTCTTCTTTTCATTGAATATTGAGGCATACTCAATTCCCTGTTTTACTGTATGCTCCAAGTTCTTCTGAACCTGTATTACATCCTTATATTTTTCAAGCTGAACATCAAGCACAGAATATCCATTATGAATCTGACGTGGCTCTTTAAACGCCTTTTCAATGTTCCTGTTTAGAATATCAATTGCCAACCCCTTGTCGTCAGGATGAATCATAAGTATATTTTCCCTAGGCTTTGCTGGAGCGGAATGCGTCTTTACAAAATTATTAATGTCCTTTTTGTCAACACCTAAGTCATAATTGAACTCAATTACTTCCATCCTTATTGCAGGGTCTCTTCCAAATGTCGAAAGAAACTGATGGTATTCACTCTTGTTGTTCAAAAATTCGCAGTCTTCCCGAAAAGTGCACCCAAGCTCAGCTTCAAGCTCTTCCCTGAAGTCTGACAGCTTAAATTTCACATCGCACATCCTGCAAACATTTTCAATATGTGCGTCAACAGGATATGGTGTATCTGGGTCATTATCGTGATACTTCTCAAACTTTTTGGCATATCTTGAAAAATCGTCCCTGTAATTGTCATCTATGTCAGGTATTTTTGAAGCGGCTTCACATATCTGTGCATATATCCCAGAAGCTGCACGCTTAAGGTCATAGCTTGACTCAACAGCAATGTCCTTGTATACATTGGTAAGCCCTTTCTTTCCTTTTGAAAGGGAATACATCTCGTAACCCTGCTCCTCAAGTTTTTTCATGTCCCAAGACTTGTCTGAAAGCTCATTGAATACCCTGTATGTAATGGAATCCTTTTCAACAGGCTTAAGCTCGTTAAATATTTCACCGCTTGACTCAAGAAGAGTCTCCCTTACATATTTTAGCTCCCTCTTATGTCCAGTTCCGTTATTGTCCAATATTTCTGAAAGAGACTTGTCATAACCAATATTTTCAAGCCTGTTTCTTATAAGGTCAAAATTTCCGTCGTCAGGAAGTGCGTTAGTGCATTCTGAAAATATATAGTAGTAAGGGTCGCCATTATCCCTTCGTGCATAGTTAATGAATGACTTTGAGTCCTGCCTTTCATCAAATGCAAGCTCGCTTTCAAGAGTGGTAAAATAAAGAGTTGCCTCATTGTCCTTCTTTGCAGGGTCAGCCTTTGAAATACATAGTATTTCCTCATAAGGTATGTCTGTTGCACCCTTGTCAAGATATTTCTGGTACTCGTATCTTGTAACATCGTCATCCCTTATTTCAAATCTCACATTTGTCTTTCCTTCATAAACGGCGTTTGCAACTTCTATTATTTTTGAAAGCTCTCCCCTTGTAACATCAGAGTTGTACTGGCGTGACAGCTTTGTGCTGTGCCCGTTGTATATTTCTCCAAACTTTATATTTATGTCACGGTTCTTTTCAACAATTGCACGCTGTCTGGCACTTAAGTTCCCTTGAAGCTTTTCGTAAAGCTCTGGGTTGTTCTTTTTAAACTCACTTAAGTCCTTCTCATATTTTCCTGACTTCTTTCCGTAATAAGCACCCATCTAAATCACTCCCTTTCCAAAGATTCAAGCCTTGCTTTTTCGTATACACCATAATTTATGTATAAAAGATATGAAATATCCTTTAAAAAGACAGGCTTTTCATCATACAGCTTTTCAAACTTTTCTGGGCTGTATTTAATAATTCTGTAGTCATATTCGCTAAGTGAATCCATGACAGAAGATTCCAAAAGCCCCCTGTTCTCATCTTCAGTCATAGCAAATACAACAGCATTTCTTTTGTCGTCAATTCTTATTTTAGAGAGCCTTGAAAGCTCATCATATAAATTTGTGTTCATTTTTTAATTCTCCTTTTAAATATTTAATGTTTTATTAATATGGTATATCAAGCATGTCATTTGAAAAATCTCTCTGTTTTTCAACGTGTTCCTGCTCTGGAGTTGTAGGGTTTGGGTCAACAGCGTCTCCAATGCCGTCTCCATCCATATCATTTTTAGGCTTAAGAATACGCCCATATATCTGTGAGTGCTTTTCCATGTCGTCTTCCATAAACTCTTCCTCAAGCTCCTTGGATTCCATGTCTGAAATTTCAAGGTCGTTATCCATGCTCTGAACAAGCCTTTCGGCAATATCTGGGTATGGAAACTCCTTCTGCTGGGACTCATCCAGCATTTGGTCTAGGCTTACGTTCTGAAATCTAGCAAGAAGTGCAAAGTTTGTATCATCAAACTCAGCTGGCTTTATTTCACTGTAGCCGTTCTTATCCTTTATCCTGATTGAATTGTTCCTGCTCCTGTTCTCATGAATACATCTAGCAAGTGCACTTGCACGCTCCATTGGCTCAAGCGTTCCCTGAAGTATCTTTTTTTCATCCTTCTTGCTATCATACTTGTCCTTGTATACTGCACTGTATGGAACTGTAATGTCATTTCTTGTTGTAGCAAGAACCATAATCTTTTCTCCCCTGCTGTCAACAGCTTCAAGAACTTTCGGACGGTTGCCGCCCTTTGTCCTTATAGGGTCAAGCTCAAGGCTCTTCATAAGGTTTCTGTAAGGCTCAAGTCTTCTGTCAGATTTTTCATCAGTAATTTGTCTATCAAATTCAAGGCTTCTCTCAATCTTTTCATCATAGCTCTTAAGACTCAAGCCTTTTTTCCTGTCATTTTCAATATAAAGGTCTTTATCCTTGTACTTGGACATCTCAGACTTGTCAAGATGTTTTTCAAGAAAACGTTTTTCAAGATGGTATGTCCATTTCTTTGTGTCCTCATTATATTCCTTTTCATTAGAATGTGGCTTATTGAATATTGCAATTCCAGACTTGAACTCCTTAAAGAAGTCCTTAAAGGACTTTTTCCCGTCCACCTTTGAAATATCAGAATTAAGCTCATACTCAAGAGCCTTGTCAACGTCCTTTGCATAAATAGTGTCACGCCCATGACGTATGACATTCCTTGACACATCCTTTTCCTGAATTACATCATTAATCATGCTTCTTACAGGGCTTCCATGTGTAATATCTACATCTTTGTCAAACATTCCGCAAAGCTCCGAGTCCCTTATGATGTTACGCTCTTTAAGCTCCTTATCAACTTCACGTCCAAAGCTACGTCTTGTAAAATATCCTGCCATTGTATCACTTCCTTTTCAATATTATATATTTTAAATATCCATGTCATCCATATAATTTTCGTCCTGCCTCATTCTTTCAAGCTCCTCGCTGTTGTATACATTGTTTCCAGCTTCGTAAAGCTCCTTGTGTATTTCCCAGTTTTCCTGAGATACTCCTTCAAGCCTTTCCATAAGCCCGTCATTTGTCTTGTCAGGCTCTGATTTAACGGATAAAGCCTTTTTGTCCTTGATAAATGCACGTCTTTCAGAAGATATTTCCTTAATGCTGTCCATAAGGTTCTCTATTTCAGACTTCATTCCCTTGTCAAGGTCAAGTCCACGCTGCTTGTCAGCATCATAGAAGACATTTGACACATTTGTCTTAAGAAGCTCTGCCATTTCAGGGCTCATGCGTGAAATATCATCCGACATGTTAAAGTCCTCATCGGACATTGTTGCAGCCCTTGAAGCCTTTTCTATAATTGCAGATTCAATCTGTTCACGTGGAATCCCGTTAAGAGCCTTTTCATAGAAAGAGGCAATCTTTTTAAACTGAGGCAAGTCCTGAACTCTCATTTTTGTATCATCCACAAACTTGTAGTCATCAATCCCTATGTCAAGTGAGCTTGATATATGTATGTCATTTTCCATTTTTCTTTTGTCCTTCTTTTCAGTAAGGTCAACTCCAGTATCAGGGTACTTCCTGTCAAGAACTGACACAAGTTCTGGAATTTTTCCAAACCTTATCTCATTTTCTATAGCCTTAAGGTCAGTCTTTCCATCATCAAGCGGCTTAAATCCGTCTCCAGCTGGAAACGAGAATTTTCTTGGACTTCCCTTGACAGAAGTGTCTGTAACTTCAATAATTGGCTTTCCGTGTTCATCATTTCCAATGTTGACTGAAAGCTCCATATCTGATACGTTATATCCACGCTTTTTAAGAAGATTTGAAATCTCATTTCCTATTAATGTTTTCACAGCAATCTCATCAGCAGTCCTTGAAACGTCATCTGAAAATTCAACAGGCTCATCTGGTTCTCCACCATACTGCTCATGCTGAGTATAGTCCATAGCCTTTGCGTCAAGCCTGCTAAAGTCAAATCCTTCAACAACCGTCCTTTTTATATCTTCGAGATAGTCGGATTTTGAGTACTCCTCTCCGTTAATCTTAATAACGTCAAATTCGTCAAGTGCATTGTACCTATCCATCATATCTGCAACACGCCCAAGCTTAACAAGTTTCTCCTTGTCAGATGTAAGATAATTTCCGCCGCCTGAAGGTCTGTACTTGTCATAAATATCAAAGCTCCTTGCGTCAAATGAAAATATTTCATTATCCTTAACTAAGCTGTTTATAATATTTTCAGTATCTTCACGTGAGGCTTTAGAAACCATATTGTGAAGCTGAAGTACTGATTTTGCCATATACTTCATATTAATTTCTGAAGACTTGTTGCCACTTATAAACTTCTCAACCTTGTCATAAGGATTGTCCTCATGAAGCCCCCCGTTCTCCTCTATCTGCTCATACTTGTGCTGGGCATACCTGTCAAGCCTGTATTCCCTGTAATTGTCATAAAGGCTTCCCATTAAATATAAAGGTGTCCTGACAAAGTCGTCCCAGTTTTCACGCATGCCACGCAAAGGCATGGTAAGAGTAGTCTTGATTCCATTAAGCATTAAAAAGTTCCAGAGCCTGTACGGGTCAATTGTAACAGAATTATGCCTTGCCTGCTCTCCACGTGGAAATTGCAGCACATTTCCCATTTCTGTACGCAGCTGATTATACTCATTGCTACGTTCAGCCTTTTCCTTAAGAAATTCCGCACTTTTAAGCCTTGATTCCATAATATCCATATACTTGTCAAGATATTCCAAGTCATTTGAACGTATCTTGTCAGCCTTTATTTCAGGAACGCTAAGTATTGAGAAATCTTTCCTGTTACCATAAAGGTGCTCCTTAGTTTCTTCCAAAGTGTTCCTTCTTGTAACAAAGTCGTCCACAAACTCTTTTACATTAAACCCAATATTTTTTTCACGCTTCCTGTTGTAATATCCTGTCCCAAACATTCATTTTCCCCTTTCCTTACAAAAATATTTTTCTTGGTATATTATATCATATTTATCAATATATTGAAAAGAATTAATTTATATGGTATACTTTGTAATGAAAGGATGTGAAAAAAATATGAAAAACTTAATTATTGCAACATCAATATTAATTTCAGCTGTATCATTTTCAAAAGTAAATATAATAATACGTCCAAGAGCTGGAGCATTTGGAACAATAAGCGGCTACCAGAACTCATATAACAGACAGTACGCAAAATTTCTTGACGACTGCCAGTACTACAGGGTGTCAAGGACTTGGACTAGCGGAAAGGACACATACGCACAGCTTGAAAATGGAAATATACAAAAGCTAAAGGGACGACATATACCATATATTCAGATTGGCGAGTTCTGCCACATACCAAAGGAAGAACTTTAAACAAAGAATTGACATAACTGAAAAAATATGATAGAATTAACCATAATTTAAAAACTTCTGCAAATTATAAAAAGCAAGGTGTTAAACCTTGCCTTTTTTATTCCCCATTTAAAATTTTCTTTATATCATCTATAACATTTACCATTTCAAGAAGCTCATCAGTTGACATTGGTAAAATCTCCACGTCATCACGAAGTCCAACGCTTCTGCCCGCATAGGAAATATTTATTAAATTTTTATAATTATCAATATCCCATCTCTCAGGATTATCAAAATCCCATTTGTCTGAAATATCAAAAGTTTCCCATATCTCCTCATCATTTTCGGTTGTCTCGTTGCTGTGAAGAGCAAGCCTTACAATTCCGTCATAGGACACTGAGAAAAGTGCCTGTACATACCAGCTGGAATTTATCCCAGCGGCACATAAGAATTTACGTAAATGTACCCTTTCAGGTGAAATTCTGTTAAATTTGTCAATGTTTTTTATTACTGTCATCAATGCGTCCATAAAATCAGCTCCAATCTAAAATTTATATAACTAAAGTAATTATACCATAATACTTAATATATGTCAACATAAAAAAAGAGACATAAATGTCTCTCTTAAAAAATAAGTTTTTAGGATTCCATAAAAAATTCCATAAAATAAAAAACCAAAATTGACCTGTAACATTATTATAGCAAAAAAATAAATAATTGTCAAGTGAAAATTTATTTTAAGAATACCGCAACTGCTATGGTAAACAGTATCACAGCAACCATTGCAACAATCCCTACAATTCTCAATATGTCCGAAAACTTATGGCTAGCCATAAAAATCATTCCTTTCACAGCCATTATCGTGGCTCATAAAATTTCCTGTTCCCAAACTTAAATAGCTTTTCAAGCTCCCACATTGCTTCAACAACAGTCCTAAGCTCCCTTTTTGAATGAACTAGGTAACGCCCGTTGTCAAGAGGTGTTTCGCAGAACTCAATATCTACAGTTTCATAATTTGAGTGCTTTACTTTTGAAAAGGCGAACCTGTAAATGCTCCTGTCATCACAAAGAGTAAGAATACAGTCTCCATTTTCTCCATACTCAGTCAAATAATGTTCCTTATTTTCTCCTTGCCACAGCTTTTCTATATTTGGGCATTTCTTCATATCATAGAGCCTGTGCTCATATTTTTCCAAATGCTTTATTAAATCCATTGTCAATGTCCTTTCAAGATAAGATATGTAAAATTATATCATAAAAGCTCATAAAAATCAATATAAAATAAAAAAGCCAATACATTCACTGGCTTTTTCTTAACTTATCCATTTCCTCACGAAACCTGTTCCTGATTTCAATAACGTAATCTACTGGTATTCTGTCAGGCGTTATATCCTTTGAAAAGCACTGTTCAAAAATGGACATCATTCTGGATTTTTCATTAAGGTTATATTTTTCGCATAATTCCTTGAAGTCCTTGTCGTCAAGTTCACGAGGGCTTGTTTCATTTCTTATTGCTGAAATAAAACCAAAGAGCTTTCTTTTCTGAAAATTTTCGAGCTTTACATATACCGACTCAAGATATTCGTTTGGAGAATATTCACGCAATATATTATCTCTCTCATCCTGAGCATTTTTTATAGCTTTCTCATTTTCAGCCTTATAAAATTCAATCCTTGAAGCAAGCCACCCGAACATGAAGCCAAAAAAGAATCCTATCATCATATATGCCATATCCAATCAGCCTCTCTTCCATAAAAAATAGCTGTTAATATCAATGTTAATAAATTTTCCGTAAAAATTGTATAAGTCAGCATATCCTAAGTGATAATTGCCATCACAATCAATCTTAATTTTTTCTGCACAGCCAACAGATATTCTTACTGGAATATCACTTTCTGCTGTACCTGAAACCATTGTTACGTTTTCAAATTTACCAGATAATATAAGTTCTTTCCCAGAGTTTTTAATATGTTCCCTTATATCATTTATAATTTCATAGCTTACAGGAATAACAAGCACTCCGTTTTCCTGATATGAAATGATGTTATTTCCTGAAATCTCGGACATAATCTTGGAATATGACTCAAACTCGTCATTATCCATGCTCCAGTCAAGTTTCTCCAAGTTACCAAAGACAATATTATTTTCATTATTTACAATCTCTTCAAGTCTCACTGGTTAGCACATCCTTTCACTATAATTTGCTCATACAGCTTTTCAGAAACGGTGTATGTGACACCGTCAGAAAGCGTTATCTCTCTTCTGTGACGTTCCTGTCCAAACGGAAAGTCGATAAACTCCCCGCTATGCTGTATGGGATATTTTTCGCACGCAGAAAGAAACTTTGAATCCTTTTCCGATGTTGCAAAATCCCTAGCTGAATAAAAAAATAAGGAAAGCATTACAATAAAGAACACTGAAGCACCAGCACCAATTATAAGTTTTTTCATAAAAACCACACTCTGGACTAAACATCCAGCTCCATTTCTTTTTGAATATTTTTTTCGGGAACTTCTACACCGTGCTCCTCAAGACGTGTCAAGACATCGTAAGTTGAAAATTCCGTTGAATACTGCCCGTCCCTGTTGATGTCGTCAAACAGCATTGCGGCAAGCCCTTCCTTTAAATTGTCTGATGAAAGGCTGTTATCCTCAATATACTGCTCAACCTGAAATATAAGAGTGTTATCCATTTCAAGCCTTCCGTTCCTTGCAACTGTCAGCTCGTCAAGGAAAACCATGTCGTCAATTTTTGCTTCCAAGTCGGAATCAAATTCATTTGCGACAAATTTTTCACGCAGCACGGAATCCTTTTCAGCGTCAAATGAAAATTCCCTGTACTTGTTAAAGTCCTTTTCAAACACCTCAATCTTTTCAACACGGTTCTTAAAGCTGACACCTTCCATCTGCTTAAGCCTTCTTTCAGGAAGAAACGTCTCAAGATACGGACTGTCATTACGTTCACCTATTCCAAGCACCTGAACGCTTCCGTGCCTAGTCGGTATTGCAAGAGCCTTTTCAAACTTCATTGTGCTTGTGCTTCTGGAACTTGGGTTATAGTCAACAAGGCTTGCGTTTTCAAGATTTTCAAGAAACCCCTTGACGCTTGTAGCCCTCTGCACAACCCTGTAAGGATTCTCCCTGTCGCATACAGAAACTAGCCTTGCAATATCCTCGTCTGACTTTCTCATTCCAACTCCAAGCATTTGATGAGCTGTCATTCTCTGGTTGCTTGTGTACTGAAGTCCCATAAGGTGTGGATAGTTCACTGTACGAAGCCCAAGCTCAAGCATATCCCCTTTTGAAGTAGTAATCCTTATATTTTTCCCATCATTCCTGTCAAACCACTGTATCGACTTTCTTATTTCATAATGATGTCCTTCCTTTACTGGAAGCTCATTTACATTTCTAAGTCTCTGCAATTTCTTAGCCATTTTAAAAACCACCTGTCCTTATAATATTTTAAGACAATGTGGAAAATATCTATACAAAGCTGTAGTAGCAAGAATCCACATTGTCAACTTCAAACGACTCAGGAAAGTCGTCATAATCCCCAGTGTCGTGATTGTATATTCCAATCCTGTCTGGTCGTCTTCCTTCCTTGAGCATTATCTTTTCATAGCTCATTATAACATATTCATCATTCACAAGCCTTATGCTAAGTCTTGCATTGCCTTCCATGGCTGGTATATAAAGGTTTACAGCTTTTTCGTTTATATACTTATAGCCGCACTTTCTAAAGTTCATAAGAACATCAAAAAGGCTGTCAAGTACAAAGATGTCATTCTCAGTTACCTCGTACTCATTATGAGTATACTCATACTCATCAAATGACAAAAGAGAGAATATGACATCAACATCAATGTCAAAATTTATAAAAAAGCTGACCCCTTCAGTATTTGAAGTCTGCCCCCACACTCCAAGAGTAATCCCGTCAAACTGTAGGAGCTTGTCTACCCTGTCAATAATAGATTGTTTCATTTCCATTTTTGTTCCCTTTCCTGTTTAGAATATTTAGATTTATTTAGATTTATTTAGATTTATACGTCGGGAGTGTCATCCCTGTATGCAGCATTATTTTTGTTTTCCTGCTTTTCCATTTCAAGAGCTTCTGCCATATCTTCGTCTGTAAAGCTGTTTTCATCAAAACTATTTTCATCAAATCCAAACATTACGTCCTCAACAGAATCTTTTTTTGGAGCGGATTTTTCTCCCTCAAACAATGTAGGGTGCAGTTTATCATACTTTTCAAATTTTTCAGACGCAAACTCCTCAATTTCATGCTGTGTAAAAGTCCTTACAGAACCGCTTGTGTCCTCAAAAGTATAAACTCCTTTTTTTTCAAGAAATTCATCAACGCAGTTCCTTGCTAAAACAGTATTTTCGCTTGAAATAATATTAATAACCTCTTCCTTGAAATAATTTCCAGTGTCATCTGAAAACTTCACTTCAGGCTCATTGGTAACACTTTTGGTAAAGGACTCAATATCCCGTGCAACTTCCAGCTTTGCTATATTATTCACGTTAGCCGCAAAATATCCGCCGTCAATCATTAATTCGTTGTTTTCGTTTGCCTCATATTTTTCCTTAAGTATTTCAAATGCTTTTTCCTTGTTGGACTTAAGAAGCTCAAGATTTATTTCCATATTATGCTCCTTGGGAGCTTTTACATTCTCACGACAGTAGCTGTCAACCATGTCATAAGTGCTTGCAGAAGCTAACAGCCTTGTGTATGGGTCAGTCTTGTCTTCACTCTGCCGTTTTTCCATGCTCTTAATAATATCTTTAGGCGTAAATTCAGTATCTACCAAAATCTCTTTATAATAACTGTCATCCTTTAACATCTGTTCCATAATCTTAGCCTTTGTCATGCCAAGCCCTTTCATAGTAGAAGATATGCCAAGCTTTTCAGGGTGCTGTGTAATATGCGGTGTAACATTATACTTTTCGCACATATCTTTAAAATATTCAGTCTTGTCAAGATTCCTGAACTCGTTATAGAAAGAGGACTCAAACTTGGACACAAGCGTATCAATGTCTATAGATTTGGCTGGATTTTTCTCACTTTTACCTTCATCTGCTTTGTCCTCTGTATCGCTGCTTGATACATCAGGACTGCTGTTATCTTTATTTTCTTTTTCAGCTTCCTGTGAAACATCATTTTTAGCCTTTTGGGTATCAGATTCTTCCTTTTTAAATTCCTTGCTGTCTTTTTCAGGCTCTTTGTTATCTTTTCCGTTCATCCTGTATTCCTCGTTCTGAGTCTTCTCTTCACGCTGAATATTGTTTTTTGAATAAAGAAACGCATATTTGCTGGCTTCATTCAATGCGACACTGTTCTTTACATTTTCTTCATTTTTCACATATCCATCTTCACCTATCACAAGAAATGCTTTCTGCTCTGTCTTCTTGTCAAGCTCATTCAAGTCCCAGTTCTTTATCTGCCCGTTGTGAAGATTCATTGTGCTTGTAAGCTCAACATCCTTTGTCGTAGCCTTAACTTCAATGTTTGCGACACCGTCAAATCCATAGTGTGCAAGGTTGTCCTTAAGCACAGTTGTCATAGGTGCAACTATTTCAGGCATATTTGAAGTAAGGGAAACATCAAGACGTTTAACATCAAGCTGCTGTTCATGCAGAACTTCCATCACATCTGCGGGGGTACGTGTATTCATGAGCTTTTTATAGAACTCGCTGTCATGGCTTAATTCCTTTCCGTCATATTCAACAGTAAGGCTTTCAACAAGCCCGTTCCTATTACGTGTAATATTTATTACAGGGGTGTCTCCATTTTTTAAAAACTCAACATCCACATATTCACGCTTGCGTGTCTTTGAAAATCCTTTTGAACGTGCTTTCTTATCCCCACGCCTAGACTTTCTTTCCTCAAATGCACGCTCCTTTTCCCAAGTCTTCTCTTTAAGCCTGTCAATCTGGCTTTCATAGAAATTATCTTCTATTTTGTACTTTTTTTCCTTAACCCAGTCTGTAATCCTATCAAGCCCACGCCTAAACGTGTTCATAAGACGCTTTTTCTCCTTAGCACCTTTTATTCGTTCCTGCTCCATTATCTCCCTGTTACGCTCAACCTTGTATATATGGTCTTCAAAGGCAACGTGTGCCTGATTTGAGAGATGAAGAGACATGAAGTCCTTCTCTCCTATCTGCCCTTTCTTTATTCTGTCACTAAGCTGTGTATTTATCTTTCCTTCATCCTCATTATAGGTATATGTTGCAACTCGTCCTTTACCCTGTTCACCCACTGCAAAAGTATGCTCCTTTTTTCTGTCATTGTAGAAAGAGTCATAATAATACTCATTGTCGTATGCTGTAACATTTACAGAATTTTCTGACGGAACATCGTCAGCAAGTGATACAAGCCTCTCAAACATTGAGTAGGTATCAATTGCTCTCACATTTGCAATGTTACGGTTATTATATTCAACGCTTTCAACATCGAATCCTGAATCTATAATTCTCTTTGCAAAGTCAAAAGAACTTTCAGAATCTGCAAGCGTAGAACCATAGGACTCAAGAAATTCCATAAGCTCCCTGTCCTCGTCATATATTCCAAGAACAATATTGTCAAGCTTTATTCTGTATATACTGCTAGCCTTTTCCCTTTTTGTCTGGGAAAGCTCAATCTCCTTTTCCGTGTTAGGAAAGGAATATCTTATGTTCATATAGAAATACCTCGCTTTCATATAATTTTATGTTATTATTATAGCACATTTTTTAATTATATGAAAGCAAGGCATAAATTTAATGTTATTATTTAAGAAACAGCCAGTCTGACACGGAAGACATCGCAATATCAGAATCCTTAAGGTTAAAGTTCTCAATATCCCGTGCAACATTGGCACGTTCCTCAAGAACAGCATAAATTCTCTCGTCAATGCTTCCTTCAGCAGCAAGATGATATACCGTAACCTTTTTCTTCTGTCCGTTACGGTATGCACGCCCAAGGCTCTGCTCATACTGTCCATACCTGTAGTCAGGGCTAAGGTATATAACCTCATTGCAGTACTGAAGGTTAAGTGCCGCTCCCCCTTTCATTATCTGAACAAGAATAACTTTCTGCCTTTTATCCTTCGCAACAGTTTCAGTGTCAGGAAGAGTATCTACTGTATATACTGAAAGAACATCCTTTTTTGCATGCTGTGACAGCATTTCCTGAAGTATCTTAAGTTCAGCATTGTAGTTATAGAAAACTATCACATTATTTTCAGTGTCGTTTATAAATTCATCTATCCACTCCGCCTTGTCAGAAAGTGCTGAATAAAGACGCATTGCATAGCTTAGCTTCCCTATGCTATCAATGTATGATAAAGGAACTCCAGTATCTAGTTTTGTAAAACCTTTGCTGTCTTCCTTTATCTTAAATTTTGCAACAGAGGTTATGGACTCAAACATTTCAACACCGCTCCCGTTACGCTCAAACTTTAAAAGTGCCTTACCAGCCTTTTCAAGATATTTATATTCAGAAGACGGAGAAAAAAGAACCTTCTTTACAATCATGTCTGGCAAATCAAGGCATTCATCCTTCTTAAGAGGATAGCTTGAAAAAGATGTGAACATCTCCTTCATTATAATTTCCCCTTCCTCACGCCAGCCGTCAAGCACATCGTAAGTACGTTTATTGTACTTGTTTACAACAGGCTTGAATATTCCATATTTCTGCCTGAACTCCCAGTGCTTCTGGTAGCTCATCTTTTTAAACATGGCAAAATAATTGAACATGTCCTCATATCCCTGCGGAACAGGTGTTGCTGAAAGAAGCACAAACCCAGCACACATTGAGGCAAGAAGCATAGCACCTTTTCCCTGCTGGGACTCGCCGTTTTTTATATTGTGGCATTCATCTATTATTACAAAATACTCACTCCACTTGGTTGGAGCTATTGGAAGATTACGAAGTTTTCCATAGGTTATAGTCTCATAGTCAATGGAAATTTTGTAATGAAGTTCCATCTGGCGTATCTCATAGTCCCACCCAAGCTCCTTAATCTTGGACTTTGGACATACTACCAGTAATTTCTTTTTATTTTCAGTTTCCCTTAGAAAATGGTGCAGTGCAACAAATGTCTTTCCTGTACCAGTATCTGTCCTGTAAAGCCAGTTTTTTGCACCCTTGTCAAGAAGCTCCTTCTGAAATCCATAAAGGAACGAGTTTTCAAGCATTTCTCTATTAAAAGGCACAATTTCACGTATAAGGTCTTCTGTTGCGAACCTTTTCTTTAATTTGTTTTGAGTCATAGATTATCCTTTCTTTTCATCTTTAAAGTCATCAATTATTTTTTTAAGAGCGTCAGCCTTTTTAAACATTATCACATTCTTTGTGTGAAGTTCCTTAAGTATCGACGTAATATCGCTATAAGCATTATAAAGCCCAGCAACATCGCACGGTGCGTCAGGATATTTGTTGGCAAATTCGTTTAATGTAATGCTGTGCCTTGTGTCAACGTCCATTTCAATTTTCCAAGACACAAGGCTCTTAGTAATGCTTATAATAACAATGCCCAAAATAAATGAAAAAACATTTACATTTGACATTGCATTTAGTGCACACATTCCAAAAAAGATAAATACATATAAATATCTGGCTGGCTTTGAGCTTCTTATAACATCGTCAAAGTTAAGTATATCCTGTTCAGCAAAGCTCTTCCAGCGTTCTATCTTACCCATAAGGGATGTATCTTCCCTTACAGCTGAAAAATTGGAAATATCATCAAGGACATCAATTGTTGAAAAATAGCTCCTTATTATTTCCTTGTATTCCTTAATTTCCTTAAAAAACATAAAAACCCCTTCCTTAATCCTTAAAAACAAAATCTTTAACAGCAATCATATCCTGTATGCAGTCATAATTATTATTCTTATCTAATGGGACATTTTCTCCAAACATATTTTTCATTGACTTTGTCAAAATTTTGTTATATTTTTTATAACCTCTTATAGTCAGATAATCAACAATACTTATAAACAGTACAGACATATTGACTGCAAAAAGTATCTCAATAATTCCAAAATTTCCATTATGCTTTAAAAATATTATCGTAATACCTGCTACAAAAAACACAATAAAAACAATTGATATATAAATATGTCTTATTATCAAAGGAATACCTTTGTTTTCAAGAATCATAAAATGTGCAAACCTGTCAATATTTTTACGTATTTCAAGGTTGCCAGTCCTGTCAGATTTTGCATAAGCGTCATGAACAATCTCCATTACGCTGTTCTCAACGCTTTTAATTCTTTTTAAATGCCGTAATAATTTAAACATAAATAAAACACTCCTTATAATTTTGATAACCAATTATATCATAAAAGATAACGTTTGTCAATAAATTAAAAAATCCGTACCCATGTGGCACGGACAAAAATTTATTACAAGGAGGTCTTCATGGAAAACAAATTATTACTTTTAACCATTCAACCAACGTTATTATATCATATCATTTTATAAATGTCAACTAAAAATTTAAGAATTGTTTACAGCAGGAACAGAATATTCATCCAAAAGAGCTTTTATATCATCTATAAACCTTGACGGAATTACATCAACAGTCCTACGCATAACTTTCTTCTTCATAGGAACATATAATGTAAGGCTTTCCATTGCACGTGTAACAATTACATAGAATAGCCGTCTTTCCTCAGCAATTCTCTCATTCACTTCGTCTTCCCTGCTGATATAGGATGTTGCATATTCGTTTACCACATTGTCCTTTATCATTGGAAACATCTCGTCAGTAACATTAAGCACATAGACATTTTTAAATTCAAGCCCTTTTGCCCTATGTCCAGTAAGAAGCTTAACATCGTCAGAATCCCCTGTAAATTCAAATGAATCTACTAGAGCCTGAAACTCACGCCAACCATTAAACTTGACACCTCTCGCAAGAGCTTCCTCAATATTTGAAAGAAACTTCTCAAGGTCAGCAGAGGTCATATACCTGTCCTCTTTCCTGAAAGGAAATCCATATTTTTCATACGTGCTTTCATTTATACTGTCAGCAGCTTCGCAAATATCAGCAATAATATTCCTTATATTGCTGTCGCTGACTTCAACATAGGTATCACGAAGTTTCCATAAAAGCCTTCCCAATTCCTCAAATCCGCCCCCTGAATGAAGCAAAAATGTTATAGGGTCATTATTCATTACTGAATCATATACTCCTTTTGCGTCTTCATACATAAGCCCGAAGTACCGCCCTATCATATCGTAAGTCTGAAGATTATCAAGCTTGTTCTCCATGAACATTATATGCTCAAATATATGGATAACGTGAAGAGTATCTGTATACGACTGTGAATATATCCTGTATGGAATACCTTTTGCCTTAAGCACACGGCTCATAGCAGAAAGCTCCCAGTTCGTACGTGCAATAATGCAGTTGTCCTTGTAATGCCCGCCTGAGTTCACCTTGTCAATTATTGTTTCGGCACACATATCATACAAGTCCTGAGCATACTCCCCAACTTCAACATTTATGTAGCCCAGCTTCTCATAGTTTGCGTTTAAAGGCTCAGTCTTTATTTCTGAACTTTCAATAAGAGTATTGGCAACCTCAATTATATTTTCTCCGCTTCGGTAGTTCTCATTAACGTTAATGGATTCGCTTTCAGGAAAATATTCCTCAAAGTTCGCCATTATTGAAAGCTCGCTCCCATTAAATCCATAAATGCTCTGGTTCATGTCGCCCACAACAAAAAGATTTCCCTTTTCTCCTGTGAGCTTTCTGACAATTTCAAACTGAACCTTGTTCACATCCTGAAACTCGTCAACAACGATATATCGGTATGTGTTCCTTATATCCTCAAGTATCTCCTTGCTGTCAAGAAGGGAATTTAAGATGTTTAAAGCACCGTCAAAAGAAATCCGTCTTATTTTTTTTAGAAATTCAGTATATTTTTTATAATATTCCTGTATCTCATCTGTAAAATCTGAAGCCTTTCTTCTGCCCCCATCTATTTCATTTATGCAACGCATTATGTTAAGTGCTGTAAACCTGTCAAGTCCAGCAGAAACTTCAAGAGCCTTCTGACAGAGTTCGCTTGTCCCCCACATAAGGCTTCTGCCTTCAGGCATGTACTTATCTATCATAGCCTTTGCAAATACATGTATTGTGCTAATGTGGCTTGCAACTTCCTTTCCGCATATAAGCTCAACACGTCTTTTCATTTCGTCAGCAGCACTGTTTGTATATGTAATTGCAAGTATCTGCTCGCTGGGAATTTTAAGATTTTTAACCATGTTTGCAATCCTGTGTGCAACAACTGTAGTCTTGCCTGTCCCAGCACCGCTTGAAATATTGTAGATTCCATCTATTGAGTCTATTGCCTTTTTCTGTTTCTCGTTAAGATTTAAGATGTCCATTTTTTCACTTCCTTTTTCTTTTAATTATAAAAATATTATATCATAACATTTAACATAAGTCAAATAAAAATAATAAAAAAGGAACTATATAAGTTCCTATATTTATGATAATTTATCTGTTTCAATCATGTCATTGTCAAGCATATACTTAATCATAGTGTTGTATGCTGAAGTCTTGCTTGATTTCCATTTTGCTGACATTTTTGATATTTTTTTATCAACAGAATCTGACACAGGAACGTTCCCAATGTTCACAAACTCCCGCTGATGAATCTTAACAATATCTGGCTTAACAGCTGAAGGATAGTTAAGTATCGCAGTTCGTATAATTGCTGACATTATACGCTTTCCTTCGCTAAGCTCCTTTATCTTCCTGAAAGTTTCCTTGTCAAGTCTAAAATTCATATTCATGTCCATAATATATCATCACCTTTCCTTATCTAAATATATTCTGAATACCCACGCTGAATACCAGCACAAGTATTGATATGAACAGAAGAAGCCCTACAAATATCAGCTTGTCAGCTTCATCTGTCTTTTTGCTGTTTTTCTTGTCCTTATACATGTTGTTAATCTTTTCATTCTCCCTCTTTAAATTCATAATATCACCTTCTGTAAAAAATTGTGTACATAATATATCTAACTTTCCAAATCCTCAAAACCCATAAGCCACAGCTTTGACACACCGAACTTCATTGAAATTCTTGCAATTACATCTTTTGGCATTTCAATAGTTCCGCTTCTGTACCTTGCAACAGTGCTTCTGTCCCTATGGACAACATCAGCAACATATTCGTCGTCAACACCAACTGCTTCCATAAGTTCACTTAGACGCTTCCCGCTGCGAAATGCAAGAAGCTCAGTGTCAGTCAGCTCCTTAACGGATGAGGATATATATTTAATCATAACTTAACAACCTCTCCCTTATGCCGTATTGCAACTATCACATTCTTGCTGTTAGTGTGTATCTCGTCCTGTGAAAAAAGACGGTTCTTTGCAAAAATTTTACAGTCTTTTCCCCATAAAGCCCTGTTTGCAAGAGTGTCATCCATCACAAGAAGCCCATTACTGCAAGCCCAGAAATCAGATACTTGCTCAATAGTCCTTTCAAGCCCATAATTTTTTGGAACATTTATGAAAAGAAAATCATCAGCTCCTGCAACAACATCTTCCTCTTCCTCTGAATTTTTGACAACAATATCCGCTTCATTAAAGTAGTCAATAATGTAGTCGTCATCTATTACATTTACAATTCCTCGAATATTTTTTCCGAAGTTCCCGAAGTCTGGAGAAAATGAACTGTCAAAGCTGATACGCTGTGTACTTGCACAAATTCTGCACATTGCATAAAATATTGCTGGTCTTGAAAGCACATACCATTTTGTCAGTTTAAAATCGCTAATATCACTTTCTCCCCTTAAATACCTCTGAAACTCATAAAATACTTTCTCCCTTTCAGCGTTGCTTCTGTCCTTGTCATTATATAGCCACAAATTTATAAAATTTATGTCAACAACAGTCTTATAGGAAATGCTCAAATAAAATTCCCTAATTAGAGGATTATCTGTAATAAGTTCCGCTTTCTTTGGAAAAAGTGCTGTCAAAATCTGCCCGTCTCCAAGAAACCTCTCAATATATTTCCCATTAAAATCTGACAGTATATGCTTATAGTTCTTTATTATATAATCAAAGGCTGATTTTCTTCCACTAGGCAAAGTAAGAAGAGGTTTAGCCTTTGTAGGCACTGTTTTTCTTTTTTTATTCAAAAAGTCATAGCTTTGATTTTTTGTCATTTTTGCCCACATCCTTTTAAATTTATATATAATATTATACCATAATTTGTTAAATTTGTCAAATTATTTAAAGAACTGGAAATTCAACATCATTGATTTTAAAGTCATCTCTTGCTTCAAGTAAAGCCTCAACTTCATAGTTTAAATTATATACATTAGATTTTGCTGTATTTTCAACAAACTCATTATAGCTATTAGCCTCTCCATAATTATATTGTCCGCCAATCCTGTCAAGACAATCATTTAAAAAATCATAACCGTTGTCACGTATAACCTCATCCCAGTTTTCTCCGTTACTGCCAAATATTCCATCTAGGTCATTTCCAACTTTATATTTTATAAGCTCTTCAGTCATCATAAGTGGATTTTCCTTATATTCAGAAAACATGTCAGCCTGAATATAGTTGTTTACTGAAAAACTTAATGAATCAGCATTTTCAAGTCTCCAGAGAGTCTCCTCGTCAATTCTCATGTTATATCACTTCCTTTATAATTAATAAAATGGGAAAATTTATATTATTTCCCATTTGTACTCATAGAATTTTCTATATCTATTTCCTTTTGCAGACAATACATTATAGCATGTTTCATATCCACCATGCTTTAAATCGTGCGTAAGCTCCAGTTTAAGCCCTCTTCTTATTCCACGTCGGCACTGTTTTTTTATAAACTTTTTCCTGTTTATCCTGCTGCCAACAACATATCCTTTACGCATATCAAAATATCTTGAAAGAATAATATCAAGACATGCTTCTGAAAGCATTTTGTAACGTTTCTTAACCTTAACCCTTTTAATGTTGCGGCACTTTATATTTTTTCTGCTTCTACCGTTTATCACGAAAATCACGTCCTTATTTGATATTATATAGCAGATTGGACACCATAAGAACCTGCTTTGAAAAAAGTTCCATGTATTCATCCGCACAGGAAACTTCAACCTCATATACTGGATTCTTTGTAAGCCCATCACCTATCCAGTCTGTACGTGTAACAACTACACGTCCATACGTAGAATTTTCAAAATACATGAAATATATGCCTTCACATCCGCTTCTGAAAGGGTCTTCGCAATCCTCATAATATTCAAGTATTTTTTCAAACTTTATTCCATTTATAAGGATAATATGTACCTTAAGACAATTTTCAAAAACATCCTTGTAAAAACCTTTTTTATTCTCCATTTACAATCACATCCTTAGAGGCATTTATAATAACGACTTTTTCTATTATGGAATATGCCATATTTCTAACATTTGTCAAGTTATCATAAGTAAAAGTCTTCATATCCTCAAAAGTTTCCACCTTGGAAAGAAAAGAAAGACGCTCCCTTAACATATATTCTGAAACATCATCGGGAACAGGGTACTCATCTGAAACATTATATTCTCCTGCAATTACAAATCGCACAAGACTGTTTACAAACGACTTGAAGCTCTCGTTATGAAGTCCCCCTATAAAGTTCTTGTCAACAACGGGAGCTGGAAGGGAAGATATTACAGAATCAGGAAACTTGCCATAGCACATAATATAGTTTGCATAGCATAATCTTACAACATCTTCATATATGCTAGCAATATCTTTTCTTTTAAGCACAGGGTGTTCAAGGTAGCCTAGGCAGACATCCTTGACATTCATGTATTTATTAGAAAGTTCCTTTATTTCAGAGGCAATGTCGTAAATATTGTCTTTTAAACTGTAAACTATATTTCCATGAAGATACCCCATTGCAGTTTCAGGATTTTTTAAAAGAAATACTGAAACGTCAAGAATATCAACAAAATTTATATAAAGTTCACCGCTCTTAAGCCTTTTGGGACGGCTAGAACCGATTTCAATATAGTCTCCAACGGCTTTTGAATAAATAACATTTATTAAACCTTCCTTTAATGCTGTCTCATTGCTCCTGTCAAGAATGGCAATTACTGAAATATTAAACTTTTTGTTAAAATTTTCAGCAAGTTTTTTAAAATTATAGCTGGCAGTTAGCATATCAGTCCACCTTCTTTTCAGTCTTAATTTCAGCACTCTTGTCATTTGAATCTTTTTCCAGTCTTGTAAGTTCATTGTCAAGTGAATCAATAGAGTTCCTTATTGACTCAATCTGAGTCCTGATACTCCCAATCCTATTTTTATTAGACTTTGTCTGCTCCTTAGCCTTTGCTTCCAAAGAATTTACATGATGTGTACTATATACACACCACCCAATAAGAGCAAAATTAAGGAGAATGGAAAATATTAGAAGAGCCTTGTATGAAGTCTCAAGATTTTTAACATTTCCCTCATTTTTAACATTATTTTCATAATCATTGTCCATTTTTACCAGTCCTTTCCATATACACCACAGCATATTTTGAATCATTCCCGCAGCAAAGGTCTATAAGCTCAATATCACTTAACCCCTTATATTCCTTGCCATCCACATATACTATGTTATATGCACTTGCCACAAGCATAAAGTCATCATTCCTGTTAATATCTACAACTTCAAGCCTGTCTTCACGTGCATACTTGAAGACTCCTTTTTCATCTATATAAAGGTCATACAGAACTTTAATGTACTGCTCAAAAGTCTCAAAGTCCTTAACATCAAACCCTAATGCTTCAAGCTTAAGCCCAAGCCTGTATTCGTTAAGAAACTCACTTTTACGTTTTTCTGAAATATAGTTTTTTGAAAAGCCTAAAAGCTCATAAACCCTTTCATCAGATATGTCACTGTTTTCCTTTATTAATACAGATACTCCGTTCATATTTAATTCCTTTCCGTAAACTTAAAATTTATAAGAGTATTATATCACAAAAGATAACAAAAGTCAATAATAAAAAGGCGGGACAAAATATCCCGCAAAAACTTTAAAAGTCCCTTTCATCACGTCCTGAAGCTACCCATTTACCTAAGTCAAAGTCTCGCATTTCCTTAAGGCTTTCCCCTACATCTTCATAGCCAGCTGTAAATGGATTGTAATTAATATCCGCCATTTTAGAAAGTTCAGAATCAAGATTTTCAAACTTTTTAACAAACTCATCGTCATCCCAGATTTCATCCCCATAAATGCTTTGCATTTTTTCAGTAAGGTCATCAGATTCAAGCCATTCAATGATAGCATAACGTATTGTCTCTTCACCGACAGAAGTTTCGCCATAGTCAGCAAGCCTTAACCTGTCATCAATAAAATTATTAAGATGTTCTGAAAGCGAAGGATGAAACTCATTAACCTTCTCATCATACTTTGTCATATCAAAGTCTTGCCAGATGTCAAGCATTTCGTCATGCCGCCTCTCAAGTTCGTCAAGCCAGTCCAAATGTCTGTCCAAGTCAACTTCCCATGATTCTCTAGCCATATATACTCACTTCCTTTTATTATATTGTATTATACTAAATTATAGCACATTTTCAAAAAATATACTAAAAATTAAGAAAAACAAAAAAAGCCTGTTTACAGGCTCTTTTAGTTGGATACTACTTCTACAAGCTCATCAAAGGGAACGCCAAAGTAGTCGCAGAATATAACAGCGTTTGTCATATCCATCATGCACTTTCCGTTTTCCCAACGGGATAGTGTTGATTTATTCCATTTCGCACTTGCATATCTGCCATTAATTATCTCTATAAGCTCGTTCTGGGAATATCCGTTTGACTCTCTTAAATTCTTTACATTTTTTCCAAATTTGTTTAAATCAATTCTTAAATTTTTCATATTATCTCATCTCCTTTAAAGTATTAAATGCTTTTCTTAGCTCAATAGAAATAATATCGCCATTAGAAATCGGAAAAACTTGCTGATATGTTTCAAACTCTTTTTCACAATTTTTGCTTTTTAAAACACATTCATATATTGTATATTTATGTATTTCGTTAAAAACTTCGTCAACTTTCGTCTTAATAATTCTTTTTATCTTTAATATATACTTTCTGTTTGAAAAATCCCTGAACGTTACTCTAAAATATTTTAGATTATCATAATTTTTATAAAAAGTTTGCCGTACAAAACCAGCAATATCTTCAATGTCAAAAAAATGTCCTGCGATTTTGCTTAAATCAATGTCAACTACAGATAATTTAAAAATTTGTGGAATATTATAAACAGCATTAACAAGGGAATTTCTTAAATTCCCATGAAAACTTCTATGCTCAGTGCTGAGTTCATAAGGGATATTTCTAACAGCATTATTTAATGTGCCATAATCATATCCAATAGCCTTAAAATTGGCAATTTTTAAATTCTTTATATCAAAAATATCAATATTTACATTTCCGTGAACGGCTCTTCCCCACGGATAGTCAACTACAAACCTGTTTTTTCCTCTTTTCATTTTGATGTCTCCTTTCAATTATTCAAATTTCATTTGAAATTTTATATGTCTTATGTCACTGTCATTTAAAAAATCCATATCATATAATAACGCTTTTTTTATTCTTTTTAATCTTTATCACCGACATCTGAATCATCTCCGTCTCCAAGAATATACCCAGCAGAAACATTATAAAAGTCTGCAAACATAATAACATTTTCAACTGTTGTATAATTTTTGCCATTTTCACAGCCTGACAAAGTGCTTATTGCAATGCTTTTTCCATATTTTCTTAAAAGTTCTTCAGCAAGAGCAGCAAACGAATACTTGTGAGACTTTCTTAATTTCTTAAGCCGTCTTCCAAACACACTGCGTCTGTCTTCAACAGATGAAGATTTTGAATCCTCATACTTTATTATTTCATCAGAAGTCATATATTTACCCTGATAATAAAACACCTGCTCTGGAGCATTGTCATACCAAGTGTGTTCAGGCACTTCCTCGAACCCTTCAAAATGCCAGTCAAATTTCCATAAAATTTTACCAACTTTAAGAATTGTAATACGGTTAATATCCCATCTTTCAGAAAAGTCATAGTAAAATTCCTTAACAATTTCAGTCCCTTCAACATTCCCATTCATCAGCTGGAACATTTCAGAATTAGAAAAGTCGTAGGCACGTCCAAGCAGAAAATTAAGCTCGTCAATAGTCAAGCTGTCCATGTGAATATCTATTTCTCCGTCCCAAAGGACAATAAGTTCTTTTTTCCTTTTTTCACTAATCATTGTAATCAGCCCTTTCTGTTATCTTTCATAATACTATTATACTATATATTTACAATTTTGTCAAGAAAAATTTAAAATAAGTATAAAAAAATAACAGTTGACGGAAAAACAAAAAAAGGACTCGATAAGTCCTTCTATTTAATTGATTTTATTCAATTATTTCAAGCTTTGATTTTATATCCGCAGGAACGTTGTCAGCCCATAAAAAACTGTTCTTTAAAATATATTCATTGTAGCTTATAGCAGTACTGTTGGCACGTATTTTTGCCTGCAATGATACTTCCTTATTGACATCTTTCATTGCAAGATAAGTCTGTTTGTCACTTTCATAAGAGGCAACCATTGCACGTGCAGTATCTTCAACCTGCTTTCTTCTGTCGTATCTCTGGCTGTCATTCTGCTTTTCAAGCTCATAGTCAACCTTATTTACAGCTCCGTTTATTCCTTTAAAGGGATTACAGGAAGCAACTGACAGCAAAGCTAACGCAATCAAAATCTTTCTCATTGTTTCACCTCTTTATTTACCTTACTGTTATCCTTAAAATCAACGACAGTGTTCTTCACTTCCATTGGAATATCGGAATATACATATTTTCCGTTCCATTCGATGTATTTCCCGTCGGGCGTAAAGAAAAATATTCCGCTGTCATTTTTACCATACGTTCCGTCAACATCAGGAAGCCATTCAACTGAATAACTTCCGCCTGCATATTTTTCACTGTCAGGTGTCAGATAGCTGTTTAAGCTTGAAACTTTGCCGTCAACAACAAAACTTCCAACAATTCCGCCATTTTCGGTAAACAGTGTGACATATCCAAGAGGTCTTTTTACAGGGCTTGGCAAAGACAAAGCCTTTTCCCTCTGTCCATTTACCCAGTAAGCTCTCTTGATAAGGTTGTATCTTTCAAGGGAATACTCAATGTCAACAGGGGTTGCCTGATTCCTTGACATTTTATTTCCAACATCCATTGTTTTCTGCCTGTCGTCATAAGAGCCGTCAGAAAGAACATCGTCGCACGAATACATTAACAAGCTAAACGTTAATAAAATTAAAATTTTTATTTTTTTCATTTGTTATTCACCTCTTCCAAAAATTCAATATCTTATGCCCAATTATACCACAAAATATAAAATAAGTCAATATATAATAACTGAAACCAGCCTTCCATTTTTTATCAGAATCCCTTTAATGTTACGTTCATATTTTATAAAAAATTCCTGCTATTTCTTAAGATTTGCAAAAAGCTTGACGTATTCTGGCTTAGGCTTCTCATCGGCATAGAATTTTGTAAGAATTTCACTTACCCAGTCATCATTGTCCTTCTTGTCGTCTGAAGCGGCAACGTATGCTGGAGCAACAATACGAAGATACTCAATATTTGTACGAAGATTCTGCGGATTTACAACACCAAAAGTCCTAGCAACCTTTCGCACTTCATTTCTTGTATAGTTAGGCGGATTAAACTTTTCCACAAAATGCACAGCAACAAGGCAAAGTATTCCAAGAACTGCAAAAAATCCAATACGCTTTCTTTTTACAAGAGTTCCGTTGTCCATAATATTTTCAAGCTGACATACAAGATATATTACAAAGAGTCCGCCACAAATCATAGCACCAGTTGTGGCATAACTGATAATTTCACCTGCACGGCTTCCACGTGCCGTAAGTTCAATAAGCTCCATAGCCTTTATATAGTCTACCATTAATTTTCACCTCAGTTAATATAAGTTATCTGTTATCATAAAGTATACCACAGAGCATTATCTAATTCAAGGAAAATCTAAAAATATGTAAAGAAAACTAATTGTCAAAGTTTTCAAACTCGCCTGCATAGAATCTTGTCTTAAGCTCATCTAAATTATGTCTTTTAACAAGGCTGTCATCATTTAACAGATAAGCGACAAGTTTATCTACCATAACACCGTAATACCTGAACATCCCACGACTGAAGCCGCAGGGTTCTAAAATTTTAAAATTAAAATTTCATCTTACAAGAATTAGATAATTCTAATTCTTTTAGGCGTGTCCAGCTCACCTCTATCGCATAAGACATTTAAGTCTACAACATTACTTTTTCTTAATATATTTAACGCTCCATTTACATCTGCATTTATAAGTTTACCTTTCTTAGTCCTATACAAGCCTCTTTTTACTCTTCTGCCACTAAATATATATTCTTGTGGGTTATCCGCATTATATATTGGTAAATCATCTCTATCAAAAAAACTTGCTTTTGATGTATAACTTTCTTCCTGTAATATATATTCTATTCCATACATATCACATAGATATTCTAATTTATCTCTTAACTTCCCGTATGGTATATTTAAAAAATTCTGATTGTTCACCTTTCCCATATTACTATTTCTTTGGAATGTTACATTGTAACCTATTACTATCTTTCCTATATCATTTTCTATACAATAATTTATTATCATTCTTGCTGTCTTGGATAAATAATCGTTTACTCTGTTATTCCTTTTCATAGCAATTTTTGCCTGTAATAACTTTATTTTTTCTTTTATCTTTTTCTTGGTATCTTTTAATGCTTGTAAACTAGCATTTCTTTTATTATAAAATTGATTTATTGATTTTAACTTCCTACCATCTATTATAAAATTTCTACCCTTATTAGTAACACAAGTACATAAGTTATTTATACCTAAATCAATTCCCAGTGCATTTTTTTTATTTAGATTTAGTTTTTCTATCTTACTTTCATATACATATTGTATTTCAAAGTACCTAGCTTTTAATTTTGGTATTATCCTTATTTCTTTAATTTTCTTATTTTTTAAAATAGTAGGTATCTTAATACTTATTCTCTTATGCTCACTAGCAAATAAATACGAATAAGGTATTAATAAAGTATCATCTTTAATCCTGATAAAACCTATAACAAGAGTAGTAAAGCCATTCTTATCGAGATAATTTGGCATTTTAATATCTTTAATGTTGTATTTTCCTTTTTTAGCTAGTTTTAATAGTCCAAAAAAAGATTTAAAGCTACCATCAACTTCCTTTAAGATTTGTTGTGCCATATTAGAATTTAAAAGCCTGTAATTATCACTATTTTTTAATAAGGTATAGTTCTTCTCGTAGTTTAAATACAAACCCTCATTAAAATAATATTGTCTACAATTATATATAGCTTCATTAGTTAAGTTTTTAGCTATATGTGATAATTTTTTTATGCTTTTATATTCATCTTTACTAAGATGTTTTACTTTTTGTTTCACAGTTAAATACACTCTAACACCCCCTTTCATATAGAGATATTATATCATATTTTACTGTTATTAACAAATATTGCTAAACTTTAATTATATTAAGTTTCAAGCTAGCTTTAAGAATTTCCAGCAATCCAGTTTCTTTGTTGCACGGTTTCTCTTCGTGCATACATACAAGTTTTCCTACATGTTTACTAAAATTTTTGTGCAATTCATCTCATGACTAACATCACGAGTATTCTTGCACCATTTAATAAAAGTCAATAAAAAATCACTCTGTAAAAAGAGTGATTTTATAATTTATTCCTCATCCTGTTCTCTAAATCTTTCAAAAGCGTCTACAGCTTCATCAGCAAGCTCATCCAAATGTTTTTTATAATTTCCATAAACACCGTATTGTTTATATCTCACAAAATACTCTGTCATAATTTCGTTCCTGTCAAATAGGAAAAGAACTGAATTGTTATAAAGCTGTATGTCAAGCATTATAACTTTTCCCCCAGCTACAAATATTTTATAAAATTTATAATTGTTTTCACCAAAAATTTTTTTAAAAATACCATTAAGTTCATATCGACGTGTATTATCCTTGCTGCTTTTCAAAGAAATTAATTTTATCATTTCATTTAATCCTTTCATTATATAATACTAAAAATTTATACCTACTTCATAAAATGCTCAGCAAACCATATCAGAAGTCCGCCTATAAGAAATCCATAAAAGGAAGTTGTCGCAATATTCATTATGTCCTTGAAGTTATGGCTCTTCCTGCTGTTAAGAAAATCCCACATTTCAAGACAGAACGCAATAATAAATACAAAAAGAATAAATGTGGAAACATAAATAAGAGATTTCCCTATAAAAGATATATTCATTTTCTGCCACTCCCTTCCATTTTATGATATTTACCTTTAGCAATTTCTGAAAGCATTGCGTTCATAAGGGACTTAAACCTGTCTGAAACATTTACATAATCTATAACAGGTCTTATTTCATATTTAGAAGAATCTGCCCAGTAAGACTTTTCCCAAACATGAAATTTTTTCTTGTTCCTAGAAAAATTCGTGGCAGTTTTCCTGAATGTGTAGTCAATCCTTGTGAGTTTTCCACGAGCAACATTATAAACAAATCTAATATTGCACCTTTCAGTACCCTTGCCGCCAACAATACGAAGCATTTTCATATTTCCAAATCCAAGAGTACTTAGAGACTGTCTTCTAAATATAAAACCGCAAATGTTTAAATCATATATTGATTTTGAATCCCTGTTTATAGTGACAGCTTTTTCCATAAAAGACTCCATCTGCCGTACACTATTAATATTAATCATAGTCAGCACCTTCTTTCCAAAATTTAATCACAAAAAAATATGATATAAATTATTATATCATATTTCTTAAAATAAATCAACATATTTTATAACACATCAATTTCAGCAGTCCTAGATTCAGTTTTTCCAATAGCTTCATCAAATCTCTTTATAAAATCCTCGTTAGAAATCTCAGAACCGTTCTCATAATGGGATATTGAAGCCTTTTCATAATCATAAGTATCTGAATTGAATACAGAAATCCTGTCAGAAATGCTTGAGAGAAGCTCAGCCTTGTTTGGGTATTCATCCATCATATTGAAATCAGAAACAGCTATATGAAGGTCATCAGAAAAGCTCTTCCAGTTGTCAGAGTTAAGCTCGATAAATGTAACAGCTTCTGGAAACTGTCTTGTCTGAGCTTCAATTTGAATCTTTCCATCATTGGAAGTTTTAAAGGTTGCATTTATGCCATTATCTTCAAAAAACTGCTTGACATCCTTCATTTCACTTATTCCAAGGTCAAAATTGGAAATAAAGTCATTCAGCTCATATATATCATAGTTTATGTCTTTCCAGCTTTCCTTCATAACAGCTGGAGACTTTATTTCATGAACTGACTGTGGAACTTCACTTTCCTTAACTGGAGTGAAGTCATGCCTTGAAATCTCAAAAGGTCTGTCAAACTTAATAATATTTTCAGAATTTGAATCCTTCAGGACAACTTCAGATACAACAAGATTATTATATGCAGCACCGTTATCAAAAGAAACTTTTGCTGGGACATACACTTCAATTTCAGAAATTCCGTCATAGCCAAGGTTGTTTTCGTATGCTGCCTGAGTTAAAGGATTTTCAGGAAGATTCTTTAAAACAATTTCCTTTCCATAAAATCCATCATCACTTTTAAAGCACATTTCAAAATCTCCATGTTCAATCCTGTCTGCTATATCGGCAACACCATTTACAAATTCTTCCTGAGTCTTTTCATCATACATCATTTCCTGCCCATACATATCATACATATTGTCAATGAAATCATCCCTTTTTCCAATACTTGCATTATAGCCTTCAACTATTTCATCATAGCTGAAAAGATTATTTCCCTTAAATTCCATAATAAAATCATCCTCTCTTCATGTTTATGGGTATATTATAGCATATCCCTACTTCAGATAGAAAACTTTGATTTCAACATCCAAGTCTGAAAAAGTCTCCTTAAGAATAGTCTTAACGTCCTGATAAGAAGTTTCCTTAAGTATAACCTTAACTTCCTGCCAAGACAGCCTGTCCAGCCCGCTTCCAATACGGGGCATAAGAATACGCTTAATTTCAGGGTGATTTTCAACGTACTTACGTAAGCTCCATATTGATGTTTCAATAGTTGCGTATGTAGGCTTATGCCAGTATCTTTTTTTGGTAACAAGGTTAGCTATTAAGACGTTGTCAGATTTTACAACATAAAGCCTTCTGTTTTTTGAAGGTTCGTAGTCGTTTACAAAAAATTCCTTTTTTTCAGCAAATACAGGAAACCTTTCCCTGAACTCACGTGCAATCCCAGCCCCCATCTCAAAATCCTCTGAAATGCAGTGTGCGTAAATATCACCTTCCCTATAAGGTTCATCAAATAAATCACCTTTTAATTCCTTAAATTTCATTCTTAATCACAGTCCTCTCGTTTTTAATTATAGATAAAATTTGTTATTTTTCACAATACCATTATACATCTTATTTACAGTTTTGTCAATAAGAAAATTCTAAAATAAAAAGAACAGCCTTAAAAAACTGCTCTTTTTAATTATATATAAAATTTTACGAAAGTAAACTATTTTTGGTGGAAATGACGGGAGTCGAACCCGTGTCCAGAAAAACTTTCAATACGACTTTCTACAAGGTTATGCAAATTTTAGTCTCGCATATATGGAAAAAATCTGCCAAAATTTCCATAAAGCCTGATTATAGAAGTCTCACATGTCCACATAATCATAAAAGACAGGCAAAGCCGTAAAATAAAGTGAACACATATCCATAATATACGGCAATTTCAGGATATATGTACTGCCAAATACTAGGCAGCGATTAAGTTATTATTTGCATTTATTGCTTTTTGGCGTTTTAAATCAGCCACGATTCCCTGCTTATCATACCTATTATTATCCTGTCAAAACCAAAACATTCCCATAATATATGACTATTATATCATAAATTTACAGGAATGTCAATAAAAACTTATTCAGTTTTCCATTTAATAAAATTATTAAACTTAGCAACACCAAACTTGTCAAAGTCTATGCTTGAAACTTCTTTAAACTGCGTATCTAAAAATTCTATACGTACTGAATAATAGCCACTAAATACTGGAGTAAGGCTTAAAGCTGTTTTCTGTAAATATTTTTCATCTAAGACTTCAAAAGGTCTTAAAAGATTATCTGGAACATAGTTCCCTTTTTTCATATATAGCTTGACAAACCTGAAGTCCTTTGGCATACGGTACTCATTTGAAAAATCAGATTTATCATGATTTATTTTATCAAGAAAAACAGATTTGTCATCATCAGCATTATATTCAATAAAACAACTGAAAGGATAATCTTTCCACTCATCAAGCCTTTTCTTAACTCCATTGCCTGAACCATGCAGAAGATATTTCGTTGAAGAACGTATATTTGCGACAAGGCTTGTAACCGTATATTTTTTGTTAGAAGGGTGAAAATCCTCGCAGTCTTTTGGAAAAATATCTGTTATAGCCTGATAAGCATTGCTCCATTTATTGAATATAAAATCTCCAATCCTGTCATACGAATAGTAACATAATTCACCATAACTTATATCTTTGATATACCCTGAATAAATACCGTCTCCATTGTCTGTCCATAATTTACGTTTTAAGTTCTCATCATCGCTGTAAAAACAGTCTCCCTCAGACACAAAAAGTTCAAAGCTGTCAGGATATTTCCAATACTGAGGAATATTATTTATACATTCAACTTCTACAGTATCATTAAGCCCTTTATAAGAGACTGAAATAATATTAATAAGCCCAGTCTTTATAAACCCAATTTTTTCTGGGAACTCAAACTTTAGAGTTATTTGCTTGTAGTAATTTCCATAGTCAGATAATCCGTTACCACGAATATCATCAGACATGGAATCCTTATAAACAAATTGACGTATTGAATGATGTATCATATCTTTTGTTCCACGAATTTCAAAATCAAAAGGGCTTACAATAACATTTGAATGTAGGGAACTATTATACATAAATTCTTCCAAATTCCAAACAACATCTCTTTTACCTTCTTTATCAACTCGCCCTGTAAAACAATCTTTAAAAAAACTTCTTAAAACATCAACATCTCCTGTAATTTCATATAGGTTGTCGTCAAGTTTCTTAATAAATTTCTTATATTCCTTCTTTTTAAACATTTTAAAATCATCCTTTCCTTAAGATATTATATTTTATAATACCATATATTTTAACAAAAGTAAATAAAATATATAATTTATTCAAAATCTTATTGACAAATTTGTTAATATATAGTATAATAGTATTATAAAAGATAACAAAATAATGGAAAGAGAGTTGATTTAAAATGAAAAACTTTGAATTTTTTAAGGCAATGGAATACTTAGTATACAATGCTGGAGAAGGAACTTTTACGTACGACTGTGACGAAGGACGTTTCAATGTTGAAAATAAAACGGAAGAGCTTAAGGAAATTACAAATATACACATAGAAAACATTGGAAAAAAGGAAACGTTTGAAAAACTGCTTGTAAAATTAAATGGACTTTTAGGAAAAAAGGATATAATGTTTACAAGCGAAGACATCACAGCAACATATACTGCAAAAAAGAAAATTATTACAATACATTACAGAAGAAATTTTGAAAACCTGAAAGAAATGACATACATAGTATCTGCTGTTAAGGATATGTATTCTGTAGAACAGATTGATATAAGCATGATGAGTCTTTCTAATGTAACATTGAAAAGGGTAAATGAAACATTGAAAATTACAAATGTAATATTCTATACAAATGAACTTTACTTAAAATATATAAATGAAGCAAAGAACGAAAAATCAGACGGAAAAGTTGTAATTTCAGAAAACCATACACTTGAAATAGACAACCTTAAAACAAAGGAAAGCCTTTTTGACGTATACCGAAACAAACCTGAAGAATATGTTACTGAAAACATTAAAGGCTTTGTGAAAGAAATAAACTCAGGACTTAAAATGGCACTTATGTCATACGTTCCTGAAAGCACAGAAGAATATGATGTTATGGACGTTGCAATAATCGCTGAAACAGAATATATAGAAGAAAAAAAGATAAGTCTTGAAAAAATAATACAACTTCACTCTGAAAACGTAGAATCAAAAGCATTTTTTAAAGCAAGATTTGAAAATGTGGAAAGTGAAGAGTTTGAAATCTCCTCAGTTACAATGGGACATTCATTCATGGCAATAGACATAAATAAGCCAAGCACACCAGCGGGACGTTGGAAAATATTTGAATCGCTTCTTAAAAAGGTAAATAAAAAACATCTTTATGTTGGATTTAAAGGAAGAAATGGAAAAGTTGAAAAATCCATTACACTTTTAAACGGAAATATTATTGAAGTGGACATAAAAACTATGACAGATACAGAAATCAAGTTAGCAATACAACATTCTGAAGAAATACCAGTAATATTAAATGAAAAAATAAAAATAATGGAAGACAAAGTAAGCATTGCAAAATGGAAAATTACAGATAAGGAAATGGAAAAGGTAAATAAGCTGTTTGACAAGAAAAACATATTATCAGCAAAAATATATCTTTAATTAAAAAAGGGAGTTTATTCTCCCTTTTTTATTATGCAAGTCCATCCAGTCCAAAATCTGAAACTTCATAAGGCTTTTCTTTGTTAGTATCTACAGCAAGTCCGCTTTCCAAAATCTTTTCCTTAAGGGAATCAAAACTGTTCACATTCTCATACTGAGTAATCCTGTAAAGTTCACTGTTTGCCCTCACACTGTCATAATTTGTATCAATGGAAATAGTATTTCCACTATCCCTGTCTGAAATAAAAACACGCCCTCTATCACCAGCTTTTATATCACAGTTAATTGAATCAAGTGTACTCTTAACATTCTTGGCTTTTGATACAATGTCTTCTATTTCTGAAACTTCAAGCTTATATAAGTCATCAAAAGCATAAATCTCCCCCTCACTGTAATATCTTTTCAAAACTTCATCATCAGTTTCAATAACACTTTCCATAAGGTCAAGCTCATCAATGCCAAATGGAATATCATTTTCCTTTACTGGAACAAAATAGTCAGAAACCCGAAATTTTCCCCTATCACCTTCATCAAATGTATCTGCCGTAAACGGCTTTTCAACACCAGTCTTATCAAATACTGCAATATCAACACCATGTATAATTTCATCATTCCCGTCCATATAAAACAAGGTTGGGGTATATTTGATATAATAGTCATAATCCTTTTCAGAAGAATTTTCAAGAAAACTGTTGTTATAGACAGCCTCTACAAAATTGTCCTTATGAACATCCATAAGAAGCAAATAAGGGTCGGAATCAGAATACTTCATATAAATTCCATCCTTTTCAAGAATATCCTTAGCACCTGAATATAATTTTTCAAACTGCTCTGACATGTCCCCAAATAATTTTTTAGCGTCATTTTTATAATACCCGTTAGACTTAAGATATTCTGAAATTCCAGAATCAGATATGTCGGAAAGCCCAGCCTTAAACTTGTCCCTGTCATTTTCACATTTAGAATATGCCTGTACCACATCATCATATTCAAAGGACACATCAATAAACCCAGTCTTTTCATTTTTATTAAATTTCATACGTTACCACGCTCCATATACATTAATCTTTATCGTTATTATATCATATTTAATCTATAAAAGACTTATAAAAAATAGCACGTTATTTTTTATCATAACATGCTATTAATTTACTGCAAGTACATATTAAGAATAAACTTTTCAAGAAGCTCACATATCTTATTGCAGCTGTCAAGATATTCCTGAAGTTTATAAACATCATACTTTAAGGCATATTCAAACCTTCCGTGTTCCCTGTATATGCTTCTATTTACAATGTCTGCCTCAACAACATCCCCTATATACTGAAATAATCTAAAGTCCTCAATTATATTTGTAATTACAATCTCATTTGAAAATTCATTTCTAAGCCCAACCTGAAACTCAGGGTATTCCTTTGCAAGCACATTCCTGTTAAACTTGCCTAGCTTGTCGTTCCACAGTTTCCTATTAAAGCTGTATTCCTGAATTGAATCAGCAATCTTTTCAATAATTTCAAGAAAAAGAGACATAACAATGTAGCTTCTCTTCTGTGAAAGATTACGAACTTTAAGGTCAGAAGACGAATAATTTTCAATAATGCTGTCACATCTGCCATAAATATTGAAAAGCATTTCAACACTCCCGCACGCAGGAACAGAAAATGTAATTGAATAATTGTTTATCCATTTCATTTTGTCAATCTTATAACTAACGTCCTTTAAAAAAGTCATACCCTCAGCTGAAAGACTGTGTGCTAAAGGATTTAAGTTCTTATATTTGTTAATGTCATACTCTCCCCTAAGAGAGCAATCAAGCTCCCTTTCAAGAAGTCTTATAAATAAAATTTTGTTGTTTTCCATATAATTAATTATCCTTTCCATATTAATTTCCATAAAGTTCATGGCAATAATCTTCATCTTCTATACTATCAATATCCATCAATACATCATTATAATACTTATCCAGCCATTTCTGCTGATTTTCAGTAAGATAATTATTTTTTATATAATAAGTCTTAAAACTGTCTATAAGTGTACCACGCTTAGTCTCAATTCCAAAATGTCCAATACATTTGTCCATCTTGTTAAGAGTTTCTTCAATTTTCTTAAACTCTATAACATCTTTTACAGTAATCATAATCTAAATACTTCCTTTCTAAAACTTTATTTTTATAATCTTTTTAGCAAATCCAATATACTTTTAACAGCATTATTAATAACAGAAATTTCTTTTGCCACAACAACATTCATAGTTGTATTTTTAACAACCACATCATATTCTTCCTTCTTATCAACTATTGAAATAAAAGGTATTTCTGCTTTTACGTTGTCAGAAAATATTTCAACAGTTCCAGATTTATGTTTCACATCAATAGCAAAAATTTTCATAGTTAAATCCTGAGAAATCTCCTTAACAAATGTATCTACATAAAACATATTGGAATTATTTGAAAATTCAATAGCCTCAAAGCAGATAGACTTAAAAACAATAGAAGAAAATCCAATTTTTAATAGATTTTCAGGACTTCTCTTTTCTTCACAGTCAATATATACACAGTCATAAACTACATCATAGCTTATTATGCAATCCTTGTTTCTAACCTCTATCAGATTCAAGTCTGAGTTACATTCCCATGAGGAAATATACTTTAAAAAATTTTTAAAATCAGGAAAATATGAATGTTTACTTAAAAAAACTTCATTAAATTTTTCTACGGATTTTATATATTTATCAAATGTATAATCATCAAATATTATAGACAATTCACATTTTAATTTATCAATGTCAAGAATAACAGACATATCACATCAGCTCCAATCATTAATTATCATCTATAATACTATTATACTATATATTGACAATTTTGTCAATATAATATCTATGTATTTTTATAAAAAAAAGACTTATTATAAAAATAAGTCATTTCAATTCAAAATAAACTGTATAATCACAAATACTATAAGAATACTACCTTTTATTTCTGATTCAATTCGTTAAGTATCATGTTAAGCTCATCAAAAATTTTCTCTGTGCCTTCAGTGCTGTTATATTTTCCTGAAAGCTGGTTAATATAATATTTTTCATCTCTTATATAAAATTCGATGGTAAATCTTTTATTATTACTGTCAACATAAGAAAATATTATACAATCCCCTCTTTCAATATAGTCAAGATAGCTATATACACAGTTATGCTGCCTTTGCCCTTCAAAATATAGCCTTTTTTCAGTGTCGATAAGCTCATATTTGTTACAAAGAGACTTTAAAAGTCTATCATAGTCCTTATGTATTTTTAACTTTCTGTCAGATATTGACTCAGCTTTCTTGAGATTTATTTTTTTAACAAGCTCATTATGATATTTCCAAGCTTTATTCTCGTTAAGCATTTTCTTAAAATTCACAGGCTCTTTCAAGGTATTAAGCATATTGAAAATATCAGGCACAAGTTCGCAATTGTCGCTAGACTGATAGTTAATATATTTTTCACGATACTTATGTGTCCTTTTAAAAATTTTAGAAAAGTATTCCAAAGAATCAGCATACATTGACTGAATTAAAGATATGCTCACTATTTCTTTTCTGTCTTTTTCTTTTAAAAACTTAATCTTTAAAAATCTTTCATAAAGAAAATACATTGATAGCCACATATTTTCAACACAGTGGTTTATTATTGGTTCATAGTTTATATTGCATTTCATAATATTAAATGCAATTGGAATTGGGAGTTTTCTCATAGACTTTGTTACCTTTCCATATTTTGCAAGAAACTCCTTTGAAGAATTAAATTCAATTGCATTTTTAAAAGAAACTGGTATCTCCCATAGCATTTCATAACTGGGTATATATTTTCCACTATATTTCTCAAAATCATTCAGCAAGTCCTTAAAAAACCAGTTTTTCTTTGCCAATTTTACAGCTATAATCCACCAAAGTTTTTCAAGAGGCTGTGCTTCAACCGAAATAAATCTAGGAAGGTCATTTAACTTTAATTCGCTCCAGAATTGTCTTTTGTCATATTTATGAAGAACAAGAGCGTCATAATAATTATTAATGTGAATTATAGAAAAAAATCTGCTTCCTTCATAATCAAAACAATCATAATAGATGTCCCATTTTATACGGCACATCCTGTTATATTCTATCTTTACATTATATACATGCCTTTTCTGAACATTATCGTATTTACATATCAAAATAATCTGTATTATATCAAAATTCCCGTTTAAAAGAAAACTTCCATCCATCATAATATTTTCATTATCAGTAAGTTTTTTAATTTCATGTGATTTCATTTTTATTATTTTAACAGAAGCTCTTTCAATCTCATAAGTATATTCATCTTCCCATTTTGTTTCTTTATAATATTTAACGAAGCAATTTTCCTTAAAACGGTCCATATATTTTATAAAAAACTGCTTATATTCAGGAGCCTCTTTTAAAATTTCAAGAATTTCATTTCTTGTACATTTAAACTCGTCCTCAAAAAAATAATTTTCTTTTTCCTTATATCCAAATTTTTCCATAACCACTTTCCTTTTAATGATTTATTATGAATTTAACACTAAAACAAAAGGTATTGTCATAACAGGCATAATGACAATAAAAATAGCAACTGGTTTTAAATATTTATTAAGCATTAATGTTGAAATTTCATTTTTATTAAGTCATTTAGACCTAATTACAGATATTCCTGACAGTTCATATTATATAAGAAATTAAAGAAAAACATAACTTCTTAAAATATGTTTTTATATATCAGTTAAAACATTTAACTTTATATAATGGCGTACTGAATACCTCTACCAAATCATTTAATGTTTTCTTAACATTAAATTTATTGGATTCTTTTTTTAAATATTTACGAAGTATATTACATGAAGCATTTATATCCGCATTTATAAATTTATCAAAAGATGTCTTGAACAAACCTCTTTTAATTCGTAATCCTTTATATTTTGAATGTCTACATATTTCTTCGTTATCAAGAAAACTGCATTTACTTGTATAGGATTCTTCTTGTATTTCTAAAATAATCCCTTCCAGTTTGCATTTATATTCCAGCTGATTCAAAATCATTAGAAAAGGAATCTGAACAAAATTTTGATTATTCACACGTCCAATACTTATGTCTTGTTTCCAATTCTTATTATATCCCACAACTAAAGTGGATATATTATTGGAAACTAAATGATTCACAATGTATCGGGTTGTTTTATGAATATAATCTTTTATCTTATTATTTCTTTTAATATAAAGTTTTTGAATCTTTTTGGACGAATATTTTTTATTACTTCTTAAAAGGATTGACTGTATTTCAGATTTTTGTTTATTAAAATACTGATTTATTGACTTTAAAGGTTTTCCATTAATAATCGTTCCTTTTTTTGTAACATTATCAACCATAGTTATAAGATTATTTATACCCAAATCAATAGACGCTATGTTTTGGTTAGAAATTGAATCTTTATTTTTAACTTTATATCCTATTTCTACTACAAACAATTGTCCTTTTGGAACAACTCTTACAAATTGTATAGAATCTTTTGATATATTATCAGTTTTTATAAAAATATTAGTTCCTGAAAGTTTTATAAAACCAGTCTTTTTAAATGACAAAGCTCCTTTTTCATAATGTACCACCTGCCTGCCAATATTCTTTTTTAAATATTTAGGTATTTTTACAGAACTGTTATATTGATTGTTTTTCTTTTTGTTCAGTAAAGCAAAGAATGATTTAAAAGATTTATCAACCAGCATTTGTGTATGTTTTGACACTTTTGCAGGCAAAGCTCGATAATCCACATTATTTGTAAGAGTAAACATTTTATTCACAGAATTATAACTAAGATATGAACCTGTTTCAAAAAAATATTTACGAACAGCATATAATGTTGCGTTATATAAATTCTTAGAAAGAAAACAAAGTTTATCAAACTCTTTAAAATATTTATTCGATTGTTTAACGTAAACCTGTTTTACCAATGTCATCATTTTAAATCACCAATCTTATCCACTTCATCTGCTCTAAATATACTAGATTCATTATTTTCATTATGTTTTTTACACATTCTCTCAGTAATTCTATTCCAAATATATAAAATAAATTTTCCTAAAGTACCTAAAATTAATAAACCTAAAAATAATGAAAACATAATAAGTATGCACATTATAATTGGTAAAAAATTTATAACAAAAGCTTTAAGAATTATTGCCAATGTTGCAATAATTATTGTAACTACAACCAATATTGCAGACGTTGCTAAACCAATTATAAGAGTTTCTTCTAAATCTCCAAATAATATTTCAAGTATTTTTTTCATAATATAAATCTCCTTGTTAGATTAATGCAGTCCTTATTTACAAAAATTATATAATCACACACAAAATCCCAGAAAGCATAGCTAACATTCCAAATATAAGCCTTGCAACATCAAATTCCCTCAAATTATGTGATATGGATAATATTCCATACAATACTGACAATATAGGCAAAATTATTCCAGCAAGAGGTACAACTATTCCATTTTTTGACAATATAAAGTTTCCAATATTAGCAGCAAGAAGAGTAAACGCCATAGCACTCTCTGACATTTCTGCTCCGTAGGAAGCATTTTTATCTGAATCATTTGACATAAACCATAGCCATGGAAAAATATATTTAAAAAAATCGTTATTCATAGCACAAATCTCCTTTCCAATCGTTATATTTTAATTATACCATAAAATGTAAAATTAATCAATAAAAAAGTGCAAAAGAAACATCTTTCGCACATACTATTAAATTAATTGTCAACATTCATCCAGTATTCCATAATATCTTTATGAAGCTGCAAATCTCCAGCAAAATAATCTTCGTCTTCCTTAAATCCAGCCTCTAGGCTTCTGTATGGATTAACTCCCACAGAATTTCCAAGACTGTCTGTAACCGTAACTAAAACGTAGCTATTATTTACAACAGCATATCCAAGCTCCCGCATTCTATTTATAAACGAGTCAACGTGCTTTATATCATCAGAAACATAATAAGCAATGTCTGTTGAAAGCTCCTCAAGAAATTCAACTCTTTGTGCAATATCACGCACAGCATACATGTCAAACCGTTCCCCAGCACCATACGGGATATACCAGCCTTTTTCAATATTGTCTACTGATATTCTGTAATTGCTGAAATAAAATTTAATATCATCATTCTTAAGTTCAGCTGTAATAATCTCATCACAAACCTTGCTTAGAATAGCTTTATCCTCATAGCCATATAAATTAAAGCCTGAATTTCCTTTTTTCATAAGCTCTATTTCATTTCTTATAATGTTTAAAATAACAAGTTTTTTATCTTCCATTTTTTATTCACTCCCATTTTCAATATAATAAAACCTCAATTTACCCAAGTTTAACTATTCAACGAACTTTTTGCAAGAACAGTATTTGCACCCGCAAGGGTAATAATCTTCCCAGCTGTCAAAATGTTTCACATAAGGATGTCCACATTCACGGCACAATTTCTCGTCCCCAAAATCAGGGTCATATTTTGGAATAATGCTTACAGACAACTCGTTCAAACAGCTGTCAGCCTTAGAAAAGATTTCAGGGTAGTCAGGCTTTCCATCCCTTACGAAAGCATTTCTAAAATTAATCCAGTAACCCAATGCCTTTTCTTCAGTAATATCATCTATAATATTGTCTGAAATCTCACGGCAGTCATACCCATCCTTTTGACATTTCTCAAATGCCTTTCTTAATTCATAGACAAACATTGTCTTCAAAGCATTTTCTGCTTTTTCGTATACACCATCAAAGTTAGTTTTATGCAAAATATTATTAATTACATCATAAACTTCCTTGTCATTAAATATTACACCGTATATTGTTTTTTCAAAATTGTTATTGTTTTCCATATTTTAATCATCTCTCTTTCATATAATATTGTTATCTTCTATAATACTATTATATCAAATATTGACAAAAATGTCAATACATTTATTAAGATTTTTAGTAAATATTTTAAGCATAATAAAAAAGCAGTTTTATAACTGCTCTTTTACAAAACATATAAAAATTAAATAAAGAAAAGTTTATAGTTACTTAACCTTTATAAAGTTATTGAATTTGGCAACTCCAAATTTATCAAAGTCTATGCTCGCAATTTCTTTAAACTGTGTGTCCAAAAACTCTATACGTACTGGATAATATCCAACAAATTTTGGAATTACAGAATAATTTTTCATTCCAGCAATATCATCTTCCCTCAAAACATTAAACGGCAGCTCAAGATTATCTGGAATAAAGTTCCCTTTTTTAATGTATAGCTTAACAAACCTGGAATCATCTGGAATATGAGTTTCTAGGATAAAATCAGAAATATCATGTCCAATAAATTTTTTAAGAGGCGTGCTGTTATATGTATTATTATAAATATGTCCTTCAACAAAACATCCAAACGGATATTCATTTATATATCTGATTCTTTCCTCATACCATTTGTCCCCAAAATGAAGCGTTTTTTCAAGGTATCGTATATTCATTGCAAGGGTTGTTATTGTATATTCAATGTCCTTCACTGAAAAATGCTCACAATCCTCATCGAAAATGTCAACGGTAGCCTGATAAGCATTGCTCCACTTCTTAAATACCTTATCCCCAATCCTGTCATATCCACACCAGCAAAGGTTGCCATAGTCAATGTCTTTAATATAGCCAGAAAATATTCCGTTTTCATCTTTTACCCAAGTATTGATATTCATATTTTCATTATCATAGTATGTATCAGAGCCTTCAGATACAATAAGGAAAAATTCATCATAATTCCAGTACTGTGGTATATTGTCAATACATTCCACTTCAGTCTTTCCATGCAATCCATAATATGTCACAGACAAAACATTAATCTGATTGGAAAGAAATGGTATTACAGCATTTCCAACAAATTCATATTTTATTTCAATTTCATAAACATGTGAACCATAATCTCTGAGGTCATTATATCTGTTCTTGCTATCCATAACACCCTCATATGAAAACTGTCTGTATGAACATCCATCACATTCCGATATAGAAAACACAAAAGGATATACGCTAATACGGTTTTTAACACCACGCAATCTTTCAAAAGGTTCAATGTTCCATGTAACTGGTTTTTTATCAATAGAACTATCTCTATTTAAGAAATAATCCTTAAAAAATTCTCTAAATAAATTTTCATGTCCTTTCAGACTGTATAAATTTTTTCCAATCTTTTTAATATTACGCTTATACTTTTTTCTTTTAAACAATCTAAGACACCTCTTTTCACTTAATTTCAATTTTAAAAATAGTATATCATACTTTTTAACAAAAATCAAAATTAACAGACATTTCATAAAAACTTTTAACCATAATAAAAAGGAATTATTACAAGTCCAATTCCTTATCTTTATTTTCTTTACCATTGTCAGACAAATAATCAAGCATAACATCCAGCTGCTTGAACATAGAATCTGACTTTCTCCAGTCAACATCCTTAATCTCACGTTCAAGGTACTGACACAACTCATTTAAGTAATGACCTTTAACATTTCCACCTCGTATATGTTCAGAAATTTCCCAAATATTGGTATAACCATCCTTTTCATTAAGACACATTATATCCATATAATCAGCAGTTATAGTAAAAATATCTAAATCTTCTGGAAACTTAGTGTCGGTATTCATAAGCTCCCAGCCAACATCTTTTTAATATCACTTCCTTTCCAATACTATTTACTTTACAAAACAGCAAAGCAGAACCTTGTAACAAGATTCCACTTTAACAAAAATTATTTACACGATTATTATTCAGCGTCCTCAATCTCATTAAGCCATTCGTCAACATATTCTTTTACGCCGTAACTCTTATTTCCAGTTCTTTCTCTTTCCTCTCGAAAATAATCATCATAATGCTCCCCAAAACATGACCATGAATCTACATCCCCACATTCAGCAGCGTTCCATTCAGTTCATCCTGTTAAAAGCTTTTTAAGTGTATCTTCATCAACAATGTACTTTCCGTTTTTTAGTTTCTTAATATTCATGGTATATCTCTCCTTTATTCAAAAAAAATTAAAATTTTAAAAATTTAACAGTATTGATAAGTTTTTCAAAAGTTGACTTATCAATATCAAGGCTGTTATTCGCACGTACAACCCTGTCAATAAAATTAACAGCATCGTCTTTAGTTCCAAATGAATATAAATCCACTTTACCATTAACAAAAGATACATTTACTTTTTTATTAGAACTTTCCAGCAATCCAATGTATACAACGTGTCTTGGATTTACATATACTCCCTCGTACACTCTAATCATCATATTAATCAGCTTCCTTTCTTTATATATTCTTTTTATTCCACAATAAAATTTCCCAATTCACTTAATGTCTGCATTAATGCAACGTTATTGCAGCATAAATCGTAATCTTCCTTTGATATATACAATTGTCCTTTTCTTAACTCAAGCATTACAGACTTTCCGTCTTCATAAAACAGCTCAAAAGTTGAGTTATATCTTCTGTACCACCAATTCTTTACAGCTTTAAAAATATTAAGCATTGCATATCTCCTCATCTTTAATTTATAAATTATTATACCACGTATTGACAAATTTGTCAACACTTTTTTTCGATTATATTAAATTTTTTTCAGATGACGTTAAAGTATGG
>ERZ772924.32-NODE-32-length-56581-cov-9.472314_pt1 | contig 56581 bp, 63 predicted proteins | sample MGYA00512116_ERZ772924 | MGnify/ENA primary metagenome ERZ772924 (study PRJEB29015, sample SAMEA2737920) | human oral metagenome | biome: human oral; feature: human-associated habitat; material: dental | place: China | collected 2134 ...
TGTTCCTGGGCGTGCCCTTCAATATCGCCTCCTACGCCCTGCTCACCCACATGCTGGCCCAGCAGACCGGCTACTCACCCGGCGACCTCATCTGGACCGGGGGCGACTGCCACATCTACGACAACCACATCGATCAGGTGAAGGAGCAGCTGGAACGCCCGGTGTTCCCGTTCCCCCACCTGCGCCTGCGGCGACGTGAGTCGATCGACCTGTACCGCATGTCCGACATCGACGCCTCCGAGGGCTACCGGCACGGCGGGGTCCTCGAGGCCCCCGTAGCCGTGTAACGATCCGAAAGGAACCGATCATGATCCGAATTCGAGCCGAGCGCCTGATCACAGGAGAACGTCATCCTCTACGGCAACTCCTCCGGGCGACTGTCGAGCGGGACCGCGTCTTTCAGGCCATCCTCCTCGTCTGAGCCCTTCAAGCCCGCTTCTCCGAGGAGCCCGCCGACAGGGATCTGTTCGACACGTTGACCCGTCACGAGGTCAACGCCTGGGCCATCAAGGAGAACAAGCCCCTGATCGACATGGCCGAAGACTCGATCCTGATCCGAGCCGAGCGCCTGGTTCGTGGCGACATCGTCCTGTGGGCCAACGCCACCTGGCGGGTCCGATTGAAGGAGCCGGTCTCCCTGTCTGAGTTCGAGATCGTCTTGGAGCCTGTGCAGGGTGATGACGACAGGGTGAAGAACCTCCGCACCACCGTCGGACGCGACCGCAAGTTCCGTGTCCTGCTCCTGGTCCTGGTCCGGGCTGATATCAGCACCGCCCCTGTCGCTACTGCAAAACGACAGGGGCGGTGCCATGCCCGGGGCCGTTGCAGCGACCTGCGGGGCGGGGTGTCGAAAGCCGAAAGGCATCAACAAGAGTAGCACACCTCAAATGTTACGAACGCGTTACAACAGGGCAGGGGCATGACCGTAGCAGGGATCAGACCTATACTTATTTATAGAAAGGGGGTTCAGCAGCAGGGGCCCGACAGGGCCGGAGCAGGGTTCGTTGACAACACCATAGCGTTGATTTCCTGCGGGAAAGTCGGTGCGAGGCCTAGGACGGCCAACGTCCTGTGCGCGTGGGCGGGGTCGCACCCCCTCCCTCGGCCCCGTTGTCGGTAGCAACCGATTTCCTTCGCCCGCGTTATAGCACACCCTCAATGTGATTTCGGTCTCGTGAACACTGTTCAGATCGCAACCCCGGGTGGTCCTGACGACACGGGCGAGAGACCTGTTCGTGTCTCGAGGCTTCGTGCTCCGTGCCTGCTCGTTCGTGCTCTGTCGTGTGCAGGGGGGCTGACGTGCTGTAAGGCCCGTAGACGGCCTCTGAGGGTCTCTCCAGTGTCCTGCACTGGCCAGGGGCTGAAATCGTCTCAGAATGGCTTACAAGAGCTCTCAGGGGTATCTGGGACGGGACGGTAGCCGGGTGCGACAGGACGGGGGACCCCCTGTGCGGTGGCGGTGTGTCCCTACGGGGCCCGACACGGCCGACCGGGTGGCATCGACAGGGGCGAAGAAGCATGTGTGTTCACTCTTCCTGTTTTTGTCTTCTTGTTCGAACGAGCGAACGATCGATCACGTGGCGACACGGGCGATGGCGAAGCACAACCCCCTAATAACCCTATATATGCAATTGTATATATCGTACTCAGAATATATAAGAGTAGTATAGAATATTATACTACTATGACATTAATGTATGGTACAGGTATGTATACCAGGATACGACAATTTATACTACTATGATTATATTCTGTATATAATATTTATATAATATAAATATATATATTATATAGTACGAAGAGATTTGAATGTAACATATTCGTAACATTTGGGGATTTTGTACCTACATCGCCCCTCCCCAGCCCCTGTCGCACCCCCCTTTCGAACACCTGTTCGATGAGTAATCGTTGCCATCTCGGGCCTGTCGTACTCCATGGGCACCCTCCCCGGTATGTACCTACATCTCCTCGTCCGTGTCGTCCCGTTCATCCTCCACTTGTGCATACAAGTTGATCTACATAGGACCTTAGTCCCAATCTTGGCTTGAGCGGTGTCGTCACTAGATAGATGCTCTACATAGGACCTTGGTCCCGAGAGGCTAGTGCACAGAGGTCAGAGGTCTTGACGCGGGCCGAAGGTCGCGTCAAGAGGATTGTGAGCGGGGGCACAGGAAGAGGGCTTGACGGGGACGACATGATGTAGGAGAGTAGGGGTACCGGAAAGGGAGGGGCCCTGCCCGGTAGCGGGAGGAGGACCGATGAGGATGACACGGGAAGAGGCGCTGATGGAGCTGAGGAGGCGCAACGGCGGGGATCTGTCGTGCGTACCGGGGCCCGTGATCATGCGGGCCGTCGAGATGATGATGAGCGGAGGGGAGGACGAACGATGAATGCGCTCGTGTTGCGGGGCGGTACGGCCGTAGACCTGTCGGATGTACGGGCCGTTGTCGAGGCGATGAGCACGGACGAGGAGGACGAACTGTACATGTTGCAGTGGTCGGAGATGCTGTCGTGGTTGCGCATGGCGAGCACGGTGACGGAGAGGCTCGGGGGGAGCATGAGGAGGCTGCCCGATGAGACGCCCGACGGGGAGACATGGACCGTGATGAAGGACACGGAGTGAGGGGTTGACCGAACGACAAGATGTAGTTAGAGTGGATACCGACAACAGCAAGAGGGCTTGTCGCAGAGCCCGGACCAGTAGGAGGAACCGAGAATGAGACGGGCCGGACGAGTCGAGTGGTCACCGACACGCGGGGGCGAACCGGTGACGATGAGCCGCACCGCGGTGTCGTTGGGGGCGATGAGCCCGGCACTGGGCGATGACCGTGGTGAGGCGCTGGCCGGGGCATGGTGGCGCTGCACCGACGGAGGATTCGGCTGGGTCCGGGACGAGGCCGGCATCGAGGTGGCCGCGGAGTACCTCCGCGCGGTCGCCGGCGAGAACTGAGCACACACACACACACACACACTTACGAAAGGCTGAGGATGATGAACGGGACGATTGCGGACGCGGTTGAGGAGATGCGCGAGGCCTTGGCATGGACCGATGAGGCGAACGTGCTGGGCGATGTCGAGTGCGACTGGAGCGCGGACGACAACAACGGTTGGCTGACGATGGGTCCGGTGCGTGTCGAGTGGCTGCGTGACCCGTACGGCGACGGGCAAGAGGGTTGGATCGCCGTCAACGTGTCGGTGGACAGCGAGCCGTTCGATGCGGACGGGTACTCGCACCTCGATGAGGCCGTGCGGGATGCGGCGCGCACGACGGTGGAGTGGCAGCACTACCGCGACAGCGGGATTCGCGACGGCGTTGTGGACTGGCTGGACGAGCGGGGCGAGGCCTACAACATCGACGGACCGCAGGACGTGCACGACTCATGGACGATCACGTGGGGGGATGTGATGGTGCGGGGTCACTACGATGATGACGGAGCGTTCGTGTGGTCGGCGGTGAATCCTGAGAGTGGGGACTACCTCGATGGTGACGCCTCGGATGACGCGGATGCGGTGATCGATGCGATGGCCGAGTTCTCGAAGGACCCGATGGTCGAGGCGTGGGTTGAGACCGTGGCCGTGGAGACGGCTGAGGACGACTGGGCCGTGCGCACTTCTGAGGATCAGATGACCATGTACATGCACTCGTCCATCGCGTACGGCATGAGTCGTAGGGCGTACTACGAGCCGACGGGCTATGAAGAGGGTCGAATCGAACTGGAGTACCGCGTCCGTGGTAGCGAGTGGCGGCCGTTCGATGAGTATCTGCCCGAGGACGAGGACGATGTTCGCAGGATGGCCGGCGAGGCGTGCGCATGGGTCAAGGCGGTGGATGCCTGATGACGATCGAGCCGGCCCCGGCTCAGGAACGCGCCGTCCGTGGTCTTGTGGCCGCGGGCGGCACGGGCCTTGTGAGCGCAGGAACGGGTTGTGGTAAGACGCTGATGTCGCTGTGGACCATCGACAGGACGGCGAAAGAGGAGGGAGTGGAGCCCCGCGATCTGTCGATTCTGGTCGTGGCGCCGTTGCGCACGGAGAGCGGCTGGCGTCGTGCGGTGGGTCAGGTCTGGCCGGATGACAAGATGGCGTTCAAGACGCTGAGCAAGCGGCGCAAAGCCGAACGCGACGCCTTGGAGGCGCTGTTGCGGGGTGACAAGCCCACGGGCGTGTCGTTCATCGGCTGGGAACTACTGGCTTCGGTGTCGAAGAGGAAGGGCTACGACGCACGTGCGGGAAAGGTGAGGAGCAAGGCGACGACACGGGTGCTCGGAGGTGTCGAATTCGATTGGGTCATTGGCGATGAGATTCACCGGGCCTGCAACTTCAGAACTGTGACGTCACAAGTGCTGTGCAAGGTCAAGGCGCGGCATCGTCTGGCGCTGAGCGCCACGCCGGCCGGTGGTCAACCCGTGAACATCTTCGGTGCGTTGAAATTCCTGTGGCCGCGGAAGTACCCGGGTTTCACGCGGTTCGCGAACACTTTCTTCCAGTCGGAGCCGTGCTACTTCGGCGGACCGTACTCGGTTGTCTACGGCGCGGAGAAGAAACCCGGGCTCCTGTCGAAAGGGCACAAAGCACGGGGGGAGTGGCAGGACATGCGGATCGAGGATGTAGCCGGAGCGCTGCCGCCGGTGGACATTCGCCGCGTGGACTGCGCGATGACCGCCGAGCAGCGCAGGCAGTACAAGCAATTGCGCGATGAAGCTGTGGCGTGGATAGAGGATCATCCCGCCGTTGTCGGACTACCGGTGACGCGCGACATGAGGCTCAGACAGGCAACGCTTGGGCAGATGCGCGTGCGCCCTGTGCAGGGCGGTGAGGACGAGTGGCTCTTCGACCCGGGCTCGCGTAGTGGCAAGATCACCGCGCTGTTGGACATTCTGAAGGACGTCGGTGATGAGAAAGTCGTCGTCTACTCGCCGTCGAAGAAATTCCAGGTGCCTCTGGTCGCTCAGTTGGAGAAAGCTGGCTACTCATGCGTGCGCGTTGACGGCGAGCACAAGGACGAGTGGAAGTCGTTCCTCGCTGATGACGGACCGCAGATTCTGTGCGCAGTGATCCCCGCTGTTGCTGAAGGCGTTGATGGGCTTCAGCGGGTCTGTCGTCATGAAGTCTGGATGGGGCTCGATCCGTCTGTGGTGCGTTGCGTTCAGGCACAGGGGAGGCTGCACCGTACGGGGCAGACGGGCACAGTCGTGCGTTGGTTGCTCCAGTGCCCCGGGACTGTCGATACCGAGTCAGTCATCCCTAGGCTTGACCAGCGGTATGCAGATCTGAAGGTCTCAGGGCTCATCTGACGGCCTTTCAGGGCGCCCCTAGTACCTAGTACTGGGGGCGTCTTTCTGTGCCGTCTACGGGCTTCCTGTGGCTCCCTGTGCGCGAGCACGAGAAAGCCCCCGCCGGAAACCCGACGGGGGCTGTTGATGGAGTGCTCAGCACAGGCAGTCGATGACTTCATCGATGCGGAGCACTCCGAGGTCCCGTTCCTCAGCGGCGGCCCGGCTCGGGCAGCCCCGGTTGAGCGCGCCCTCGATGGTCCGTTCGCGCAGGCTCACGAGGCGGCCGACGATGACGGCCCGGTCGCCGGCCTTGATGTGCCGGGCGCCCATCTCGATGTCGTACATGGCATCGCTGCGGTCGAGGTACACGTCGCTGTCGAGGCGGGCAAGGATGGAAGAGATGGAGGTGTGCATGGTTGGTTGCCTTTCGGTTCGGCGGTTCAGTTGGACGCCTATAGAGGATCATGCCCGTCAAATCCGTTGGAATCATGCGGTTGTTGAGGGTTGAACAACCGATTTATAGGTGGTTTTCAGGGCTTTGTCGTGCTACACCGAAGGGAGAAATCTCATTATGCGGACGAGAGGGTTTGCTCGGAGTCTGAAATATGACGCAGTACCTAGGACCACGGTCCCTATTGAACAGTTCAATTCAGTGGTCGCCGTCACTTTTGACACAACGCATGGTGCAGAATCTCATTATGCGAACTGAACAGATCATGTAGTTACGACCCTGAAAGGCTTTCAGCCAGCGGCGGGGCGCCCATGTCGGACAGAGCCTGGGGATTCATAGGTGACTGAGGTCACGTGAGGAGAGGTTGCACGACGACATGATGTGGGGCAGTATGGAGTCATCAAAGGACCCGAACCGAAAGGAGATGATCAGGATGTTGACACTAGGGGAGGCCCAGGACATCTTCATCGATGCACTACCTAGCGACGTGGAATGGACGACGCGGCGATTCCCCAGGACACCGGACGACATGGACTACGTCGAGGAATGGGTCGTGCGGACCGACAATGGGCGGATCGATTGCGATGTGACTTGGTTCGATAGCGTCGGCTTCCCGATTAGTGTCGTGATTGAGACCTGCGACCCGTTGCGCGAGACGCTCCATCGCGATATTGTTGATCCCGAGGATGCTGAGTCGGCGGCGGCCTGGCTCACTGAGAACTGAATCCCAACCTTCACCCTTGAAAGGAACCGAACAATGACACTCGCCCACAAGATCTTGGCCTTCATCATCGTCCCCGTGCTTGTCGGCACGATCATCGGCATCGCACTGGCGAGCATTCATCACTCGCAGACAGGTGCGACTGAGGTGCAGGACATCGCGCACTGCCTCTCCGACGACGGGGCGCTTCCCGATGGTGAGGATGTCTGCGTCTGGGATCCCGCTGTTGACGGCGACGGAAGCGGCGAGTCCTTCGTGATGACCCGTGTTCAGTACGAGGCTGACCAGGACGCCCGTGAGCACCGAGCATTTGAGGCCCACGTGATCGGGCAGGACGATGAGAAGATCCGACAGCACGATGCAGAGATGCAGTGAGATGGGCTCATTCATTGATTACGATGAGTATGACCGGCTACTTCGGGCGGACTTGAATATTGAGTCTCAGGAGATTGACGACGCAGAATATGAGGCCGGCTATTGAAGCGCGCACTATCCGAACCAGTGGCCGAGGAGGACGAGCGCATAGCCCGACTAGTGAAAGGAGAGATCGAACGACATGGTGGGGCGGCTGAGGTCTCGCGCGTTGTCGGATGGAAAAGAGGAACCCTACAAGCACGGCTTGACCGTGGTGCAGTCTGGACGCTAGGAGAACTGAAAGCGCTAGCAGAGCATGAAGTGCTGTCCGTACCAACAATGCGAGCGCTAGGAATGACGAGAGGTAGTTATAGGACTGAGATACCCGAAGCACTAAAGATCCGTCGCACAATCTAACCGACCCAACCACGCCCCGGTCATTCGGCCGGGGCAGAAAGGTACCCACATGAGTATGCTCTCATCCACAACCGTCACGCGCCTCCTCGACAGCGGAGTGCTCACCGTTTTGCCGTTATCCGCCGGCGCGATTCAACCCGCGTCCATTGAGATGCACCTGCATCGCGACGTCGTTCGCGACGTCGGACTGCCCACTGAACACCGTGACGACAAGATCACGAACGTCATTGTCCTGAAGCCCGGGGAGTTCGCACTGGCTCGGACGACAGAGACGGTAGGCATTCCCGCGCATCTCGTTGCCCGTGTCGAAGGCAAATCATCTTGGGCTCGCCGCGGCTTGCTCGTGCACATCACGGCGGGCTTCATCGATCCTGGTTTCTATGGCACGATCACGCTGGAGCTCTGCAATCTCGCGGCGAAGCCGCTTGAGCTTCCTGTCGGTTGTGCTATCGCCCAGTTGTCGATTCTGGAACTCGACACGCCGCCCATTGTTCCTTATGGAGACGAATCCTTGGGCTCTCATTACCAGCATCAAGTCAATACCACAACCGCCCCGTACATTGCAGAAAGGTGACTCTTTCATGTCTAAGAAGGACAGAAGCCACGCCGAAATCTTGGAAAACCTGAAGCATTTCGGGAATGCGAAGGTTAAAAAATTGGGGCTGTATGGGGATGAATGCCTATGTATTGATGGCTCCGAGATTCCGGACTCTGTGAACTGCCTGCAAGTGACAGGTTTCGGGAGCGCGAGCCTCAAAATTTCGGGCTGGGAGGGCACGCTTGAGCTTTATGGCGACCTAGAAGCGGAGATCAATGACGTTGATACTGTTGATATCAATACTACTAAGGGTTATCTTGTGGTATGCACGGATTGCAGGAGTGTGCGTGTTATAGGGTGTGCAACAGCGACTATTATGGCTTGTAAAGCCGTAGTTCTCTTCGACTCTTCTTCCGCTGACCTGATGGCCTGCAAATGGGCAGAGGCCTATGATTCCGCCAAACCTCGGGCTCGGAAGGACACCCGAGTCGTTCTTTTCAACCGAGCGGATGGGGATTTCTTCGATAACTCCATCGGGGTTCTCCTCGATTCTTCTCGGGCTACTGTCTATAAGGACGCCACGGTTAATGCAGTGTCTGACCTGTCGTCTGTGCTGTATGAGACAGGAGCCACCATCTTCGGAGACGGGAAGGCGAAATGCTTCGGAAGCGACGAGGACAAGGGGAGCTTATTCACTGCGACTCGTGCGTTTCTGAATAGCGTTGCTAGGCCTCTTGATGCATTCGAGACCGAATACCTGGTCTATAAGACGACAGGGGTGGATGGCTTTACTGGATGTCTTTATGGTGAGCCAGTGGAGTGGGTTGTCGGAGAGACCGTGTCGATCCCTGAGGAGAAACGGACAGTTCTTAATCGTGGATTGTTCTTCACGCCGACACTGGGACACGCCATCTCACGCGGGCAGGCGTACTCGCACCCGTTCCGGGTGTTCAGGGTGAGGATCAAGCTCGCTGATGTCAAGGTCACGAACCTGAACATGCTCCAGGGCCGCGAGGAGATTGAGGCCTGGGAGGGAGAGGTTCTGGACGAGATCAAGAATCCTGTCGAGGAACTCTTCCGTGTGAGGTGAATTTCACAAGTATGGGGGTCAGAGCCGCTCGGTCCTTCGGGGCCGGGCGGTTCTGTTCTGCCTGAAAAACCCAGCCGAGTTGGGAGCCCAAACCCCGCGAAAAACTTCGGCTTCGCGGGATGATTTCCTCCCTTGACATGGGAGCCGAAACCTCGTAGGGTGAGAGCACCTACCGGAAGGATTTCCTATGAAACGATACGACGTCTGGTTCGACAAGATCAACGAGGTCGCCTGGTCCTTCAAGTCTCTGCCGAACGCGCTCGATGCTGCGATCCGGGGGCCCTACCTGGTCACGGAGCGTGTGCATATCGGGGATCCGCGACTAGAGTTCGTGGAGGACTTGGCGGAGACGATTTCCGATGATCCTGTGATGAGTCAGCTCATCAAGGAGGCCCAGACCGCGATCGAGGAGGCTGAGGCTCTTGACTTCTACCGCAGCCACTGATCGCGCCCGCCGCCTTCTGACTACACGATCCGAGCGGGACAAGCAGCGCCGTGTCGGACCATCTGGTCTAGGCAAGTGCTGTGACTTGTGTCTCGCTGAGGACCTGCTCGGTATCAAACGCCCGGGCGAGAACGAGAAGACTCCGATCGCCCCGCTGCTCGGGACGGCATTCCATTTGCTGTGCGAGAAGCGGAGTCACGACATGGAGTGGGACGCCGAGGTCCTCGTGGAGCAGCCGGTTCATGTCGGTGATGTCGGAGGGTACGGCCCGATCAAGGGAACGCTCGACAGGTTCGACATCGAGGCGCGGGAGGTGATGGACTGGAAGCTCGTCTCCCTGAAGAAACGGGACGCATTCAAGCGGCTGTACCGCAAGTCTCAAAGAGACCGCTTCGACGTCATCGTCGAGGACTACGGAGCCGCGCAGTTCCTCCAGTACTACATCCAGCTCTGTTTGTACGGGAAGGGTATGGAGGACCAAGGCTACGACGTGAACAACGTCACTCTGCTGCTCCTGCCCCGGGACGCCACGGTTCATGTGGTCGAGTCCGAGTTCACCGCCCTGTCGATGCCCTACGACAGGGACCTTGCCATCTATGCTCTGGGGCGCGCAGGGCTCATCTACAAGAGGGCCAAGGAGAGTGACGATCTGATCACGGACCTTGACAGTGCACCTGAGTGCTTCTACTGTAGTAAGTACAGGCCGATCCACTACATGAAAGGTTGAGATGCGTCACGCACGACAGAACCGCAGGCGCCCTGACAAAGACGACTGGCTCGTCATCCTCGGTGAGACCGTCGTCATTGGGAGCGTCATCTTCGCCGGGGTTGTCACCCTGGTCATCGGAACCATGATCTTCGGAGGCTAAGATGTCAACGTTCACTGACCTGTTCAAGAAGTCGGGGCTGAGGGAGGTGCAGCCCGAGGACCTCTCCACGTTCTCGCTGCTCCTGTTCGGCCTGGCGGGGACTGGTAAGAGTTCGCTCGCTGCTACGGCCTCGAAGTGTGAGGACCTGGCGCCCGTGCTGTACATCGACTTCGAGAACGGCACCATGCCCCTCGGGCAGTGGGGCGACCTGGACAACCTCACCATCGTCCACTGCGACTCCTGGAACGACTGCGTCAAGCTCTTCGAGAACGTGATCAAGCCCTCGATCGACAAGGGCGAGTTCCCGTTCAAGACTGTGGTGATCGACACGCTCGATCAGTTGCAGGAGCTCGTGGTCAACCACTTCCAGACCATCAACCCGAAGGACACCTTCGCCGCTTGGGCCGCTGCCTACGAGGCGCCGCGCTCCATCATCAAGGCCCTGTCGGACGCTAAGGGCGTGTCGCTCATCGCTATCACGCACGCGGAGCGGGAGACCAACGAGGTCACGGGCGCCACGCTCGTGAGCCCTGCGTTCGAGGGCAAGAAGTCCATCCGCAAACTCCCCTCCCTGTTCGACTTCGTCGGATACATGTCCTGGGTTGACACGCAGGACGAGAAGGGGAATGATGTGCTTGTGCCCGCGCTGTTCACGCAGGAGAAGTCAACTCTGACCAAGCAGCGCATCACCGGGTTCCCCGAGGCCATCGGGAACCCCTCCATGTCGAAGTTCTACGGCTTCATCAAGCAGGCCCTGAACAAGACCAACTGACCGAACAGCAACCCAACAACAGAAAGAGAACCAGCATGCTGTCTATCAACCTCTCTGACATGGACGTCGCCCGTGAGGGTGGTGCCTTCGAGCTCATCAAGCCCGGCAAGCACCACGCGTACGTCTCCAGTGTCGAGGTGACCGAGTCCAAGTCCAGCGGGAAGCCGATGCTCGTCGTCGAGTGGACCGTTGACGGGGACGACACCGAGGCGGGTAAGACTGTGCTCGATCGCACCGTTTTCACTATCAAGAGCAAGCGCACCGGAAAGGAGCAGATTCACTTCAACCTCCCGAAGTACTTCGGTGCTGCTGGTCAGTGGCCGAGCAACCCGGCCGAGCTCAAGGCCAAGCTCTCCCCTGCTCAGATCGACAGCACTGTGCAGGCTGTCGAGGAGGGCCTGGAGGGCGTCGGCGCTGTGCTCGACATCGCGGTGGACGAGGGCCGCAAGCGCTTCGACCAGAACGGCCAGCCTGTTTACAAGATGGACGAGAACGGTGGCCCGATCACTGACGAGAGCGGGAACCCGGTTCAGGACACCTGGAACCCCTCTAACTCGGTGAAGCGCCTGACCTTCGATCCGAAGAAGACCTCTTCTGCCAAGATCACGCTCGTGTAACGATCGCCTGATACGCTAGCAGCCCTCGACAAAACCGTCGGGGGCTGCTAGCGTTGTAGGTAGTGGCGAGCCGTCTCACAGAATCGAGGTACACATGAGTCAGTTACAACAGTTCTTCGAGCGCATCCTCCCCGACGATGAAGGGTGGGTGCCCATCATGAGCCTGGGTCCCGGTGGCGGGCTGTCCCGCTGTCAGTGGTACCACTGGCCGACCGAGGCTGAGAAGATGTGCGAGGTCGTCGAGAAGATGTCCGACAAGGACGTCTACTGGTCTCCCATGCTCTTCTACAAGCCTTCCACCCTGTCGTCCGCACGCCACGCGACGAAGAAGAACGTGAAGCAGTTGGCTTGCGTCTACGCTGACTTGGATGGCCTTCACCCGGATGATCTGTTCCTGGAGCCCACTGTGCTCGTGAAGTCGAGCCCCGAGCACTACCACGCCTACTGGCGCCTGTCGGACTACCGCTCACAAGAGAACCTCGACATTGAGCAGCTCAACCGCGGGGTCTACCAGACTCATGCTGACACAGGCGTAGACCGTGGGTGGCCGTTGGCGAAGAAGCTCCGCGTGCCTGGGACTATGAACACAAAGCCCAAGTACGGACTTCCGACCTTGGTCTCTGTCGAGTTCAATGACAGGAAGTCCTACTCGGTTCGAGAGTTCACAGCAGCGTACTCCCCGGCCTCAACGCCGAAGGTCGATCTCATCATGGAGATGCCCGAGGTTGATCAGGACGGGGCCATGGCGATCATCAATCGTCTCAAGGACAACAAGATCGCGGCGCTGTATGCAGACGATCCTCTGCCGTCGGATGACTGGTCGGCGCTCATGTACTCCCTGGAGTGTTCCCTATTCGAGGCCGGTGTCGAGCTCGCTGAGGTCTTTACTGTTGTTCAGGACGCTGGCTGCAATAAGTACAAGCGGGACGGCCGTCCGGACAGCGACTTGTGGGTTCAGATTCAGCGCGACAAGGCGCGTTGGGATGATGACCAGGAGGTCCAAGCCGATCTTGCTGACGCAATTGCTATTGAGGTGATCAACGGGGAGTCGATCCGTATTCCCCGGTTGCAGGACGAGCGCGATGGATTGTTCTGGGGTGACGTCCACCTGATCAACGATAAGTTCGATAAAATCCCGCAGGATACTGTGGTGGACTCGTTGGCTCAGTACATGAACGATATGTCGTCACGCACATCGAAGCAGTTCAACTACGCGGCGGCCATGTCGATCCTCTCCGCAGTGCTCGGATCGGACATCCGGATCCGCACGTCATTCGGCAGGTTGAGTTGCAACCTCTACACGCTCCTTCTAGGGCGTACGACTCGTGACAAGAAGTCAACCACGGCCAGTTATGTGAAGCACTTCCTCCGTCGTGTCGGAGCGGAGTTCAACCTGGACCTCATCGGCCCTGAGGATCACACCCCCGAGGCCTTGGCTCAGCACTGCGGGGAGCGACCCGGCGAGTCGATCCTCGTGATCCTGGACGAGGTGCAGGACCTCTTCGCTCGTGCCATGCGCTCTGGCTCGTACATGGATGGCGAGATCGGGTTTCTCACGAAGGCGTATGATGGCTACATCCCCTCGATAGCCCGGAAGCAGAAGGGTCACGAGTACCGCGGGGAGACGCCGTTCTCCCTGTCGATCCTGTGCATGGGGATTCTGGACCAAGCCGCGGGGAACCTGAAGGTGGAGAAGATCGCTTCAGGGTTCGTCCCGAGGTGTCTGCCCGTTCTTCCCGAGTCCACGGAGTTCGATCCTGCAAGGACCATGGACGACTTCACCATCCTGTCGGACACAGATGACGAGACGCTCCAACGACAGGACAATATGTTCAATCTGAATCTCCGTCTTCTGACGCTCGCCAAACACCACTGGCGTCAGGAACGCGAGGCCTTGGAGCCCTTCACGGTGGAAGGGGAGGACGCGCGCGCGCTCATCGCCTTCGAGGAAAAGGCCCTGGACCGTATTCGGGACGCGGGGAACATGTGTGCCGTTCTCGCGGACCAGCACCCGTTATACAGCGAATATCTGGTTCCTTGTGTTGAGCGTCTGGGCCTGTCGATCCTTCGTATGGCCGCCTTGATCGCTGCGGCTGAGAAGAAGCACACGGTCAAGATGCGCCACGCGGTGAAGGCTGTTCAGCTGGCAGAGGTTCATCTGAAGGCCTTCGAGGCGTTCGTCGCCTGCGCGGCGGACTCTGACATCAGCAAGGATGTCGCACAGGTCGAGGCCTTCCTGGCGGCTCAGCCCAATAAGACCGCGACGCGTGATGCGGTGTTGGGTCACCTTCTCCGTCGGATCGACAACACCAGACGAGCCGATGAGATCGTCGATGCCGGGGCTCGCATGGGGCGTCTCGACGTACCGGTCATGAGGAATGACGCAGGGAAGAAGGTCAGGATGGTTGCACTTAAGCAACGAGACTGACTCAGGAGAACCCCGGGTTGCGGCCCGGGGTTCTCTCTGTGTACTATACATATGTACCAACCAGTGAGGAGAGAACCGTGCAGATACTGGTACCAGACGTCAATAACCTGACAGGCGAGCAGTTCGTCGCGCTACAGCAGGCCAAGAAGGACGCGGGCATCGAGGGCCCGATTGAGGTCACCGACCGAGCTACGCCTGGCAACAGGTTCACTGTGGGGGCCTTCGGGACCCAGGGCACGTGGACACTCGATCAGCTCGACAGGGCGGCGAGGACCGAGGGTCGCTCGCAGAACTCCTACGGATTCGAGAGCATCTTCGATGGGTCCGAGCTCCACCTGGACATCGAGACCTACTCGACTGTCGATCTGAAGAAGAACACTGTCTATCGATATGTCGAGGACGAACACTGGATGATCCTCATCTGTTCATGGTGCATCGGCCAGGGTGAGATCCACACCGCGTATGGTCATGAGGAAATCTCCGGAATTCCCGGACTGTTCGATCCTACTGTGAAGAAGATTGCCCACAACAGTGACTTCGAGCGGATCAACTTCAGCGCACTGAAGGGCCTCCCTGTCGGCACGTACATCGACCCTGAGGAGTACATCGACACGGCCGTGCTGGCCTCGCTGTGGGGCTACCCACGATCCCTGAAGGGGTTCTGCAAGGTCGTCGGCGGTGAGGCCAAGGACGAGGCCGGTGGACGGCTCATCAACATGTTCTCCGTGCCCAACCGCAAGGGCGGGAGGACACTGCCCGAGGAACGCCCTGCGGACTGGGACGCCTATGTCGAGTACAACCGACAGGACGTCGTCTCCATGCGGGACAACATCTATAGGCTCGGCAAGGGGTTCCCGTCCGTGGAGGAGTACGAGGCTTGGATCACCGCCACGCGGATCAACGACAGGGGCATCAAGATCGATACGGCGCTGGCCAGCGCCGCCCACCGTCAATACGAGGCCAACAAAAGGAAGGACTTGGCTCGCGTCAAGGAGATCACCGGGCTGGACAATCCGAACAGTGTTCAGCAGTTCAAGGGCTGGCTCGCTGAGCAGGGCTTCGAGATGGAGTCCATCGATAAGGCTCATGTTGCCGAACTCCTGGAGCGCGATGATCTCCCGGACGAGGTTCGCGAGGCTGTTGAACGAAAACAGTTGGCGGCCTTGTCGGCAGCGACCAAGTACGTCATCGCTCAAGGCTCGACCAACTCAGATGGTCGGTTGCGAGGAACGATCAAGTACAGCAATGCTAACACCGGTCGTATGACGGGGGTCACACTAAGCCCGCACAATCTTCCGAGGGACCACTTCACTGACTCCGAAGGAGAGCACGACACAGAGGCTGAGCAGGCTGCGATCGACAAGTTGCTAGCTGGCGTGCACGTTGGATCGGAGGACCTCAAGAAGCTCGTGCGTCCGCTGCTCGTGGGGCCCTTCACCGTGTCGGACTACAGCGCTATCGAGGCCCGCCTGACCGCTTGGGCCGCTGGCGAGGACAGCGTGCTGGAGTCTTTCCGCAACGGCGAGGACATCTACGTCGCCACTGCCGAGCGTATGGGTGGTGCGAAAGCTGGGTTCGATCGGCAGCGCGGGAAATCCGCTACTCTCGGCTGCATCGCGGAGGGTTCTCTAGTTCTCACCGATCGTGGTTTGGTACCGATTGAAAACGTCGGAATTGCAGACAAGGTCTGGGATGGGGTAGAGTTTGTGCGGCATGGTGGTGTCATCTACAAAGGTCAGAAAGAAGCGATGACTTATGACAACCTCACCGCAACACCGGACCACAAAGTATGGGCCTCGTTCGAAGGGGCACCTCGGACGGTACGACTCGACTATGCCGCCGCCTGCGGAGCACGTCTCGTACGCACCGGATCGAGTGGGGCTCCTGTACGGTTGGGTGAAGATCATCAACGCGGAAGTGCGCTACATCCGGAAGGGTTGGCGCACGCCGATGATGCTGACCGAGTGCACGGGGTGCGGACGACAGCAGTGGTCGAATCTGGAGAGTCTTCGACTGGGTCGATCGAAAGGCTGTCAATCTTGCAGCAGTCAACGCGCCCTCCCGAGATACCTGGATCGAATTCTCACTACGGCCAAGCAGAGGTGCACGAACCCCCACGACCCGAACTGGAAGCACTATGGAGCGAGGGGGATAACCTTCGACTTCTCTTCAGTGACCGAGGCCGGACTCTGGATTCTGGAGAATCTGGGCGGGCGTCCACCGGGGCACGAGTTGGATCGAGTGGACAACGACAGGGGGTATGCTCCGGGGAATCTTCGGTGGGCGACGCGCGCGCAGAATATGGCCAACAGACGGAACACTATTCTGGTCGAGTACCGACCCGAGGAGTGGCCCTACACCGAGGGGGTAGTGAGGAAGAAACTCCGCGAGGGGTACACCCGGGAGCAGATTATCGAGCAGGCGCGACTCGCAGTGAAGGAGAAGCGCAAGAACTGGCGCGGGATCGAACGACGGTTGCAGTTTATGACATCCTGAACGCAGGGCCTCGCCACCGCTTCACCGTGTCGAATGTACTCGTGCACAACTGCGGTTTCGGCGGGGGTGCGGGCGCACTGCTCAACCTCGGCGGAGCGAAGATCTACCCCAAGGGCACGCCCGATGACGTGATCTGGGAGGGGCTCACTTCGCTGGTCGAGACCTGGCGAATTGCTCATCCACACATCGTGTCCTGGTGGAAGCAGGTTCATACAGCCTTCGACAAGGGCGGTCCGGCCTCACGGAGGATTCCCGTGGATGTCGAGATTGTGGGCAATGACCGCTACGTCTGGCTCCCGTCAGGCCGGGCGCTCGTCTACCACAACTGCCGCCGTGAGTACGTGCAGCCCAAGGACCGAAACGGTAAGCCGCTACCCTACCGACGCCGGGCGTGGGTCTGCGATGCTGTCGTGGGCAACGGTACGCAGCGACGCATCGTGGGCGGCCCCACGCAGGTTGAGAATATCATCCAGGCCATCGGCCGGGACTTGCTCACACACGCCCTCGTCAACGTCGAACGAGCCGGATTCCGCACGGTCACGCATGTTCATGATGAGATCGTTACAGAGACTACTGGCGGATTGACCGTAGAGAGACTATCCTCGCTCATGTGCGACCTACCGGACTGGGCAGAGGGACTGCCGGTCGAAGCGGCCGGTTACACGACACAGAGATACCGGAAGGACTGACCATGAACTACCCCGCACATCCTGACGACACACTGATCGAACGCTTCGTTCGTCCGCGCCCGCGAACCTGCTGGGCCATCAAGATCGAAGGGCGCTCCATCGAGGCGGCCCGCACTGTTGCCCGTCGCTACGGTGTCAGCCTCCGCGACCCTGAATTCTTCTACGGACAGTGGATGGTGATCTGGCCCGACAAGAACGTCGAGTTCTACTCCGACAAGGACCTGGATGCCACCTTCGAGACGGAGCACCTCTGATGCATCTCCCATTCGCAGTGGACCGCTTCATTGCCGTCCTGGAAGACAACTACAACCTCGCCACCACTGATGCCGGGCGCGACCAGGTCGTCGCGGACGCCTGCCGACTATGGGCCATCTGGCAGCCCGTACCGCCCGCATCAGCCGCGATCTCGCAATGGATCAACGAACACAAGAAGGAGAACCGATGAAGTTCAAGACACAACCGCAGGCTCTCGGCTCGCTCGAAATCGGCGAGAAGGTGCTCATGCCCGTCGAGCTGGCTGCCACTCTCATCGACATCGAGCCGCCCAACGACAAAGGGCTGTGCAAGGTGACTTGGGAGTTCCCCGAGGTCAACGTCCGTTTCCACACGTACAGCACCCGATACACATCAGTGAACAAGGTGACCGGAAAGGAGGAGACCGATGAGTGAGCGCATCCTGGCTGTCGATGCTGGAGTCTCCACGGGTTGGGTCCTGGGCGAGCAGCCCAGCAATCCGTACAGCGAGGGCTCCGAGATTCTCGACTTCGGACAGTTCCGCAGTGAGCGCTGGGAGGAGACGGTCACCGAGCTTCTCACCAAGCTCACATCCGAGCCGACTACGCTCGTCATCGAGCAGTTCGATCTGCGTCCCAACAACAAGTTCCGCGCGGACCTCACCACCGTCAAGGTCAACAGCGCCCTGTCGTACTGCGCGACAGCATGGAACCCGAGCACCCGCCTCATCTGGCAGACGCCCGGACAAGCCAAAGGTGTCATCACCGACAAGGCGCTCAAGGCTCTGGGTTTCTGGCCCACTGGCAAGTCCGTCGGCTGCCCGGACGCTGACGACGTGCGCGACGCGGCACGCCACTTCTACTACTACTCGATCAAGACCTGCCATGATGCCAACCTGGCAGCACGGATGGGAGGCCGTCATGCCAACGCTGATTGATAAGTTCCGCGAGATTTGTGATGATCAGTTCGGCTATGCTGCCGGACAGGAGCACGTGGAGCTCAATAACAGGCCGTTCATGTACCGATACGACTTCAACGTGCTCGACACCCCGTGCGTAATGGCTCTGCACTACAAGAACGATATGCTCGTCGGCTGTGTGCAGCACAACGGATACACGTTCGCGCGCAAGACTCGCTGCGTTACTAAGGACGACATCGAGCGGATGATCTCCCAGATCGTCACAGTCCAACACGCCGTGACTGAGAACCTCATCGAGCCCGAGGAAGACGCGATGGGCCCGGAGCACGACATCATCGGGACCTGGGACGCTCGACAGGGCGGCTTGCAGATCGACAACTACCTGTACGTCAACGAGTTCGGTTTCGTGTGCGCCGGTCCTGGTTACGCGCGGATGCCTCTAGAGCAGATGGCCCTTGTCGAGGACGAGGAGAAGCCAGACGTTGTGAACGCTCCGAAACACTACTCGTGGCTCGGCAACGCTCTGGCCGAGCAGGTGGAGAACGTCGGCGATGTCGAAGTCTTCCACGTGCTCATGGCTGCGTTCGACAAGGACCCGCTCCTGTGGCAGGTTGGTAAGTACTTGCTGCGGGCCGGACGCAAGGACGACAGGAAGCAGGACCTTGAGAAGGCGAGGTGGTACCTGGACAAGGCCATCGAAGGCTGATACACGGGGCTCATCCAGCAGTTGAATCGCGTTGACATTTTGCTAGTTTGTCCGAAGAACCCCCTGGTTGCTGCCAGGGGGTTCTTCGTTACTCCTCGTTGAGTTCAGCTTCAAGCTCAGCGACGCGCTTGTACAGCCTTGCGAGTTCAGCTTTGTACTGGTCAAGGATCACATCCTTGGTCTTCAGGGCGTTGTTCCAGTACTCATCTTCTCGTTTGGACCTCTGGAGCTCGGCCTCACGAATGCCGCGCTTCCTGTCGGCCAGCACCTTCATTATCTGGGGGATAGAAGCTGCGAGGGCCGTAATGAGCGCAATGACAGATGTAATTGTGGCGCTCACCTTAGGCCCTCCGCTCGATCGCATCCTTCGCGTCCTGGACAGAACGGGCACGTTTCACAGCGGAGTGGAGGACGTTCCACCGCGCAACCAGGAAGAACCACAGAGCCCAGAGGAGGACAGCGTGGGGTCGGGACCCGGGTCCGTTCAGGGCAATGATACCGCTGGCTGCCATGAAGCCCAGAAGCGGCGTAAGAGCCACATATTCGAACTGCGACAGGCGCCGGAGAACGAAGACCATAGCGAACAGGGCCGTGACGAAAATCCCCAGGAACAGGAACAGATGGTAATGCAGCGCGAGCTCCGGGATGTCCATGAAGTGCCGGGGTCCGTGCAGGCGCGACAGGGCGTAGGCCGACAGGGAACCGTACGACAAGGCGCGGGAGGCCCTGTCGAGATGGCGCTGCCACGGTGGAGCGGAGACGTAGGCGTTCATTTGATCCATCCGTAGATGACATAGTTCGTCGTGATCAGGTGACCGACGATGCCGCGGGGGACGATGATCCTGATCTTCTTGATCGTGCCGTCCTTCTCCGCGAACTGGTGCCAGTTGTTGTTGTCGGCCGAGAAGGCTCCCGGCCACTCCTCCGCGTTGCCGTTGGTGATCAACGTCACTGCAACGCCGGTGTAGGTGTTCTTCAGCGGCAGGTAGGCGAAGGCCGAATCTGTGGTCTGGTCATTGCCGTAGTAAGACCATTCAGTAATCCTCAGGACGGAGACACCCATTTCCTGTCTGAACTTGGACTCCTCCCCCTGCTGGCCCCACAAGATTTTCCCGTAGCAGGGCGTCGCCGGAGTGAAGGTCTCGTTGCCGTTCACCATCCAGGAAGCGATGGAGTCGCCGTTCATCTTCCAAGCAGCGCCATCCCAGGTGATGAACTTGCCATTGTTCTTCAGGTAGAAGAGGAACGGGTTGTCCCCTGTCGGCTTGAGGCCCGTACGTTCCAGCTCCATGCGCTTGGTCGTGGCACCCTGGATGTTGGTCACGCAGTAGACCCCGTTGTACCGAAGGTTCTGGATGGCGTTCGACACGGAGTTCATACCCAGGTTGAGGAAGTTCTCCCAGGTGTTGACCGTGTCCTCGGAGGAGTACTTGTAGACTCCGTTGCTGTCTATTGCTCCCACCTCGGCAACCCTTCTATGATTCGCTCCGAGAAGTCGTACTTATTGATGGCATCCTCTTCAGAGCATTCTGCATCCATCTTAGACGTCCAGGGTATCCTTCGAGCAGCCTTGACCTGCCAGGAGAACCAGGTACCCGCCTCGCCTGAGACCCTGAACTTGCCGTCTTCGACAGGACCGAGAACCTTCACGCCGTTCGAAGTGAATACCGACGTCGGAACATCCTCATCATGCAGCTTGTCGAAGTACTCGGGGAGCTCGATGGTCATCTCCCCGTTCCCGGGGATCGTGGCGTTGTCCCAGTACTCGATCCCGTTGTAGGGCGACTCGGTGCAGGTGTAAACCAGGATGTGGTCGTCCTTCGTCGGATGACGAATGACGAAGCTCTTCCCGTGGTCCGCGCTGATGCGACCGGTGGCGTGAAGATCGCCATTGATCTCGGTCCTCCGAAGGACATTCGCCTCATTACCACCCGCACCCCAGTCGAGTTGGGTGAATGGGAATCGCGAATGGATGTACGAGTCGATGCTTACCGCGTAACCGGCGGAAGCGTGGATGTGCAGATCACCATCACAGAGGATGTCAGAGCGGTGACCTCCTGTGGTGAGGTGGAACATCCACTTCGGAGTCGAGCCGCGGTAGTTTCCCGCAGCGTAGAAGTGAGTGGGAGACATCAGCAGGTTCGACAGAGGTGTGTTGACATTCTCCTGCCGTGTGGAGATGGCTAGGTCCTGTCCCGACTGCCGGATGTAGGACCAGGTCGGTTTTCCGGCAGCGTTGACTCCACCCAGGTACAACTGTCCCGGGCTGAGCTGAGAGAAGTAGCGGGTCCCGTCAGTGAACTGCCGGCCGTACAGAGTTAGCGCGGGATCGTCATTGCCGATGACACCCAGGGCGAGGATGGGCTGCTCCGTGGTGGGACTGAACGCGGAAATGCCGATGACCTCGCGCGTGAATTCCTGGGACTCGTTCTTGAAGGGCACGGCTTTGGAGCGCCCGAACCGCATGTCCTGCCGTGAGGTCTCCGGGTCGAGAAGGAAGTCCCCACCAATGAACCGCCCACCAATGAAGGTCTGACCCCGCAATGTGTCGGCGTCGAACAGGGACGCTTTCAGGGTGCCTGTGGTGATCTTCGACGCACTGATGGAGTCGATCACCGCGCTGTCGGCAGTGATTGAACCAGCCGCGAGCTGGGCAGCAGTGATGGAACGGGCCGCGATGCGCTGACCGTTGATGAACCCGGTGGTGATCTTCCCCGCATCGAGGCTCTTGATGATGCCCGACTCTGCTGTGATGGAGCCCGTCTGCAACTTCTCAGCCGAAATCGAGTTCGCCGCGATGTGATCCCCGCGAATCGTGTTCGCCTCGATGAGTTCGCCGGTGATCTTGTTGGCGACAATGGACTTCGCCTGAATGATCCCGGCCCAGATCGTGTCGGCGACGACCTTCTGGATATTGGCCGTGCCCGCTGTGAGCTTACCGACATCGAGCGAGGTGATCATGCCGTCAGTAAGGCGTTGCTGAATCCACTCCAGGCCGTTCCACCTGTACTCGACAAGGATAGAGCCTGTTGTCTTCTCACGACCACGGGCGGTGTCCCCTGGGTTGTAGCCACGGAGGGGCGGGTAGCCCGAACCATCATAGTAGAAGACCCGGCCCCCGTCCTGTCGGACCATAGCGAGGATGTCGTTACGGGTCTGGTCCGCGTGGGCTGCGATGTTGTACGCCTCGGGGTCCTGGTTCCTATCGACCTCGACCCACTCCGCGCCGTTCATCCCATGCACGACACTGGAGTTGTGCGCGGTGGGGCTCCAGCCTGGGAACAGATCGGGGCCCGGAGTCGTCTTGTCCCCGGGCCACGTTATGTACTCGTACGAACCCATAGGATCACTTGATCCTGATGATGTAGTTCAGCACGATGTACGGGGGCATGTTATTGTGCGGACGGCTCCCGCCGGTGTCGAAAGCCGAGAGCTTACCAAGGGAGCCGTCGGAGGAGCCCGAGGCGATGTTCCACTGGTTACCGCCGGACACGTTCGATCCCCAGATGCCCATGTCGCGCCAGTTCGCAACGTTCGGGTTACCGATGTCGTGACTGTGTCGCGGCATCTCATCAAGCGACAGAGTGTGCTGAGTCTCCCCGCCGATATTGTTAAGGTTGACGAACTGCGCGTTGCCCTGGTCCCTGGCGACGATGACGCGACCCTTGAGGTCAGGAAGCTTGAAGAAGTTGCCTGATTCGCCATAGAGATTCCGGATCACCGAGTACAACTGCGGATACGCCGTACGGTCCATCTGTCGCCCGTCGCAGAGGGCGAAGTTGTCGGGTGCCGTGACACCGGCCCACGCAAGGATGGCACCGACAGGGACTAGGGGACCGGAGTCCATGCGCCCCACGTAGAACTGCTTGATCCCGTCGATGATCTTGCCGAGTTCCGTCGCGGCCTTGAGCTCGTCGAAGCGCTGCTCCAGTGCCTTGAGCGCGGTGGTGGTGGCGAAGAGGTTGTTGGCCTGCTGCCAGTGCTGGGCCTCGGTCTTCGTCACGTCATCCGCAGTTTTCTGCGCCCTGTCGATCGCGGCCTTGTTCTCAGTGACCTTGGCCACCGCAGTGTCGGCATTCTTGGATGCCGCAACAAGACCATCCTCGACCTTGTTAAGTTTAACGGCGGTGATGGGCGTGGCCTGCGCGCCTTCGCCATCGACCCAGTTCGCGTTCCGATCGTAAGGCATCAGTCTTCCTTTCCGGCCTTCCTCATGCGGAACAGTTTACCGTCGGGAGACATCCATACAGAAGTATTAACGATACCCTTCGAAGGCGGATAGGGCGACGTGAGAACCTGCCCCTCGATGCGCTTGAACGTATCAGCGACACCCTGGCTAGCCTGGGCGAGCCGAGCCTGGAGGTTGTCGTTGTTCGTCATCTCGACGCCCATGAGCCATACATTGTTGGCCAGCGACGACAGGCCGTCGATCCAGGGGACGACTACGTTTTCCCGGTTGTTGGGGTCGTAGGCCGCGACGATGGTCGTCTTGAAGACATGGGACTGCCCATCCGGGGGAACCACGAAGATGTTCGGGCTCGGGTTGACGTTCCGCTTCCACGCGTTGTCGGAGTAGAAATCGAAGCCGACCTGGAACTGAGCGGTCTGAGTGGACTCGTTCCTCAGTGAGAACGCGAACGTGTACGTGTCGTTCTTCGTGGCGCGCTTCACTTTCGGCGGGAGGATCAGCAGACGCCGGGCCCCACCGGACGTGTCCCCGCCGATCCAGTGGTAGCGTCCCGGGTAGTTGGTCTCGATTCGCCAGTTCGACGGCGTCGCAGCCGTGGTCCAGGCGACAGGAAACGTGGCGTCCAGGATGTCCGAGGTTCCCGAGCGGAGGCGCTCCAGGGCGGCCCTGTCCTCATCTGACATGGAGGTCTTGGGTGTGACGTCCACGAAGTCCTGACGAGATTGGTCATAGGAGTACATCCTGTAACCGTCGTCTGTGTCGAACCACAGATCACCCTGCTTACGGCCCTGGAGCGTGGGCTTCTCAGGCGTGTAGAAGATGGTGTTCTTGCCGTCAGCGCTCTTCTGTGCGTTCTCCGCAGCGAGCTTGGCCGCAGTGGCCATATCCTCGATGTCCTGGGCCTTCTTCAGGGCCTTGCTCGCCTCAGTCTGCGCCTGGGCGGCCTTCTGCGCAGCCTCGACTATGTCGGGGTCCTTGATCTCGACCCACTTGTCCGCGGTCTTGTCGTAGCGATACGGGCGGTTCTTCCCATCCGCCGTGTTGATCCACAGGTTGCCTTCGACACGGTCGGCCCCGGCGGGCTCGTTGGGCGAGACGATCACACGACCGTCGCTACCGGCCTTCTCCTTGATGTCCTTGATCTGCTTCTCAAGGTCGGCCTTGGTCTTGTCGTACTTCTTGTCGGCCTCATCAGCGCGCTTCTGAAGCTGAACGACACCGTTGTGGGCCTCCTCCAAGTTGTCCGATAGGGACTTGGAGAGGTTCTTCAGATCGACGGCACCCTCACCTAGCGTGCCCGTGCCATAAGTCTGCCTGACCCATCGCCCGGCCATGTCGAGCTTGAAGTTCTCGGCCTTATCGCCGACGCGCTTCATGGAGGCCTGTTCCCAGCGCCAAATCTCGGTGACGTTGTTCTTGTCCCCGACGTAGACGTACCAGACCGCATTGGGGTGCAACGGGTAATCTGGCTTCTCCTTCTGCACACCCGGCGTACGGTTCACCGGCGGCCTGGTGGACCAGGTCACTGCGTCCTGGGCGAGGCGCGACACGCGCTCGATCGCCTCGGTGTCGTCGAGACGATCACGCATCTTGGCCAGTTCGCCAGCCATGGGCGCCCAGCGGTTGGCCGCGTTGTTCGCCGTGGCGACGGCATCACCCGTGCGCTGCTCCAATCGGTTGATCTTGCGCTCGATAGCGCAGGTCCAGGACTGCGTCTGCTTCGAAACGTTCGGTGCGGGGTACAGATGCCCCTCGTAGTCCCGGCTCATAGAATCCCCCTGTCGCTGATCTCCCTAAGAGTCCGCCCGCCCCCGGACATCATTCGAACCTTCGGGTAGACGCGTTGAACATCCCCCAGTGTTGTGTCTCTCGTAGCGGTCAACTGAGCATTATTATCCGACAGGGATGCGTTCGATACACGCCACCAGTGCCCGTCCTGCTTGTACCGAACTCCTGCGAGGCGGCCGAAGACCTGGCGCTCCCCGTTGGCCTCGGTGTCTCGTAGCGGATTGATGCCCTGCCAGGTCGCGTTCAAGGAGTGCCCGCTGTACTGATCAGCGGCCCACTGAGCCGCATGGTAGGCCTGGGTGCGCGTAGTGATGCACTGGTTGTCGATCGTCTGCTCCTCGTCCGTCCCGGGCGTGCCGGTGTGGAAGGGGATGGTCTCGATATCGACGTAGGTTCCGTTCTCCCCAAGCAGGAACAGGCCGTTGTAATCGGTCTTCCCGTCTGACTCGCAGATGCGGAAGGGGCTGAGCTCCTCGAACAGCATCCCTGTGACGATGACATCGACAGAGCGCTTGTCCTTGTTGAGGCGCACTTCGAGGCCCCCACCCATGTCCTGCCACTGAGCGGGGGTGATCGCCTTGTTGTCCTTCCCGACGACCATGTAGATGCCGTTGGGCGTGTTCTGGTTGTCCACCAGTGGGGCCTTATTGACGACAGGGATCGCCATAACCTGACGGGGCTGTCGCACGGACGACACCTCGCAGGGGAGCTGAAGGGTAGTCACCGTCTGCTCCCCTGCGTTCACTGTGATCACGGGCGTGTCGGTCTGCCCGAACGTCGTTTTGGCGTCCGGGTAGAGCAACGGCTTCGGTGGCCAGATCACATCGTGCCGGAACGCCATGCGATGGTAGATGTTCACGTCGATGTTCTTCACCTTCTGCGAAGAACTCATCGTGAGGTTGTAACTCGAGGTCACATCGTTGACGTACATGATCCGGTTGCGGAGCGGCTGGAACCGGAGCCTGCCAACCTCCCACGACATGTCGATCTCGTTGGCGCTGAGCCACTGCTTCATGGCCTGCCATACGACGACACGCTGGGCGGGGACGTCGTACGTCTCCTTCAACAGAGCCCTGTCGATCTCCAGTGTGTACTGCGAGCGCTTGATCCCCACGGCGTTGAAGAACATCTCGATGATGGACTCGATCGGCTGACCTGTCATACTGGGGATGGTGCCCGCCTGGACGAGTGCCGACAGGGGCGAGCCACCGGTGAGGGTCCAGCCCGACTCGGTGCCCTCAATGTCCGTGATGCGGAACTCGGTCGAACCGTACTCGTTCGAAATCACAGTCATGCTCTGCCCGAGCATCGTCATCAGGTTCGGCTGATATCCGATGCCCTGCACCTGCAACTGGGGAACCCCAGTGTCCGAAGCACCTCTGTCGAGCGAGGTGGCGTCCTCCGCAACGGACCAGGAGGAGACCGTGGAGTTGTCTACCCCGGTGAATCTCACAGCCACGGCCAGACCTCCTTCACCGAGAACTCAACCTTGTGGAACCGCTTGTTGGACTCGACCTGGATCGAGCCCGGATCGACCATCATCGTCGTGAAACCCATGGGCGGAGCGTAGGACGTGATGTCCGGCCCGGAGTTGAGACGCTGCTGGTAGGACGTGTTCTTCACGTGCAGGTCACAGACGAGAATCTGAGTATCGGGGGTCCAGGCATCCTGGTCGATATGCAGCCAAGGTCCGGCCTTCACAGCGTCCGCCGGCACTGTCCAGCCGCCGGACCACTGGGCCCAGCCATCACCGAGCTCGGATCGTTTCTGGAGACCGACATCGGTGAGCCCTGAGGTTCCAGTCGCCTTGAGGTATCTCACACCACCCTTGAAGGCCTTCGAGCCCTTGAGGACCTTGGCCTTCACCTCAATGTCGATCCTGTCCCCACCCTTCAGGGTCGAGTAGTACTCCTCAGGGATGTAATGGTCCCGAACGTTCAGCAGCCTGGCATTGCCGACAGGGGCGCGTTCGTTCGTGTCCTCACCGATCAGCACACCTCCGGGGCTCATCTCCGGGTTGGTGAACAGAGACCAGGGGGCAAAGGGATCGAGGCCCGAGTAGCCGGACCCGGCATCGAGCACTCCACGAACCCAGTGCAGAAGGCCCGATCCGTTGGCCTCCGCGGGCTTGATCGTGATAGTCGCGCGCTGCACCGAATCTGTGTCGTTCGGCACAATTTTCGTCTCGTACGGAGGCAGTGGGGAGCCGTCCTTGAACACGAACTTCTGCGTGTCGTCCCCGACAGTCTGCACGTAGAAGGTGTAGCCCGGGGGAATCAGGATCGTCTCCGTGTAAGAGGCTGGAGCCGTCGTGGCCTTGCCTGTCATACGCAACGCATATTCCGGGCCATCTCCGGATCGAGTATCCATCTGAGCAAGCACTGTGCCGTCTTTCGCGAAGGCGATGGGCGACAGGGTGTCCACCAGAAGGAATGGCTTCCCCAGGAAAGGCGACAGGACGTTGAGGTCCGGCCTGTTCAGGCAGTCCACATACCGGATGGGGTTCGAACCCGCCGTCGAGATCAGGTCCATAAGTGCCACGTAGTCCGACGGAGCCATCACGTTCCAGGCGAGCTTGTACGCCTTCGCGGCGAACCGAGAGGGTGTCATCCCGTTCGCCCCATTGACGAGCTGAGTGACCTGCCCCCACGGCGTCGCCTGAATGGCAGCATCCTTAACTGGGGCAGGAAGAACAAGATTCTTGTTCCCGACCCCGAGTATGCATCGGTTGTCTAGGACTGCCATCAGTACGACCCCCTCTGTCCATTAACCGCATTGTATCCGTTGACGGAGTTGGAGATCACGCGCCCGTCGAGTGTGATCATGCTCGACATGGACCGAGCGAGAGCCGCGATTGTCCGAGAGGAGAGGTCAACTCCGCCCCGCGGAATCCCTCCGCCGGAGTACGACACGGACGGGGCGTAACGCCTGGCGTTGATCGCGTCGAACATGCCGGAGCCGTAGGTCTCCACGGCACTGCGGTTGATGACGTACTCCCCACTGCGAACCGCGAACAGGGACCCTGTCGGGTTCATCGCGAGCAGGTTGTCCGTGTGGTAGTTCCCGCCCGGGTTGCCCGGGATCATCCCTCCGGCAGGACCGCCTCCGGCGAACCCGGCGATCGGGGCACCCAGGGCGATTCCGACACGGGATCGGATCGGACCACCATTGGCGTAGGCCGGAATCTGGCCACCGTTATGGAACCAGGACTTGACCGTGTTCCAGGCCGAGCCGACCTGCTGCGCGACGAACTGGACCGTGCGCGTGGTGGCCAGCTGAGTGAAGGCGTTCATGACTCCCCAGTAGGAGCCCTCATCCTTCTTTGCTTTGAAATAGGCTTCCCTGTCCTCAGCGGCCTTATTCAGAGCCTCAGTGACAGAGCGTTTCTTGCTCTCATTCGTCTTGGGCTCGTACTCCGCGTCACGATCCTCAGCAGTCTCGTCGAGCTCCTTGTCGGTGTTGTTCTTGTCGCCCTCGTTGACGTCCGGCTTGTACTCGGCCTCCCGAGGCTCTCCCGTCTCGTCGAGCTCCTCCTTTGTCCCTTGGTTGTCACCCTCGTTGACCTCAGGCTTGTACTCGACGTCCTGGTCCGCACCGGCAGCATTTAGCTGCTCTAGCGCGGCGTTGTACGTCTCGTCATCGACATCGGAGTTGTAATTCGCCGTGCGCTCCTGGGACAGAGCATCGAGGTCTTCCTGGGTGAGGCCGAACATCTCCGAGTTGATCTCAGGGAGGTACTGTTTGTTCTCGGGCTTGGCGAGTTCTTCGAGGTAGTTCTTGGTCTCATCGAACTCCTCGTTCGCAGCAGTCGGGATGTACCGCTTGTACATGTCGAAAGCGATTTCCTTCGCCTCCGCGTTGAAGCGGGCCTTGCCGGTCTCGTCCATCTCTGGGATGTACTGAACCGGACGCCCCTCGGCATTCGCCTTGTCGCCATTGGCCAGGGCATCGAGCTCTTCCAGCACGAAGCTCTTGGCGTCGCGAACGACATCGGGCTTGTACTCCGCCTCACGCGGTTCGGCCATGTCGTCGAGGGCCCCGCCGGTCTCCGCCGCGGAGGGCTCATCGAGCTCGGTCGGAATCTCCGCGGGGCCGTAGTCGCCATTGGCGACGTCCTCGATAGCCTGCTGCGTCGCAGCCGCAGTGCCGCCGTCGGTGACGTTCTCCTCGACAGAGCGGGGGACGTTCTGAATCGTGGACGCCAGGCTGTCGAACCCACCGGCCAGCTCAGTGACCTCACCGCGGTTGAAGCCCATCTGAACCGCCTGGTTGATGAACTCCTCCTTGAGTTGGCGCGCGTATGCCGCGACCTGCTCGTTGGAAGCGCCCGTGGCGGCGTAGGCCTCGATCATCTCCATCATGGTGGACTGCAACTGCTTGAGCGCAGCCCTGTTCTCGATGGCGGCCTGCGTGTAGCCCTGAAGGGCGAACATGCCCTTCTGAGCCTCCGCGATCTCCTTCTCCTTATCGGCGATCTGAGACTTGGTGTCGTTGATGTTCTTGTTCGCCTTGTCGATGTCAGTCTGAGTGGACTGAATGCGCTCTTTGTCACCGTACTTCTTCGCGATCTCGTTGAAGTATTTGGCGTCTCGGAGTTCCTGCTGCTGCTCCGACAGGGTGGCGTTGAGGTCCTCGATCGACTTCTTAGCGTCCGCAATGGTCTTACGGGCGTCCTCGATCTTCTTCCTCATCGTGTTGAGCTGCGAGTGGTAGTTGTCCTTCGCAGAGCGGGACTTCCACCACTTCTCCATGCTCTCCTTCATCGCGGTGGAGAGGCGCGACAGGAAGTCCTTGAAGAGCTCGGCAGGCGACTTCTCCTTCTGCTTCGACTTGGAAGAACCACCAGTGGGCGTGTGAGACCTGGGTGTGTGAGACCCGGGCGTGTGAGACCGAGGTGTGGAGGACCTGCGTGGTGTGTGCGAGCGGGGCGTGTGACCACCGCCGCCGCCGCCACCACCGCCACCGCCCCCACGGGACTTGCGGGGTGTCGGCTGATAACGGCCCATGGCGGACTGGAACGCGGCCTTCGCGTTGCCCGCACCCTTGCCCTTCTTAGTGAGCTGACCACCGATCTTGCCAGCGGCCGCACCGGTCTTGGCACCTGCGAGCATCGCCTTGGCGAGCGATAGGCGCTGAATGATCTGTCCGACAACGGAGTCGGTCTCGACCTTCATGTTCTTCAGATCGACCTTGAGCCCGTTGTAGTTGACCCCAGGACCGTTGATGTTCTTGGAGATGATCTGCCAAAGGATACCCATGTCCTGGTCAGAGGCGCTCAGCATCTTCTGGAGGTCGGAGAACGTCGTCGAGCCGTCGATGTTCGCACCGGGGATCGTCTGGTTGAAGACGTTGTAGATGTCCGACATCCCCTGCTCGCTGATGCCGAGCTGCTCCTGCACACTCGACAGGGTGGCCGAGGGGTCGATCTCGATACCGGGAACCGTCTGCCCTGTCGTATCGGCAACAGCCCCAACGCCCTGCTGGGCGATCTGCTGAGCCTGGTCAACGCCCTGCTGGGTCGGAGTGTTGTCCACCTGAGGGCCAGGCATTGTCTGGCCGAGCATGGCCCCGACGTTGTTCATGGCCTGCTGGACCTGTGAGGTGTCGATGCCTTGCTGGCCGATCTGGTCGATGGCGGCCTGCACGTAGTCCTGCACGTACTTCTGGGCCTCGGCACCGGTCAGACCCAGGTTCTGGGCGACCTGCATGGCGTTCTCCGCCACAGCCTTCAGGTAAGTCTGAAGATTCTGGAGGTTCTGCCTACCACCCTCAGTCGTGGTATTGATCACATTGCCATTGTCCTGGAGGCCCTGGTTGAACTTGTCCAGAGCGTCGAACATGGCGGCCTCAGCGTTCTCGAACCCGAAGGCCCTGTCGATCGCCGAGTCCACAGCGGACTTCCACTTGTCCCAGGCCTCCGCGGCCTTGTCCGCGGCACTGGAGTTGTCATCCGCGGCCCCGTTCATTCCCTGGAGCGCGCCGTTGGCCTCATCAGCCGACAGGCCGAGCCCTTGGAGAATCTGCTTCTGGGCGTCCTGCGAGCCCATGGCCTGCGAGACAGCGGCACCGACACCGTCGTTGGCGTCCTGAAGGCCCTTCAAAGCGTTGATCTGGTTGTTGATCGCGTTCGTCTGGTCGTCAGTCGCCTGAGTATGCGCCTTGGTGCTCGTGACCGCGTTCGGGTCCTTGAAGGTCTGAGACTGGGCCGCGTCGAGGTCAGCTTTCTTCTGGTTCAGCTGATCGATGAAGCCCTGCACGTACGCGGAGGCTGCACCCTGACCCTCTGTCGCTGCCTTCCTCGCGTACTCACCCCAGTCGAAGCCGAGCTCCTTCAGTCCGTTGAGTTGGTCTCCAGTGAGTTTCTTGAAGCCCTCGGATCCGGCGATCGCGTTGCGGATGAGCTCCGCGGTGTTCTTACCAATCTGGAGCGTGGTGTAACCCATCTGCTGGGCGACCTCGCGCGTGGCCCGGACGATCTCGCCCTGGGCGTTCACGAAGTAGTAGGACTTCTCCGACGCGGTCTTGTACGCGTCACCTGCTCCATCAGCGGAGATCATCAGGTCGCCAAGACTGCGCTGCGAGCCGTTAGCAATGTCCTGCGTGTCGGCGAGGACGGCCTTCTGAACCTCGGCAGCACCACCCATGGCCGACAGCATCTCCGCACCGGCCTTCTGGGCCTTCTCAGCGGCGATCTCCTCAGCGTTGGCGATCTGGTTGTAGCCCTCAGCGATCGCAGGCAGAGCCGACAAGGCGAGGGATGCCCAACCAGCCGGACCAAGGGAAGCGAAGAAGCCCTTCACAGCGGTCCCAGCGGCCGCCATAGCCCCGGAGACGGCTGAAATGCCCGCGCCCAGGGTTCGGGTAGCTGCGGTGGACGCGGAGGCCGCAGAAGTGGCTACACTGCGCGCCGCACCCAGGCTCTCCTGGGCAGCGGTCTCGGCCTTGATAGCTGTCGTAGCCGCGTTGTGGGCCGCGGCCTCGGAAGCCGTAGCGCCAGCCGACATGGCCGAGGTACCAGCGGTGCTCCCAGTAAGGCGCTGCTGGGCGACCTCAGCCTGAGCGGCCTTCACGCGGGCGTACAGAGCGGGCTGCTCGGCCAGGGCCGCGTTGGCCTGCTGGATGGCTTTGGCGATGTTGCTCCAGGACAACTGTCCGGAGAGGCCAGCCTCGACCATGTTCTTGCGGACTTGCATCATCGAGGAGGCGACCGACAGGACCCCGGCCTGGAGAAGCTTGGCCCCGGTCTGGAGGGCGATGAAAATCGTCACACCGCCGGCGAAGGCCGCGATGACTCGACCGACCGGAGTCTCACCCAGGCTCGACAGGGCGTTGGCGAGCGCCTGGACACCGTCCAGGATCAACTTCAGCGGAGCCAGGAAGGGCTCGCCGAAGGAGGCCATCATGTTCTCCAGCGCGTTCTTGGTCTGCGCAATGGTCTCCGTCATGGTGGCATTGAGTTTCTCCATGGACTGCTCCAGGAAGCCAGTGTTCGACCCGGCCTCAGCGGAGTTGTCCATGGTCTCCTTGAGCAGGTCGAAGTTCACTGCGAGACGCTTCACGAGCTCGATGTCGCGGGTGGACTTCAGTCCGATGTCGGAGAGCATCTGAGTCATCTCCACGCCGTTGCCGGCCTTGGAGATGGACTCGATGAGCTGGTTGAAGAACTTCGAGGGGTCGTTCTTCCAGAGCTCCAGGGCCTCCTCGTTGGAGATGTGCATCTGCTGGGCGAAGTCCGCCATGCCCTCCGCACCCTGCGCCGCGGCCTTGTTGAAGTTCCCGAAGATTCGCTGGAGCGAACCGCGGGCCCACTCGGCCTTCACACCGACAGAGGTCAGGGCCGTGGCGTACGCGAGGGTGGCGTTCTGCCCGATGCCCGCCGACACGGTGGTGGTCGAGATGCTGTTCGCCATCGTCAGAATCTCGTCCTCGGTGGCGACTGCCTTCGCACCGAGCTCAGCGACCTGAGAGGCCATTTGCTCATAGGCCTTGTCGCCGCCATTCAGGGCCATCCCAGCCTGGCTGAAGGTGTTGATCAGGCGCCCGAAGTCCTCGGAGGCCTTCTCGGTCGTGGTACCAGTCACCATGGAGAACTCTGCGACAGCGCGGGTGAAATCCCCGAGCTTCTCCGCAGGGATGTTCATCTGCGCGCCAAGCGTACCGATCTGGGAGAGCTCGGAGAACGACTTGCTGATGTCGGTGGACATCTGCCTGTACTGGTCACGAAGGGCCTGGAGCGCTCCGCTGGTCTGGTCCAGCTGGGTCGTACGAGCGATGTCGGCGAAGGCGCGATCCTGGTCGGCAGCGGCCTTGACGACAGAGGTGGCGAGCGCCGTTACCCCAGCGGCCAGCACCGTCAGGTTGTTGCGGACCTCCTGCGAGGCGAACCTCATGTTCTCCAGAGAGTGGATGTGGGCGGTGTTCGCCTGGACGGCCTCGTGAGCCGCAGCGACAGAGGCGCGGAGAGCGGCGGCCCGGTCCTGCTCGGCAGCGGCCTCCAGCTTCGCAGCAGCCCGACCGGTATCCACGGCGGCCTGGTTGGTCTGGATCGCGGACTGGTTGGCGGCCTTGCGGTACTGCGCGGCGTAGGCCTTGTCGGTGACCTCCGCAAGTTGCTGCTCAGCAGCGATGACGCGCTGGAGGGCGGCGACACGCTCGGAGGCCCCGGCAGTCGTGGCGGCGGTGGCCTTCTGCTCGGTGACTGCCTGCTCAAGGGCAGCCTCGCGAGCCTGCTTGCGGACCTCGTTGAGCTGACGCTGAGCCTCAATCTCAGTCTTGGAGCGCCCACCCAGGTTGCTGTCGATGCCAGAGTTCCTCGACATGCCACTCATGTCGGTGCCGAGCTGCTTGGCGACCCGGGCCATGCGCTCGTAGAGGGCCACCTGCTCCTTCAGAGCGGAGACCTGCTTGCTATCAGCGATCGTGGCATTGTTGAGGGCCTGCGACATGCCCTCGATGGCGCTCGTGGTGGCCTTGATCGTCGAGGAGACATCGGTCCGTCCGAGGGCCTGCGAGGCGGCGGTCAGATCCTTGGTGAGCTTGGCCGCCTGCTGGTAGACCTGGATGTTGGTGGACATCGCCTTCGCGTCGGACGAAGACATAATGTTCTTATCCATCCAGGAACCGCCACGACTCGCCTGTGTGAGCGACTTCATAGCGGCACCCATCGCACCGACCGCATTGACGGCCTGCGCGGCGGAGGACTGGATTTTAGAGGAGCCCTGGATGAAACCGGAGGCGTCGAGTTCAACCTCGTACGAGAGCTTCGACTGGTCGGCCACTGTCGTCCCCTTAATAGAAAACCCGGATTGATACCACCAAGAATATCAATCCGGGTTTCATAGCCCCGCGTCAGGTCGGGACGGAGGCCATGGCCTCCCATGGAGTTGGCAGTGGTTCGAACTCACCGGTTTCATCGTAGGTGACTCCGACAGGAACGGCGATCTTGGTCACGCCTGGTTGCTTCCGCTCCTTGCGGCGCTCCCTATCCGCCTCGTCCTTCTCCAGGGTCTCGCATCCGTAGCAGATGGTGTCCTGGATGTCGAACTGGACCCTGTTGTCGGTAGTCCGCCCGTACCAGACCGGAGTCCCGCACTTGGGGCAGCAGGAGTCGGTGTAGTACTGCCAGGCCATCTCCAGACGAACGTCGAGCTCGTTCCTGAAGTCCTGTGGCAGGGGTTCGCGCCTCCAGTCGTTGTCGATCTCGTCCCAGACCGGGACGGACCTGCTGTACCTGCCGACAGAGGGGAGGTAGAGCGTCGGCGGAAGGTGCGAGTGCCAAGCGGTCTTCAGAGCGATGACGAATTTCTGGTTACTCTTCCTCGTCAGTGATGGCCCAACGAAACGTAGGGTCGGCCATCACCTGCTCCAGAGCCGCAGTGGCGACCTGCGTCTTGTCGAAGCCCTCGATGAGCTTGACCCACTCGGCCTCGGGGAGGCGCTGACGCATCTTAGCAGCCTCACGAGAGGTCAAGCCCTTCTTGGACTTGCCGCCCGACTTGATGCCGATCACGGAGTGCGACAGGTAGTGCTCATAGGCGATCTGCTGACGGGTCTCACGGAGCTCGTTGGTCTCATCGGCGGTGGCGTTCTTCTTGATCGGAACGGTCGCCACGATGTGGTTGCGGATGGCAGAGATCTCAGCAGAGGCCAGGGCGCGGAGGGTGAAGACGATGGCGGTCTTCTCCATCTTCTTCAGAACCTCGGCGAGTTCGACCTCCGGGGTCTTCTCGTTGAGCGCGCGCACCGGCTTCTCGGTGGACTGGCGCTCCTCAAGAATCTGCTCCTGGAGCTCCATGGCCCGCTGGGCAAGGGTAGCGTCCGGGTAGACGGTGACCTCCCGCTGGGTCTGCTTCACGTTGTCGAGAAGCCCGTCGAGGTCGAGGAGCTCGTCCTCAGTCTCAGCAGAAGTCAGCTTGTCGTCAGACATCAATCATCCAATCTTTCGATTCGTCAATCGGTCCAAATGAGTATACCAAAAGCCCCGCTCCTTGTGAGAGCGGGGCTTTTGATCCAGGGAGGTTGAACCCGACGATCAGACGAGGGGCTCGTTGATGACCATGGTGCCCTGAGGAAGGAAGGGGACGGTCATCTGAATGGGCTGCTTGCCCTCACCGACCTCGTCACGCGGGTTGTCGGGCATGACGAGGAACGCGGAAACGAGCTGGCCGGCCTTGGCGGGCGTGGTGTTCTTGTAGCCGATGCGCTTCACCAGCCAGCCGGTGACGTTGGCGGAGACCCCACCCTTCTTGAACAGCTCGAACGCGACAGAGGCGGGGGAGTCCTGGTTGCCCTTGCCGGAGGCCTCGTCGAGGGCCTCACGCAGGAAGGTGAGAGAGGCCTCGTAGGCGTCACGGGTCGGGGTGTTGGACGCCGCGGAGTCGCAGATGGTCGTGGTGTCATCCGTCTCCGAGTCGGTCGGGTTCAGGGTGAAGCCCGAGACGACAGCGCAGGAGATATCCTTGGCCTTCGCGGGGGTCGGGGTACCACCACCACCACCACCACCAGCCGGGGTGGAGTTGTAGAGCACGGCCTTGACGACATCCTTGACCGTCGGGGCGTCCGCGATCGGGACCCACCAGATCGTGGTCCCCGGGGGCATCATCTTCTTAACGGCAGCCTGTGCCATGATCAGTCGTCCTTCCTATGACGAGGAACATAATTGCTGTGCGGGGCGCCATCGCCGAGATGAACAACCTCGCCGTTGACGATCCAACCAGTGCCCCCGCAGCATTCCCGGGGCGACACAGGGGTGTCGTCGGGGACACGAGTCAAGCGGCCATCGGTGTTAATCGCATTGGCGTAGTCCTCGGTGTACTCGAAGACCACACCTTCAACGGTCGCGTACTTTGGCATCACACACTCCTGTCCACCGTCACCTGGAAGGTGACGTAAGAAGTGTATCGAACCGGCCTTACGGTACTATCCGTGTTCCCATACGAGTTGAGCGCCCCGGTCTCGAAGGCCTCGCTCGTGCCCGGAATCTGGAATCCCAGCAGCCGCCTGCGAACAGCTGCGAGCAGGTGGTTCCGGGCCTTGGGCGACACGGAGGAGATGAGCACACCGAACTGGTGGATCACAGCGGCCTGCGTCACACCAACGATCGAGCCGTACTTCCTCATGGCCCCGGGTGTCACGTCACCGGGCATATAGACGACGTAGTCCTTACCGTCGTTGTCACCATCGGGGCGGAGCGAGTCGAAGACCCTCACACCTTTGAGGGTCTCCAGCTCCTTCATGGCGGCCTCGTCGAACTTCTCGACAGTGGCGCCCTCGAAGGGTTCGAGCATCAGAATCCGGCCTCCTTCATCGCTTGGTCGGTGGCTGTCCGTGCAGACTGGAGGGCGAGCATGCCCCGGAGCTTCGAGGTGCCCTCCTCCTGATAGCCGATGTACTTCTCGTCGGCATCAGTGAATCCGACAGAGGCAGAGAACTTCCCACCCGAGATGTTCCTCACATTAACTCTATAGCCCTGCCCATCGGCGGCTGTCGAGCGCATGTGCCCCGTCCACACACGAGCGTCCGTGGTGGGGTCGTGCTTGTAAGGCATCCCCGCACCAGAGGTGTCCACCGTCCTGATGACGACCTCTCCCCCGGCCCTCGCCGCGGCCTCAGTAGCCCTGAACGCCTCAGTGATGACCTTCTCCTGGAACCGACTGAGCCCGCTCGTAACCTGATTGAAATCTTGTGACTTTCGTCTCAAAGAGGCTCGAACGAGGTCCATCAGTGCGTCCCACCCTTGGAGTCATCCACATCGATGTCGCACAGCAGGGTCGGCTGCCAGTAGTCGGAGTCCGACGGGGCGTTACGCACGACAAGACGCAAGCCTGTATTCCTCGGATCGGAATTGTTCTCCAGCACCTTGACGATCTGCCCGTAGCCGGGCACGAACCGCAACGACCTATCGCCCCACTTCTCTTTGGGAACAAGCAGATTCTTGTCGATGTGGTTCAGGTGCACGTAGTAGGCGTGAACCGCGGTGTCGTCGTAGGCCGACCTGCGGTCGCGGGCACGCCAGGCGATGTTCGGGTTGACCGCCGCGTAGCCCTTCCAGAGCTCCTTCGGAGGGATATCGACAGGGCCGTCCTCTGTCCACTCGTGACTCTTCGTACCCGGGGGTTCCGTGACAACCACGAGGCAGTTGCAGAACAAGCCCAGGGGCCAGTACGCCCCTGAGTCGAAGCGGGGATCCTTGTTATGCAGAACGCTCAGTGCCATGCCCAGTCCTCCCCCGGAGGAACGACACCGGGCAGGAAGTCGAACCCGAGATCAGCGACCTCGGCCTCCTTGGCCTCGTCCCACAGCCTCTTGGCCTGCGCCCGGAGCTCAGCGCCCAGTGTCGCGCCATTGGTGGACTTGTTGTCCGTGGAGATGACCTTGAGGATCAGTGTCTCGGATGTGGCGATTGCCATAAGCGCCCGGGAAGCGGCCTTCTTGACATTACCGCCCTCAATGGCGAGAAAGCCGAAGAGCTCCATGTCGCTGAAGATGTAGGACGGCGGCTTCCGCAGATCCTTCGGGTCCTCCAGCTTGATGATGTCAGGGATCAGCAGGCGCACCTGATTGACCGGCTGGCTGTAGTCCAGGGACGCCATGGTGTCTCCTTCTGTCAACGCTTTTACAGTAGTTTACAGCGGAACCCCGCCCCTTCGACAGGAGCGGGGTTCCGAGGGACCGCGATTAGGGATGTCGCGTGGATCAGACGCCCTTACCGGTGGAGCCCACAATCCCTTCCACGTTGAGGACCCCGGCGCCGGTGGTGAGGCGGACACGGGCCTGCGCATCGTCGTTGTCGAACGAACCAGCGGTGTAGGGAACCTCGCCGCCGCCCAGGTACAGGCCACCGGCATTCTTCACGCGGAGCTCGGGCTTGTCGTAGCCGCGGAGCGCGGTGCGAACGATGGTGCGCTTGGCCGAGGTGCGGCCGCCGGCCGGAGCCAGGACCCAGTTGGTGCCGCCCTGCTGAGCGCCACCGAGGATGGCGACCAGGTCGGAAACAACAACCTTGACCTTGGCGGTCAGGCCGTTCTCCTCGATGAACTTCATCTGGTCGCCCGCCTTCTGCCCAGCGACAACGCGCTCGACAGTGCGGGTGTTGACCACCATGTTGGCCAGGTTCTCCAGAGCCGGGGGAACCAGGAGGACGTAGGACGGAACGGTGACGTATCGACCATCGACCTTGGTCTCAGCGACCTGCTGCATGGCGGCCTTGATGGCGTCGTACGACAGGGGGGCGTTCTTCGGAACGTTGTTGTTGATCAGAACGCCGTCAGCCGCACGGGCCTTCAGGGAGGTGCCGAGCGAGTCGGAGATCACACCGGAGTTGAAGCCAGGGGCGTTCGGGTCGAGGGAGAACAGCGCGCCGTAGCAGGCGGCGTCAACGGTGCGGGCGGCAAGCTTGGCGGCGTCCGAGGGGAACCGCTCGATGAGGCCATAGTCATCGTTGATGAAGGCCTCCCAGGAGAACTGGAGGCGAGCACCGTGCTTGGCGGTGTCGATCCAGCGGCCCGAGGCCTTGTAGCCGAAGGTCGGGTACGGGGTGAGCTCCGGAATCTTCGGCAGGGTACCGGCCGGGGCCACGAAACCGCCGTTGTCCCGCAGGAGGGTGGCGTCGATGTCGTGGTCGAGCGACAGGAGCTGGACCGGGCGGAAGTCGTTCAGCAACTCCTCGCTGGCGAACTCCTTCCAGGTCTCCTCTTGATCCTTGTAGGCGTCCTCGAAGGCGGGCTGCACGGCCTGGGTGAACCAGGGGGCGAGCATGTCCGAGGTGACGGCCTCACGGAAGGTACCACGGTCGCGGCTGGAGTCGGCCTCCAGGATCGCGTTCTTCAGCTGGCCCTGGGCCGCCCGGTCACCACCGATGGCGGACTCAAGAGTCTTGGCGAACTCAGTGTAAGACGTGAACATTTTGTCCCATCATTCCTTTCAGCGAGCGAGGATGACGGGAACCGTCTGGGCGCCCGTACTGGAAACCTTGGAGTAGGCGTACCCGACAAGCCCAGCGGTACCGGTGGCCTTGTCGTTGGTGAGCTCCATCTTGCCGTTGGCAGCGGGCTTCGCGTAGATCAGCGCGCCCGGCTCGACACCCGCACCAGTCAGGGTCACCTGGAGCTTGAAGACGCCGCCGGAGATGCGGACCGAGGCGTAGCCGGGGCCGTTGTTGCCCCAGGTCGGCTTGGTCAGCGGGTTCCACAGCGGGTCCTGGCCGAGCTTGGCCTGGTCCTGCGCGGACGGGGCGATCTCGGTCACGAGGACGCCGAGCAGGCCACCGACCTGGACGACATCGCCGATGTGGCTCTTACCGTACTTCGACAGGTCCACGGGAAGGGACAGGGTGTCGGAGTACTCGAAGACCTGGATGTCAGAAATCTTCTTGGCGCCGAAGGAGTTGATCTGTACCATTGTGATCTCCTTACCTCACTTGAAGTTCTTGATCTTGTAAGGCTCGGAGCTCGCCTCGCGAATCTCCCCAGCCGTGGATGCCTTGACCGAAGTCAGGTAGTGCTGCTCGGCCGAGATGGCCTCCTTCAGCTCAGTGCCGGACTCGACAGCGTCGATGACCCGCTTCTGAGCAACGGAAGGCAGACCGGAGTCGAGCAGGCGGGTGGCGATGACGAAGGCCTCAGCAGCAGACTCCTTGCGGGCCTTGCGCTTCTTCTCGTCCTCGTCGTCCTCGGGCTTCTTCTCACCCGAAGCAGCGGGCGGCTTGTCGTCGGTCTTCTCGCCGGGCGCCTCGGGCTTGCGCTCGGGGGTCGGCTCAGGGGCCTCGGGCTTGTCCGCGGGCTCCTCGGGCTTCCGCTCAGGGTCCTCGCCCGGGGCCTCGCCGGCGGGAGCCTCAGGGGCGACCGGCTGCTCTCCCGGAAGATTGTCCTTGGCGAGAAGCTCAAGAAGCGGGGCGAGAGCCTCGGTCACCGCAGTGGCGATGGCCTGACGGATCGTCTCCTCGTTCATATGGTTCTCCTCATCGGAACTGACGCGCTGGGATTCCAGCACCTCCAGCAAAGCGCCACCTGCGCCCGCCTTCGTTACGAAGTCTACAGAAGTGACTCCATCGAATACCGGTACAATGCCGTCGGCATCCAGACCGTTCTCCGACCAGGCATTGATCGACACGCCGATGTCCTGCCACTTCTCTCGAATGATGTCGTTGAAGGACGGATACACCTCGCACTCCGCGTATAGTGCTCCATCGAGACCGACAACGGCGTCGGTCACCAGCCGCCCCGCGAGGTCCTTCACGGATCGCTCGGGGCGGTTCACGTCCTCATCCTTCGACGGGTGGTCCATGAACATCTGCGTCCCGGCGGGGAAGTGACCGACGGAGGCGGCGAGGTTGGCCTCCGAGTAGGTGCCGCTGGAACCCTGCCCCGGGCAGATGATTCGAATGCGATACCGGCCGGGCTTCTCCCCGGACAGCACGTCCGGAGTGGCCGCCTCCAGAAGAGCGGTCACCCCTCCGTGGAAAGCGGACCTGTACTCCGTGCGCATTTCAGGAACTCCTTTTCATTCAGGCGAGTGTCTCGCCACCAGCCTCGTCGCGGTTGGCGTTCGTGCCGTCCGACATGGCGCCCACACCAGTGCGAGAGTTGCTCTTCTTGGCAACGCTGTCCTGTACGGCGTTGGGGTCGGCCAGACTCTTCGCCGCGAGAATCTCCTCCGACACGGGCAGGTCGTTGATCGGCCTGGCGTTGATCGGCTGGAGCCTGTCGAGGAAGAGGCTGCGCGCCTCAGTCTTGTGGAGAATTCCGTTCTGAAGACCGAGGGTGACGACCTGGCCCCAGCGCTGGATGAGCTCGTTCGACAGGGGGGCGAGCTCAACCTCGACCTTCCTGCCGAGGGCCAGGAAAATCTTCTGGATGAGGCTCTTGTGGATCTGCCTACGGAACTCGAAAGCTTTGAAAGTGGGATCCTCCAGGGCCGTCTCAGCACCCTGTCGCCCACCGGCCGAGCCGTCCGTGAGGAGAACCGACAGGGGGACATCGAGCGCGCTGGCGACCATGGAGGCAAGCGGCGTACCGGCCCCGAAGTCGATTCCCGCCCCGGCCTTGGAGACGGCGGTGAACTCCTGGCCAGCTCCGAGCGAGGCGAGTCCACCGATGCCCTGAGCGTTCGACATCTGCTGGATGACGGCCTGCTGCTGCTTGGCGGTAGCGGATGTGACTTTGAACGCAATTCGGGCGAGGGCCTTGGTCATGACGTGGCTGGCCTCAAGGAACTCCTTGTAGGCCTGTGCCCAGTACACCGCGCCCATAAGCTCGGGCTTGCCCCACTGCTCACCGATCTGCCTGTTGACCATCTCGTAGACGACCCGGTCGTCATGGACGGTCCTGTAGCCCTTCTCGTCCTTGACCGGAGCCCAGTCCTTGCCGTTGACGACGTGCCACTCCGGCTTGCGCCTCTCCTGCTCCGCTGTGGAGAGGGTGTCCGACACGGGCACGGGATCGATTAGGAAGGCGAAGATGTCGGCCTCGTCAGTGGCGTCCAGGGCCCGGGCAATGCCCCGGATGCGCGACAGGGGCACGGGAGCCACTCGCTTGTCGGTCCGGCGAACGGTGTAGAGCACGATGCCGTCGGTGCAGAACGCCGCCTCGTCCCGGGCACGAGCCGTGCGGGAGAGGACAGTGTCATAGAGCGCCGCGGTCTCAGGCGTCTTGATCCCAGAAATGCGAGGAATCTCACTCCACATGTAGGCGTTGCGGATGCCAATGCCACGCTTCACCAGCGGGTTGTAGGCGGCGAGCCTACGAGCGCGCAGAGAGTGCTCCTTGATGACCGTGAGAGACACCACATCGGAGGTGGCGTCCTCATCGCCCCAGCGGGACCATCCGACGTCCTCCCGGTTGAGGGATGCGACAGCCCCACGGGTGACCGCGGCGTACGCCTTGGACGCCTCGGTCAGTCGGGCCTGGACGCGCTGGGTGGACCCGCCAATCTGAAATGTGCCAAATTTCACAGTTCAACTCCTCAGGCTGGGGCGAAGGTCCACTCCTCATTACCCCACTCGTCTATAGGCGAGTACTCGGAATCCGTACTCTCCATTAGGGTATCAGCCTCGATGAGAGAGTCCGTCCCATCTGTTAGAAGACTGCTCGGCATCGCTGCGTAGCAGATCGAGTCCAGAACGTCAGGCGAAGGCTCGCCCTTCCTCTTCAGCTCGTCCTTCCCGCGAATGAGGAGCTTGGTCCCCCTGTACTCGTAGAGGATCGAGCGGAACTCATCGAAGAGCCCCTCGGTCTTCTCACCAGCAGCCTCATCGGGTGGAACCGACAACTCGCCAACATTGATGGCCTGAGCGATGGAGTCGTACATCGCAGCGCGGAAGTTGTACCACTTCAAGTTGTCCGGCGAAGCAGCGTTGCCGACGATCCAGTAAACCGGAATCTCCTCGGGTACATGGTTGTCAATGACAGCCTGGACACCTCGTCCGACACCCACGGCGTCAATGCGGATGTCCACGTCGAGACCCTCCGCCCGCAGGCGCTTGGCGTGCTGCCCGATGAGCCTGGAGAGCCTGTTCCCGTCATAGCCCTTCACTCGCTCGACGACCTCGACGTGGCCGTCCTGGCAGGTGGAAATCACGCTGAAGTCACCGGTGGTGGACAGACCGACGTCAACACCGATATGGATTGGAGCAGTCTTATTCCACTCATAGTCACTCCACTCGTTCATGGACTGAAGCACTCGGCCGAGGTTGAACAGCCCGTCGTCACCGATGTCGGGAAACCTGGCGAGAACCTTCGACACGTACCGGGGATCGTCCTTTCCCCAACGGCGCTCGGCATCATCAACCCACTCCTTCTGGAGCAGGTTGTCCTGAGCCTTCTCAGGCACCTCCTCCCCGGTGAAGTTCGGCGTGTCAAAGGCCGAGATAGTGATGAGGTTCCACTTCCGCTCAGCGGGCGGGAGCTTCGACTCATCTCGCCAGATCTTCGCCATGTACGAGTTCGGATCGTCTGGGTTCGCGATGGCGAGGATGCGGGCGTGCTTGTTCGTGGTGATGGTCTCGACAGAGGTGAAGATGTTCTCCGCAACACCACCGGCCTCATCGACAACGGCGAGGACGTAGGTGGAGTGGAACCCCTGGAAGGTGGACTCGTCATAGTCCGCAGGCTTGCGCCCGAACGCGGTGGCTGTCTTGAACCCGGGGAAGGTCCACTCCGCCTTACCGGTGATACGCCCGGGCATGTCGGCTTTGCTCTGGAGGTCCTCGACATAGGACCACATGACGTTCTTCACCTGGTTCCACGAGGGCGCCGTGGTGATCACGCGAGTCTCAGTAGGGTCATGCGGGTGCGCGTCGAGCCACCACCCGATAGCCCGAGAGGCGAGGAACGTCTTACCCGAGGCGTGACAAGACGCGACAAGGGTGCGCTTATTAGTCTGCAAAGAGTGAAGAACCTCACGCTGTTTCGACCACAGGTGATCCCCGAGCCGGTCCTGAGCCCAGAGAACGGGATCCTCCCGCATTGCCCGCTCATGCGAGCGCGTACCGAACTGATCTGCGACAGCCCGAAAGTCTATCTTCTCCGCCATCGGTCCTCCTTCGTGATAAGTCTATAAAAACAGGATCGCCCATCTGGCGGAACCGAAAACACCAGATGGGCGAGAGCCGAAAGGCTAAACGCTCCAGGGGCCGCCGAAGCGGGTCGCAACCCCCTGCCTGCATGGATAATAGTAGCACACCTTAGAGGCTCGTTGACCCTTCAGAATATGATGTTGCTCACGCTCAGATAGTCATATCAGCCTTGGGCTCTTCCAAGATGCTGGCTGAGCTAGATGTGGCGTCGGCGAGCCACTCCTCACGGTGCGCTTCGAGCTGCTTCTGCCCCCGTTTTGTAAGAAGGGGGAACAAATGCTGCTCCATGTTGTTCTGGACGGACTCGACAAAGGCGACGATGATCGGAATCTGCTGCTGCTGGATCAACTTGATCTCCGCCTCGACCTTCGTCTTCTTCAGTCCGGCGAGATCACTGACAGCCTCGATGGTCGCCAGAGCCGTCTTGACGTTGTCCGGGTTGGTCGCCAGAGGGTTCTCGACAACGGAGTCCCAGAGCGCGTCCAGGAGCTTCTCAAGACGGGTGAGCTGCTTCATGAGCTGGGCATGCTCGGAGAGTGACTCCTGACTGGAGTAATAATCCTCCTCGATGCGGAAGACCTCGGCCTCGGAGAGCTGGAACCTCTCCGCCACCTCGCTGCGCGGCTTGCCCCTCAGGAGGGCTCGGATGACCAGGCTCTTCCTCTGAAGATCAATGGCCTTCTGCTCTTCTGCGGTTCTTTTCATTGAGAATTCCTATCACTCGCCACTGGGAACCGAAAACATAACAGGCCCAGAAGCCCAGCAGCTCCTCGACCGACTCGGCCCCCAACCCTCTGCCGTAAGCGTACGACAGGGCGCTGAGGGCCGGAACCGAACGTCCCTTCATCAGTCGTCCAAATCCAGAAGCAGCTTCATCTGCTCAGACTCGTCGGAGACCTCCTTGAGGAACGCCGCGAAGATGGCTTCATCGCGCAGCCCCTTCACCTCCGAACCGACGAAGTACCCGAGTCCGCCTGACAGGACGCATGCCGCGAGAACTGAGAGAGTCCACAACATCACTGATCATCTCCGTACTCGTCCGCGATCATGACGAACGCTACGATCATGAGGAAACCTACAACGAAGATCACTCGTACCAGAGCTCCCACCTTTTGGCCTTCTTGTTCTGAACCTCGAAAGTCAGCAGGGCCGGATCGGTGGCGTCGCCCGTGCGGTTCGTGAACCATGAGGAACCGTTGTCCGCAGTCGGGCAGCCGATGATGAACTTGTTGTCCCCCACGAGCGACACCCCGAAGTTGTGGAAGTGCCCATGGACCAGGATCGAGGCCTCGTGAAGACCGCTGCGGTGCCCGAAGGCGAGGTCCCTGAACCAGGACGGGATCTTCGCCTGTGAGCCCGCCAGATGGCCGTGTGTGAAGCCCACGGCGGTCCCATCGGCGGTCTCCACCGTGACAGCCTCCTCCCACTTCTGGGGCTTGGCGAAGTTCACGTGGCTGAACGGCTCCCGGCCCGACATGATCGCCTGGATGGTGTCTGCGATAAGGAGCCCGAAGTCGTCGTCCGGCGAGTTGGCCCGGTTGTCATTGCCTTTGCCCATCCGCACGGCACAGTGATTCGAGGGGATCGACACGTAAGTCATCCGGGTGCACAGTGGCGCCAGCATGGCGACCGCCTCGGCCATCAGACGTTGGGCAACGCGAATCTGGTCTGTGAGCGACAGGTCGTTGGTCTGCTGCTGCGAGGTGACGTTCCAGAACCCCTCGCAGACGTCCCCGACATCGGCGATGATGATCTCCTCGTAGGAACCCTCGGCCTGAATCCACTCGGTGATCCTCTTGAGGGTTCCCATGACGCGATTCACAGTCTCCTGTGTTCCACCCAGGCTATCGGTCTTACCCACCTGGAAGTCCGACAAGCACACGACCAGCGTCTTGGGCCGGTCCTCCTCGACCTTGGGTGCCACCGCGAGGACCGCCCGATCGAACACCTTCTCAAGTTCCTCATAGGAGGCCTCCCGGACGTCCTCGGCTACTGCGACAGCGGGGTTATAGGTAACGCGCTCGTAGGAGCCATCCTCAAGCCTGATGGTCCGCCTGCGCTGCGTGATGGCGTTGACGGGGATGTCGAAGAACTCGTCCCTGTCCTGCTCGACAGGGAGCCTGAGCGCCTTCTGGAGAGCCTGCTTGTGCCTCCTGATTGTGGTCTCGTGGACGTCGAACATTCGACCCAGTGCAACGTTCGACATGCGCTCCCTGCGAGGCTTCTGCGCCTCCTCCAGGATGGCCCTGTCGATCTTCTCGTTCAGGTCGTCCTCCAGGTTGCGCGCCATCAGTCGTCCTCCTCGCCGGAGGCCTGCTTGAAGAGGTTGGCGAACCTGCTGTAGTCCTTCGACAGGAAGAGCTCCTCATCGACCTCAGTACCCCTCAGCGCGGGCCTCGCAGGGACCTTCTCCGTCGTGAGCTTGGCCTCCTGGTCCTTCTTCGGCTTCCGACGCCTCCTCGGCCTGGGGACGGGCTCCCCGTCCTCATCGGGTTCGACATCCGCAGTGTCCTGGATGATGCTGATGGCCGTCCGGAGCATGTCATCAACGCTGATGTCGAACCCCGGGGTGCTGACGATGCGGATGAGGTCGATCAGCGTGACCTTCCCCGAGCGGAAGTGGTTGTGGATTGTCTGCTGGGCCTTGAACCCGAAGACCTGGCAGTACTGGGACTGGATGACTCCCTCACGCCTGATGCGCTTCCTGAGGAGCTCCGCGGCGTACTTGGCTCGTTCGACAACGAGCTCGTCCTCCCTGTACCGCGCGCGCTCGGCCCGCTGGTCCTTCCCGGCTACGAATGGCATGTCGGTTCCTCTCCAAGGTTGTGATGGTTCTGATCCGGTTGCCCGGATGTCGCAGATAGAACTGTACCACATACCGCTCGACAGAGTACGACAGGGCCAAGAGATTTCTGTGCTCTTGCACACACTCCAAGGTTTATACTGACCGCTCGGTTGAATACACGATGTGAATGTCAAGAAAACTTGACATATAGAAATTTACCTTTGTTCATTTTCAAGGCTCGAAGGTCAAGTCCTGAAATTTTAGGACTTGAGTCCCGAAAATCTTGTTTTTGTAGTACTCATTGTATTTAACCGACCGGTCGGTCGGGGAAGAACTCGACAGGGGCTTTTGATTGGAACGACGGGGAGAAGTCGAGGTTGGAGAAACAGATGTAGGTACGTACCTACATTACTCTCAAATTTCTCTTCGTAGTATATAATATATATATGTATATAGTATATATTTAGTATATAATATTTAGAGAACTTAGTATAATTTTTTACCTGAAATTCTATGTTGTGGGTATAGAATACTGTACAGAGTTCATATTTTTCTATGCAGAGTATATAAAAGCGAGTTTTGGGTTTCGCGCACACGTGCACACGTACGCGCGCGTAGGCGCACGTGACTCGCAACACGTTGCTCCTGTCGGAGAGCCGTGCTAGGGTTGCACCTGTCGGTCAACCGGATGTCGCCATCACCCGACCGACTCCAAGCATCACCATCATCGAACCGAGAGGAACCACCAAATGGCACGCAAGGTCCGCCCCGTCCACTGCTGGGGCATCGTCAAGCGGGACTACATCGAGATCAAGGGCCTCGGCGACTGTCGAGTCATGTCAGAACCCCGGTACTCGTGCGAGAGCCTCGACATCATCCAGTTCTGGGTCATGACCCCCACCTACAAGCCCCTCCTCCTCGCCATGTCGGAGGAGTCCTACCTCAACGTCGTCGAGTTCATCGATGACAACGACGAGGAGTTCACTGAGGAGATCGAGCGCGTCATGATGTGTGAGCTCCACAAGGGCGAGAAGTTCTACTTCGGTCGGCGCAAGGTCAAGCTCGTCGAGCGGACCAGCTTCATGCACTTCCTGCTCCAGCCCGAGACCAGCCACCGGCAGTTCGACATGAAACTCATGCCGACCATGATCGTTAAGCGGGTCAAGAAGGTCCGGAAGACCAAGGCCCTGTCGTTCACGGAGTTCGCCCTGTCGTCCTACGAGAAGGCTCTCAGTAAGCTCGCCAAGGCCGTTATGGGGCTCCAGATGGACCCCGCCCGTGTCGAGGTACAGAAGCCCGCCAAGAAGGCCGAGAACGCCTCCTCCGTCATCACCACGAAGGACGTGCCCTCCCCTGCCCCTGTCGAGCCCTGCAACGAGGACTGCGACCGCTCGTACTGCCTGGACTCGATGGAGTCGAAAGCCGGGCCCGATCGCGTGCTGACTTGTTCCGACGTCATCGCCGAGCTCGAAGAGGTTCGACAGCATGAGGGTGATCTGCCTGTGTCGATCGTGAACCCGGAGGACGGCTTCCGACGAGTCAACGTCAGTGGCTCGATGCTGGAAGACCTTTACGAGTGTGGTGAAACTTATTGGGGCTCCCGGACCTGGGACACGCAGCCCCGGCCCGGGCACTCCAACAGGTCCGACCTTGTCGTCAGCCTCTGGTGATCAGCACTGGCGCTGGAGAACGCCCTTGACGCCTGCCACGATCGCGGAGCGCATACCCTTCCGGACCGCCTGCACGTACTGGGTCTGGTCGTCGAGGATGTGGGCGACTACGGGCTTGTTAGAGGCTCGTAAGGGGTCCACCACGTTCGCCGGTGCGTCCCACTGCATCGACAGGAAGTCCAACGGCCCTGTCGAGCTCTTGAAAGTTTCATACCAGGGCTTCGTGGTGTCCGACGTGTAAGCATAGCCCCAGGCCCCGCAACCCTCGGCCTTCGCCTGCTCGAACAACCAGTTCGAGTCGCCGTAGTACTTGATAACGATCTGCGCGGGAGTCACGTTCCTGTCGGTGATGTACTTGAGCAGGCGCTTCCACTCCCCGGCCCGGTACTTCGGGTCGATGACAAGGCAGTGGGTCTGCCCGTACCTGTCGAGCAACCAATCCAGGCGCGCCGGAAGCTTGTCCGCGGGCACAGCGGCCTTGATCTCCTCCCACGTCATGGTATGAGGGTCGGTCTTCGGGCCGCCCAGTGACTCGAAGGTCGCGTTGTGCAGGCCGAACCAGACGCCATCCTTCGACTCGTTGCAGGAGAACTCCAGAGCGTCCACCCCGAACGACACGGATTGCGTGTAGGCGTTCTCGGTGTGCTCCACCCACGATCGGCTGCCGCCCCTGTGGGCTACGAAGAACCCATCAGTGTTGTTGCCTTGGCCATTCTGAGCGGTCCTGTCCCTGTCGATGAGCTCCTGCCAGGTCGCAAGACCCCTCGGCATGGCCGCCATCGACATGGTGCCCTGCTCCTGGCCGTCCTGGCCGATCACCGTCAACGCCGCGTAGTGGTCCCGGATCGTGTCGTCAGTGCCGATGATGTACCAGTTCTCATGCTTCTCCGCGGTCGGGGGAGTGGGATCGAGCCCCTCAGCCGTGAAGGGCCAGACCGCAACGCAGGTCTGGATCGAGGCCTCGGTGAAGGCATAGTCCTTGTCGGCCCACCCCACCAGGATCGAGCTCGACGAGTTCGGAGCGGGCTGAACCGTCTTCTGCCCGTCGTCGATCGTCTGAATGGCGCCCTCGAACGGCCTGGCGTGGTCCCCGCTCGTGTAGTGCTGCAACGACACGAGCAGGTGCGGCTTGTTCGCCTTCGCGACCGCCGTCTTGATCTGGTTGCTGTTCAGCGTGTTGATCGTCACGCCGTCGGAGAAGTTGAACGACTTCACCGTCTTGCCGTCAAGCACCAGGACGGTGGCGAGCTGACGGCCAGTGTAGGAGGACCGGGGGTCCCCGACGGCGAGGGGCTGCGAGAACTCCTCAACGTCATCGACCTTCTTGGCCCACACGCCCAGGCTGCGGCTGGCCACTCCCGTTGCCTGGTTGCCATGCCAGCCTGAGTTCACGGCGGAGATGAACGCCGGAACGCCCTGGCTGCCGAACTGGCCGCCCTGAATGACTACGACCCAGTCATCGTGAGCGACGCCCTTCTCGCCCGAGGTGAGCAACGACACCGGGGCGGGCTGCCTCGCGTTGCCGCCGGTCACCTCGACCTGCTTGACCCATGTTGGCAAGGTCATCAGTTGCTCCTCCGCACGATGACCGTGCCGGGCTTGGTGCCCGCGGGCACGGCCTCTGTCGGGCCGAGCACGAGCAGCGGGGTACCACCGCCCGCGGGCTTGTTCTCAAGAGCAGTGATCCTTGTGGCGTGATCCTCAACCTTCGTATTCAAGGTGCTCATCCGGGCTTTGACACCGGCGGTCTCCGACTGAGCCGCTCTGATCTGCGCCTCAAGAGTGGTCTTCAGCGTGTCGAGCCTCTGGTTGAGCGTCTCCTCAGTGACCCCACCACCAACTCCCGCGGGGGAGATCAGCGGCTTCTCGACCGTGGTCTTGAGCAGGTCCATGGCGTAGACGCCCTGGAGGTCCATGCAGGTGTACTTCACGGTCCAGTTCGGCCATATCTCGACCATCGAGCCGTCCGAGGCCCACTCGTCCTGCTTGCCCAGGGCCGGGTCGCCCTTCTTGACGACCAGCGTACTGGCGCGCTCCAGTTTCCCGTAAGTCTGCGGCAGCGTAGCGACGTGCGTCACGGTCCTCGTGGGCTTCGGCAGCGCCCGCCACTCATCGCCAGCCTTCCGGAAGAACATCGTGGCCCCGACGACACGGTATTGGTACTGTCCCGCACCGACCTGGCCCGTCTCGATGTCCTTCCAGCCGGTGTCTCCGACCTTCAGGCCACCTCCGGCGCCACCAGGGGCGTCCTCAAGGGCCTTCACCCGGGTCTCGACAGCAGTCATCGAGGCCTGGAGCCTCTCGACATTGGTCTTGTTGCCACTGATGACGCTCCAGCGCCGGGAATCGGCGTCCGCGTTGTCCTTTAAGCCCTTGTCGAGCGCATCCTTGGCCGCCTGGAGCTCGCCCTTGGAGGCATAGGTAGCAGCCGCGTCAGCGGCCTTCAGGAGCCCCTCCAGCGCGCTCTTAGGCGCGTAGGTGGCAGCGGCATCAACAGCCTTCAGAAGTCCATCCAGAGCGCTCTTGAGCGCGAATCTGGCGTTGACTTCCTGCTTGTACGCCTCGATGCGAGCCTCGATGCGGGCATTGGCGAGGTCCGGGACCTCGTTCCGAAGCGTGTTGAGCGCCTGCGTCTGCTCGTCGTTGTCGATGAACCGTGCGTCGGCCCCCTCAGCCGTGTAACTAGTGGCCTTCCCCACGAACTGCTTCGCCATAACTCAGCCCTCCGGCGTGCCCTGCGGCACTGTCTTGTCCTTGTACGTCACTGTTCCATCGCCGTTGTCGATCATCTCGACTTCGTTACCGTCCCCACCGCCCGGAGGCTGCGCCTTCAGCGCATCGATCGCCCTCTTGTTGTCCGCGATCTCGGTTCTCAGCCCGTTAAGGGCCTGCGTGAGGTTCTCGACACGCGCCGTGAGCCCCGCCAAGTCTCCTGCGGGCGGTGTCGGACCGGGCAGCGCCGGGTCAGCGGCCCCTGCGCCCCCGGCAGCGGGCCGCTGCCGGGCGAACGGGTTGGCCAGCATGCCGTCCCCGTTCGTCAGGACACTCGCGACGTCCACTACAGTGCCCTGTCGCAGTGCCAGATCGCCCTGAAGCAGGTAGTCCCCGCTCGCAACGACGTCGATGTGCCACAACCACTGCCCCGCGGGCGTCACACCGGCCCCAGGAGCGATCAGATCGACGTAGTTCTTGCCCGTGGCCGGGTCGTAGAGCGCCCCGGACGGGTCCACCCCCACCTCGACCCGCCGCTCGATGTAGGCCGTGCCATAGGAGACGACGTAGGGCCCGTATGTGAAGACGACCGTGACGTCGCCGGCCGGGCGCATGTCGTCCGGTGTGAGAATCTGACCCACGACCCTCGCATAGGGCGCCTGGGGCGGCTCAGTGCCTAGCATCGCAGACTCCTGAAGTCAAGATGGTATTACTCACTCGCAGTCTACCGCCCCGCCCCTGTCGATCGGGTTATACTGGAGCTGTCCAAGCAACCGAGAGGAATCGATATGCAATCCGTTCTCAAGACTGCCGACGAGTTGTGGGTCGGCGACCTCATCATCTACACGAACACTCTCCACGTTGTGAGTGAGCAGCGTCTCACCGTCGATGGTGAGCACGTCGCCAGCCTGCTCATCAAGCCCTACCTCAGTGATGGCCCCCTCACTCGCGTCGAGGTCCTCCGCAACCCGGGCTACCTGTTCCGCTGCGTCACTGTCCCGATCTTCCTCGTCGAGCTCTGTGACGACAAGAGCTCCAACATCTGGGCCGTAGCCGTCTACACCAGTGCTCACAAGGAGATCGTCGCCGACTACGTGGGCTCCTCGGTCCGCGGCGACGGTTCGCTCCCCTTGGAGAACGGGGACATTGCACACTACGGGGACGTGATCGCTCTCATCGACAATGGTGACGCCTTCGAATACTGCATCGTCGATAAGTACAGCCTTCCGAAGCACGTCCGTCTCATCACCAGCGACACGGGGGAGGACTGATGTACACCCACCAGGACAAAGACCGGTTCGCAACCGCCATCGTCCTGATCTCCACCGTGTCTTTCGCCATCCTCACCACTATCGCAATCGTCGCCGCCTTTCTGGCGGCCTTCTAAGGAGAACTGAATGCTCACCATCTACACCCAGCCGAACTGCCAGCAGTGCCGCGCCACCAAGCGCTACGCCGACAAGATGGGCGTCCCCTACGTCGAGCGGGCCCTCGCCGACAGCCCGGACATCCTCGACAAGGCCCTCAAGGCCGGTTACACCTCCGCCCCTGTCGTCACCGACGACCATGGCAACATCTGGGGCGGCTACAACCCCTCCAAGATCCGAGGTCGCTACTCCGCTAAGTGACAAGAAGAAGCCCCCGAAGTCCTCAAAGACCTCGGGGGCTTCCTCCGACCCAACACACTTCCGAAAGGAAGAACCCTAGTGTATCACGCCTTCTCGGGGCCGTCCCCGGCGCCGTAGCGAGTGGGATTGATCACAGTCGGGCGCTCCAGCTCGCCGTCCTGGGTCACCGCGGCCGCCGGAGCGGGCTTCTCCTCGGGCGAGGGCACGAAGTAGCGGGCGATGAGCAGGAACACGACACCGGCGACCTGGCTGATGGAGTCCAGGTACTGTGCCGCCGCATCCGCCTTGACGATCCCCAGCACCGTCAGCAGCGTCATGACCGCCGCGACAACGCCGTAGGCGGCCTTGCGGACCTCGGGCTTCTGAATCGTAGTGAGCATTCTCGCCCTCACTTCCCCTTCTTGATCGCCTCGACGAGCTCCTTGATGAGCCCGTTGGTCTCCTTCTGCGCCGCGACGGCCTGGGTCAGCAGCAGCCTGTTCTGCTCCACGCCCCAGATCACGTCCCCGGCCTGCCGCTCATTCGCCTTGCCGTACCGCAGCTCCCCACGAACCGCGTTGATCGCGTTCACGATGTCGTCACCGTTGGCCATGATGATCCTCTCAACCTCGTCCATTGTTCCACCGCTGGGGCGCTCCGAGTACCACCAGCTGTTGACGTGCTGGAGCAGGCTCTCGCCATAGCCCCAATACTGATCACTCTCGTTGCCGCAGTTGTACCGGCTGCCGGCCTTCCGGATGCTGTCGGCGCTGTAGTCGCCCCCGAGGTAGTCCCTCAGGATCGACAGCCCCACAACGCTCGACTCGTGCGGGTCCCACCACGCCCTGTCGGGCTCATTGATGAAGTACCCGTTATAAGTGACCTGCGTCGGACCCACACCATTACTGGTCTCCCAGTCCAGCACAGCGGGCAGGAAGTGATTCAGGAAGTTGTCCCTCGTCACCTCGCCCCAACCGGAGCACGCTCCGCCGACATCATGCCCGTAGACGTTCTGGCAGTTGCTCTCCTGGTCGGCCAGACCCAGCGCCACCGCCCAGTGCAGCCCCACATCATCCGCAGCCCTCAACACCGCGGCCTGAACGCTCTCACCGCCGCTCGGTGCGGGTGCGGGCGCCGCAGCAGAGCCCCCGGTGCCTGTCGTCAGAGGGCTCGGGTTGTCCCGGCGCCTCAAAGCGTGCGTCCAAGCGGCCTGCTGGGTGTACGGGTGGTCGTTGTACGCAATAATGCGAACCTCGTCACCTGTCTGGTCGCCCTCCCAGCCGTCGATGCTGCCGTCCTCGGCGATCCAAGCCTCAGCCAGCAGCGCTCCGTCACTGTCGGGCCCGGAACCGCCGTTGATGATCATTGCCACATGGCCACGACCCCCGCTGGCACCCTCCGACAGCACGATGTCGCCCGCGTACCAGCCCCCGGTAGGTACGTTACCTACCCAAGAGTCGCTGATATCCGCGAAGTTGCGCTCCAGGGCGTACTCCCGGATGTTCCCGGTCCACGTGTCCCGGGGGAAGTACCCCGCCGTGAAGGGCTCGCCCCACTCATGGTGCGCGGCGATGTTGTAGCACCCCGACACCAGCGCGGAGCAGTCCGCATTGGCCGGGGACCTGACCAGCCAGCCGTCCCAGTCGCTCCTGTCGTAGAACGTCCACCTGTCGGGCTGGCTGTACCCCACGTCCGCCATCGCGTAGTATCGCGCGCAAGCAGCCGCGTAGTGCGCCACGTTGCCCATACGACCTCCTCTCGTCGTCGTGATCCAAGCGTAACGAACCCCGGGCTTGACGCCGCTCCGATACTGTTCTATGCTGAAGCCAACCGAACCGAAGGAGTCGCCATGGAAGAGACCGCGCCCATTTGGTACATCCTCACAGGAGACCACATTCGCCTCGATGGCGAGGAGTTCGAGGTTCTCGACAAGAGCCTGAACTCAATCACTAGCACAACCGATAAGAGAACCAACCATGTATCCATTGAAGACTGAGGCCGTCGGCCGCATCGCCTACGGTCCGCACGAGCCCACCTCGTTCAAGCTCTCCGATGATCTCCTCGAGACTTACCTTGGAGACCGGGTATACGTCCGCGTGGGGGGACAAGAGGCATCGCATTCTGGCTTTGAACACCCTCGTGGTCACCGGCGAGGTCGAGATCGAGTGCGAGGGGGTTGACTGACATGAACTCGACACCGATCATCGACATGTTCTCCGGCTCCGGCGAGACCGTCTCCTCAGTCCTGTCGCGCGGTCTTGAGGCCGAGGAGATCCGCCTCTGCCAGATCTGGGAGCGCGTCACTAACGCCTACGCCCCTCCGACAGGACAAGTCTGCCAGTTCATGCACTGGATGATGGGCTTGCCCTACCGAGGTCTCGACGCCCTGGGCCTGTCGGTCTCCGCGCAGCGCCGCCTCGCAGGCAATGCCGTGGTCGGTCTCCTGGCTCGCCTCATGCTCCAACGCGGACTCGCCGCGACCAACGACACGAAAGGAGCCCTCTGATGGCTTTCACCCCGAAGCGCGTCAAACCCGAGGCGCTCGAAGTCGGGGACATCATCCACATCGACCCCTACGATCTTGAGATCACGCACATCCGACCCGTCACCTCCACCCAGGGCGAAACCGAGTACGTTCTGAGCACAACACACTACTTCTTCATCTGGCCCATGGAGAGCACCATACGCGTACGAGCCGACAACTATCTCAAGCTAATGAAAAGGAGTTAACATGCTGCTCACCAAGCAAGCCTGTGACTGCCGCGTCGGTGACATCATCCTCTACAAGAATGAAGAGAGCCGGATGATCACCGACATCGACCGCAGAGGAAAGGCCCACCTTATCCGCACCACCACCACCACTCTCGCAGGGGAGAGCCCCCGCTTCGACACCTACGACGCCTCCGATGCGATCAACGTCTGGGGCACACAGGAGGCGCTGTTCTGATGCAAACGAAAGCGGTTCTTCCCCGGCAGGTCATGCCCTGCGATCAAATCATACACGAGATCGATGGAGTCGTTCGGGTTACTTTTACTCAGCCCGACGGCTTCGGGGGCACGTATATCCAATACCGTGATAGGTATGGACTACAGGCGTCCTTCAGGTGCGGCCCGTTCGATCGGGTGTTGAAGGTCGTTGATCGAGGGGGTCTATTCTGATGCCCAAGATCAACGACCAGTACGAACAGCTCCTGAAGGACGTCCTCGACACCGGGGAGCCCCGCAACGACCGCACCGGTGTCGGCACCCGCTCCGTCTTCGGACGTCAGCTGCGCTTCGATCTGTCGAAGGGCTTCCCGCGGATCACCACCAAGTTCGTCCCCATGAAGCCCATCAAGGCCGAGCTCCTCTGGTTCCTCCGCGGCGAGCAGCGCATCAACTTCCTCCGCCTGCTGGACGTCCGCATCTGGGACGACTGGGCCGACGAGAATGATTCGGTCGGACCCCTCTACGGATACCAGTGGCGCTCCTGGATCGACAACGATGGTATGGCCCACGACCAGATCAAGGCGCTGATTCATGGCTTGAAGAAGGACCCGCACTCCCGCCGGCACCTCGTGTCGGCCTGGAACGTCGGCGACCTGGACGAGATGGCCCTGGCCCCCTGCCACGCCTTCTTCCAGTGCTACGTCAGTGAAGGGGGGCGGCTCTCGCTTCAGGTCTACCAGCGCAGCGCCGACCTGTTCCTGGGCGTGCCCTTCAATATCGCCTCCTACGCCCTGCTCACCCACATGCT
>ERZ772924.34-NODE-34-length-55940-cov-9.015389_pt1 | contig 55940 bp, 50 predicted proteins | sample MGYA00512116_ERZ772924 | MGnify/ENA primary metagenome ERZ772924 (study PRJEB29015, sample SAMEA2737920) | human oral metagenome | biome: human oral; feature: human-associated habitat; material: dental | place: China | collected 2134 ...
ACATGCTCATCGCCCGCTCCACGGGCGGCGAGATCGGCATCCTGCCGAAGCACATTCCCCTCGTCACGGGACTTCAGCCGCATGCCATGAAGATTCATGTCGACGGCGGGGAGAAGCTCTTTGCTGTGGCCGGCGGCTTTATGGAGGTCGAACCCGAGAAGATCACGGTCCTCGCAACAGCTGCAGAGGAACCGATCGATATCGATATCAACCGCGCCCAGCGCGCCTATGAGCGTGCGCAGGAGCGCCTGAAGCGCCTGCGTGAGCTGCCCGAGCAGGAGCGTGCTGATATTGATGAGGCACGCGCCACACTCGCCCTCAAGCGCGCCATTGCGCGCCTGCAGACGGCGAAGGCAGCGCTGCCCGGAGCGTAAATAAAGTTTTGTGAGATTGGCGTACGAAACACATGCATTTTCGTACGCCGATCTTTTTTTGTGCAATGCCCCATATAGACGCCGCGCCCCGAATGTGCTATCATGTGCTCCATACGGAACGAGAGAAAGGAGGCTGCCATGAATCTGTGGAACTACCGTACATCCATTATTCTTGCGATCACGGTGACTCTGCTGCTCTCGACCTTTTGGTTCTTTCAGGATCTCGCCTTCATCATCTTCCTCTCGCTCCTCCTGCATCTCCTGTTGAAACCGGCCGTCGACTTCATGGAGCGCAGGAACAAGCCGCGTTCCATTGCGTCGATCCTTGCTCTTTTTTCCTTTATCCTCGTCGTCGTGGGCATCATTACCGTACTCTCGCACTCCGTGGTCCCCTCGCTGCAGCGCTTTGTCACGGAGCTCCCGAACATCAGCGCGAGCATCCAGCAGCTGCCGCTGCTCTCGGACTCCGTCTTCGTTCAGAACGAACTCTTGAACCTGCTCGACCGCCTGCGCAGCTTCGGCGCCGAGGCCCTGCGCGCCTCGCTGTCCTTCCTGCTCGGTGCATTCGGGAAGGTCATCGACTTTGTCATCATCATCTTTGTCTCGTTTTACCTGCTCAAGGACGGAGAGGAGATCAAGGCGTGGCTGACCGACCTCTTTCCGGACAGCGCCCGTGCGCGCATCATCCGTCTCTTTGACAATTTGCTGAGCGCCCTGCGCACCTACATCTGCAGTCAGCTGGTTATGTGCGCCACGACGGGAATCCTCGTCTTCGCCTTCTTTCAGCTTATGGGGCTGCCCTACGCCTCCGTCTTTGCCCTGCTCTCGGCCGTCAGCGAGTTCATCCCTGTGCTCGGGCCGACCATCGCCTCCGCGCTAGGCATCATTATGACCGCCTCGACGGTACCGGAGCTCGCGATCCAGACCTTCATCTTCTACGTTATCCTTACCCAGGCCAACCACAATATCATCTACCCGGCGCTCATCGGCAAATCGCTTCACCTGCACCCCGTCGCCGTCATCCTCGGCGTCGTCTTCGGCGGCGAGATTCTCGGTCCTGCCGGCATGTTCCTCGCAGTGCCCTTCATCGTCATCCTCAAGATCGTTATTTCCGATATTTACCGGGACCGCAAAGAACAGCACGGGGACAGAGAGCCGTAATCTCCGCCGGGAAAGGGAGCGCATACAAAAAACCGCCGTGCACTGCGCGGCGGTTTCGTATTATCCGGGGAGAGACGATTAGGCGAGCATCGAACGGAGGAACCAGATCTGCTTTGCGTAGTTCGCAATGTGATCCTCCATGAGATTCGCGATGCCGAAGACGTCGCCCTTGTCTGCGATGGCGCGGACAGAGGCCGCCTGGTCGCGGAGAAGCTCGAGGTCAGCCAGCGTAAGCTGAAGCGCCTTCTTCTGATCGATCTTCTTGTCCGGGAGCTCCTTGATGGTTGCGAGCGAGAGATAGCCCTTGAGGCTGGCAACCGGCTGCTCGCCGCACATCTTGAGAATTTCGGCGCTCTCGTCAAGCACGTCCGCGAAGGAGTCGTAAAGCGACTCGAGATACTCGTGAACGGCCTTGAACTGCGAGCCGACAACGTTCCAATGGAGGTTGTGCAGCTTGATGTAGCCGACACCGATGTTGGCGATATAGGCGTTAAGCGCCTTCGTAAGATCCTTCTGACTCATAATTTATTACCCCTTTCGTTATTCCCACTGCAGATATCTATTCGGTTGGTATCTGTTTATGATGCCATTATAGTCCTTGTATTTTTATTTGTCAATAGTAATTATTAAATACAGAGATAAAATTTCTGCATATCTGCATTTTGCTTGACAAAATTCTTGTTTTCGATATAATACACAGCCATAAAATATGATATGGAAGCTTGCTGAAGAGAGGAATCGTTATGAGCGACAAGAAGTATCGTTTTGAAACGCTGCAGGTGCGCGTCGGGCAGGAGCAGCCCGATCCGGTGACGGACGCGCGGGCCGTGCCGATCTATCAGACAACGTCCTACGTGTTTCATAACGCGCAGCACGCCGCCGACCGTTTTGCGCTCAAGGATCCGGGCAACATCTACGGTCGTCTCATGAATCCGACGCAGGATGTGTTCGAGCAGCGCATCGCAGCACTCGAGGGCGGTGCGGCGGCGCTTGCCTTTGCCTCGGGAGCGGCGGCGGTCACAGCGACGATCCAGGCACTCGCCCATATGGGCGATCATATTGTCGCGCAGCAGACCATCTATGGCGGCACCTACAATCTCCTTGCGCATACGGCAAAGGACTGGGGCATCGACGTGACCTTTGTCGATCCGAAAGCGGGTGCACAGGGCTTTGCGGATGCGATTCGGCCGAATACCAAGTGCGTTTTCATCGAGACCGTCGGCAACCCGAATGCCGATCTCATCGACATCGAGGCGGTCGCGGCGGCGGCGCATGCGCAGGGCGTGCCCGTCGTCATCGACAATACCTTCGCAACGCCGTATCTTCTGCGGCCGATCGAGCACGGCGCCGACATCGTCGTGCACTCGGCGACGAAGTTCATCGGCGGGCACGGGTCCAGTCTCGGCGGCGTCATTGTCGACGGCGGCACGTTTGACTGGAAGGCATCGGGGCGTTTCCCGCACCTCACCGAACCGAATGCAAGCTACCATGGTGTGAGCTTTGTCGATGCGCTTGGTCCCATCGCATTCATCGTCTACATCCGCGCGCTCATTCTGCGCGATACGGGCGCGGCGATCTCGCCGTTCAACGCGTTCCTCTTCCTTCAGGGGATCGAGACACTCTCACTGCGCGTCGAGCGCCACGTGGAAAATGCCCTGAAGATCGTGGACTTTCTCAGCAAGCATCCGAAGGTCGCAAAGGTCAACCATCCCGCTCTCCCGCACCACCCCGACCATACGATCTACAAGCGTTACTTCCCGCACGGCGGCATCTCCATCTTTACCTTTGACATCAAGGGCGGGCGTGCAGAGGCGTTCCGCTTCATCGACCATCTGAAGCTCTTTTCCCTCCTTGCGAACGTCGCAGATGTGAAGTCGCTCGTCATTCACCCTGCGACGACCACGCATTCGCAGATGAGTGATGCCGAACTCGAAGCGTCAGGCATCGGTCAGGGCACCGTCCGCCTCTCCGTCGGCATCGAGCACGCTGATGATCTGCTCGAGGACATCGCGGAGGCCCTTGCCGCGGTATGAGCTGCGCAGTATATTTTAACAGGATTAGGGCTGTTGTAGGAAGTTTAGCTTCGTGCAGCAGCCCCGTTTTTGTGTTATAATCATCTTAGATATACAGAAATATTTTCGATCACCGTCACGGAAGGATGAATCATACGATGGCGAAGGAGAAAGCGGCGGCAAAGGTGTTGAACCTTGATAACATTTTGTTCAACTGTAGAGATTACCTGCGTGCCGCACGAAACTCCGGGTCGTTCTTCGAGAAGCGGGATATGATGCTCACACTCGTATTCCTGCGCTTCATTGGCGAAAAATACGAGGATGGCATCGAAAAGCTTTGCCAGACCCTGCGCGAACGGGGGCTTGATCCCGCCGATGAGAACATCCGCGCGGCGTTCTTTGATGACGCGACGTTTACGGATGGGACGTATAACCTGCCGCCGGAGGCGCGGTGGACGACCATCATCAACACGCCCGCGCCCGGGCTGAATGTCGCTCTCGATACAGCACTCGTACGGTTGGAAGAAGAGGATCCCCAGCTCAGGGGGTGCTTTATTAAGGGGACCTTTACGACGCGCAATCTTGCCGCAAATGACATCAAGAAAATCGTGGATGAAGTTAATAAAATCAGTCACAAGCAGTTCGGTGCAGAAAAAGATCTCATCGGGCGCGTCTATGAATACTTCCTCAAAGAATTTGCTGTGAATGCGACGAAGGAGGAAGGGGAGTTCTACACCCCGCACGATGTGGTACAGCTTATTGCCGCCATGATTGAGCCGTATGAGGGCCGTCTGTATGATCCTGCGTGCGGATCGGGCGGCATGTTCATCCAGAGCGCGGAGCTCGTCCGTGCGCGTCAGGGCGACGTGAACCGCATCAATATCTATGGGCAGGAAAAGGATGCGGCAACCTATCGCCTTGCAAAGATGAACCTTGCCCTGCGCGGACTGAGTCATCACCTCGGTGAGACGAACGACTCGTCCTTTACCCACGACCTCCATGCAGGGATGCACTTCCACTACATCATGGCGAATCCGCCGTTCAATCTGAAGGGGTGGTACAGCCCTAAGCTGGAACACGATGCGCGATGGACGGACTATGGCCTGCCGCCCGCGAGCAATGCCAACTATGCGTGGATTCTGCATATCCTCTCCCATCTAAAGCCAGCGGATGGTGTCGCGGGATTCCTGCTGGCGAACGGTGCGCTCAGCGACAGCGATACCGTGGAGATCCGTAGGAACCTCATTCAAAAGGATAAGGTCGAGGCGATTGTTGTCCTTCCGCGCGAGCTGTTCATCACGACAGACATCAGTGTGACGCTCTGGATTCTGAACCGGAACAAGAAGGGCGGTGCATACCGTGGGAGAACTCTGCGCGACCGCACGCATGAGATCCTGTTCATGGATCTGCGCGCGTGGGTGGAGAACGCCGTAAAGGGGGAGAACAAGAAGAAGGTGCGTCTCGATGCGGCACAGATCGAGCGCGCTGCGGCGATCTATCATACATGGCAGTCCGAGGGCACGGATGGGACGAACTATGCAGTGCCGGAGCTGTACCGCAGCGTGGGCATGGACGAGATCGAGCGAAATGGATGGGCGCTCACACCGAGCAAATATATCGCGTTCATCGATCACGATTTGGACATCGACTATGCCGCAGAAATGATGCGCATCCAAGGAGAGATGCGGGATATCATGCAGCAGGAAAAGAAATCTCAGCAAATGCTGGAAGATGCATTTCGGGGGATTGGCTATGACATTGACTAAATGTAAACTTGAGTCATATTTGGAATTGTGCTCACGTAAGAATTCAGATTTGGCTTATGGCGTTGATGATGTTCGTGGTGTAAACAACCATAAACAGTTAATGACAACCAAGACTGATCTGAACGGTAGAGATTTAAGCATATTCCAAATCGTTCATCCCGGAGAGTTTGTGTTCAACCATAGAACATCTCGGAACGGCTCAAAATTCAGCATTGCGTACAATGACGGTGAAAAACCTGTTATTTGTACTGAAGATTATGTTGTGTTCAAGATACGTGAGGACTGCGAAAAAATCTTACATCCAAGATGGCTATATATGTTTTTCAATCGTCCAGAGTTTGATCGATACGTTATTACGAATTCATGGGGAAGTTCCACGGAATTTTTTAATTGGGAAGATATTCAAGCGATTGAATTGGTACTTCCGTCTTTTTTCATTCAGCAGAAATATGTCGCGGTCTATCATGCCTTGCTTGAAAACCAGAAAAGCTATGCGCGCGGCTTGGAGGATTTGAAACTGGTCTGCGATGCGTACATTGATGAACTCAGAAAAAAACTGCCGCATAAACGATTGGGTAACTACATTTCCCTATGCGATACAACAAATGCAGATTTACGCTATGACTTGGATTCTGTGCGTGGTATTTCCATTGAAAAGAAATTCATTGATACAAAAGCAAATATGGAAGGTGTATCTCTAAAACCGTACGCCGTTGTGAAGCCGGATGAGTTTTCCTATGTTACGGTAACATCAAGGAACGGTGGAAAAATATCCTTGGCAAGAAATGATAGTAACTCCTCATTTTTGTGCTCTTCATCCTATATTGTCTTTCACGTCAATGATACGAGCGAATTACTGCCGACCTATTTATCCATGCTGTTTGAACGAAACGAATTTGACCGTTACGCACGATTTCATTCATGGGGCAGCGCACGGGAAACATTTACCTTTGAAGATATGCGGAATGTTAGGATTCCAATACCTCGTGCGGATATTCAACAGGACATTGTAAATATTTTTGAAGCCTATCAAATGCGCCGCGAAATCAACGAAAAACTAAAGGCGCAGATCAAGGCGATCTGTCCTGTTCTCATCAAGGGCTCGATCGAAGAGGGCAGGCGGGGCTAGGAGGTGTGGGACGTGGCGACGCGAAACACGTACAACGGGCGTTACTGTGAATCCGACTACGAGGATGCCTTCATTGGCTTTTTAGAGGCGGTGGGATGGCGGTATACATGCGGCAATGACATCGCCCGTGTCCATACACGCGACGTGCTCATTGCGGATGATTTCAAACGCTTTATCGCGGCGGCAAATCATGATCTGACCGAGGATGATGTGACGGAGATTTTCGATCGTGTCCGTCTGGTCGGCGCGGAGAGTGAGTTTGCTGTGCTGCATAGGGTCTATGGGTGGATGGTGGACGGTGTCCCATTTACCCTGCAGGATGGGTGCGCGCGAATGATCGCGCTCATCGACTTTGATGATCCGGCGTGCAATATCTTTCGCGTGGTGAATCAGCTGACGGTGGAGTACACGAACGGTGGACAAAAGGAGAACCGCAGGCCGGATGTCCTGCTGTACGTCAACGGGATGCCGCTGTGCGTGATCGAGCTGAAGAATCCTGCTGACGCGCGCGCCACGATCCATGACGCGTGGGAGCAGATCTATATTCGCTATTGGCGGGATATTCCGCATCTCCTGCACTACTGCCCGCTCGCGTGTATCTCGGACGGGGTGAAGACGCGGCTGGGGACGGTGCGCACGCCCTATGAGCATTTCTACGCGTGGCGGAGGGTGAATGACGGCGATGCGGTGTCGACACTTCCCTTTGCCCAGATGGAGACGATGATTTACGGCGTGTATGCACCGACGCGTTTTTTGGAGATCTTCCGCGACTATATCTATTTTCAGGACAGCATCCATGACCGTGCCGAGATGGAGATCGTCTGTCGGTATCCGCAGTTCTTTGCGGCACGGCTGCTGCGCCGGAGCATTGTGAACTCTGTTATGACGGGCAGCGGGAGGGGCGGGACGTACTTCGGCGCGACCGGCTGCGGAAAGACGTATACGATGGCGTTTCTTGCCCGTCAGCTGGCGCTGCGATGCACGGACATCCCCGCGCTCGGTTCGCCGACGATTATTTTGATCGTTGACCGTGAGGAGCTGCAAAAGCAGGGCGCACAGCTGTTTCTGCGGAGCACTGAGTTCTTGAGTCTCGGTGCGGTGTCTGTGGTACAGAGTCGCGCGGAGCTGCGGCAGGAACTGGGGAGCCGCCAGAGCGGCGGTTTTTATATCTGTACGATTCAAAAGTTCTGCGACCGTGCGGATGATGCGATTGGTCTTATCAACGACCGCCGAAATATCGTCTGCTTTTCCGATGAGGCGCACCGCACACAGCTCGAACGCTCGCGCGCGATACAGTTCAGCAAGGATGCTGATGCCAATATGAAGGCGATGGTATCGAGACCCTATGCCAAGGTTCTGAAGGAGGCGTTCCCACAGGCGACGTTTGTCGGATTCACAGGAACGCCGATTGCCGAGACATATCAGACATTTGGCGATGAGATCGACCGGTATACGATGGATCAGGCGGTTGCTGACGGGTTGACGGTCTCGATCAAGTACCATCCGCGCATCGCACGGGTGCTGCTGGATCAGCAGCGGGCAAAGGAGATCGAGGACTACTATCGACGGTGTGCCGATGATGGGGCAAGCCGGGAGGATGTTGAGGCGAGCAAGAGGGCAATGAGTTCAATGGAGGTGATCCTAGGCGAGCCGTCTCGTCTGGAGCGGCTTGCTGTGGATATCCACGATCACTATACTGCCGCCTGCGCCACGGATCCGAACCGCATCCAAAAGGCGATGGTGATATGCTCCAATCGAAAGATTGCCTATGCGCTGCTTCAAAAATTCAAAGAGAGGTATCCTGCATGGTTTGACGAGAAGAAGTCGCCGGATGGCATGGCGGTGACCGAGGAGGAACGAAACGCGCTGACGCCGATGCCGTTTATTGCGATGGTCGCCAGTGTCGGTGCGAACGATGCACCTGAGATGTATGATTATCTCGGCGGCGTTCGAAATGACCGGCGTTCGGAAGCTCTGGATGCGGCGTTCAAGCAGGCTAAGTCGAACTTCTGCGTTGCAATCGTTGTTGATATGTGGATTACGGGATTCGATGTTCCCTGTCTGACGTATCTCTACAATGACAAGCCACTCAAAAAGCATCAGCTGATCCAGACGATCAGCCGTGTGAATCGGAAATACCCGGGTAAGGACTACGGTATGGTCATCGACTATATCGGAATCCGTGACAATATGCGCGAGGCGATGAAGCTTTATGGCGGGGATTCCTCGGTTGCGCCGACGGCGGATGATGTAGAGCAGGCGACATCTCTTTTTCGTGAGGAGATCGAGATCCTCAAAACCCTGTTTGCGGGGTATGATCTCACGCCGTTTCTGGATCCGCACAGCGATCCCGTGGAGCGTTACCGGCTTTTGGCAAAGGCAGCAGAGTTTGTCTTTGCATCGGCGCAGGGACTTCGCATTGAGGGTGCGCACGGGATTCAAACAGTATCGTTTCAGACCTATTTTTTGCAGACGGTCCGGCGGATGCGGTTGGCATACGATATCTGTCAGCCGTCCGGGGAGCTTGGTGCGGAGGAGTCTGCGCTCTCTCAGTGCTTTATGGCAATTGCGGGATTCGTGCGCAAGATGAGCGGGACGAGCGATGTGGATGCCGATACGATGAATCGTGCGGTGGCGAAGATGGTCGAGGAGGCGCTTCGCTACAATCAAGTTGAGAGTGTGATTGGGAGCGGCACGGAGGAAGACCTCTTTTCCCCGGAGTTTTTTGAAACCCTGTCGGATGTCAAGATGCCTGCGACGAAGCTGGAGCTTCTCGTCAAGATGCTGCGCAGAGAGATTCGGGAATACGGCAAGGTGAACCGTCTTGCGGCAAAGTCGTTTCAAGAAATGCTGGAAAAGACCATCGCAGCATATCACGAACGGCGCAGTCACCTCGCAGCAGAGGAGGCAGGTGAGGCGCAGGAGCGTGCATCGGAGGATTTGATTCGGGCGGCGACGGAGCAGGCGCTGTCGATCCTGCGTCAGATGAATGAGAGCCGCGCGAGTTTTCGGCGGATCGGTCTGACCTTCGAGGAGAAGGCGTTCTATGACATTCTGATTGCCCTGCGCGATCAGTACAATTTTGTGTATGGGACGGATGAAACGGTTGACGGCGTTCTCATTAATGAGGCATGTAAGACGCTCGCCCAAAAGGTCAAGGAGATCATTGATACGAAGTCTTCGTTTGCCGACTGGCTGAACAATCGGAATATCCGCGAGCAGCTGAAGCTGGAGATCAAAATTTGCCTGGTGGAAAGTGGCTATCCTCCGCAGTACAGCCCGGAGGTCTTTCAAAAGGTGATGGACCAGGTCGAGAACTTTGCAGCGTATGCGGATGCAGTCCCAGCGTCGCCGCCCGCAGCGCATCCCTATGCGTTCACCGCGCCAGAGGAACCGCTCATGGCGGCGGAGGAGGGGCCGCCTCCGCACGTGCTGCGCTGAAAAAATCCTTGCCAACGCCGCCCCGCCTGTGCTATAATGCGTCATGTCGCGCAAGCGCATGGAGAGGTGTCCGAGTGGTCGAAGGTGCTTGACTCGAAATCAAGTGTGGTGATGAGCCACCGTGGGTTCGAATCCCACCCTCTCTGCCAGTAAAATCAAGGCCTCCAAGGTTTTTACCTTGGAGGCCTTTTCTGTTCTGTTTTTGTTTTTGACATCATTTTTGACAGCATGGATGTCAAAAATGATGGTCCCGGCGATCGGTTTTTGGAGATGTTGCTTTTATTAATGCTTTTTGCGGAACTCTTCCATAAACGCCGCGAGCTTCTCCACGCCGGCGAGAGGCATGGCGTTGTAGATGGAGGCGCGCATGCCGCCGACGCTGCGGTGTCCCTTGATGCCGGCAAGACCGCGCTCCTTGGCCTCAGCGACGAAAGTCTTTTCGAGGTCCTCGCTCGGTAGGCGGAAGGTGACGTTCATGCGCGAGCGGCTGCCCTTCTCCGCGTGCCCGCGGTAGAACCCGTCCGAGCTGTCGATGGCGTCGTAGAGGAGTGCGGCCTTCTTCGCGTTCACCTCGCCCATGGCAGAGAGGCCCCCGTGCTCCTTGATCCAGCGGACGGTCTTGCCGACCATGTAGATGGCGAAGACGGGCGGGGTGTTGTAGAGCGAGTTGTTCTTCTGGAAGGTTGCATAGCGGAACATGGTCGGGAGCTCCGCGGGGCTCGATGCGAGGAGGTCCTTCTTCGCGACATTGAGGACGACGCCGGCAGGCCCGAGGTTCTTCTGCACGCCGGCGTAGATGAAGTCATAGGAGGAAAAATCCCACGGCCGCGAGAGGATGTCGGAGGACATATCGGCAAAGAGGGGAACACCGTTCGTCTCCGGCGTGTAGTGATACTCCGTACCGTAGATGGTATTGTTGAGGCAGAGGTGGAGGTAGGCGGCGCCGGGGACGATGTTCAGTTCGTCTTGGCGCGGGACGCGGACATAGTTCTCCTCCTTGGTCGAGGCGGCGACGGTGCCGACGCCAAGCTTAACGGCCTCTTCATAGGCCTTCTGCGCAAAGGAACCGGAGAGTGCGTAGCTGCCGGGATGTTCCTTGCCCGCAAAATTCAGCGGGATGAGGGCAAAACTCTGGCTTGCGCCGCCCGCGGTGAAGACAACGTCATAGTCGTCGCCGAGCCCCATGAGCTCCTTGATGTCTGCCTTTGCCTGTTGGTGGACTTCGTCGTAGGCGGGGGCGCGGTGACTGGTCTCGAGGATGGATATTCCCGTGCCGCGGAAGTTCAGCAGCTCCGCCTGTACTTCCCTGAGGACATCCTCGGGCAGAACGGCAGGGCCGGGATTGAAGTTATAAATGCGTTCGTTCATGGTATTTCTCCCTCTGTTCGTTATGATTTCGTGGGGGCATCGGCAGCTGAGCGGATGGGAAACATCTGGCGGCGAAGGGGAATGGAAACGAGAAGAGCGGGAAAGAGGGGCATATCCTCTCAAACTTCACATTCCTCGGTTTCCGTCCGCGTCATGCGGATCTGGGCCACGCGCGCGCGGTCCATGCGCAGCACCTCGAAGGTGAAATCCTCCCACGTACAGGCCTCGCCGACCGACGGGATGCGTCCGATCTGCGCCGTGACGAAGCCGCCGAGGGTGTGAAAGTGATCGTGATCCTCGTCCGGCAGTTCATCGATGCCGAATTCCTCCTTGAACTCGTCAATGGGGAAGAGGCCGTCAAAGACCCAGCTTTGCTCCTCCTCGGCCCCCACACGTGCGCGTGCAGGCGCATCGTCATCTGCGCCGCCGATGATCTCCTCCATGATGTCGCCCATCGTGATGAAGCCGACGACACCGCCGTATTCGTCGAGAACCACGGCCTCGTGGATATCGCCGCTGCGGAACTTCTCGAGGACGCGCAGCCCCTCCATCGTCCGCGGGACGAAGAGCGGCTTTCGGATGTACTCTGCGAGGTCGATGTCTGCGCCGCCCAAGACCGCGTCGAGCAGTTCCTTCGCGTAGACGACGCCGCGGAAGTCGTCGAGATTTTCATAGGCGACGGGGAACACGTCGTGCGGCGTCTCGCGGATAACGCGCAGCTGCTCGGCCTGCGGCTCTGCGAGATCGATCCACGCGATCTGCGTGCGCGGCGTCATGAGCGCTGAGGCGGTCTGGTCGCTCATGTGAAAGATGCGGTCGACCATGTCCTGCTCGGCCTTTTCAAACGTGCCGTCCTCCGTGCCCTGTTCCATGAGGTCTTTCACCGCGTCCTCGGTGGCGGAGGAACGCCCCTCGGGGCTCTCGCCGAAGAGGAGCAGCAGCCCGCGCGAAACGGAGACAAGGGCGGCGCTCGGCACGGCGGTCAGACGGGTGAGGAGACGGATGCTGCGGTGACTGCGCAGCAGAATATCCTCGGGATGGCGGAGCGCGATCTGCTTCGGCAGGAAGTCGCCAAAGAGCAGCATCAGCGCGGTCATGACGAAAATGCTGAGCACGAGTGCGGGGGCAAAGACCTCCATGCCCGGGAGCAGCTTCTCAAGGAAACGCCCGAATGCGGGAGCGACGAGGAGTCCGATGCCGAGCCCCATGAGGAGACTCATGCAGGTGACGCCCGCCTGCGCCATGGCAATCGGCTTTGCCGGATGTTCGAGCAGTGTGAGCGCCTGCGCAGCGTCATTGTCGCCGCCCTCGGCGAGGCGTTCGAGACGACCGCGGTGAGATTCGGTGAGCGCTGTCTCAATCTGCGCAAAATACGCGTTTGCCGTGAGGCAGACGATGAGGAGAATCAGGCAGATCAAATCGGATAAAGGACTGTCCAAGAGAGCATCCGGCTCCTTTCATGAAGAGATCGTTCGGTTATTCCGGCTATTGTAGCACAGACGCGGCGAAATGTCATAACCTCATCCGAGGAGATCCTATCCCTCGGCGTATGTGAGGAAATTTACGGGCGCGGCCCCTGCCGCTGCGATCGCATCCTGCACCGCGGGCGCACAGACGGCGGCAAGCTCTGCCGCAAAGTCGTGATCCCAGCGGCAGTCGCGGACGAGCACATCGTTATCGGTGCCCGGGTGGAGCATGACCTCGGTCGTGCCGCCCGTGAGATGCGCGGCGATCGCCGCGAGTGCTGCCGTATCGACCGCCTCGCCCGCAACGATGCCGGCAAAATGATCGGGCGTGCGGATCCCGCGCCGATGCGCCTTTGCTGCGGCGCGATGCGCGAGCACGGCAAGTCCTGCGCGGCCGATGAGCTGCCCCGCACCGCCGAAGCGCCCGGCAAAAAGAGGCGCGTGCGGCGCGCGTATGGCGGCGATATGCGCCTCTCGGCAGAGGTCGAGTACGATGTCGATGACGCCGGGCAGGACGTGCATGTGCTGGTGGCTGTCCGCGTGCGTCGGATGGATGCCCGCTGCCTCGACGCGCCGCAGCTGAGCGGCGAGTTCGGCGCGGACTTCGCTGAGATTGACTGCGCCGCGCAGCAGCCGAACGGCGAACGCCGTGTGGTCGTCCGCGAAGACGCCCTCCTGCGTGACGAGTGAGGGGATCTCTGCGGGCGGCAGGATGGGCGTGCCGTTCACAAGGGTGAGATGGATGCCGACGCCGAGCTGCGGACAGCGCAAAGCGAGCGCCGCCGCATCGTCGAATGCGGCTCCGCCCGCCATGATGGTGGCGGAGCGCAGGACGCCGCCCCGGACACCCTGCTCCACCGCACGGTTGATGCGTTCGTGCCGGCCAAAGTCGTCGGCATTTACAATGATTTGCTTCAATCCGACATTCCTCTCAAAACGCGGCTTTCTCCCGGAAAAACGATTCGCTCCCATTATATCGCAGGATTACCAGCGCGTCCAGCCGCCGCTGCCGAAGATAATATCGCCGTGGATGTATGCGGGAGAGCGTTTGCCGCGTCCTGCAGCGGGAACCTCTGCGGAGACAAAGATTCCCGTATCGGTGAGGCCGGCGACGGCGAGCACCGCCTTGTCTTTGATCTTCTGATAGGTCTTGCGGTCGATCTCTGCGGTCAGTTCCTCCGCCGTGCCGGGTTCGAGCGCATAGGTCTGGAAGGCCTGCGTGAATGTCATGCCGTCGGACCAGCGCCAGAGCTCGTTCCCCTTTGCGTCGAGCAGGGCGAAATCGCAGTTCTGCCCTGTCGGGTGCTCTACCATGTAGAGCGCGTCTCCTTCGTTGCGCACGCGCAGCTTCAGCTGGAGCTGTCCATCCTTTTCTCTGAGGGTCAGCTCCTCGGAGAGATCGCCGACGCGCACGCCGGCATAGGTGGCCGTGCGCCCCTCTTTGCCGGACGAGTGTGAGGTCGGGAAGGTGATGCCGATTCCGCCGCCGATGCCGGCCTCTGCCGCCGGAGCCGCGAGTGCGGGCAGGAGCAGTGCGGCAGCGAGCGCTGTGCAGAGGATTCTTTTCGAGGAAGTCATAAGCGTTCCTTTCTTTCGCGTAAAAATGACAGTAAGAATATTTTCGACAAAAAAATGGAAATCACCTTTTCTGGATAGGCCTTTTGTAGTAGAATAATGTGGAAAATTTATATTTTCCTTAACAGAAGGGACAGTTGTATGGTCGTTGAAATCATCAGCGTGGGCACGGAGCTGCTCATGGGAAGCATCTTGAACACGAATGCGCAGCACATTGCGAAAAAGCTTGCGCATATGGGGCTGGACTCATACTACCAGACCGTTGTCGGCGATAATCCGGAGCGCCTGCGTGCGGCGCTCGATGTGGCGTTCTCGCGTGCGGACTGCGTTGTTACGACAGGGGGGCTCGGCCCCACGAAGGACGATCTGACGAAGGAGATGCTGATCTCCTATTTCGGCTGCACGCCCACGGAGGACCCCGAGGCCCTGCGCCGGCTCGAGGAGCGCGCGGCGCGGCGCGGCACTCCGCTCAGCACGAGCATGCGTAAGCAGGCAACGGTGCCCTCGGGGGCGATCGTGCTCCAGAACGACAACGGCACGGCGCCCGGTGTCATCATCGAGCGGGACGGCCGCGCGTGCATCATGCTCCCCGGGCCGCCGAAGGAGATGATCCCGATGTTCGAGACGGCGTGCAGCAACTTTTTGCGCGGAAAGAGCGACAAGGTATTCATCTCGGTGAATCTGAAGCTCTATACGATGGCGGAGAAGGGGTTCCCCGTCGGAGAGTCGCCCGTTGCCGATCGGCTCGGCAGCCTCGTGGACGGAGAGAACCCCACTGTTGCGACCTATGCAAAGGAGGACGGCGTGCTCGTGCGCGTGACGGCGGCGGCACCGGCGCCGGCAGAGGCGCGCAGCCTTCTTGCGCCTGTCGTCGCGGCGGCAAAGGATGCCATCGGAGAAGAATACATCAAATATGTGGAAGAGGATTGAATGCAGGTTCGGATGTTTGGGCGGAGCGTGGGGGCGCTCCTTGCCGTATGTGTCCTATTTGCCGCGCTGCCCGCGTCGGCCGCTGTGAGACAGGTGGATCGGGGAACGGCGCAGATGGGCGCGGCAGCGCGCAAAGCACAGGACATAAAGGCACAGACGGAAGGCGAAAGGCTGGAGAACGCGCGCGCTTCCTCCGTTATGCTGCATTGGAAGGCATATCCCGGGGCAGTGCGGTATGCGGTGCGTATTTTGCGCGGCGTTCCGGGGGGGACGATGACGACGGTTGTGAGTGCGGAGCGCGTCTATACCACGGGCGTGCATCTGCCCCTCGGTGCGCACGGCGCGGACGAGGGATTGTACTGGAGCGTGCAGCCGCTCGACTATCGCGGTACGCCCCTGGCACAGCCGTCGAATCCTGAGGCCGTGCCGCGCTTGGCCGAGGACCCCACAGCGCCCGTTCTTACGGCCGAGTTCGGGGAGATGGCGTACGCGCCGCTCTACCCCGCCTACTCGTGGATCCCCCTCAGCGGGCAAATGCACCATGAGGTTGAGGTCTATCGCCGCGAAGGAGGCCGCAGCATTCTGCTGCATACGCTGCGCGGCGGCGCGCATGATGTCTATGATACCTCCGCGTTTACCGTGCCGGGGCATTATACCTATCGTGTCCGCGGCGTGACATCGGCGGGCACACCCATCTCCGACTGGTCGGAGATGGGCGCGTTCGACGTCATCGGCCACACGCCGATCGCTGCGATCGGCGACAGCATCACGCACGGCGGCGGCGCGATCAGCGTGCCGCCCTCGTACCTCCTGTACGACTGGGAGACCTACTGCACCGTTCCCGTAAAGAACCTCGGCCGCAGCGGCGATACGACCGCGGATATGCTCGCGCGCTTTGAGCATGACGTCCTGCCGTTTGCGCCGCGCGTTCTCATCATCATGGGCGGCGTGAACGACTATCGTTCCGGCGTCTATGGCGCCGAGAGCGTGCGTCATCTCGCCGCGCTGCGGGACAAATGCCGGGCGTATGGGATCACGCCGGTCTTCCTCACTGCGACGCCCATTCGTCCCGCTCTGATGGCGGCGCGCATGGACATCATGACGCCGCCGGCCGATTGGTGGACCCATCGCGACTACATCAACGATTGGGTCATGCAGCAGGAGTACAGCGTCGATGTGTCGACCGTTCTCTCGGATGCCGACGGAGAGCTCGAGGCGGAATACACAACCGACGGCCTGCACCCCGACCTCGTGGGGAAAAAGTACATCGGGCAGACGGTGGATGCCTATCTGCGCACGCACTTTGCCTATGCTGCGGGCGAGGCGGAGCGGCGCGTGCAGAGTTTTAGGGCCGCGGGGAAGTAACTGCCGCGTACGGAGGAGGCGATTCTCATAAGAACTCTGCGCATCGGCGCCGTCGTGCTCATCGCGGCGGCTTTGATCGGCGGGGCATATGCGGGCTGCTGCCGCCAGCGCGAACGCACGGCAGACTACGCCCTCGTGCAGATTGCGCGTGCAGTGCAGACCGAGGACCGCGCGCTCTTTGAGCAGTACGTCGATACGGAGGCGGTGCTCGCAGGAATGCATGAGGATGCGGCGGCACTCATTGCGGACAATATCGATGCGCTCCATGAGCGGCATCCGTCGGATTGGTTCTTCCGCCACGATGCCGCTTTCCTGCGCGCCTATATGGCGGAGCGGCGCACGGCGGACATCGCTTTTGCGCGCATGATGCTGGACTACTACTTCGACGATGCGCGCGTTCCCGTGACCAAGGAGGAGGGGAGAGCACGCTGGGCATCCGATGAGATGCGCGCCGCTGCTGCAAGCTATACGGCCGCGGCGGATCCTGTGCGCGTACAGGAGGGCCGCGCCGAGGCAGACTGCATCGTGCGCGGGAATGAGACGACATACGGGCAGCTTCTGCCCGAAGCCTCCGTCACACTCGAGCTGACGCGGCAGGCGGACGGACGGTATCGGCTGACGCGCGTTCGGACGGATGCACGGCGCCCGAACGGATTTTTTGCCGTGATCGACGCTGCGGAGCGCTACTGGGAACTCCAAGGATGGGATTGAGAGAGAAAAGGCGGGGAGAGCATGAAGTACGAATTTACCGATGACTATCTGACGGGCATTGCGTCCGTGGACGAACAGCACAGCAAACTCTTTGATCTGGCGAATGCGTGTTATGATCTCGTGATGGAGAGTACAGCAGACGATAAATACGATCATATCGTCGCGATTCTGGATGAGCTTGCCTCCTATGCGGGCACGCATTTTGCGCATGAGGAGGCGTATATGGAGCACATCGGCGATCCGCACCGATTCAGCCACCGTGCGCTGCACCTGCGCTTTATGAAAAAGGTCGGAGCGATCGACTTTGACGCGATCGACGAGAACCAGCAGGAATCTCTGCTGAACATCCTCGACTTTCTTGCGCGCTGGCTGTACGACCACATCAAGGGGCGGGATCGCCATATCCCGCACGAAGCGGGCGCGCCTGCCTGACATACAAAAACACCCCGCAATGAGCAGCTGCGGGGTGTTTTTGCTGTGTATTATATTTTAGGAGAGCTCTGGAAACCGCATCCCTTGTGTGAGATGCTGTTTCAAACGAAAGCCTGCAGATAATATAGCATATGAGAGAATGAAATTCAATAGCATAATAGAAAATATTTTCATAAAAATTTCATATCATAGGAATAAACAAATATGATGCATTGAGAAAAATTCAAAAATAGGAAAAAAGAACTATGTTCAAGCTCTCAAAAAGCATCTATAATAATAGACGGGACAAGGGAAGTGTCTCAATGGGCCTGCGTCGATGGGTCGGCGCAGACCAAAGGAACACTGACAGCATAAAAATGCAGTGGTTCAAAATACTCATAAGGAAATGAGGTGGCAGTGATGGCTGTATTATCACTTGCATCCGTACTGGACGACCCGGCAAAACGGATCCCGGTCAATGCAATGGTGCGTGCGGCGGCGATTTATCCCGCTAAGGACGACGCTCTCATCGAGGGCATGCGCGCACAGCGCCTTGCGTACCGCGAGCAGATCCGGCAGCTGCACCGCATGGGCGGTGAGGCATACGAAGTTGACATCGAGTCTCTTGCACGTTCGCTGCGCTCGTTGGAGGAGGATATCCACAGCGACGCGACGCGTGAGATGTTCGGTGATCCGTATGTGGTCGAACTCAGCACGGGGCGCGGCGATGCGGTCGAAGCAAAAACAGCATGAGAGAATCCGATCGGAGGGAATGCATCTGAGCAGTTTGTCTGATGCTTTGAAAAATACGCCCGCATGAACAACAGTGCGTTCATGCGGGCGTATTTTTGTAAAACAGATCTGTAAAAAGGGAAGAGACGAGAGTCCCGCACAGATCCGCCCTTGGATCCGCGCGCGGAATCTTTCGGCGGAATATACGCAGCGGCGGAAAGGGTGGAAAATCGATGGGAGAATCCGAGGAGAAAGAGTTCATTCGCATGACGAGTGTTCAGCGTGCGGAGGCTCTGCGCGCAGAATTTGAGGAAGACCTGCAGACCGCGTGGGAACGGGGCAGGGAGGCGGGCAAGGAAGAGGGGTTCGCCGAGGGCGAGCTGCGCGGGCGCAAGCAGGGTGTGATCCGTGTGGCGGTGAATCTCCTGCGTGCGGGCATTGCACCCGCCGTAACGGCAAAGGCGGCGGAGCTGCCCGAGCTGATCATCCGCAAGCTGGCGCAGGACAACGGCATCGACATTTCATAGAGAGACAGGTGTATTGACGCGCAGTTTGAGCCGTATCCGATCGGGTGCGGCTCTTTTTGATTGGAATCATGACGATCGACCGATTGTTCTTTGAAAAAAACTTGTCACCTCTTCCGCCCTTATGATAGAATGAATGGAACCGCGCGCGGCGGCTGTTCGGAGGAGCTGCCCGCAGAATACAACACCCCCATCAAAGGAGGCGCTTGCATGGAAACATTGGCTGGAATTATCTTTGTCGTGATGTATATGGTGATCGTTTCGGAGAAGATCCACCGAACGGTCGCGGCGATGATCGGCGCAGTGCTTATGATGCTGCTCGGCATTCTTTCGCAGGAAACGGCGCTGCATCATGTGGACTTTGAGACGCTCGGACTCCTCGTCGGCATGATGGTGCTCGTCGGCGTGACGAAGGAGACGGGGCTCTTTGACTACGTCGCGATCAAGGCGGCAAAATCGGCAAAGGCGGAGCCGCGGCGCATCCTCATCTATCTCTGCGTCATCACGGCGGTGTTCTCCGCGTTCCTCGACAATGTGACCACCGTACTCCTCATGGTACCGGTGACATTCAGCATCACAAAGATCCTGAAGCTCGATCCGATGCCGTATCTCCTGACACAGATCATCGCGTCGAACATCGGCGGCACGGCGACGCTCATCGGCGATCCGCCGAACATCATGATCGGCAGTGCCGTGAAGGAACTGACTTTTGTTGCGTTCATCGAGAATCTTGCGCCGATCGCGATCATCTGCATGGTGATCGTGCTCTTCATCATGTCCGCGGCCTACCGCAGGAGCCTTGTCACGACGCCCGCGCTGCAGCAGGAGCTCATGCAGATGGACGAGAAGGCGGCGATCACGGACCACAGCCTGCTGAAGCGCTCGCTCTTCGTCTTGGGGCTCACGATCCTCGGATTTTTCACGCATTCCTTTACGCACATCGAGTCGTCTCTCATCGCACTGACGGGCGGCTTCCTGCTGCTCCTCCTCGCAGGCGGGAGCGAGCATCTGGTGGAAAAGGCGATGCACGCGGTCGAGTGGCCGACGATCTTCTTCTTCATCGGGCTCTTCATTGCTGTCGGCGGGCTGATCGAGGTCGGCATCATCGCACGGCTCGCGGAGACCGCAGTGGAGACAACGGGCGGCGACCTCACGGCGACGGCGCTGCTCATCCTCTGGATGAGCGCCGTCATCTCCTCTGTGCTCGACAACATTCCGTTCGTTGCAACGATGATCCCGCTCATCCAGAACATGGGCACGATGGGCATCGAGAACCTCGAGCCGCTCTGGTGGGCGCTCGCACTCGGCGCATGTCTCGGCGGCAACGGCACCCTCGTCGGCGCGTCCGCGAACCTCATCGTGGCGGGAATGGCATCCGAACGCGGCGTGCGCATCAGCTTCATCCGCTACTTTAAGATCGGATTCCCGCTGATGATCCTCACGATCGTTCTCTCGACGGTCTATGTGTACCTTCGCTATCTGATCTGAGCGGTCCAAAAATCGGGACAATTCTCCTTGCAGGAAAAAAACGGGGCAGGGAGAATCAAATAGAATAGAGAAATTTGTGGGAGACACCGACACAGTTTCGGTGTCTCTTTTTGCCCCGCCGCGGGCGAGTCGGAGAGGGATTATGTTTATACTTGCATCTGCATCGCCGCGCCGCCGCGCGCTCCTGCACCAGATCGGGGCGCAGTTCGTTCCGATCACGCCCGCCGTCGATGAGGCAGAGGGCGGCACGCATCCGCGCGATGCCGTGATCCGGAACGCGCTGACGAAGGCACGCAAGGTCGCAGAGGAATATCCGGACCACGCCGTGCTCGGGGCGGATACCGCGGTCGTGCTGAGCGATATGTCCTTCGGCAAGCCGAAGGATCCCACGGACGCGCGCCGCATGCTCGCGCTGCTCGAGGGACGTACGCATACGGTGATCACGGGGATCGCATGGGTCGTCGGCGGGCAGGCGTATACCGACGCGGCGGAGACGACCGTGCGCTTTGCCCCGATGAGCGCAGCCGAGATCGACGCCTATGTCGCGACGGGTGAGCCGATGGGCAAGGCCGGTGCATATGCGGTCCAGGGGCGCGCGGCGATCTACATCGAAGAACTGCACGGCTCCTTCTCGAATGTCGTCGGCCTGCCGCTGCATGCCGTGGCTGCTCTCGCACGAACGGCGGGCGTCCGGATGGAGGATGACAATGCGTCTGCATGATCTGCCGGCGGGCGAGCTTCCGCGCGAGCGCCTTATCGCACAAGGGACGGCGGCGCTCAGCGACGCGGAACTCCTCGCCGTCCTCCTGCGGACGGGGCGCGCGGGGGAGAATGTGCTCGAGCTCGCGCGCGGCATTGTCGCACGGTTCAAGGAGACGGGGCTCGGAGAAATCCTCCGCATGCCCTGCGCCGAGTTTGCACGCATTCCGGGCATCGGAACGGCAAAGGCGGCCACTGTTCTCGCCGCACTGGAGCTCGGGCGGCGCGCACAGCAGGGGCGCCAGGGCATGCCGCGCATCCGCGCAGCACGGGACGCGGCGGAGCTTCTTCTGCCGCGCTGCCGCGGCGAGCGGCGCGAGCACTTCTTCGTCCTGCCGCTCTCCGCAAAGAATGAGGTGCTGATGATCGCGGATGTCTCGGCAGGGACGCTCACAAATACGCTTGTGCACCCGCGCGAGGTGTTTGAGCCTGCCATCCGCTGCGGCGCGGCGCACATCATCGCCGCGCACAATCATCCGAGCGGCGATCCCGCGCCGAGCGCGGAGGATCATCGCCTCACGCGCGTGCTGTGTGAGGCGGGGAAGGTGCTCGGCATCCCGGTGACCGATCACGTGATCGTTGCCGGCGACAGCTTTTTCAGCTTTGCAGAGGCCGGAGAATTGTAGAAATACACTTTTTTTTCACAGAGAGAGGATTTTTCGCCCCAATCATCGAAATATACTGATAAACCATGCTTAACAATCCTATAGGAACGAGTGATTAGGAGGGATTATGATGGGCAAGATCAAAAAGATTCTTGTTCCGGTCGATGGTTCCGTCAGCGGCTGCAAGGCGGTTGACGAGGCGATTTTCTTCGCGGAGAAATGCGATGCCGAACTCGACTTCGTCTATGTTGCAAGCAACATCAACAAGGACATCCCGAGCCATATCGTCTTTGACCGCATCTGGGAGAAGCTTTCGGGAGACCGCAAGGCGCGCAAGCATGTCAAGAGCGGCCATATCGCGCGGAGCATCCTCGAGGTGGCAGAGGAGGAGCAGAGCGACATGATCATCATGGGCAGCCGCGGCCTGGGGCTCCTCAAAGGGGTTCTCATCGGCAGCGTCAGTCAGAAGGTGATCGAGAACGCGAAAATCCCTGTCATGGTCGTCAAATAGCCGGGAGGTGGGTGCCTTTGACCGTCCGGGAACGACTTGAGGCGCAGGAGGATGCGCTCCTCTCGCCGCTGGCAGCGCGCAGCGCAGATGCAAAGCGCAGCCATCCGATGGAGGAGTGTCCCTTCCGCACGAAGTTTCAGCGCGACCGTGACCGCATTCTGCACTCCAAATCGTTTCGCCGGCTCAAACACAAGACGCAGGTCTACATCGTTGCGGGCGACCACTATCGGACGCGCATGACGCACACGCTCGAGGTGTCGCAGATCTCGCGCACGATCGCGCGCGGGCTGCGTCTCAACGAGGATCTGACGGAGGCGATCGCCCTCGGACACGATGTCGGGCATACGCCGTTCGGGCATGCAGGCGAGGCCGTGGTGGCGGAGATCACGGGACATTTTGCGCACAACGAGCAGAGCCTGCGCATGGTCGAGATCCTCGAGCGCGGCGGACGCGGGCTGAACCTCACGGGCGCGGTCCGCGACGGCATCCTGAACCACACGGGCAAGGGGATGCCGAGCACGTTTGAGGGGCGGATCGTCCGCATTGCCGACCGCATCGCCTATCTCTGCCACGACTATGACGACAGCCTGCGTGCGGGGCTTCTCGCTCCCGAGGAACTGCCCCGTGAGGTGCGCGATACGTTCGGCATCGATACGTCCGCGATGATCACGCACATGGTGTCGGATATGATCGTCACCTCGGAGGAGCGCGGTGACGCGGCCTTCTCGGAGGAGACGCAGCATGTGATGGACCTGTTCCGCAGCTTTATGTTCGAGCGGATCTATCACTCCAAGACGCTCGCACACGAGCGGGCGCAGGCGGGATTCGTCCTGCGCGCACTCATGGACCATTTCACCGTGTATTTTGACAAGCTCCCGCCCGAGTTTATCGCGCGGGCGGAGCGCTGGGGACGCGAGCAGTGCGTCGTAGACTACGTGGCGGGGCTGACGGACAGCTATGCCGTCGCGCTCTTCCGCGAGATCTACATCCCGCCCGTCGATCAGATGACGATCAAACCAATCTAATAAAGGAGAAACCTATGCGTGACCCGAGGATGGAGGCGTTCGTGCAGCAGGTGCGCGCTCAGACCGACATTCTCGCCGTCGTGCAGGGCTATGTCTCCCTGAAGCGCAAGGGCAACCGCTACTGGGGCTGCTGTCCCTTCCATAACGAAAAGACCGCATCGTTCTCCGTCGTGCCGGCCGAGGGCTTCTTCTACTGCTTCGGCTGCCACGCGGGCGGCGATGCATTTAAATTCATATCGCTCATGGAGCACATCACACCGTTCGAGGCGATCAAACGCCAGGCGGAGCAGCTCGGCATTCCCCTGCCGGAGCGAAAACGCGATGCGCGTGAGGAGGCGCGCCTGCGGGCGCTGGACGATCTGCGGCGCGCGAATGCGCTCGCACGGGATTTTTTCCACAGCTGCCTTACCGTCACGCGCTACGGTGCAGCGGGCAAGGCGTATCTCGCGGGGCGCGGCATCACGGACGAAGCGATCGAGCGCTATCAGCTGGGCTTTGCGCCGGATGCGTGGTCGAAGCTTTCCGATGCGTTCAAAAAACGCGGCATCTCGGAGAAGATTCTCGTCGACGCGGGGCTTGCCGCCGTGCGTGAGCGCGGGGGCGGGGTCTATGACCGCTTCCGCAACCGCGTCATCATTCCCATCGCGGATGAGCGCGGCCGCGTCGTCGGATTCGGCGGACGCGCGCTCGGCGATGCGAAGCCGAAATATCTCAATACGGCGGAGACGCCCGTATTCAACAAGAGAAAGCTCCTCTTCGGCCTTGACCGTGCACATCGCGCCATCGCGCAGGAGGGCTGCGCCATTGTGGTCGAGGGCTATATGGACGCGATCGCTGCATGGGAGGCGGGCGCAGCGAATGTCGTAGCGACGCTCGGTACCTCGTTCACGAGTGACCATGCGGCGCTGCTGCTGCGCCGCGCGCCGCGCATTGTCTTTTGCTATGACAGCGATGCGGCGGGGCAGGAGGCAACCCTGCGCGCGCTCGCTGCGGTACGCGGCCGCACGGCAGAGGTGCGTGTTCTCCTCCTGCCGGACGGCAAGGATCCCGACGAATATGTCCGTACCCATGGCGCGGAGGCATTCCGTGCGCTCGTTGAGACGGCGGTGCCCGCTCCCGAATATCGTCTGCGGCATGTGCGTGCGCATATGGCGGACGGGATTGACGGACGGCGTGCAGCGCTTGCGGAGATGCTGCCCGTGCTCGCGGATCTGGATGAGGTCGCACGCGGCGCTTACATGCGGCGTACGGCGGCGGAGCTGTTCCTCGACGAGGGCGTCGTTGCCGATGCGCTGCGGAGCTATCTGCGGCAGGGAAGGCCCCGGGAGACCTCCGTGCAGACGCCGCAGCGCACGCCGACGCGTCAGCCGGACGATGTCCTGCGGCGTGCCGGACGTGAGCTGATTGCTGCAGTCTGGCGCGATGCGGATCTTCTCATGAGAATTTTATCCGTCGTTCCGTCAGACGATTTCCCCGACGACTTCCTTGGGGAGATCTTCCGTTCAATGGAGCGCCGCCTGGCAGAGGGCGGGGCGCTGGACGCTGATTTCATCGCGGCGCTGCCGGCGGATGCGGGCACGGAGATTTCGCGCGCCCTCGTAGAGGACGGGCGGACGGCGGATTCCTGCCGGGAGGCGCTCGGCACGCTGCGGCGCGCATATTTGACACAGCAGCTCGCGCGGCACACGCATCGTGCGGAAGAGATGATGCAAGAAGGAAAAGCGGCATACATTGACGAATTAAACCAGGTGAAAAGAATCCAGGATGAACTCACCCATGAAAATCTGTACGAATGATACCGAGGAAACTGTTTGTTGATTGCTTTTATTTTGATATGTGAAACGATAGGCTTTATTTCGATGATTTTAGAGAGCGAAGGGAGGGGGCAGCATGCAGACCGCGGCAGCATTGATTGAACGAGAAGAAGAGCGCGGCACCGAGCGCATGGACGAGCTCTTGGAGCGGGGCAAGGCGAACGGCGACACGCTCACCTGCAGCGAGCTGGTCGAAGCGCTGGAGCAGCAGATGATGACCCCCGACGCGATGGACATGCTGTATCAGCGCCTCATCGACGGGAACGTGGAGATTGTAGACGATACAGAGGCCGGAGAGATGATCGGCGAGGAGCCGGCGGACCTCGAAGAAGATCTCGATAAAGACGACGCAGAGCTTGACCTGGAGACGGAGCTCAGTGTTCCGGAGGGCATCGCCGTCGACGATCCTGTCCGCATGTACCTCAAGGAAATCGGCCGCGTTCCTCTGCTCACGGCGGATGAGGAGATCGAACTCGCGCGGCGTATGGAGGCGGGCGACGAGAGTGCGCGGCATCGCCTTGAGGAGGCGAACCTGCGCCTGGTCGTCAGCATTGCCAAGCGCTACGTCGGGCGCGGCATGCTGTTTCTCGATCTCATCCAGGAGGGGAATCTCGGCCTCTTGAAGGCCGTTGAGAAATTCGATTACAGCAAGGGCTATAAATTCAGCACCTATGCGACATGGTGGATTCGGCAGGCGATTACGCGCGCGATCGCCGATCAGGCGCGTACGATCCGCATCCCCGTCCACATGGTCGAGACGATCAACAAACTCGTCCGCATCTCGCGGCAGCTCCTGCAGGAACTCGGGCGCGACCCGCACCCCGAGGAGGTCGCGCGGGAGATGGGGATCAGTGTCGCGCGTGTGCATGAGATCATGAAGATCGCGCAGGAGCCCGTGTCGCTCGAGACGCCGATCGGCGAGGAGGAGGACTCCCACCTCGGCGACTTTATCGAGGACGAGGCGGCACTCGATCCTGCGGACGCTGCGTCCGTCATGCTGCTCAAAGAGCAGATCACGGAGGTCCTGCAGACGCTCGCACCGCGCGAGGCGGAGGTTCTGCGTCTGCGTTTCGGCCTGGAGGACGGACGGCCGCGCACGCTCGAGGAGGTCGGGCAGAGTTTCGGCGTGACGCGCGAGCGCATCCGTCAGATCGAGGCGAAGGCGCTGCGCAAGCTCAGGCACCCCGTGCGCCTGCGCAAACTACAGGGGAATTTTGATCTTTAAGGCAGCGATTTGCCTTTCGAATAAACGACAGGAGGACAGCGTTATGGCAGAGGGGACGGAGCAGCAGACGGCGCCGGGCACCGACATCATTGAACGCCTTCTTGCCCAGGGCAAGAAGAACGGCGGCACATTGACCTACGGCGAGCTCATTGACGCCCTGCAAAAACAGGATATGTCCCCCGACGAGATGGACGATATGTACCAGCGCTTCAGCGACGAGGGCGTCGAGATTGTCGACGATGCGGCGACAGCGGGGGAGCCCGCCGAGGAGGAGCCGGCCGAGAAGGAAGAAGAAGTCGAGATCGACCTCTCCGTCCCCGAGGGAGTCTCGCTTGACGACCCTGTCCGTATGTATCTCAAGGAGATCGGCCATGTGCCGCTGCTCACGGCAGAGGAGGAGGTTGCGCTTGCCCAGCGCATGGAGGCGGGCGACGAGGAGGCGCGGCATCGCCTTGAGGAGGCGAACCTGCGCCTGGTCGTCAGCATTGCCAAGCGCTACGTCGGGCGCGGCATGCTGTTTCTCGATCTCATCCAGGAGGGGAATCTCGGCCTCTTGAAGGCCGTTGAGAAATTCGATTACAGCAAGGGCTATAAATTCAGCACCTATGCGACATGGTGGATTCGGCAGGCGATTACGCGCGCGATCGCCGATCAGGCGCGTACGATCCGCATCCCCGTCCACATGGTCGAGACCATCAACAAGCTCGTGCGCGTGCAGCGCCAGCTGCTCCAAGACCTCGGCCGCGATCCGACCTTCGAGGAGATCGGTGATGAGATGGGCATCTCCGCCGACCGTGTGCGCGAGATCCAGAAGATTAGCCAGGAGCCTGTCTCGCTGGAGACCCCCATCGGAGAGGAGGAGGACTCCCAGCTCGGGGACTTCATCGAGGACTCCATGGCGGTCGCTCCCCCCGAGGCGGCCAGTGACTCCATGCTGCGTGAGCAGCTCGACCAGGTGCTGGATGGTCTCGCTGATCGCGAGCGCAAGGTCATCAAGTTTCGCTTTGGACTTGAGGACGGCCATCCTCGCACGCTCGAGGAGGTTGGGCGGGAGTTTGGCGTCACACGTGAGCGTATACGCCAGATAGAGAGCAAGACCCTCGCCAAGCTTCGACACCCGTCGCGCTCCTCTCGCCTCAAGGATTTCATGGAGGAGTAGGGTCTCCGTTGCCTGCCATGGTCGTTACGCCTGCTACGGTCGTCGTATGCGGATGTGTGCAGCTCTTTTGTAGGGAGCGGAAGAATGCCCTTGCATCCTGTCTGAGTTTTGGTATAGTAAATAGCCGTGCGCAGGAGCATGACAGCATTCCCCGGTGGCGCAGTGGTAGCGCAGCTGACTGTTAATCAGCGTGTCGCAGGTTCGAATCCTGCCCGGGGAGCCAGACATTTGAAGGGCTACGGACGAGTTCCGTAGCCTTTTTCTATCTGCCTGCCACTCGCTGGCATCGAGTGGCAGCGTGACCGTGCACCCGGTGACATCGAGTGGCACTAAGACTGGAAAACGCGCAGGTAAAAGGTATTTTTGCACCACTCGGTGACGTCGAGTGGCACTGGGGCCGCGCACTCGGTGACGCCGAGTGGCAATCAGGCGTATGCCCGCCACACTGAGGTCGCAGCTTCCATACGTCGGGGCTGCAGCCCCCATCGCGCCGGGCCGCCTCGTTGCTCTGGCGTTTGTATGGGTGAGCGGGTGACCCTGACGGCCTGTGCTAGGATTGCACTGTTTATGCATGAAACCCCTTGGCGACATAATCCTCGGAGGCGCAGTGGAATCATCGAAGCAGATATCGGGTAAGAATGCCTGGTATCCGGCGGGGCAGAAGGACTGGTTCATCCTCAGGCAGCTCGTGGCAAAGGACTTCAAGCTCAAGTACCGCAGAAGTGCCCTCGGTGTTCTTTGGAGCGTCTTGAACCCGCTTCTCATGATGCTCGTCCTCGCGGCGGTCTTCGGCTCCTTCATGCCCAACTCCGACCCTTCCATCATCAACTTTCCCGTCTACCTCATCTTGGGTAACACCGCCTGGCAGCTCATGGCGGACTCGACCTCACAGGGCATGGGCTCCATCATCGCCGCCGCCCCGCTCCTCAAGAAGGTCAAGGTGAACCGCTACGTGTTCCCCATCCAGAAGGCCATCTTCGCGGGTGTCAACTACGCCTTCTCCATCATTGCCATCGCGCTCGTCATGCTCTTTGAGCAGGTTCCGCTCGGTCTCACGGCCCTGCTCTGGCCCCTCTGGCTCCTGCTGCTCATCGTGTTCAGCTCGGGACTCTCGCTTCTGCTCTCGGCGCTCTCGGTCTTCTTCCGTGACGTCATACACCTCTGGGGCGTCATCCTCACGGCCTGGATGTACCTCACCCCCATCTTCTACTCCATCGAGCTGCTGCCATGGTGGCTGCGCTCCATCGAGAAGTTCAACCCCATGTACTGCTATGTGACCTACATTCGTCAGGTCGTTCTCTACCAGATGGTGCCAACCGCCGAGATGCATGCCGCCTGCATCGGCTACGCCCTCATATCGCTTGCGCTCGGCTACGCCGTGTTCCACAGGTACGAGCATAAGTTCATCCTCTTCATCTAACGCCTGGTGCCAGCAAGGAGCCTCGAGTGTCAGCGAACACGGACGCAGCAAGGAACTATCGCCTCAAGAGAAGGGGCATTCCGGGTGCGGATGCCCCCACCATCATCGACGTCGATGACGTCTCGATGGTCTTCAACATAGCCTCGGAGCAGTTCAACTCCCTCAAGGAGTACCTCATCGCCCTCACCCGCCACGAGCTTCGCTTCAAGGAGTTCCGTGCACTTGACCACATCAGCTTCCAGGTCAAGCGGGGAGAGGCCTTTGGCTTGGTCGGCACGAACGGCTCGGGCAAGTCCACGATGCTCAAGATCATCGCCGGCGTGCTCGAGGCGTCTGAGGGCAGCTGCAAGGTCGAGGGGACTATCGCACCTTTGATAGAGCTTGGTGCGGGTTTTGACATGGAGCTCACGGCGAAGGAGAACATCTACCTCAACGGTGCCCTCCTGGGTTACCGCAGGGAGTTTATCGATGATCACTTTGGGCGCATCGTCGACTTCGCGGAGCTGGGAGACTTCATGGACATGCCACTCAAGAACTACTCTTCTGGCATGGTCGCCCGCATCGCCTTTGCCATCGCCACCATCACCGAGCCTGACATCCTCATCGTCGACGAGACACTCTCTGTGGGAGACTTCCTCTTTCAGCAGAAGTGCGAGGACAGGATTCAGGAGCTCGTGCAGTCCGACAACACGACGGTGTTGCTCGTGAGTCATAGCATCAAGCTCGTCGAGCGTATGTGCAATCGCGTCTGCTGGATCGAGAAGGGTCAGCAACGTATGTTGGGAGCCACCGACGAGGTGTGTGCGGCCTACAAGGGCCTCGGGGAGTAGGCGTATGGCCGCCTGCGCTGGGCCCGGCGTCGACGTCACGGTTGTGGTGCCCTGCTACAACGTCGAGCGCTACCTGGTACAGGCGCTCGAGTCCCTACGTGCCAACACGTGCTGTGCGCTTGAGTTTCTTGTGGTCAACGACGGCTCGACAGACGGCTCGGTGGGCATCATGCGTGACTTCGAGCGCGCCGATAGGCGCTTTCGCGTCATAGACAAGAAGAACGAGGGGTATGGCGCCTCCGTCAACAGGGGGTTCTCTGAGGCGCGGGGCACCTACCTCGCCATACTCGAGCCGGATGACTGGGTTGACGCACACATGTACGACGAGCTCTTCGAGCTCGCGACATCATGGAGAGAGCCTGACATCGTCAAGTCATCCTTCTGGAGGGTCCTCGAGCCCGATACCCCATCTGAGCGCAGCGAGCACTGCACCTACCACCATCGCCTCTTCATAGGCGCCCAGCCGTTCACCTTGCATGAGGTACCTGGTCTTCTGGGCCACCACCCCTCCATCTGGACCTGCCTCTACAAGCGGTCGTTCTTGGCTGACCTGGGCATCCGACTTCCCGAGTTTCCCGGGGCGGGCTGGGCCGACACGCCCTTCTGCATGGAGACGCTCTGTCGGGCACGCTCCATCGTGTACACCGAGACTCCGTACTACCACTACCGAGAGGAGCTCCCCGGCTCGTCGAGCGCCACGAGAGCCCCCCTTTTGCCCTTTGAGCGCTATGAGGACCAGAGGGCCATAGTCGAGCGCTACTGTTCCGACGACGTGGGCATACTGAGAGGACTCTATGAGATAGGCTTCAACTACGTCATGGACGCGCTGGACTCGGGCACGGCGGTCACAGGCGAGGTCAGCGCACGCATAGATCGCATCCTCAGGTCGATGAGCCCCGACATCGTGTCGAGCATGCCCTACCTACGGGCTGACGTGAGGGCGCTCTATGAGGAGCGTACCGGACATGCCGACAACGCCTGCCCAAGGGTCCGCCACCTCGGCGCCTTTGTATATGACAGCTTGCGGATGCTTCGCTACCACGGCCTTGGGCCCGCCGCCTCGCGCGCGGGGCGCTACATTGGGAGGCGTCTGGCGAGGAGGGAGAGCGTGAGTGCACAGGGCCCGGCCGCAGCCTCGCGGGTGCCTGCGGGTGTCATGGGCCTACCCGAGGGCGCACCGACCCTCTCGGTCCTCATCCCCATCTACAACGTCGAGGGTTACCTCAAGGAGTGCCTCTCGTCCCTGGCTCGCCAGACGTTTTCCGACTTCGAGGCGCTCTGTCTCGACGACGGGTCAACCGACGGATCATCCGACGTGGCTCGTGACTTTTGCGCCAAAGACGACCGCTTCGTCTATGTCCGCAAGGACAACTCTGGCTACGGGGCGACGCTCAACTATGGCCTCACCCGTGCGCGGGGTCGCTACGTCGCTATTCTCGAGTCAGACGACGCCCTCTACCCTGACGCGTACCGCCAGCTCATCGGGAGGGCGGAATCTGACGGGCGCCTCCGCCTCGTGAAGGGGACCTACTCGCTCTGGTGGCCAGGGAAGGGCGTCGATAGCGTGCAGCACGAGCTTTCGACAGCGCTCTGCAACCGTTTGCTCGACCCCCGTCGCGAACAGGCGGTCTTCCTCCTCAGGCCAGCGATCTGGAGCGCCGTGTACCGGAGGGACTTCCTCCTGCACGCAGGTATCGACTTTCTTGAGACTCCGGGTGCCGCCTTCCAAGACACCTCCTTTGTGTTCAAGGTGCTGGCAAGCGCCCCGTGCGCCGTGTTCTGCGACGTTCCCATCGTTCATTACCGCCAGGACCGAGCGGGATCGTCCGTGAACTTGGCTGAGAGGGCCAGCTTGGTCTGCGAAGAGTTCCTAGAGATAGGGCGTTGGCTCGACGAGCGACCCGAAGACTCCCTCACAGCGAGGCTTTGTCATGACTTCCAGGTTGCCAAGCTCAACGCGTACCTCTGGAACCTCGATCGCCTGGCCCCAGGGCTTAAGGTCGACTTCGCGCGGCGCGCGGCGCGTGAGTTCTCTGAGGCGGATCGTGCGGGCAGGCTAGAGTGGAGTCGCTGGGCGGCATGGAAGGCGAGAAACCTGAGAAGCCTCATGAAAGATCCCGTTGCCTATGCGAAAAGACGCTCCTCCCTCATCGGCAACAAACCCCTCTTTGCCTTGGCGCTCGGTGGCCCTGTGGCTCTGGCGGAGGCGGTGCGTGAGCGGGCGAACAGGAGTCGGCCATGCCGCGCATCTCGATAGTGGTGCCACTTTACAACGCAAAGAGATACATCGGGGCCTGCCTTGAGTCCATCCTCTCGCAGACCTATGTCGACCTCGAGGTGATCGTGGTGGATGACGGCTCCGCCGACTCCTCGGCGTCCATCGTGGAGCGCTATCAGTCCGAAGACGATCGCGTGCGCTTGGTGTCGCAAAGACGGGCGGGGGCGGGGGCTGCGCGCAACCGTGGCATCGAGGCGTCCGGAGGCTCTGTGATCATGAGCGTTGATGCCGACGACATGCTCGAGCCGAACGCGTGCGAGATTGTGGCAGCTCGCTTCGACCAGTATACGCCAGAGCTGCTGTGCTTTGGCTTCTCCTGCGAGCCCCACTCGGCTACCCCACCCGCGCTTGTCGGCGAGCTGCGTCCGCGCGCCAGGGTCTATGAGGGCTTCGATCCTGCCGTCCTCTATGAGGACCACGCCCGTCCCTTTGCCTGGCGCCTTGCGTTCTCTAGGGAGTTCGTCCGTCGGGAGCAGGTGCGCTACGATCCGTCCCTCTCGCTCGGTGATGACCAGTACCTCTGCTTCTATGTCTATCCTCGATCCCGCCGCACGGTCCTGATCCCAGACCAACTCTATCGGTATCGCATGCACGGGGCCTCGATGATGCACTCCGCGAGCGACGCGTCCTCAGACCTCGCCGACAAGATTGACAAGCACCGCTCTGCCGTCATCGCGATCCTTAACGACTGGCAGGCGCAGGGGTGGCAGGACGTCCGCCCGTCAGACCTCCTGGGCTGGGTCCTCGACCTCTTGGCGCTTGACGTGTCGCGCCTGCCGCCCGCCAGCCAGGGTCCCGTCCTCCTTCCGCTCCTTAGGCGCATGGATGACTACTTTGTGGGTGGTGTGGATGCGATCGCCGACCGAGCGACGCGCCCCCTCGTTCGCTCTGTCAGAAGAGCGGCGGCCGAAGGAGGCCCCGCCTTCTCGAGAGGCGAGCTTGCCCTGTTCTACCTGCGAAGGCGCGGGCTCGCCAATTGCGTTCGACGTGTCGTGCGCTCGCGCTTCTAGCGCAGCTGCCCCGAACGGGCGCAGGCGTGCCGCAGACCCTTGGGGCACGAGGCGCCGTCACAGCGGTGATGGCCATCAGCAGCGCCTGGGCTCAGCTGTAAGCGCGTGTTTATGCGGAAGACCGCACGTTCGTACCACGTTCATGTATAGTGTTATGGTCCATACGCCAAGGCAGACGCCTTGGATCACATGTAAAAGGGGAAATTTCATGAGGGTTGATTTCAGGCTTGCGAACGTTCTCATGAAGGACTCGTCACGAAGCGTCGCATATCCCAATCTCTACCACCGCTGCTCGAAGGTGCCCGTTAGCGACGGGGAGGATGCCATGGTCTTCTCGAAGCCCTCGTGCGACCGTTGGGACTTTGCCACGTACTTCAACGCGTTCTCGAACATAAAGTGGCGAAGGTACACGTGCATTGACAACGTTTGGCTGCGCGTGCGCGCGACGGGTAACTTCACCATCACCTATGTCGGCTACGAGGTCACGCCGGATTACCCTAAGCGTGTCGTGTACGCAGAGCGCACAGTGAGCGCACGGGAGAGGACGGACATCGACTTTTCCTATCCCGAAACGGATGCCGCCCTCCTCTCCTTTGAGCTTACGACCTCATCTCCCGTGAGGATAGAGGAGGCCTACTACTTCTCTCAGGTGGATGACTCCATGATTCGCCCCGTGGAGCTTGCCGTGGCCACGACGACCTTCAAGAAGGAGGAGTTCGTCATCCCCAACATAGAGCTCCTGAGGCGCGAGCTTGGCCACAGCCATGAGGCCATCGGCGGACACTTCACCATGCATGTCATCGACAACGGCAGGACCCTCGATGCGAAGGGACTGACGGGTGACTGCGTGGTTGTGCATCCTAACCCAAACGTGGGGGGTGCGGGGGGCTTTGCGCGTGGCATGATCGAGGCACGCGAGCAGGAACCCAAGGCCACCCACGTCATCCTCATGGATGATGATGTGCAGGTCTCCCCTGAGAGCGTGAAGCGTAGCTTCAACCTTCTCTCCCTCGTCAGGGATGATTACAAAGAGGCCTTCCTCTCTGGTGCCATGCTCTCCTTCGAACAACAGGATCGCTTCTATGAGGACGTCGGCTGCGTGCGCGCAGGCGATGGCCTGTATGGGCCCACAAAGAAGGCCCGCAATCTCTCCAAGCTCAAATCCATCGTGCTCCAGGAGACGCTCGAAGCGCACGTCAGCAACAGGTACGCGGGGTGGTGGTACTGCTGCATCCCGATGAGCGTGATCGAGAGGAAGGGCTTGCCCCTCCCGTTGTTCATTCGCTGCGATGATGCGGAGTATGGTGCACGCTGCACCAAAAGGTTCATGTCCATGAACGGCATCTGTATCTGGCACCTTACCCTGGCCTACAAGTTTCGTGCGCACCTTGAGCGCTATCAGGTCCTCCGAAACTCCCTCATCGACCAATCAACGACAGGGGTCTTCTCTAACGTTAACTTCAGAAGGACGTGCAAAATCAACTTCGAGCACGACCTCAAGACCTTCTACTACAGTGGTGCCGAGGTCACGATCCGTGCCATCGAGGACTATCTCAAGGGTCCCGAGTACCTGAAGCATGTGGATGGCTCAAAACTCATAGCTGAGTTGGCTGAGGCCAACGAGAGGCTCCTACCTATCGAGGAGATTGACGATCCAGAGGTCGCGGCGTTGGACTATAGGCCAGACCTCGTGCAGAAGAGTTACCCCAATCTGCGAGACACGCTCAAGCGTGCATATGACTATCTGACGATGAACGGACAGAGGATGCCGGGGTTCGTCACGACAAACTCGATAGCCGTGATTCCCTATGACGGATGGTCATACGCTCCTGACGCCATGCGCAACCACACCCGTTTTCTTGCAATCACTCCCGATGGCACGCAAGGCATTTTGCGCAGGTTCGACCGTAAGCGAACGCGTGACCTCTCTCGTAGGTTCGATAGGGTCATGAGGGAGTTTGACCGTCGCAGGAAGGAGGTTCGCGCTGCGTGGGCAGCGGCGAGAGACGAGCTCACCTCTGTCACATTCTGGAAGGACTACCTCAAGCGAATGGGGGGATAGGGTCCTGTGCCCGCCATATCTTGGACTTTTTCGCCCCCATTGATTCGCTGCTTCGCTTTGCTATAGTGTATCTGTCCTTTAAGCGCGGCACGGGATGCCCGCAAGGCAGGGTGAGGGTGGAGAAGCCCCTCGGGGAGTCCTTGTTCAGGTGGGCGTCCTGTGCCGACTTCGTTCGGCCGAGGTGTCTTATGTTGGGAAGGAGTCCCATGGAGGAAACATGCAAGGCCACCATCATGGATGGACCTGCGATGTCGCGGGCGCTCGTGCGCATCGCCCACGAGATCATCGAGCGCAACGAGGGGTCAAAGAACCTCGCCCTTGTCGGCATCATCAGGCGAGGGGAGACCTTGGCAAACAGGCTCGCCGACGCCATTGCAAAGATCGAGGGGGAGCGCCCCGAGCTCGGCTCGCTCGACATCAGCTTCTATCGCGATGACATCACTCGCAACATCGCCCCGGTGGTTCATTCCACCAACCTTCCCTTCTCGGTCGACGAGCGTGACATCGTACTCGTCGATGACGTGCTCTACACCGGCCGCACGGTCCGCTCGGCCCTCAACGCCCTCATGGACTACGGGCGTCCCCATACGGTGCAGCTTGCTGTCATGATAGACCGTGGACATCGTGAGCTTCCCATCCGTGCCGACTTCGTGGGCAAGAATGTCCCGTCGTCTCACGAGGAGGACGTGCGCGTGTGCGTAAGACCCCTCGACGATCGCGACTCCGTGGAGATCTGGGACGTGTCGGCTGCCATGGGTGAGGGGGGCGAGAAGTAGATGCTCTCCGTCAAGCACCTCATCGACACGTACAGCCTGACTGCCGATGACATCACGCAGATCCTCGACACGGCCCGGGCCCTCGAGGCGGTGAACAATGCCCGTACCATCAAGAAGGTGCCCGCACTGCGAGGCCGTACCATCGTGAACCTCTTTCTGGAGCCGTCGACGCGCACCAAGAGTTCCTTCGAGCTCGCGGAGAAGCGTCTCTCGGCTGACAGTATTTCCATGGGTGGCTCGACCTCCTCGGTCGTGAAGGGCGAGAGCCTCGCCGACACCATCCAGACCATTGACGCCATGAACGTCGACATGTTCGTCTGTCGAGCGCGCCTCGCGGGGACGCCCCAGAAGATCACCGAGAACACGGATGCCATCGTCATCAACGCCGGTGACGGTAAGCACCAGCACCCCACCCAGGCCATGCTCGACCTCTACACCATCCGCAAGCACTTTGGCCACCTCGAGGGCCTCAAGGTGGCCATCGTGGGCGATCTCGCGCACAGCCGCGTATGCGGCTCACTGACCCCGGCTCTTAGAACCATGGGTGCTGAGGTCACGCTCGTGGGGCCGCCGACCTTCCAGGTGGACGACCCCCACTGGTTCGGCTGCCCGCAGACCGCGAGTCTCGATGAGGTCATCGAGAAAGTTGATGTCGTCTACATGCTGCGCGTGCAGCTCGAGCGCATGGAGGGCGCGGCCATTCCGTCGCGTCGCGAGTACAACCGCCTCTACGGACTCGACATGGTCCGCGTCAACCGGATGAGGGATGACGCCATCATCTGTCATCCCGGCCCCATAAACCGTGGCATGGAGATAAACGCCGATGTGGCAGACTGCGGTCGCTCAAGGATCCTCGACCAAGTCAACGCGGGTGTCCTCACGCGTATGGCCGAGATGTACCTGCTTCTGGGAGGAGAGAGTCATGGCATTTCTGCTTAGGGGGGTACATGCGGTCGACCCGCAGGTCGGCCTCGACGAGGTGGTCGACGTCCTCATCGACGGGACGGACATCGCTGCGGTGGGAACCGACCTCGACGCACCAGGGGAGTGCGAGGAGATCGATGCCAAGGGCAGGTACCTCGTGCCCGGCCTCGTTGACATGCACGTCCACTTTCGCGACCCGGGCTTCGAGTACAAGGAGACCATCGAGACGGGTAGCCGCGCCGCCGTCCACGGTGGCTTCACGGATGTGGCCACCATGCCCAACACGGACCCCGTCACGGACACCGGGGCGGAGATCCGCTACCAGATCGATCGCGGTCGGGAGGCCGGCCACGTGCACATTCGCCCCATTGGTGCTTTGACCCGTGGGGAGGGCGGCGAGGCCCTCGCCGAGATAGGCGACATGGTCCTAGAGGGCGCCTGTGCCTTCTCAGACGACGGGCACGGCGTGCAGAGTGCCGGCATGATGCGGACCTGCATGGACTACGTCTCTCAGTTCGACCGCGCCGTGCTCGCGCACTGCGAGATCGAGTCGCTCACCACCAACGGTGTCATCAACGAGGGCAGGGCGTCAACCCGCCTCGGCATGTTTGGCTGGCCAGCGCTTGGCGAGGAGCTCGAGATCTATCGCGACCTCGAGCTCACGAAGCTCACGGGCTGCGACTACCACGTATGCCACATCACCACGAGAAGGGGCCTTGAGCTCGTCCGCGCCGCCAAGGCGGAGGGCCTGCCCGTGACCTGCGAGGTCACGCCGCACCACCTCTTCCTCGACGAGGAGGCTATCACGCCCTCCTATGACACCAACCTCAAGATGAACCCCCCGCTGCGTACCCCCGATGACGCCGCAGCCCTGCGCGAGGGCATCCTAGACGGCTCAATAGACTGTCTTGTCACCGACCACGCCCCTCATGCCCCACACGAGAAGGACTGCGAGTGGGAGATTGCGTTCTTTGGCACCATAGGCCTCGAGACCTCCCTTCCCCTCATGCTCACGAACCTGGTGAGGACGGGGAGGATGGGCTGGGGCAGGCTGGTGGAGGTCATGGCCGTACATCCCCGGAAGATTCTGAGGCTCGACCCCGTGAGGATAGAGGCGGGATCGCGTGCCGACCTCACGCTGATCGACCCCGGCAGGGAGGTCAAGGTCAGTGAGGGCTACTTTGAGAGCAAGTCCAAGAACTGCGCATTTCTGGGCCAGACGCTCATGGGTGCCGCCACGGACGTCTTCGTGGACGGCAGGCGCACGCTTGCGGCGGGCTCTGTCGTCGGATAGCCGTCGGTGGGGTCCGGCGTGACGGCGCCTGGGTGCTTACCTGCGGCATGGGAAGGGAAAGGGTCAGAGTTGGCTTTAAGGTCAAGGGTCTTTCTCCATGGCTTTACGGTCGTCTCCAATCGGGAGGTCGCGAGGGACGTCGTTCGCATGGAGTTGCGCTCGCCTAAGCTTGCGGCCACCATCAGGCCAGGTCAGTTCATAAACATCGAGGTTCCGGGCGATGCGCGCCACCTCCTCAGGATACCGCTCTCATTTGCCTCGGCGAGCGCCGAGGCCGGGACGGTAGAGCTCATCTATGCCGTCGTGGGCGAGGGTACCAGGAGGCTCTCGCACATGGCGCGGGGTCAGACGTCCACGGCCTTAGGGCCTGGCGGTAACGGCTGGGCCTGTCCCGATGCCGGATATACCCTGCTCGTCGCCGGTGGCGCGGGTGCGCCTCCTATCATCGCGGCGGCGGGCATGCTCGCCGAGCGGGGCCTTCGTTTCGACGTCATCCTGGGTGCGCGAAGCGCGGACAGGCTCTGGGGTCAGAGGGAGGCGCGCTGCTATGGCGCTGGGCAGGTGAGCGTCACGACGGATGACGGCAGCTATGGTCTGAGGGGGACCACGACGGACGCCATGGCACGTCTTCTTAAGGGACGAGGCTATGACCTCGTGATGTCCTGTGGGCCCGCTCCTATGATGGCGGGTGTCGCCCGGCTCGCAGCTGAGCGGAACATCCCCTGTCAGGTTTCTGTAGAGCGCCTCATGGCCTGTGGCTTTGGCGTCTGCTCCTGTTGCAACGTGGCCCTCGCGACAGGCGGCAACAGGTCCTGCTGCATGGACGGTCCCGTTTTCGACGCGGATGAGGTGGCGTGGTGAGTGCCGTGAGCATGGCCGTCGACCTCGGTGGCATCAAGATGAGAAATCCCATCAACACGGCCTCGGGGACCTTCGGCTTTGGCTGGCAGTTCGAGAACCTCATGAATGTCTCAAGCTTGGGTGCCATCACCTGCAAGGGCTGCGCCGCTGAGGCGTGGCTCGGAAACCCTGCGCCGCGGATGGCGGAGGTCACGAGCGGGATGCTGAACTCCGTCGGCCTCGCCAACCCAGGCATCGTCACATTCGTCGAAAAGAACGGCGAGTACCTTCGGAGCCTTCGCGAGCGCGGTGTCGCCGTCATCTGCCAGGTGGTGGGACATAGCATCGACGAGTGCGTGTGTGCGTGCGAACTGTACGGTGAGCTCGCACCCTTCGCCTCAGGACTTGAGCTCAACATTAGCTGCCCCAACGTGTCAAGGGGGGGTGCCGCCATGGGGGCGACGCCACAGGCGGCGTCCGAGGTGATGAGGGCCGTGAGACCCCATGTCAGGCTACCTCTCATCGTCAAGATGGCACCGCACGACGTGGGCGAGATAGCCCGCGCCCTGGAGGCCGAAGGGGCAGACGCCCTCTCGCTCATCAACACCATCCCGGCCATGGCGATCGACGTCCGTACAAGAAGAAGCAGGCTCTCGCGCCCGACTGCCGGCCTCTCGGGACCCGCCATCCATCCCATTGCCGTTCGCATGGTGTGGGAGGCGGCCCGTGCCGTCACGATCCCCATCTGCGGCATAGGGGGCGTCACGGACGGCGAGTCGGCGGCAGAGCTCATCCTCGCCGGTGCCACGGCGGTGTCCGTGGGCACGGCCAACCTCTATGATCCCGCTGCCTCCGAGAGGGTCCTGGGGGAGCTTGTCGCCTGGGCGGAGGGACAGGGCGTATCCGACATCAACGAGCTGATTGGAGCATTCGAATGCTGAGCGAGTCTGAGGCGCGCGACGCCATCATCGTCGCGCTTGACTGCGACCAAAGAAGGGCGCTCTCGCTCGCCGAGGCGCTCGAGGGTAGGGCCCGCTGGGTCAAGGTGGGCATGACGCTCTTCTACGGCGAGGGCCCGGCCATCGTGGGCGCCCTGCGCGACAGGGGCCTCAAGGTCTTCCTTGACCTCAAGCTTCACGACATCCCCTTCCAGGTGAGAGGTGCCGCACGCTCGGCGTCGCTCTCGGGGGCGGATCTCCTCTCGATACACGCCCTTGGGGGCCCTGACATGGTCAGGGAGGCGCGGGCCGGTGTCGAGGAGGCCGCCGCGGAGGGCGGCGTGCGCGACCGTACCCGCCTCGTCGCCATCTCGCTACTCACGAGCATGGGTCAGGACTCCCTCACGGAAGTGGGCATCGATGCCCCCGTTGGCGAGGAGGTCGCGCGCCTTGCGGGGCTTGCTGTGGGCGCGGGCTCAGACGGCGTCGTCTGCTCGCCGTGGGAGGCGGCCGAACTGCGGACGCTTCTCGGGCCTGCGACCCTCATCGTCACGCCCGGCGTGAGGCCGCAGGGCGCAAACGCAGGTGACCAGAGGCGCGTCTCCACGCCTGCGGCTGCCATAGCCGCCGGGGCGAGCAAGCTCGTGATCGGCCGTCCCATCACCCAGGCTCCCGATCCGGCGGCCTCCCTTGAGTCTGTTGTGGCAGAGCTAGCGGGAGTCTGAACGCTTACGGTCATGCCCCGTGGGGCTTGCGGCACATGCTCATCAACGGAGTGCGTGCGACAGCAGGCTCATGAACGGGTTCTTTTGTGAAGTATGCAACACTCGAGGAATCAAATGTGCACAGAGGCTTGTAAATCAGCTGCATGTCCGTCAGACTACTTGTTTGCTTGTGCCTGACCTGTTAGTGTAGGGAACGGTACGGAGTTCGTTGTGTATCAACCTGACGTTTGGAGGAACAATGGCCCTACCCCAGCTTACTGACGAGCAGCGCAAGGCAGCTCTTGAGAAGGCCGCTGCCGCTCGCCATGCTCGTGCAGAGCTTCGTGAGAAGATCAAGAAGGGCGAGACCACCCTCAAGGACGTCCTTGAGTCCGATGATCCCATTGCGAGCCGCATGAAGGTCTCGGCCCTCATAGAGTCTCTGCCTGGCTATGGTAAGGCAAAGGCCACGAAGATCATGGATGAGCTGGGCATCTCCTCCACCCGTCGCGTTAAGGGCCTGGGTGCCCGTCAACGTGAGCAGCTGCTTGGGGTGTTCTCTAAGTAGGTGGGTGGGACAGCACGCCTCTTTGTCATTTCTGGCCCGTCAGGTGTGGGGAAGGGAACGCTTGTCTCTCTCGTGAGGCAGATACGTCCTGATCTTGGACTGACAGTTTCGGCCACTACAAGGCCCCCACGGCCCGGTGAGGTGAATGACGTCTCGTATCACTTCCTGAGCGAGGAGGAGTTCAGTCGTCGTGTGAGCGCCGGCGAGTTCCTTGAGTGGGCCGAGGTTCACGGCCATCGCTATGGTACGCTTAAAGATGACGTGGACGCGATGCTTGCCTCAGGCAGATCGGTGGTTCTCGAGATTGATGTTCAGGGCGCTCTTAAGGTGAGGAAAGTCCTGCCAACTGCAGTTCTCGTCTTTATCGAGCCTCCCTCCCTTGGGGAGCTTGAGAGGCGCCTGAGAGGGCGTGGTACCGAGAGCGAGGCCCAAATCGACCTTCGGCTCGCGAATGCCAGGCGCGAGCTTGAGTTATCCGCACGCTATGACGTGCGTCTCGTCAATGACGACCGCGACGCTGCCGCGCACAGGCTCGTCGAGGTCATGAAAGCTTTTGAGACGGATGGAGGCAACCCCCACAATGGCAGTCACTAAGCCCGAGATCGATGACCTTCTTGCCAAGACTGACGAGAATCCCTTCCTGCTCTGTTCCATTGCCTCGAAGCGTGCCTGCGACCTCAATAACATGATTCGTGGGATGCACCTGCGCGTCGCCGAGGTTCAGGACTTCGATGACATCACGACCATTATCTCCGGCGAGGACACCGTATCGGTGGCCATGCAGGAGGTTGTGGACGGTACCTTGAGTTTTGCCAAGGAGGATTTCGAGGCGGAGATCAAGGGATCCAACGAGCTCGTCGAGCACAATCGCTAGCATGGGCGAGAGGGTCTGTCTCGTCCACTATCATGAGATCGGCCTCAAGGGCAAGAACCGTCCCGCCTTCGAGCGGCAACTTGTGACCAATCTGGGGAGGGCGCTTCGGACGTTTCCCATATCTGGCGTCAGGCGCGCCTTTGGCCGCCTCGTCGTGAGCACAGAGGATGGGCGTGCTAGCTCAGAGCTTGCACATGCCATCGTCCAGGTGCCGGGAGTCGCTCGCGTCTCGTTGGCCTACGTCTGCTCGCTCGATGAGGACGAGTACTGTGCGGCCGCCGTGAGGGCGCTTGGCGAGGCGGGTGAGTTCAAGACCTTCAAGGTCCACGCGCGGCGCTCCGCAACCACCTATGAACGTCACTCCATTGACATCAATCGCCTGGTGGGAGATGCGCTCTGTCAGGCGTTTCCCGACAGGGAGGTCCGGATGCACCAGCCTGACGTCACGGTTTACGTGAACGTCGTGGCCTCACGCGTGTACGTCTACGCCAGCTCTGCGGTCGGTGTCGGGGGGCTTCCTGTGGGGACTGCCGGAAAGGTCGTTACGCTGCTCTCGAGTGGCTTCGACTCACCGGTCGCCACGTGGATGGTGGGCAGACGGGGTGCTGTTTGCGTGCCCGTGCACTTCTCGGGGAGGCCCATGACGGCGGACACGAGCGAATACCTCTGTAAAGACATCGTGCGTGCCTTCGAGCCCGCAGGCATCGTGGGTCGCCTCTACGTGGTTCCCTTTGGCGAGCGACAGCGCGAGATCTCGCTCGTCGTCCCGCAGGGCCTGCGCGTCATCATCTACCGACGCGTGATGTTTGCCGTGAGCGAGCGGATAGCGCGCATCGAGGGGGCAAAGGCGCTCGTGACGGGGGAGTCCTTGGGGCAAGTCGCCTCGCAGACCCTCGACAACATCGCTGCCGTCAACGAGGTGGTCTCGATGCCGGTCCTGAGGCCGCTCATCGGCTCCGACAAGCAGGAGATCATGCGCCGCGCGCAGCGGATCGGGACCTATGACATCAGCTCACAGGCTGCAGACGACTGCTGCACGCTCTTCATGCCACGTCGCCCCGAGACCCATGCGCAGCTTTCCAAGGTCCTTGAGTCCTGGGATCTTTTTGATCATGATGCGATGATTGATGACTTGGTGCGGGATGCGGAGTACCTTGACTTCGACCAGTGCCCATCCTACCGACCACCTCGGGATCTGTCCGAGATGCACGACGAACTTCTGTCCCGAAAGCGCTAGGGAAGACGAGGTTCGGCCTGGTAGATGCTACCGCCCGGCAAGCCAGTCGCATGTCTGCCGCCAGAGAGCTGCAGACTCTCACCACGATTTTCGCGCGTCCTGCCAGCTTTGCCCCCACAATTGGAGGTGGAGGTGGTTTCTCATGGCACAGAGGTCACTATGGGCACGCATGGGACGAAAGATGGCGGGACGCAGGCTCCTGATTACGTCGGGCTGTACGGTCGCGGCGATCCTGGTCGTGCTCCTCACGCTTCTTGGCCAATGCGATTCACAGGTTCTCATCGAGCGCGCGCCCGCAGGTCGGGTTGAGACGTCTTCCCAGGGCGAAGCCGCATCTGTCGTCGACGCAGGGGCAGCCAAGACGGGTTCGGGTGGGCAGGACGATGCGGCCAGGGCTGTGCAGGAGGCGACAGGCGTCACGGTCGTGCATGTGGACGGCGCGGTCGTAAGTCCTGGCGTCTTCGAGCTCTCGGTGAGCTCCCCGCGCGTGCGTGATGCCGTGGCCGCCGCCGGGGGTCTTACCGACGAGGCGGACACCAGCTCGATCAATCTTGCTGCGGCTGTCGCAGATGGTCAGAAGGTGTACGTTCCCATCGAAGGCGAGGTCAGCTCGCCTGCGGTCAGTGATGCGGGACAGCGTTCGGGACAGGCCACGTCGCCGACATCAGCCTCCACATCCTCCCCAGGTCCCGTGAACATCAATGTGGCTGACGCCGAGGCGCTGAAGACGCTGCCTGGGGTAGGCGAGGCCACGGCCCTAGCGATCATAGAGGATCGAAAAGCACATGGTCCTTTCAGATCTCCCGAGGACCTTATGCGCGTCTCGGGCATAGGTGAGAAGAAGTTCGCCAGGCTCAAGGATGGCATCTGTGTCTAGGTCCAGGGTCATCGAGAGGCCGATCAGACCTCACGTTCCCGTGACGCTCGTCGCCCTCGTGTGCCTCATCGGATGTGAGCGCACAGTACTGTGCCTCTCCCTTGCCCCTACCTGGTCCCTTCTGCTCGTTGTGGCCCTTGGGGCGGTGGTCGCAGCTACCCTGCCCACCCTCGCGAGGCGACGGCTGGGCGCAGCCGCCGCGCGCAGGGCGGCGAGCTACCGCGCGGTTCTCGGCACCTGTCTTGTGGGGATCCTCGTCGCGTCCGTCCGGGTGGGCATGGACGTGCGCACCGCACAGCGGCTCGGCGAAGGCTCGCTCATGGACTGGCGCGTTGAGGTTGTGAGCGACCCCATTCCCGGCGACTATGGCCTGAGCTGTCACGGCCATGTTGTGGCAGCAGACGGGCTTGCCTCAGACGTATGGCTGAGCGTGCCAAAGGGAGTCTCGCTTCGTGACAGCCTGCGCGTCGTGGGCCGCTTCACGCCAAACGGTGACGATGGACGAGGACGTGCGAGCGCCGCCCAGGGCATCTGCGGGAGGGTCAGGATCGTGCACATCGATGAGCAGCGTCCTGCGAAGGGCCCGATCGGCTTTGTCCTGAAGCTGAGGCGCTTATGTCTCTCGCACATCGACCCGACGTCGAGCGACGAGCGGGCGCTCGTGGCGGGGGGCGTCCTGGGCTATCCGTCTGCCATGGCGTCGCGTGGTCTCAGGGGGCTGTTCTCGCGCTGTGGGGTCTCGCACCTCGTCGCGGTCTCTGGAGGTCACCTCGTCATCCTCTCGTGGCTGGTCTCACGCCTGCTCCTGCGAAGTCGGCTCAATCCGAAAGCCCGCATATCCATTCTCCAGCTCATCCTCGTGACCTTCGTTGTGGCCTGCGGCGTGCCTGTGTCCGCGCTTCGCGCCTGGGCGATGGCGGGCATCGCGGGTGGTGCGCAGCTCGCGGGGAGGCGCTCGCATGGCCTCTCGTCCGTCGCGGTCGTGGGCTGCCTTATGCTGCTGGTCGATCCCGCCCTCTCGGGACGGCTCGGCTTTTTGCTGTCGCTCTCGTCGGTCGTCGCGCTCTGCCTCTTCTCGGCGTATGCCTCCTACCTACTCTCGTCTTTCGCGAGCAGCCTGGCGTGCCTGCTTCATCTTCCCGCCTTGACCTCAAGGCGGGCCCGTAGCATCGCAAAAGGGCTCAGGGACACCCTCGCGGCCACGCTCGTGGCGCAGCTTGCCTGCGCGCCGCTCACGATAGGGGCGTTCTCGGAACTCTCGCTCGTGTCTGCGCCCGCAAACCTGCTCATGGTCCCCGCGTTTTCGGCACTCATCGGACTGGGGCTCGTGTCCTGCCTGCTGTGCTGGGTGCCCCTCGTGTCCGGTGCGGCCCTCTTTGCGACGGATGCCTGCGCGGCTGCTGTCATGGCACCCTTGAGGGCACTTTCCTCCCTGCCGTTCGCAAGCGTGGTTGTGAGCTGGGACGCCGCTGTGGTCGCGCTCACGATGGCGTCACTTGCCATCCTCCTCTTGTGGCTCTGGCCCCACGTCTCGCCGCGCAAGCTGCTCCGAGGCTCAGCGGTGGCGCTTTTGCTTGGCTGTGTGCTCGTTGTCCGCTGCGTGTTCTTCTCTCCTGCGGGGCTATACGTGCTCGACGTGGGGCAGGGAGACGCCATCTTGGTCCGTGACGGCTCCCGTGCCGTGCTGGTCGACACCGGACCCGATGGGGCCTGTGCCCGCGAGCTTGCCCGCCTGGGCGTCCTGCGCCTCGACGCCATCGTGCTCACTCACCTCCACGATGACCATGTGGGCGGTCTGGATGAGCTCTCGCTCCCTTTGGGCTGCGAGAGGGTCATCGTCGCGAGGGGTGTCGCAGCCTCGATGTCACGAAGGCTCGTCGACGAGGCGAGGCGGCTCACGGGGCGCGACCCCGACGAGATGTCTCTCGGTGACGCGATCAGGGCGGGATCCTTCTCGCTCAGGATGCTCTGGCCAGAGGGTGAGGTGAGCGGCAAGACGAACGCGGATTCTATAGAGCTGCTCCTGAGCCTCGGTGAGGGAGAGCACAGCATGTCGGCCTTGCTCACGGGAGACGCCGAGCGCGACGAGACAGAACGGGCCACGCGAGACGCCGACGTCCGTGACATCGATGTGCTCAAGGTTGGTCACCACGGCTCGAAGGTCTCGATCTTTCCCGGGACGGCTCGGCGACTCTCGCCCGTGCTCTCGATCGCCTCGGCGGGGGAGGGCAATGACTATGGCCATCCATCAGCGGAGTGCGTCCAGATACTTGAGGATGCGGGATCAACCTTCATGTGCACAAAAGACGTTGGTACAATCACGGTCAGGCCGGGAGTCTTTGGCATTCTCGTAAGTACGTCTGGCACAGCACGTGTCCTGGCCGATGTGGCATAGCGCTCAGTCAAGACAAGGGGAGGGACGATGCCCGTCAGGCCTGCTATAATCAGCCGACAGCGGGTATGTTTGAGGCCTGCTGTTCATTCAGATCCTTAACATGCCGTGCGAGCCAGAGCGAGCCCCGCACGGGAAGGGTGCGTAGGATGAGGTGTCCCAACTGCGGTTGTGAGGTCGAGATAGACAGGCTCTACTGCCCCTCATGTGGTGCGATCCTGATAGATGACTCCCTTGGTGACCTGGTAAACATTCTTGGTTCGCAGAGAGGCGCGTCGCAGTCGTCTTTCAGTCCTGCCATCATGTCACCGCAGCCGAGCTCGTGGAGTGAGGGCGTCGGACACAGGCCGCACGCCCTTGACGTGTCATCTGAGGAGCGTTCTGGATCGGAGGATTCGTCTGAGGGTCTGAGCTTGAACTCTCGGGACACATCACGTGGTCAAAAGGCTCAAAAGGTGAGCGCGATGCGGGCCGTGAGTGTCGGTGAGCAGGCTGCGGGCGACCGGGCCGCGAGGGATGCCCAGGCTCCCAAGGGGCTGGTCCGCCAAGGTGACCTGATCGTCCCCGGCATCGTAGGGGCCGTAGTGTTCCTGCTTATCGGTGTCCTGCTTGGGAGTGCCTATGCCAACGGGCATATTAGGGGCCTCAGTGACGAGGACCTCAGGTCTCAGTACGGGATGGCCAGGATCGACGTTCCCGCTGCCGGTGACTCACCTTCCAAGGCCACAGGCGAGTCGCCGTCGGACGCGCCCTCGGGAGCTGTTGGGTCCCCTGCGGATGTGGGTGCTCCGGCCCAGTCGGCAGACGACATTTCCCCTGACTGGAGAGACCAGGAGTTTGTGATGAATGGCCATAGGTTCAGGCTTGGTACCTTCACCGTCGGCGAGTTCATGGACCAGACAGGTTGGACGGTCGACGGATCTGGTACGCCTGCCGATGCCCAGTTCGGACCTGGTCAGGGTCCGACGTCCATTGCCCTGCAAAATCCCGCGTACAGCTACGAGGATGTGCTTGTGGCGATAAGTGCCACCAACGCGGGATTATCTTCGGCAAGCCTCCGTGACTGCGTCGTCACCAACCTCTCCGTGGGCGTCTTGCCCCATGAGGCTTCCGACTACCCCGACTTCGAGATCGCTGGGGGCATCAAGCTGTGCGCTACCTTGGCCGACCAGGCAACGAGCCTCGTACACACTGAGCCCATACAGGATTCGGTCAGCGAGGTGGACCTCTCCAAATACAGTCTCAAGCGCAGGGTCATCACCTGGAGAGATGACAACATGCAGCGAGGCCTTGCCCTCAGCTTTGATGAGGGCGCCGATGGCAAGCTCTACATGATAGAGCTTGCCATGAGGTCAAGCCTCGTGACCCCAGACTGATGCCTGCGCCCTCGCGAGTGAGGGCGCGCCCGCGACTGCCGCTTCCCGTTGGACCCGATCCTGCTATAATCGGCAAAGCGTCCTACAGGATCGGGCAGAGGGCCGCAAGTTCCCATGCAGGCTTTCGGTGCACCCAAGTGACCAATACGGTTCCTGTGCGAGAGGGGTGGTTGGGATGAGGTGTCCTCACTGCGGAGTGGAGGTTGGGGTGGGCAGGTCCCGCTGTCCCTCCTGCGGTACGAGTGTGCTTGATGACTCATTGGGAGGTCTGGAGGACATCCTAAGCGCGGGAGCACCTGTGAGACGGGGAGCTCACCCAGCATCGGCCGGCCAAGGCCCGAACGCGGCATGGTCCCCGAATCCATCACCAAGCCCGACGTCCTTGGGTGTTGTCGGCCAGGGCCCGAACGCGGCATGGTCCCCGAATGCCTACGCGTGGGATGCGCGGGGTGCCGGGGCCTACGGAAGGCCGGGCAATCGCAACTCGTCCTCCGCCATCGCCATCGTGTGCGTCGTCATGTTCGTGGCATGCGTCCTGATCGGTCGTGCATACGCCACGGTGCGTGCCGGCGATGTCGGCAGTGAGGGTCTCAGCGCCCAGTATGGGGAGACTGGGGTCGGCGCCTCCGACGCCGACCGCTCGGGGCAGGGCGCGGACAGTGCGGCCAACGTCCCGCCTGCGGGTGGCAGCCCGAAGGCTGAGGACGGGACGGGAGGCACAGACGCAGGGGCGGCAGACGCTCCGGGCCAGCCGACAGATGATGACGGCATATCTCCTAACTGGAGGGACGGGGAGTTCTCGATAGACGGCAAAAAGTTCACGTTGGGCTCCTTCACCGCGGGGGAGTTCATGGATCAGACGGGCTGGACGATTGACGAGTCTGCATCAGCGAGGATGGACAGCCAAATTAGCCTTGGTCAGGGTCAGACGCCCATCTACCTGCACCATCCCTCGTATGGCGATCGGGGGGACGTGTTTCTGATGATAGGCGTCACCAATAAGACATCAGCTACGTCAGACATTCAGGACAGCACCGTCACCAGCATAGTTGTTGACGTTGCGCCTCATCGTGATGTCAGCTGCCCCGATTTCGAGATCGCTGGCGGCATCAGGCTGCGTGGAACGTCACCCGACCAGGCAAAGAGCGCTATATCTGCAAGACCAGTGCGAGACTTGACCACCACGATACCTTACGGCGACTATACCTACACGCAAAGGACCATCGGGTGGTATGGCGGCAACGCAGAGTATGGTCTCATTCTTGCCTTTGACGGGGATACTGATGAACTCGATGGGATTGGCATGGCCGTGAGGGTTCGATAGGACCTCATGTCACGTATGTGCGTGGCAACATGTCTCAACGAAAGTGCCCCGCAGTCTGCGAGGCACGCCGCACCAAAGCTCAACTGGGAAAGCGTCTCAACATCGGTGTCCCACAAGCCTGTGGGACACGTGGTAGGACAGCGCTGCCGCGCCGTCTGTCAGCTCAGCGTGTTAACGAGCCTCTGTGCGCCGCTCTTGCGCTGAGCGGCCTGGTTCTTGTGGATGATGCCCTTCGAGGCGGCCTTGTCCAAGAGGCGACCGGCCTTGTCGGCAAGCTCCTGGGCTGCCTGGACATCCTCTTCCTCGACGGCCTTGCGGACCTTCTTGATGGCGGTCTTGAGCTCGGAGCGGACCGCCTTGTTGCGGACGCGTGCCTTCTCGGCGGTGATGATGCGCTTCTTCTGCGACTTGATGTTTGCCACGTGCGAATCCTTTCAAACACTGTCTCTGCCTCTATGGGCTCTTGGCTTGCGAGGGCGCGGATGTGGGGTATCCGTGCCCGACACGGCGAGACCAACCATTGGAGTGTAGCACGCAAGGGAAGACTTGCGCTATCATCATCGCCATGAACACACACGACAGCTCACATATCCGTAACTTCTCTATCGTCGCCCACATCGACCACGGCAAGTCCACGATCTCGGACCGTATCCTCGAGCTTACCCACACGGTGGAGGAGCGGGACCTCTCCTCCCAGATGCTCGACTCCATGGACATCGAGCGGGAGCGTGGCATCACCATCAAATCGAACGCCGTGCGCGTAAGCTACGACGCCGACGATGGCGAGCGCTACCAGTTCAACCTCATCGACACGCCGGGACACGTTGACTTCACGTATGAGGTCTCGCGCTCGCTTGCCGCCTGCGAGGGCGCCGTGCTCGTGGTGGACGCCACCCAGGGGGTCGAGGCGCAGACCGTCTCGAACGCTACCCTCGCGATGGGCGCTAACCTGGACATTGTGCCTGCCATCAACAAGATCGACCTGCCCTCGGCCCATCCTGACGAGGTCAAGGAAGAGATAGAGGAGGAGCTTGCGATCCCGGCAGATGACGCGGTGCTCGTCTCGGGCAAGACCGGTGAGGGCATCCACGATCTCTTGGAGGCCATCGTCTACCTCATCTCGCCCCCCCAAGGCGATGCCGAGGCACCTCTGAGGGCCCTCATCCTCGACTCGTACTTCGATGAGTACCGGGGCGTCATCGCGACGGTGCGCGTCTTTGACGGTCGCATCAGGAAGGGGGACCGGCTCAGGCTGATGGCGCTCGGCAACACCTTCCTCTGTGATGGCGTGGGCTGCAAGCGCCCCCTTGAGGTGTCCCTCGAGGAGCTCGGCGTGGGTGAGGTCGGCTTTGTGGTGACGGGCCTCAAGGACACGGCCCTCGTCAAGACGGGCGACACCATCACCTACGAGGAGCGTCCCTGTTCTGAGGCCTGCTCGGGCTACCAGGAGGCCAAGCCCATGGTCTACACGGGTCTCTTTCCCATTGACAACAAGCAGTACGAGAACCTTCGTGACGCCCTGGAGAAGCTCCGCGTGAACGATCCCTCGCTCGTCTGGACGCCCGAGACCTCGGTGGCGCTTGGCTTTGGCTTTCGTGCGGGCTTTCTGGGACTCCTCCACATGGAGGTCGTCAAGGAGCGGCTCGAGCGCGAGTTTGGCCTCGATCTCATCGCGACCTCCCCCTCGGTGAACTACCACGTCTACCTCACAGACGGCAGCATGCGTGAGATCACGAGCCCGCAGGATCTGCCCGATGCCACGCACATCGACCGCATCGAGGAGCCCTACCTCAAGGCCAAGGTCATAGTCCCGCCTGAGTACATGGGTGCTGCCATGCAGCTCTGCATAGACCATCGCGGCATCACCACAGACATGGTCTACCTCACGGAAAAGTCGGTGGAGGTGCGCTTCGACATACCGCTTGCCGAGCTCATCCTCGACTTCTTCGATCAGCTCAAGAGCCGTACGAAGGGCTACGCCTCGCTCGACTACGAGATGGGGGACTACCGTCCGAGCGAGCTCGTGAGGCTCGACATCCTGCTCGCGGGAGACGAGGTGGACGCGCTCTCGTTCATCGTGCACAAGGACAAGGCCTATACGCTTGCCCGCGGCCTCTGTGACAGGCTCAAGGAGATCATCCCGCGCCAGCAGTTCGAGGTGCCCATACAGGGGGCCATCGGCACCAAGATCATCAGTCGCTCGACGGTGCGTGCCGTGCGCAAGGACGTGCTCGCCAAGTGCTACGGTGGCGACATCTCGCGCAAGCGCAAGCTGCTCGAGAAGCAGAAGGAGGGTAAGAGGCGCATGAAGGCCATCGGTTCGGTCGAGGTGCCGCAGGAAGCCTTCCTGGCAGTGCTCAAGGTGGGCGACGGGTGAGGTCTCAGACGGGCCCCAGGCCAGACGAGCTGCTCTGCGCCTACGCACCCGCCGCAGGGCTCTCGCCTGTGGTCGAGGGCTTTCCCGCTTCGGGGACGCTGGCGGAGCGCCTTGCGCACAACCCCTTCCTCATGGCACCCATGGCGGGCGTCACGGACGGTGCCTGGCGCCTCGTGGCTCGCGCGGGCGGGGCGGCACTCGCCTATAGCGAGATGGTCTCCGTGGCGGGCATCCACTACGGCGGTGCCAAGACCTGGGAGCTCGCGCTTCCCGTCAGGGGCGAGACGGAGCTGGCGGTACAGCTCTTCGGGAGCAAGCCCGAGCAGTTTCGCGAGGCGACCGCCGCCGTTGCCGAGCGTCTGGGGGAGCGCCTGGCGCTCATCGACATCAACATGGCCTGTCCCGTGCGCAAGGTCACAAGCAGGGGAGAGGGGTCCGCCCTGCTCGACGAGCCCGAACGTGCCGCCTCGATCGTCCGGGCGTGTTTGGCCGAGACTCAGGTGCCCGTGACCTGCAAGATCCGCTGTGGACGACGCGTCGGGGAGGAGATCGCGCCTGCGTTCGCGCGGCGGATGGAACAGGCGGGCGTCTCTGCGATCGCCGTCCACGGCCGCACGGCGTCCCAGCTCTACCATGGGAAGGCCGACTGGGGTGCCATCTCGCGGGTTGCCTCGGCCGTGGGGATTCCCACCATCGGATCGGGAGACGTCCTGGACTGCAGGGCGGCGGTCCGCATGCTGCGCAAGACGGGAGCCTGCGCCGTTATGGTCGCGCGGGGCTCCTATGGAAATCCGTGGATCTTCTCGCATGCCCGAGAGCTTCTTGCGGGGGGCGAGCCGACGTGTCCCACGTTCGAGCAGCGTATTGCCGCACTGGAGCTGCAACTTAGGCTCCTCGAGGCGACGGGTGCGCACCTGGCGAGGGGTCGGAGCATCGCAGGCTGGTACTTGAGGGGACTGCCGCGTGCGGCGATGTGGAGAAACCGTGCTATGTCCTGCACGACGTTGGATGAGTTCCTTTCCCTGTGTGCGGACGTCCGCTCTGACGGCGAACGTGTGGGATGAGGTGCAAGGTGCCTGGTGAGGCGATCGGTACGGCCTGGGAGGATCGCTACCGGCCACCGAGTGTCTCGGCGCTCTACCTGCATGTTCCCTTCTGTTCGAGCAAGTGCGCATACTGCGACTTCGCCTCGTGGGTGACGCGGGCTGATGACGCCATCATGGGACGCTATGTGCGCTCGCTCATGGCCCAACTCGACGAGGTGGCCGCCTTCGGACTCCTTGACGGCGTGCGCACGGCCTACGTGGGTGGTGGAACGCCGAGCCTGCTTGGGCCGACGCTCCTGGGGCGACTCGTCTCACGCGTCAGGGAGCTCTGCCCTGAGCTTGTAGAGCTGAGCTGTGAGGCCAACCCAGAGTCGCTCAGCGACGAGCTGCTCTGTGCTCTTGTCCAGTCCGGTGCGACCCGTGTCTCGATGGGAGTTCAGAGCCTGGACGACGCCGAGCTGGCGGCGCTGGGCCGTGCCCACACGGCGGACGTTGCGCTCAAGCGCCTCGAGGCTGCCGTGGCAAGTGGGCTCGACGTCTCCTGTGACCTCATGTGCGCCATTCCGCTGCAGACGAGGCAGGGTTGGCTGCGCTCGCTTGAGGGCGTGGCCTTCCTGGGTGTGGCCCACGTGAGCGTCTATCCGCTGTCGATAGAGGAGGGGACGGCCCTTGCCCGTCGCGTCGGTGACGCTGTGCCGACATGGAACGACGGTGACGTCCAGGCCGCTCGCATGCGAGAGGCTCAAGACTTCTTGGGTAGCCGGGGTCTCTCTCGCTACGAGGTCGCGAGCTACGCCAGGCCGGGTAGGGAATGTAGGCACAATCTGTGCTACTGGACGGGACGGGCGTACCTCGGCCTGGGCACGGGCGCCTCGAGCATGCTCACGTGCGCCGGCTACGGGCTGCTGAGGAGCGCCTGTCCCCAACTGCCGCCAGCGCCCGACGGCTGCCGTCGCGTGCGGCTGCGCGTGAGGAGCGGGCGAAGGGAGGTCTGTAAGGGACAGGGCATCTCTACCCTCTCGTTTGACCTTGAGTTTTTGACCCTGCGCCAGGCGGTGGCCGAGGACCTCATGCTGGGTGCCCGACTCATGTCGGGCGTCTCTCCCAGGCTTCTCGCCCTTGCCCGTGAGGTCATGGGTCCGACTGCCGTGGACGGCTGCGTTCGTGAGGTCACGGACATGGACCTCGCCCGCAGCGATGCCACAGGGGCACTCGTTCCAACCGAGCAAGGCTGGCTTTTGGGCAACGAGCTCTACGGGGCCCTCTGGGGGCTTTCTGAGGGCGACGTCCTTGTGACGAGCAGCCCTGCGTAAGGAGGGAGGGTCCCCTCTTGTGGCAAAGGCCCTTGACAGCGTCCGCGATCCCCTGGCGGTCGGATGAAGACTTAGCTCTTGCGTGATCTACCTTCGGTCCCTCGCGGAGCGCTACCTCATGTTGCCTACCCCTTCGGGAAGGCCTGTGCTCCGTTCAGTAGAGAGGATGCTGCCGCCTTTCTCCCCGATCGTTACTGAGACGAGCGACGAGCAGCCTTCGAACATGCCACGCATGTTTCGGACCCTCGACGTGTCAAAGCCGGAGAGATCGAGGGAGGTAAGAGACGAGCAACCCTCAAACATGTCGTTCATGTACGTGACCTGCGAGGTGTCGAGGCGCGAGAGGTTGAGAGAGGAGAGCGTGGAGCAGCCCTTGAACATGCCGTTCATGTACGCGACTCGCGAGGTATCGAGGCGCGAGAGGTCGAGGGAAGCGAGAGACGAGCAACCGGAGAACATGTGGCCCATATCCTGGACCCTTAATGTGTCGATACCGGAGAGGTTGAGGGAGGCGAGCGTGGAGCAGCCCTCGAACATGCCCCACATGTTCTCAACCTTCGACGTGTCGAGCCCCGAGAGGTCAAGGGCGGTGAGCGCAAGACAGTCGATAAACATGCCGTTCATGTCCGTGACCTGCGACGTGTCGAGTCCCGAGAGGCCGAGGGACGAGAGCGATGAGCAGCCCGAGAACATGGACCCCATGTCCGTGACCTGTGACGTGTGGAGGCCCGAGAGGTCCAGGGACGAGAGTGAGGAGCAGCCGGAGAACATCTTCCCCATGTTCGTGACCTGCGACGTGCCGAGGCGCGAGAGGTCGAGGGAGGGGAGCGCGATACAGCCGGAGAACATCTCCGCCATGTCCGTGACCTTTGAGGTGTCGAAGCCCGAGAGGTTGAGGGACGAGAGCGACGAGCAGCCGGAGAACATGGACCCCATGTCCGTGACCTGCGAGGTGTCGAGGCGCGAGAGGTCGAGGGAGGAAAGCGATGAACAACTCACGAACATGGCCCCCATGTCCGTTACCTTTGAGGTGTCGAGCCCCGAGAGGTCGAGGGAGGAGAGCGCGGAGCAGCCGAAGAACATAAACTTCATGTCCGTAACCTTTGAGGTGTCGAGCCCCGAGAGGTCGAGGGCGGTGAGCGACGAGCAGCCGGAGAACATAAACTTCATGTCCGTCACCTGTGAGGTGTCGAGCCCCGAGAGGTCGAGGGACTCCATCGCGCGCAGATCCTCAAAGAGGCCGCTGGAATCCGCAGGCGCCATGACGTGCCCCTCGACGGCCACCGACCTGACGTCGTCCCAATAGGCGCTGTCTCTGGGCCATATGTCGCAGATGCGGACCATCTCCCCCGACCTGCCATCTGTGGGGTAAATGGTGAGCCTGCCTGACCTGTCGAGCGTGTAGGAGCAGCCGGTGCCCAAGGAGCCGGTCGTCACCTCCGTCCGTCTCGGTGTCGCGGTCAGTGTTGCGATTGCCAGACACACGAACGCTAGGCAGGCGACAGCCATCACCGCGCGCAGGATCGTGGGGCCGTATCTTTTGGGGGTCGTCCCCGGGCCTCCCCCTGCACGGGAGTTGCTGTGTGCGTCCATGGTCATCTCTCCGTCTCCGTGTGGGCCAGTTTCGGGGCTGTGTGTGCGACGTCGCGGGTGTGCCCGGTCCATGCCAAGTATACGTCAGGTGGACTCGTGGGTCAGCGAAGCCCTCGTTTGACTGCGAGTTCCTGATCCTGCACCAGACGGTGGTCGAGGACCTCATGCTGGGCTCCCGGCTCTCGCTGGGCATCCCCTCGTCTGCTGCGTGGTGGCAAACGAGTTCTACGCCCCCGGGATGGCCGTGGTGGCCGGGCAGGTGGGGCATGCCGTGGACCGGGGGTGGGTGGCCCTGCGCCTGGCCCACTTCGTCGCGGCGTCGGCCGTCTCCATGCT
>ERZ772924.40-NODE-40-length-53742-cov-6.955092_pt1 | contig 53742 bp, 40 predicted proteins | sample MGYA00512116_ERZ772924 | MGnify/ENA primary metagenome ERZ772924 (study PRJEB29015, sample SAMEA2737920) | human oral metagenome | biome: human oral; feature: human-associated habitat; material: dental | place: China | collected 2134 ...
CAGATGTTAAATTATACCGTAAGGCAATCAACATTTATATTAAGCAATGTAAAATTTGGTTAGAAATAAACTACAAAATATAAAAACACTGCTTCCACAACAATCATGTTCAGAGGTGTTTTTCAAGTAATTTACAAAATTATACCTGTGAATCATATATGCGGTATTCATTGAAATCTGTATCAAATTCTCCATTTTTAATATCATCAATAAGATTATCTAGTGTTCCATTATCAGTAATTTTTTGCACACATACTTCCGCAGAAACAGCTACGCAATCCAAATCTATTTCAATACTATACTAAGAAACTTTAACATCTGGATTTTTTGCCATAAATTTATTGGTTAAAGTTTGTCAGAAAGAATCCAATTTATTAGTACCAGCGTAGCTGCTTTGCTCATCTGGATTTAAATGAGTAGAAAAAGTAAAGATAACATCAACAGGTTTTATTTTTAAAAAAATAAGTTTATTAACTAATAGTTGAATTATATTACACAGCATCATTGATTTAAGTTAATTAGATGTGAATTTTATGTAAAAAAATTGTGGATTACTCTATTTTTATGATATATAATTAAAGTAATTCATAATATAGGATTAGCTTTATATGATTAATGTATTTTACTCGCATCCAACTGGATTTAGATTTGATTTAAGTGAATCTGAATTCAAACAAATAGAGAATGAGATTTACAATTATGTTGCTGGTATTGATAGTAAAAAGGTGAAAGCCAATGAGTAAAAATAAGATTCCAGAAAAAATTATAAAGGTTTTAAAAGATGACCATAGAAGCTATGTATATGTTTTTGAGCTAGAGGCATATGCTGATAAAAAATTTGTATATAAAGAGTCAAGAGAAAAAAATAAAAGAAAATGGCAAAGATTTTAGTGGCATTCGACACGGTAAGCGAAGGCTTCGAAGCGCTTACCTCTGAACATGAAGTGATTTTTCCGCCTCGTGGGCGCGACTTTACGCAGGCCGAGATCGCCGAACGCATTGGCGATTGCGATGTGCTCTGCTCCGTTTTTGACATCCCCGTCGGCCGTGACCTGATCGACTGCGGGCATTCGCTCAAGCTAATTGCGAACTACGCCGTGGGCTACAACAACATCGACACGGCCTATGCGGCCGAGAAGGGGATCGTGGTGACGAACACGCCGCGGTCGGTGATCGAACCAACGGCTGACTTGGCGCTGGCGCTGCTGCTGAGCTGCTCGCGGCGCATCGCGGAGTGGGATCGCGCCTTCCGCCGTGATCGCGATGCGATCGAGCACGGACGCCTCTGCCGGCTCGGCGTCAACCTCTACGGTAAGACGCTCGGCATCCTGGGTTATGGCAATATCGGCGCGGCGGTGGCGCGGCGTTGTCAGGCCTTCGGCATGACGGTGCTCTACAACAAACGCACTCGTTACAGCGAGGCCGAGGAGCGTGAACGGGGCATCACGTATGCAGAGAAAGACGAGGTGATCCGTCGCGCCGATGTGCTGTCGCTTCACACGCCGCTGACGCCCGAGACGCGCCACCTGATTGGCGCCCGCGAGCTGGCGATGATGAAGCCCACAGCGATCCTGATCAATACGGCGCGTGGGGCTGTGGTGGACGAGCCGGCGTTAGTGGCAGCGCTCAAGGATGGGCGGATAGCCGCCGCAGGTCTCGATGTGTTCGAGCAGAATGACGTGCCCTCGCCCGAGCTTTTCGAGCTGGAGAACGTCTCGCTCACGCCGCACATTGGCACGCAGACGTACGACTCGCGCGTGGAGATGGTGCATGAGCTGTGTAACAACGTCATCGGCTTCCTGCGCGGGGATCGGAAGATTGATCGCGTGAACTGATCTCTTTGGGAGCGTTTATCAAACGCCGGCTGCTTTCCGCTTGAAAAGGGGAGGGCAGCCGGCGTTGTGTTGGGTGGGGGCTACCGAAAACGGATCTCTCGGATGACGTCGGTGCCCACCCGCTCGTTGAGGGCATGGACGAGGCGGTCGCGCCACATCATCAGTTCGCTGCGCAAGACGGCGGAGTCGAGCACGACGTGCAGCGTGGCGCCTCGCACGTAGGCTTCGCGCGTAGCCTGCGCCACGCCCGGGCCGAGCACTTCGCGCCAGGCATGGACGACGCGTACCTCGTCCAATCGACGACCGATCTCGGGGTTTTGGGTGAAAAACTCACGGAGAATCTCGCCAATGGATTGGGCTTTGACGCGTTTCATCGGCCGTCCTCCATGGCCGTCACCATTCCAACGTCGACGTGGAACATGGCGTACTCCTTACGGATAGACTCGAGGATGCTATCTAAGTATTTGCGGTTGGTGTCGGTGATGAAGATCTGCCCAAATCGCTCCTCGCCAACGAGCCGGACGATGTGTTCCACGCGCGTGGCATCCAGCTTGTCGAATATATCGTCGAGCAGTAAAATCGGTAGCGTGGTGTTCTTGGCCGAGAGGAAGGAGTATTGCGCGAGCTTGAGGGCCACGAGGCACGTCTTGTTCTGTCCCTGTGAACCGAGGTGACGGATGGGCAGGCCGTCGAGTGTCATCTCCAGATCGTCTTTGTGGATCCCCGTCGTGGTATAGCCTACCTCACGCCGCTCACGCTCGCGGTGGCGTGCCAGCTCCTCCTCCAAGCTGACCGTCTGTAACTGCGAGATGTAGCGCAGCCCCACGGCCTCGTCGTCCCGCCCGATGGCGCGATAGTACTCGTCGAAGAAGGGGAGGAACTCCTCAATGAGGCGGGTGCGAGCATCAAAAATCTGTTGGCCATGTTGCGCGAGTTGCATCTCCAGCACCTCGTAAAGGGCAGTGTCGGTGCTCTGTTCGCGGAGCATACGGTTGCGTTGTTGCAGCGCCTTATTGTAGCGTATGAGTGCGTGCATGGCAAGACCGTCATATTGCGAGAGGATCATATCCATCCACCGCCTTCGCTCGTCGCTCCCTCCGCGAATCAACTCCGCATCCGACGGCGAGATCATGACGAGCGGCAGCAGCCCGATGTGGTCCGACAGCCGCGGGTAAGGCTTTTGGTTGCGTTTGAATTGCTTGCGTTGGCCGCGTGGGAGGGCGAAAAAAATGGACTCGGTGCGGTCGCCAAAGAAGTACTCACCTTGTAGGACGCAGAGATCCTCGCCTCGTCGGAGGAGTCGCTCTTCGGTGGTGTAGACGTGGCTCTTGCAGAAGGAGAGATAATAGATAGCGTCGAGCAGATTGGTCTTGCCCATACCATTATTGCCGAAGAAGCAGTTGATCTTCGGCGAGCAAACGATGTCAGCCTGCCGGATGTTCTTATAGTTCAGGACGGAGAGCTTGTTCAATATCATACGAATAAATAGGTAGGGGGAATGTGGAGGGTGCTGTGTGCGGGGGCAAAAATAAATTGGGGAGAGACCGAAGTAGGCCTTTCGGGTAAAAAATTACTTTTGCGCCTCGAATTTCAAGAAGCAAAAACGAATAGTAAACAGAAAGAAAAAAGGATCGTTATGGCGAAAAAGACAACAAACGAGGAGAAGGAAATAGAAGTAGAAGAAATCGTTTCCCGATCGGAACAGTTTATTGAAAAGCATAAGCAGAAAATCATCGCCGGGATATCGGCCATTGCCGTTCTGGTCGGCCTCATTTTGGCCTACCATTACCTCTATGCCAAGCCACAAGCCGAGAAGGCTAAGCTGGCCATCTTCAAGGGCGAGCAATATCTGGCCATGGACTCTTTCGCCTTGGCGCTGAACGGAAACGGTGTCGACTACGACGGTTTCGAGGCAATTATCGATCGCTTTGGTGGCACCAAGACCGGTAATCTGGCCAAGGCCTACGCCGGCATCTGCTACTACCACCTCGGTGATCCCGAAAAAGCCATTCAGCGACTCAAAGCCTACAAGGGTGACGACGCCCAAATAGCCCCCACCATCATCGGACTGATTGGCGATTGCTATGTCACCACGGGCAACACGAAGGAAGGTATCAGCTACTTCGAGAAAGCTGCCTCGAAAGCCAATAACGACCTGATCAGCCCCATCTATCTGAAGAAAGCCGGCCTCGCCTACGAGTCCCTCAAGCAATACCCCGACGCCCTGAAGGCCTACGAGACCATCCGCGACAAATACAACCAGTCGATGGAGGCAATGGACATCGATAAGTACATCACTCGCGTCAAACTCCTCTCCGAATCCAAATAAGACACCGGAAGCATGGCAACTATCTATCACAACTTGTCGGAATACGACTTCGAGACCGTCCCCGATGCCTCCGAAATGCGTTTCGGGATCGTGGCTTCAGAGTGGAATCAGAACGTCACCGAAAAACTCTTGGAAGGCGCCTGCAACACGCTGGAGCGTCATGGCGCCAAGCAGGAAAACATTCACATCGAGCGCGTGCCTGGTAGCTTTGAGCTCACTTTCGGCGCCAAGATGATGGCCCAGTCGCAGGACGTCGACGTCGTGATCGTCATCGGTTGCGTCATTCGGGGTGATACGCCGCATTTCGACTACGTCTGTTCGGGGGTGACACAGGGTGTTACTGGGCTGAACCTCGAGGGCGACATCCCCTTCATCTTCGGCATGCTCACGACCGAGAACCTCAAGCAAGCTGAAGATCGTTGTGGCGGTCGCTACGGCAACAAAGGCGATGAGGCGGCGGTGACCGCCATTAAAATGGTCGATTTCGCTCGCCGGATTTGCACGGCTCGAAAATAGATCTACCTTTGCGCCGCATTTGACAGAAAAACGGGCAGTTACCAGAGTGGCCAAATGGGGCAGACTGTAAATCTGCTGGCTTACGCCTTCGGTGGTTCGAATCCATCACTGCCCACCCCACTGGGGAATGAAAAGTTGTCGCAATGCAACCATGCGGAAGTAGCTCAGTTGATAGAGCATTAGCCTTCCAAGCTGAGGGTCGCGGGTTTGAGCCCCGTCTTCCGCTCTTTAAGTTTAATAGATTTGGGTGGCAGAGGCTTTACAAAACGATTTTGTAGAGCCTCTGTTTTTTAGTATCCAGATCATAGCCCGACCTTCCGCCTGAGCACAGAGCAACTACCCTCAGGCCGATCCGCACGAAATACAGCCAGAGAAAATCATCAAACAACACCCCTCATGGATACTTCACTGCTCTCCTTCGCACTGCTCTGCTTTACATCGTTCTTCACGCTGACGAACCCGTTGGGCACCATGCCTGTCTTTCTGACCATGACGAACGGTCTGGACGAGCGTCAGCGCCGTGCCATCGTCCGTCGTGCCACCATCGTAGCCTTTATCACCGTGCTGGTCTTTACCTTTTCGGGCCAATTCCTCTTCAAATTCTTCGGTATTTCCACGAACGGCTTCCGCATAGTCGGTGGCGTGATCATCTTCAAAGTCGGGTTCGACATGCTCCAAGCGCGCTACACCTCGCTGCGCCTCAAAAAGGAGGAAATCAAGACCTACGCCAACGATATCTCCATCACGCCGCTGGCTATCCCCATACTCTGTGGCCCCGGTGCCATCGCCAACGCCATCGTGCTAATGCAAGACGCCCACACGCTCGAGATGAAAGGCGTGCTGATCGGCGTCATCGCCTTTATCTACCTCTTTGCTTACGTCATCCTCGGCTTCTCCACCCACTTGGTGCGTTTCCTGGGGGAGACCGGCAACAACGTCATGATGCGACTCATGGGCCTGATACTGATGGTCATCGCTGTGGAGTGTTTCGTGGGTGGTGCCCGGCCGATCCTAGTCGAAATCTTGCGAGAAGGCCTCAGATAGCTGTGCCCAGACGTTGAGACTCTCGTTATAGATTGTTGTCGAGGCGTTTTTTCTGCGGTTACACCCTCATCCCCTGAGGGGATAGGGGCGTCATCGTGAAAAAACGCCTCGTCCCCTGAGGGGATAGGGGTGTCATCGTGAAAAAACGCCTCGTCCCCTGAGGGGGTGAGGGTGTCATCGTGAAATAACGCCTTATCCCCTGAGGGGATAGAGGTGTCATCGTGAAAATGGCTCTCATCCCCTGAGGAGATAGGGGTGTAATCGTAAAAATGGCTCCCATCCCCTGAGGGGATAGGGGTGTCATCGTGAAATAACGCCTCATCCCCTGAGGGGATAGGGGTGTAATCGTGAAAATGGCTCCCATCATGCGAGGTGATGGGGGTGTATTACTTTTGCCGCGCTTTGATTTCAAGGCACATTCATGCATCAACCCATGCGCTGGTCACGGCTCAGACCCTCCGGACGCAACTTTCCCCCACAAAAACGAAACGATGACAATGAGATTTTTCCATCGATGGCAGACGATTCTGATAGGCTTCCTTGCCACCATTACGCTCAGTACTTCCGGGCAGAACGTGCGGCTGAGCGACGCCGCCGAGATCAGCCTCCTGACCTGTTCGCCCTCCGACGAGGAGGCCTACACGCTCTATGGCCACACCGCCATCCGGGTGCGTGACCCCCACCCTGCGAGCGACTCTATGCGCCCGATCGACTTCGTGTTCAACTACGGCCTTTTCGACTTCTCCAAGCCCCATTTCATCTACCGCTTCGCCCGCGGTGAGACGGATTATATGCTCGGAGGAAACGACTTTGAGCAGTTCCTGGTCGCCTACCGCGCCCGCGGCAGTGAGGTCTGTGAGCAGACGCTGGCCCTCGACTCCGCCGAGCGGCAACGCCTCCTGGACGCCCTCGTGGAGAACGCCCTGCCGGAGAATCGCACGTATCGCTACAACTTCTTCTTCGACAACTGTGCCACGCGCCCAGCCGCGATGATTGAGCGCGCCGTCAATGGATCAATCGCTTATGAGGAGCGGCGCGAGGTGGAGACGTTTCGCGACCTGATCAACGGCTGCACCCGTCGCCATCCCTGGCTCACTTTCGGCTGCGACCTCGTGGTGGGCGCTCCCGCCGATCGGCCGATGCACCTGCGCGAATCATTCTTCATCCCCGAGCGGCTGCGCGAGTCGTTCGACGGCGCATGGATCATCACTCCCGACGGGTCGAAGCGTCGCTTAGTCTCCTCCACCCGTCTGCTCTCGGAGCGCACCGCCCCGGAGATCGTGCCCGACTTTTTGACGCCGCTCGTGTGTAGCCTGCTGCTCTTCATCGTCGTGGCGCTGCTGACCCTCATCGAGGTGCGGCGCGAGGCCTCGTTCCGTTGGCTAGACTTCCTGCTCTTCTTCGTGGCAGGGCTGGCCGGCTGCGTCCTGGCCTTCTTGGCCTTCTTTTCGGTTCACCCCGCCATGTGGCCCAACGTGACGTTCCTCTGGCTCCATCCGCTCCATCTCATCGGCGCCGTCTGCATGGCCGTGAAGCGGTGTAAACGCCTGAGCTATGTGTATCATTTGCTTACATTCGCCGCGCTTTTGGCGGCAGGGGTCGGATACGTCATCGTCCCGCAGCATTTCAACGCCGCCTTTTTCCCCCTGATGCTGACCCTGCTCATGCGCTCGGGAAGATATTTGACGAGAAGAAAGAAAATCCGGTTTGAATAATCAATGAGGCGAATCCTATCCTCCCTACTCACCCTACTGGCCGTCACGCAGATCCAGGCGCAACAACAGCGCGCGCCCAAGTTGGTCATCTTCATCACGGTCGATCAGTTGCGGGGCGATTACATCGAATATTTCCAACACACCTTCGGCGAGCGCGGCTTCAAGCGCCTGTTGGCTGAGGGGGCCGTCTGCCACAATGTCCGCTTCGGCTTTTCCAACCTCAACCAAGCCTCCGCCTTCGCCACCCTCTTCACCGGTGCCTATCCATCGGTTCATGGCATCACCGGCCTCAAGACCTACAGCTTCGAGATGGCCAAAGAGGTCTCCCAACTCTACGACGCCGACTATCTCGGCAACTTCACCCGCGACAATTATTCCCCCCGCAACCTGCTGGCCGCCACGATCGGCGACGAGCTGAAGGTCGTCTCCGGCGGACGCAGCGAGGTCTACGCCATCGCCCCCGACGCCGAAGCCGCCATCCTCTCCGCAGGTCATGCCGCCAACGGTGCTTTCTGGATCGACAACTACAACGGCCGCTGGGCCACCACGACCTATTATAAAGGAGTACCCTGGTACGTCGAGAAGTACAACAACGGCAACGAATCCTTGCCCGCCCGACTTGGCACGCGTGTCTGGCAACCCGCCCTATCGGCCGACAAATACGACGCTCTGCCTTGCCTTTCGGGGTCGAACACCTTCCAGTACACCTTCAAGGCCAACACCGCCGGCTGCTACCCCGACCTCAAGACATCTCCCTTCGGCAACGAGGAGGTCAGCCGCCTCTTTAACCAATTCCTCGAGTACGGCGCTCTTGGCACCCGCCCCACGCCCGACTTCGTGGCGCTCACCTTTTACGCTGGCAACTACCGTGGCATTCGCTATTCCGGCAACACGCGTGAGATTCAAGACCTCTATCACCGCTTGGACAAAGAGTTAGAGCGACTCATCGATGCCGTCGAGAAGAAAGTCGGGCTGCAGCACGTGCTTTTCGTGCTCACCGGCACGGGCCACTTTACGAGCGAGGAGGTCCGCCCCGAAGGCACCCGTTGGGTCGGCGGCGAGTTCCACCCCAAGCGCTGCATGGCACTGTTGAACATGTACCTCATGGCTATCTACGGGCAGAAGAATTGGGTGCGCGAGTTCTACAACAATCAGGTCTACCTCAACCGCAAAGCCATCGAGGAAGCCAAGATCGACCTGGGCGAAATACAAGCACGAGCCGCCACCTTCCTGCAGGAGTTTAGCGGCGTGGAGCGCGTCACGACTGACATGACGCTGCGCTCCGGCGTGTGGAACGAGAACGTGATTGATCTCAGTCGCGGCACCTATCGCGGCCGTCGTGGCGACCTTATGCTGGCGCTTAGCCCCGGCTGGACAGTCGTCAACGACGACAACGCGAAAGATCGTCCCAAGGTCGTCCGCAATCAGGCCGTACCCACGCCGGTCATCTTTTTCGGGAGCGGTATCAAGCCGCAACACATCTACCGCGAAGTCAAGGCCGTCGAGATCGCGCCGACTGTCACGCACGTCATGCGCATCCGATCGCCCAACGCGGGCGACGCCCTTCCGATACCGGAGATCCGGTAAGCGGAGGCACCCTCACAACTCAAAGCGAACAGTCCGCCACCCCCCTGAAAGGGTGGCACCTTTTTTGCCACACCGTGGCACTTTCCCCCTCCCCCCAATACGTTTATACAAATAGTCAACACATCATACACTCATGGGATTTAATGAGATACTCACTAAGCTGTTCGGCAATAAGTCGCAGCGAGATTTGAAAGAAATAACCCCCTACGTCGACCGCGTGAAGGCCGCCTATCCGGCTATTCAGAAGCTGACCGACGACGAGCTGCGCACCAAGACGGCCGAGATCCGCCAACACATCCAGGACTACGTAGCCGAAGACAAGAAGCGCATCGCTGACCTCCGCCAAGGCATCGACGAGAAGGAGCTCGAAGAGCGCGAGGCTATCTGGGCCGAAGTCGACGAGATCGAGAAGAAGATCGCCGACCAATACGAGAAGGTGCTCGATGAAGTACTGCCCGACGTCTTCGCCATCGTCAAGGACACGGCTCGCCGCTTCGTTGAGAAGGAAGAGATCACCGTCACCGCCACCGACTTCGACCGTGATCTGGCTACGCGCCACGACTTTGTCCGTATCGACGGCGACAAAGCCATCTACCAGAACCATTGGATGGCCGGTGGCAACGAGATCAAGTGGGACATGATCCACTACGACGTACAACTCTTTGGCGGCGTCGTGCTCCATAAGGGCAAGATCGCCGAGATGGCCACAGGCGAGGGTAAGACACTCGTCGCCACGCTCCCCGTCTTTCTCAACGCCCTCACCAGAGAAGGCGTGCACGTGGTCACCGTCAACGACTACCTCTCCAAGCGTGACTCCGAATGGATGGGACCGCTCTACATGTTTCACGGACTCTCCGTGGATTGTATCGACAAGTACCAGCCCAATTCCGACGAGCGCCGCAAGGCTTACCTCTCGGACATCACCTTCGGAACGAACAACGAGTTCGGCTTCGATTACCTGCGCGACAACATGGCCATCAGCCCGCAAGACCTCGTGCAGCGTAAGCATAACTACGCCATCGTCGACGAGGTCGACTCCGTGTTGATCGACGACGCTCGTACCCCGCTGATCATCTCCGGTCCCGTACCCAAAGGCGAGGAGCAACTCTTCGACGAGTATCGCTCGAAGGTGGAGACCGTGGTCAATGCGCAGAAGAATCTTTGCACCAAGCTCCTCACCGAGGCCAAGCAGAAGATGAAGAGCGACGACAAGAAGGTGCAGGAGGAAGGCTCTCTGCTCCTCTTCCGTTCTTTCAAGGGACTCCCCAAGAACAAAGCCCTCATCAAGTTCCTCAGCGAGCCGGGCATCAAGACGAGCATGCTCAAGACCGAGGAGTTCTACATGCAGGACAACATGCGCAACATGCACGTCGTGACCGACGAGCTCTATTTCGTGATCGACGAGAAGAACAACAGCATCGAACTTACCGACAAAGGCCTCGACCTACTGACGGGCAACATGGAGGATCCGCAATTCTTCGTCCTGCCTGACATCGCTTCCGAGCTTTCCCAGATCAGCAACCTGCCCGGCAGCGACGCTGAACGTCAAGCGAAGAAGGACGCGCTGCTCACGAACTACTCCGTTAAGAGCGAGCGTGTGCACACTATCAACCAGCTGCTGAAGGCCTACACCCTCTTCGAGAAAGACGACCAATACGTCGTGATCGACGGGCAGGTGAAGATCGTCGACGAGCAGACGGGTCGTATCATGGAGGGCCGACGCTATTCCGACGGACTCCATCAAGCCATCGAAGCCAAGGAACGCGTCAAGGTGGAAGCCGCCACGCAGACCTTCGCCACGATCACACTCCAGAACTACTTCCGTATGTACCACAAGCTCTCCGGTATGACCGGTACGGCCGAGACCGAGGCTGGCGAGCTTTGGAACATCTACAAGCTCGACGTGGTCGTGATCCCCACCAACAAGCCCGTCATTCGTAAGGACATGAACGACCGGATCTACAAGACGAAGCGCGAGAAATACAACGCCGTCATCGACGAGATCGTCCGCACGCGCAACGAGGGGCGGCCCTCGCTCGTGGGTACGACTTCGGTCGAGATCTCCGAGCTGCTTAGCCGCATGCTTAGCATCCGCAAGATCCCGCACAGCGTGCTCAACGCTAAGCTCCACCGCCGTGAGGCCGACATCGTCGCTCAGGCTGGACAGAGCGCGATGGGCATGACTACCATCACCGACCCCGACGGCACGGAGCGCACCGAAGAACGCATGCTCGGCACCGTCACCATCGCCACGAACATGGCCGGTCGAGGTACCGACATCAAGCTCTCCCCCGATGTGCGCAACGCCGGCGGATTGGCCATCATCGGCACCGAGCGTCACGAGAGTCGCCGTGTCGATCGCCAGCTCCGCGGACGTGCCGGTCGTCAGGGCGACCCCGGTTCGTCGGTCTTCTTCATCTCGCTTGAGGATAACCTTATGCGCCTCTTCGCCTCTGAGCGCGTGGCCAAAGCGATGGACATGTTCGGCCACAAAGAGGGCGATGTGCTCGAGGCCGGCATGCTCAACAAGTCCGTCGAGCGCGCCCAGAAGAAGGTGGAGGAAAACAACTTCGGCATCCGTAAGCGCCTCTTGGAATACGACGACGTGATGAACTCCCAGCGTAACGTCATCTACACCCGCCGCCGCCACGCGCTCATGGGCGAGCGCATCGGGCTGGACGTGATGAACACGCTCTACGACGCCACCGTGGCCCTCGTTGAGCAGGCACGCGAGACGGCCGACTTCGACGGCTTCAAGCTGGAGCTCTTCCGCACCTTCGCCCTCGAGTGTCCCGTCACGGAGGAGACCTTCCGCGAGGCCAAGACCGACGCCCTCACCGAGCAGGTCTTCAAGGCCGTCATGGAGCAATACAAGCGCCGCACCGAGCGCATGGCGCAGGTGGCTGATCCCGTCATCCGCCAGGTATTCGAAAACCAGGGCGCCATGTACGAGAACATCATGATCCCCGTGACCGACGGCAAGCGCATGTACAACGTCTCGTGCAACCTCAAGGAGGCTTACGACACCCATTCGCGCGCCATCGTCAAGGCCTTCCAAAAGGCCGTCACGCTGCTCACCATCGACGAGGCGTGGAAGGAACACCTGCGCGACATGGACGACCTCCGCCAGTCCGTTCAGAACGCCAGCTACGAGAACAAAGACCCGCTGCTGATCTACAAACTCGAGGCTTACAACCTCTTCAAGACGATGGTCGAGACGATGAACCGCAAGACGGTCGCCATCCTCATGCGTGGCCAGATCCCCGTCCAAGAGGCGCCCGACGAGGAACGTCAGGCCGCCCCTGAAGTGCGTCAGGCCGTCCCCGAGCGCCGCACCGACATGAGCCGTTATCGCACCGAGAAGGACGACGCCGATGCGGCTCCGCGCAGCGCCGACTCGGAGGGCACACAGCCGCAGCCGCCTACGGGCCCCGCGCCGCGTCAGCCGCAGGAGCCCGTCCGGGTGGAGAAGAAAGTGGGCCGTAACGACCCCTGCCCCTGCGGCAGCGGCAAGAAGTACAAGAACTGTCACGGCCGCGGACTCTGATCGGTAAACCGAAAAGAGCCGAAAATGAAAGATGCCGGGTACACGCTGCGAGAGGCGTGTATCCGGCATTGTCATAAGTAAGAAGGAGATCCCCCGGGGTGGCCCCCGAGGGGTCTGCCCCTCTTACTTCAGGTTCGTACGGTAGAAATCCGCAATGCGATCGAAGGGGATCTTGTCCGTTTGGTCGTAGAGATCCGTGTGCGTAGCGCCGGGGACGATCAGCAGCTGCTTATTGTCGCCCTTGAGGCGACGGTAGATGTCTTCGCCCATGTAGCGACTATGCGCCTTCTCGCCGTGGACGATGAGGACTGGCGCGCGGAGGTCTTCGGGGTGCGAGAGGAGGGCGTTGTTCATCCAGCCCGTCATGGCCTGTTGCATCCACCCAAGGTTGGAGTTGACCGAGCGGGGATGATAGCCGCGCGGAGCCTTGTAGTACTCCGAATACTGGCGGACGAAGTCCGGCTCTTTGCCCGTGAGCTGGTCGACGGGGATGGTCGTGAAGGCGTGTTTTGTGAGGCCGGCGGCGTACTCGCTGGTGCGGAGGTCTGCGATCTCCTGCTTGGCGCGATAGCGGTCGTCGGCCGTGCCGCTGTCGTTGTAGCCCCAGGCTCCGATGCGTGGCATGTCGTACATGGTGCTCGCCACGACGGCTTTGATGCGCGGATCGTTAGCGGCGGCATTGAGCGCGATGCCACCCCAGCCACAGATGCCGAGGATACCGACGCGTACGGGGTCGACGCCGTCGAGGTTGCAGAGGTAGTCGACGGCAGCTTGGAAGTCTTCCGTGTTGATATCGAGCGAGAAGACGTCGCGCGGATGGCCGCTACTCTCACCCGTAAAGGAGGGGTCGAAGGCCAGCGTGATGAAGCCGCGCTCGGCGAGTGTCTGTGCGTAAAGTCCGCTGGACTGCTCCTTGACGCCGCCGAAAAGTCCGCAGACGGCGATGGCGGGCAGTTTGCCCGTAGCGCCTTTGGGAAGGTAGAGATCGGCGGCCAGGGTGAGGCCAAAATGGTTGTGGAAAGTCACCTTGCGGTGCTCCACACGGTCGCTCTTGGGGAACACTTTGTCCCATTCTGAAGTCAGTGACAAAGCCTCATCGAGAGGAGAACTTGCCGTTTTGTTTGTGTTCATTGTGCCTTGTGCTTGAAGAGTGAATGATGAGGCGCCTGCAAAGAGGAGCAGGCGGCCAGGGGATGAATGTATTTTCTCATTTGAAATATGAGGAATGAGGGTTAGGGTAAAAAGAAGAACGTCGGACACAGGTGGGGAGGGGGCGGGCATCAGTATCCGACTATTCTTAGTCAGCCATAGCCCTATTCCTCCGGCAGCGTGATGTCCGGATTGCCGTCGCCACCCGGTTTCTTCGGATCCTTCGGCTTCTCGTCCGGCTTCTTCGGCTGCTCCGGTTGCTTCGGGTCGGGCGTAGGCTTGGGATCCTTCGGCTGCTTAGGCTCCTTCGGTTCTTTGGGAGTCTTGGGTTCCTTCGGCTTCTTGTCCCCGGCGGCCTTACGCTGGGCGAGGCTCTGGCGATAAACTGTTTCGATGCGATCGGTTTGCTTGTTCATCGCTTCGGCCACTTGGGCAATAACGTTCGGGTCGACCGGCGCTTTGCCATAAACGTAATTCCATTGCAACACCAAAATCACGCGTTCATAGAGTGCATCCGTTTCGGGGCGCACCTTGCCAGAGGGCGGCAGGTGAGTCTTTTCCACTTCTGTCTCGCGGCGCTCTTTATAGATCTTGCGGAACTCCGTGTTGACGGCCTCCAGCTTGGTGACCACCGGATCCAGCCCCAGCTTGGTGACGTCGGCCGTGTATTTGGCGTCCTTGAGGTCGGCCAAGAACCCTAAGATGTCAGCCGTTTCGCGGTCGAGCGATTCCTTTTGAATGCCAGCGTAGCGGCGGGTCATAACGGAGAGGCGCTTGGCTGCGGCCACCATGTCGGCGTCGCTCAGCAGCAGGGCGTTGCGCACCGAGGCGATGATGAACAGCACCAGCCGGTCGCGCTCCTCGTCCTTCTCCATCATTAACGCCGTATTGGCGTCGGCCTGTGCGTCTCGATTATTCGAGATTTCGGTGTCGATGTTGCCGCGCCATTCCGGCATCACGTCGTCGGGCATACCGAGCTTCGTCGGGTCCACGGCGTGCACGATGTCGTACGTCTCGCTGTGAAATTGTACATGCAGGGGATTGTCATACTTTCTCAGCCCCGGCTTGTTGATTACTACGGTCTTTTTCATTGGACCTCCTTTGTTAAATGATTAAACGTGTTGATTGTTTGCTCCATCAGTTGCGGCATGTCCTCTTCCTTAGTCGAGAAATGGCCTCTCCCGAAGGTTGGCCCCATTTCCTTAGTCGGGAAATGGCCTCTCCCGAAGGTTGGATCCATTTCCTTAGTCGGGAAATGCCCCCTCCCGAAGAGCGTCGGCGAAAGTAGAAAGATTTGGCAATTCCCCTTTGGCTCCCGGCCGCCTGATCATTCATCCCTGCGGGATGTCTGGGGGCGAATGCAATTCGCCCCTACACGAGTACCCGGCAAACTTGGCAGGCATCCCTGATGCCCCCGGCCAAACTTCGCAGCCCCCGCCTCCGCCCGCCTTGGACTGCGTAAACCGCGGACTTACCTTTGCCCCCGTCAAAAAAGGAGCGGCTGGCGCTCGTTGAACGCCTACTTCTCCCTCCTTTTGACTACTCCTAACTACATTATATTACCTCTATAAAGATGATCGAACAACAACTCTCGGCGGCCGTACGGGCTGCCATCGAGGCGCTCTACAACCACACCGTGGCGCCCGAACAAACCGCGCTGCAAAAGACAAAGAAGGAGTTTGAGGGCCACCTCACCCTCGTCGTCTTCCCCTTCCTGCGCATATCCCGGAAGTCGCCCGAAGAGACGGCCCGCGAGATCGGCCAGTACCTCCGCGAACACGAGCCCGCCGTGGCCGACTTCAACGTGATCAAAGGCTTCCTCAACCTCACCATCGCCGGCAGCCGCTGGGTGGAGGCACTCGGCGCGATCCATGCCGACGACGCCTTTGGCACACGCCCCATCACGGCGGAGTCGCCCCTCGTCATGGTCGAATACTCGTCGCCGAACACCAACAAGCCCCTCCACCTCGGCCACGTGCGCAACAATCTGCTCGGCTATAGCCTCTCTCGCATCCTCGAGGCCAACGGCAACCGGGTGGTCAAGACGAACATCGTCAACGATCGCGGCATCCACATCTGCAAGTCCATGCTCGCGTGGAAGAAGTGGGGCGAGGGCGCCACGCCGGAGTCGACCGGTAAGAAGGGCGACCACCTCGTGGGCGATTTCTACGTCCTCTTCGACAAGCATTACCGCGAGGAGCTGCGCACGCTCGAGGCCACGGGGCTGACCCGTGAGGAGGCCGAAGCCCAGTCGCCACTCATGGCCGAGGCGCGCGAGATGCTGCGCCGTTGGGAGGCCGGCGACGAGGAGGTGCGCGCCCTTTGGGCCACGATGAATAGCTGGGTCTACGCCGGCTTCGACGAGACGTATCGCCGGCTTGGCGTCAGCTTCGACAAGATCTATTACGAGTCGCAGACCTACCTCGAGGGGCGCGACAAAGTGCTCGAGGGCCTCTCGCGTGGACTCTTCTACCGTCGCCCCGACGGCTCCGTCTGGGCCGACCTCACCGCCGACGGTCTCGACGAGAAGCTCCTCCTGCGCGCCGATGGCACGTCCGTCTACATGACGCAAGACATCGGCACCGCCAAGCTCCGCTACGACGATTACCCGATCGACCGCATGATCTACGTCGTCGGCAACGAGCAGAACTATCACTTCCAAGTCCTCTCCCTGCTGCTCGACAAGCTCGGGTTTGCCTTCGGTCGCGGGCTGATCCACTTCTCCTACGGCATGGTGGAGCTGCCCGAGGGCAAGATGAAGAGCCGCGAGGGCACCGTCGTCGATGCGGACGACCTGATGGACGAGATGATCGCCACAGCGCGCGACATCTCCAACGAGCTGGGCAAGCTCGACGGCCTCAGCCGCGAAGAGGCGGACGACATCATCCGCATCATCGGCCTCGGCTCCCTGAAGTACTTCATCCTGAAGGTCGACCCGCGGAAGAACATGACCTTCAACCCCAAGGAGTCGATCGACTTCAATGGCAACACCGGGTCCTTCATTCAGTACACCTACGCGCGCATCCGTTCCGTCTTGCGTAAGGCCGCCGAGCAAGGGCTCACCGTCCCCGCCACGCTGCCCGCCGATACGCCGATCAACGCCAAGGAGCAAGCCTTGGTGCAGTCGCTGGCCGACTTTGCCGACGTCGTGCGTGAGGCGGGCGAGACGTACAGCCCGGCCTGCATCGCCAACTACACGTACGATCTGGTGCGGGAGTTCAACCAGTTCTATCACGATTACTCGATCCTCGGCGAGGCCGACGAACGCGTGCGTGCCTTGCGCCTGACGCTGTCGGCTGAGACAGCGAAGGTGATCCTCACCGCCATGTCGCTCCTCGGAATCGAAATGCCCGAACGGATGTAAGCCATGAAGCTCATCACCATCCTCGGGGCACGTCCCCAGTTCATCAAGGCCGCGACCGTCAGCCGTGCCCTCATCGAGTATAACCGCAGCGTCACTGACCCGGCCCAGCGTATCGATGAAAAGATCCTGCACACCGGCCAGCATTACGACGCGAACATGAGCGACGTCTTCTTTCGTGCGCTCGAGATTCCACAACCCGCATGGAACCTGCACTGCGGCGGCATCGGCAGTCACGCCGAGGCCACGGCACGCATGATGACGGGCATCGAGCGCGTGCTCCTCGACGAGCGCCCCGACCGCGTCCTTGTCTATGGCGACACCGATTCCACGCTCGCCGGCGCACTGACGGCCGCCAAGCTGCATATCCCCGTGGCACACGTCGAGGCCGGTCTGCGCAGCTTCAACCGACGCATGGCGGAGGAGATCAATCGCGTGCTCACGGACCACTTGGCCGACCGCCTCTTCTGCCCCACGCATGCCGCCATCGACCACCTCCGCCGCGAGGGCATCACCGATGGCGTCATGCACACGGGCGATGTGATGTATGACGCCGCCCTCATCTTCGGGAGCCTCGCCGCCCGTCGCTCGACCGTCATCGAATCGCTCGGCCTCACGCCGAAAGCGTTCTATCTCACCACCGTCCACCGCGCCGAGAATACGGACGACGTCACGCGCCTCACGGCCATCGTTCGTGCCCTCATCGAGGCGTCCACACCCACGTGCCCCGTCGTTTGGCCGTTGCATCCCCGCACACGGTCGCGCCTCGAGGCCTACGGGTTACTCGCCCCACTGAGCGACGCGGTACGCCTGACGGAGCCGGTCGATTACTGGGACATGGTGCGGTTGGAACAGTCTGCCGCCGCCATCCTCACCGACTCGGGCGGGATACAGAAAGAAGCCTACTTCCACCGCACGCCCTGCGTCACGTTGCGCGACGACACCGAGTGGTTAGAGACGATCGAGGCCGGTTGGAACATTCTCACCGGCAGCGACACCGACCGCATCCTCCACGCCCTACGCAATCCATCGCCCACACGCCATGAGATCGCCGACTTTGGCGATGGCCATGCGGCAGAGAAGATCGTGAGAGCGTTGTTTTAGAGGGTAGAGGGTAGAACTGGGTACATCATTTGTCTCTCTCCTGCTCCACTCTCTCCTCTCTCCTCTCCATCCTCTACCCTCTACCCTCTATCCTCTATCCTCTATCCTCTATCCTCTATCCTCTATCCTCTACCCTCTACCCTCTACAAATGAAATCCGTACTCATCATCTGCGACCTCTTCCCCCCCGCCTTCGGCCCCCGCATGGGCTACCTCTGCAAGTACCTCACGGGTGAGGGCTGGACGCCTGTCGTAGTGACCGAGCAGGTGCCGGGCGATACGTTTGACTTCCTGTGTGAAGGCGTAGACGTGACCTATGTCCCTGCGTCGCGCATGGCCAGCCTGACCGACGTCTTCTTCGGCCGTAAGACGGCCCGACTGGAGCGTGCGGCGGAGCGAAAGCTGGCGGAGCGCCCGTGCGACGTTGTGCTGTGCAGCACCTATCGCGAGTTCCCCTTGGATGCCGCCCGACGCATCGCGCGTCGTCACCGCCTGCCGCTCGTCGTCGACCTGCGCGACATCATCGAACAGTATGCGGGCGACGAATACTTGTTGCACCCGCTACCCCGACTCTTCGGCGTGGAGCGGATCGTCGCCCGACTCTTCCGCGCGCGCAGCCTCGCTATCCGCAACCGTGCGCTGGCTGAGGCGAAGGCTGTGACGACCATCTCGCCGTGGCATGTGGAGGTGCTCCGCCAACGCAACCCGCACGTGCACCTCATCTATAATGGCTACGACCCCGAACTCTTCGCCCCGCGCACCGTCCGCACGCCGCAGTTCCGCGTCACGTACACCGGCCGCCTGCTGAGCACGACCATGCGTAACCCCGAGCTGCTGCTGCGCGCCGTCGCCCGACTTGCGGCCGAGGGTGAGATCACGCCCGAGACGTTCCGCATCCGCTGGTTCACCGACGCGGCCTCGCGGCGCATCATCGAAGAGGAGGCTGCGCGCTACGCCTGCGCACCGTTCATGGACTACCCCGGCATGGTGCCCGCCACGGCTGTGCCCGATGTGCTCAACGAGAGCTCCGTCCTGCTGCTGCTCACCAATCGTGCTGCGCCCGACGGTCCGCAGGGCATTATGACGACGAAGTTTTTCGAGGCGTTGGCCGTAGAGAAACCCATCCTCTGCGTTCGTGGCGACGAGGGTTGCTTAGAGCAGACCATCGCCGAGACGCGCTCCGGGCTGTCGGCCCACAACGAAGAGGAGGTGCACCGCTTCCTGCTCCACCATTACCATCGCTGGCAGACCGATGGCTTCACTACGGCCGATCCCGACCGCGCGGCCGTCCGCCGCTTCTCCCGCCGCGCACAAGCCGGACAGTTCGCACAGCTGTTTGAATCGTTATGAAGACCCTACACGTCATCGCCCTCAACATCCCGTACCCGCCGAATTACGGCGGCGTCATCGACATCTACTATAAGCTCCTAGCGCTCCATCGGCTCGGCGTGCGCCTCATCCTGCACTGCTACGAATACGAGCGCCCGCGCGCCCCGGAGCTGGAGCGCATCTGCGCCGAGGTGCACTATTACCCGCGTCGCACGGGGCTGCTTGCGAACCTCACGCTGGAGCCTTACAACGTGGCCGGACGCCGCAACCAGCTGCTCGTGCAACGCCTCTTGCAGGACGACGCGCCGATCCTCTTCGAGGGCCTGCACACGTGTTTTTGCATCGACGACCCACGCCTTGCGGGGCGCGTCAAAGTGTTCCGCTCGTGCAACATTGAGCACGATTATTACCGGGCCATCGGCCAGGCTGAGCGCCATCCGCTCCGCCGACTCTTCTACCGTCTTGAGGCGTGGCGCTTCCGCCGCTACCTGCCCCACGCCGCCGCGGCCGACCTCGTCGCGGCCGTCTCCACCACCGACACCGACGCCCTGCGCCGCCTGTTGCCCGCCTCGCGCGTCGCCTTCATCCCCTGCTTCCACGCCCACGACAGCGTCAGCACCGTGCCCGGCCGCTCGGACTTTATCCTTTATCACGCCAAGCTCTCGGTCAAGGAGAACGAGCAGGCCGCGCTGTACCTCATCCGCCACGTCTTCCCCCGCCTCGCCCCCGCACGCTGCATCATCGCGGGCATGAACCCCACGCCGACGCTCCTCCGTGAGGCGGCGTGCCACGCGCATATCTCCGTCGAGGCCAATCCTACGGCCGCGCGCATGGACGGCCTGATCCGTGAGGCGCAAATCCACCTCCTTGTCACGTTTCAGGGCACGGGCCTGAAGCTGAAGTTGCTCAACAGCCTCTTTGCCGGCCGACACGTGGTGGTCAACCCGACCATGCTGGCGGGAAGTGGGTTGGACAGCCTCTGCCACATCGGTGCGACGCCCGACGAGTTAGTCGAGACGTGTCGCCGCCTGATGGACGTGCCTTTTCGTGACGCCGAACTCGATGCGCGTCGCCGACTGCTCCTCCCCGCCTTTTCCAACGAGGCGCAGGCGCGGCGGCTGTTGGAGATGATCGAGGGGACGCGCGTTGCATAGATGGGGCCGTGCTCAGAATCAGATTCTGGAGGAAATGTAAGGCGTGCAATGGTTCAGAATCAGATTCTGGAGGAATTGTAAGGCGTGCAATGGCTCAGAATCAGATTCTGGAGGAATTGTAAGGCGTGCAATCGCTCAGAATCAGATTCTGGAAGAATTGTAAGGCGTGCAATGGCTCAGAATCGGATTCTGGGGGAAATGCAAGGCGTGCAATGGCTCAGAATCAGATTCTGGAGGAATTGTAAGGTCTGCAATGGCTCAGAATCAGATTCTGGGGAAAATGCAGGGCGTGCAATGGTCCAAAACCGGGTTTTACGAGAATTGCAGGGCATGCAATGGTCCAAAACCGGGTTTTACGAGGATTGCAGGGTGTGCAATGGCCCAAAACCGGGTTTTACGGGAATTGTAGGGCATGCAATGGCCCCAAACCGGGTTTTATGAGGATTGCAGGGCATGCAATGGCCCAAAACCGGGTTTTAGAGGAATTGCAGGGTGCGCAATGGCCCAAAACCGGGTTTTACGAGGATTGCAGGGCGTGCAATGGCCCAAAAACAAAGAGCGGGGGCCGGGACCGTATCCCGCACCCCCGCTACATACAAGCGTGTGTAATGAAGCCTCTCCGCTACGCGGCAAAGCCCCCACGGTTCTATTTGAGTTCAGACAGCGCTTTGGCGATGCGACGCATGGCCTCGGTGATGGCCTCGTCGGAGGCGGCGTAGGAGAGGCGGATGCAGTCCGGAGCGCCGAAGGCATGACCGCCGACGGTGGCCACGTGGGCCGTCTCCAGGAGATACATGGCCAGGTCGGCCGAGTCGTAGACTTTGCGATCGCCGGCGCTGCGGCCGAAGTAACGGCTGACGTCGGGGAAGATGTAGAAGGCGCCGTCGGGCACAGCCAGACGCACGTCGGGGATCTCGCGGCAGAGGCGGCAGATCAGGTCGCGCCGACGCTTGAAAGCCACGCGCATCTCCTCGACACACGTCTGGTCGCCGGAGAAGGCTTCGCAGGCGGCTTTCTGCGCAATGCTGCTGGGCCCCGAGGTGAACTGTCCTTGCAGCTTGCTCGCGGCCCGGGCCAGCCACAGCGGGGCGGCCAGAAAGCCAATGCGCCAGCCAGTCATGGCGTAGGCTTTGGAGACGCCATTGATGACGGCCACGCGGTCGCGCAACACGGGGAAGGAGGCGATGCTGGCGTGGCGGCCGACGTAGTTGATGTGCTCGTAGATCTCGTCGGAGATGACGACCACCTGCGGGTGACGCGCCAGGACGTCGGCCAAGGCCTCCAGCTCGTCGTGGCTGTAGACGCTGCCCGTGGGGTTCGAAGGCGTGCAGAGGATGAGCGCCTTGGTCTTGGGCGTGATGGCGGCCTCGAGCTGCTCGGGCGTGATCTTGAAGTTCTGGTCGATGCCGGCGGGCAGGATCACGTTCGTGCCCTCGGCCAGCTTGACCATCTCCACGTAGCTCACCCAGTAGGGGGCGGGCACGATGACTTCATCGCCCGGGTCGACGAGGCAGAGCAGGGTGTTGCAGATGGACTGCTTGGCGCCGTTGGAGACGATGATCTGATCGACGGTGTAGTCGAGGCCGTTCTCCCGCTTGAGTTTGGCGACGATGGCCTTCCGCAGGTCTAAGAAGCCCGGGACGGGGCTGTAGAACGAGAAGTTGTTGTCGATGGCCTTCTTCGCCGCGGCCTTGATGGGGTCGGGGGTGAAGAAATCGGGCTCGCCGACGCTCAGGTTGATGACGTCGACGCCTTGTGCCTTCAGCTCATTGCTTTTCTGCGACATGGCCAGTGTGGCAGACGACGAGAGACTCGTCAGGCGAACAGAAAGATGTTCCATTGTTGATTCTATTTATGGTTGGTTGTTGTATAGGGTAGTTATGCGCCTTCGGCGCAGTAGTTACGGCCTTGCGGCCGGGTAGTTATGCCTCCTTCGGAGGCGGTAGTTATGCGCCTTTGGCGCGGTAGTCATGGGGTAGTTATGCGCCTTTGGCGCGGTAGTTACGGCCTTCGGCCGGGTAGTTATGCGCCTTCGGCGCGGTAGTCATAGGGTAGTTATGCCTCCTTCGGAGGCGGTAGTAGGGAGGAGTTACAGGGCTACTTCTAACTACCTCTAACTTCCTTCTAACTACCCGGCCGCAAGGCCGTAACTACCTGAGGGCGCAGCCCTCATAACTACCCAGGCGACCTCGAAGAGGGCGACCGTAATTATTCTACGTTCGTCAACGTGTGCCCCATGCGTTCCTTCTTGGTGCGCATGTAGAAGGCGTTGTATTCGTTGGGGGCGACTTCGATGGGCACGTTCTCGACCACCTCCAGCCCGTAGGCTTCGAGTCCGACGCGCTTGACGGGGTTGTTGGTGATGAGGCGCATTTTGGTGACGCCGATGCGACTGAGGATCTGTGCGCCCACGCCGTAGTCGCGTTCGTCGGCCTTATGGCAGAGGTGCAGGTTGGCCTCGACGGTGTCCATGCCTTCGTCTTGCAGCTTGTAGGCGTGGATCTTGTCCATCAGCCCGATGCCGCGGCCCTCTTGGTTGAGGTAGACCACCACGCCGCGCCCTTCTTTTTCGATCATGCGCATAGCCATATGGAGCTGCTCGCCGCAGTCGCAGCGCAGGGAGCCGAAGATGTCGCCCGTCATGCAGGAGGAGTGTACACGCACCAGCACGGGTTCGTCGGGGCGTTCGCCGATGTTGCCTTTGATCAGCGCTGCGTGCTCCAGACCGTTGCTCTTCTGGCGGAAGGGGATGATGCGGAAGGGACCGTATTCGGTGGGCAGCTTCGCCTCGACGCCCTCCTCCACGAGCGACTCGGTGCGGAGGCGGTAGGCGATCAGATCGCGGATGGTGATGATCTTGATGTTGAAACGTTCGGCCACCTCCATCAGCTGTGGCATGCGGGCCATGGTGCCGTCCTCGTTGAGGATCTCGATCAGTGCACCGGCAGGATAGAGTCCGGCCAGGCGGGCCATGTCGACGGTGGCTTCGGTGTGTCCAGCGCGACGCAGCACACCGCGCGAACGGGCCCGCAACGGGTTGATGTGCCCCGGCCGACCGAGGTCGGTAGGTTTCGTGGTCGGATCGGCCAGTGCGCGGATGGTCTGTGCGCGGTCGTAGATGGAGACGCCCGTAGTGCAGCCCATGCCGAGCCGGTCGACGGTGACGGTGAAGGGCGTTTCTAAGGTGGAGGTGTTATGGGCCACTTGCATGCCCAGGCCCAGCTCCTCGCAACGCTCCTCCGTGATGGGGGCGCAGAGCACGCCGCGACCGTTCTTGAGCATGAAGTTGACTTTCTCAGGGGTGATCTTTTCGGCGGCTATGATGAAGTCGCCTTCGTTCTCGCGGTCTTCGTCGTCGACAACAATGAGGAACTTGCCTTCGCGGAAGTCTTCGATCGCTTCTTTGATTGTGTTCAATCGGTTCATTTTATATGAGGGTCTATTTACGAGTTATCGTTAGGGATGAGCGTCTTCATTTCACCCGAGACGCGGAGGGTGGTGCGCAGGTCGTTAAGTAGCAGCTTGCGTCGGATCATAGAGAGTAGATAGATGGGCAGGGAGACGGGGAAGATCCACGCCATGATGCGCCCTGCACGTGGGCTCATGCGGAAATCGACAAGGTCGTATCCGCTGAGTATGGGGTAGTCCATCAGCTTGTTGAGCACCAAGTGACGGTCGGAGTTGCGGCCCTCCTCGACGACGTCCTCCAGCTGTCGGGCGATACGCTCCGCCTCTGGATCGCGGCCGCCCTGACGCCAGAATCGGAAGTAGGGCATCCAGCGTCGGGCACCCTGTAGATAGGTTGTGATGTCGGCTTGTAGAGCTGTGATACGTTGGTCCCATGCGGCGTAGTCGAGGGCGTACATGATGACTTCCTTCCTCTCCACCTTTCGCGTGGGGCGCTTGCCGATGATTCGCTTGAGGGCCTCGGTGTAGGTGTCGGCATTGAGGATGGCCGAATCGTTCGACGCTTTATAGGTCAAGAAGATGCCGAGGGGTAGCAGTACGGCGGAGCTGAGCCACATGCCCTGCCAGGGTTGCCACATGCCGTTGCTGGCCATCTTGAACCCGATGTTGTCGATGACGTAATAGAAGATGAAGAGGAAGACGGAGATGACGACGGGCATGCCCAGACCGCCCTTGCGGATGATGGCGCCTAAGGGGGCGCCGATGAAGAAGAAGATGAGGCAGGCGAAGGAGAGGGTGAACTTCTTGTGCATCTCCGTGTGGTGGCGGCGCATCTCTTTGGAGTCGCTGGCCAAGATTTCGGCCTGAAACTCGTTGTCGGCCTTGATCATTTCGATGGTGTTGCGGGCGCTCTGTATGTAGGCGGTGCGGCGTTCGGGCGATAGCTCGGCCAGCAGACTGTCGAAGGTTTCGGGCGTGGGCTGCGGCGCAGGTACGTGGGCTGCGGAGGTGTCGACGGTGGGGTTGAGGTCGCGGCGGTAGGAGTGGGCGTAGACCTCGCGGGCGTTGGACTCCTTGACGCTGTCGAGGCGCACGGTCATGGAGTCGATGGAGGTACGGAGGCTGGCGAGGTTCTTACCCACGTAGCGGTCTTGCATGGCGGACTCGTCGGCGCGGTGGAATTCGGAGTCGAAGCGGATGAGGATCTCGCGTGACTTGAACGATTCTTTCTGGTACGGCACTGCGCCGCCCTCGGTGGCTTCGCCCTGATCGCGGAGGTTCTTGAACATGCGTCCGTCGAAGAGGTAGAGGACGAGGAACTGCTTATCGGTGGAGACTTTCAGCCGTCCGGAGTCGGCCACGATGACTTGCGCGTTGTTGAATCCGTCGGAGTAGTCGTAGATCATCAGGTGGTGCAGCAGGCCGTCGTGGTCTTTCTTCTTGACGTACACGTTGAAGCCTGAGATCTGGCTGTAGAAGGTGCTTTCGGGGATCTCGAGCTCGGGCGACTTGTCGCGCACGGAGCTGAGCAGGGTGTACATCTTGACCTGCGAGAGGGGGATGATGTTGTTCTGAAAAAAGAACGCCCCGACGGCCACGAAGGCGAGCAGGACGATGAAGGGCTGCATGATGCGGGGTAGGGAGATGCCGGCTGATTTCATGGCCAGGAGCTCGAGCTGCTCGCCGAGGTTGCCAAACGTCATCAGCGAGGCCAGCAGGATGGCCAGCGGCAGGGCCATGGGCACGAAGGAGAGGGCGGCGTAAAAAAACATCTCGGCAAGGACGCCGATACCGATGCCCTTGCCGACCATATCGTCCACGTACTTCCACAGGAACTGCATGAGTACGATGAAAAGACAAATACCGAAGGTCATGAAGAACAACGGTAGGAATGTTTTGAGTAGGAAAATATACAATCGCTTCATCCTGGGGGGTGCATCTCTTCGGAAGAGACGAGGGCAAAAGTAGTGCAAAAAGGGAGGGTATGGGCGTTTGGCGGCCTCTGTCGGGTGTCGAAGTGTGAAATTTCTTAACAGATGACCCGTTGACTGTTGTCAATGGCATGCAAAACGCATTTTGAGTGCCTCTGACTGTTGTCAATGGGGCGTAAAATGCGTTTTGAGTGCCTCTGACGGTTGTCAATGGCGTGTAAAACGCGTTTTGCATACCTCTGACGGTTGTCAATGCCCTGAATCCCCGCGGGAGCATGCCTCTGACGGCTGACAATGGGAGGCGGTTCAGAGGCGGGCGTAGTTCCAACGTCGGGTGGGGGATACTTATGCTATTCCCCAATCCGGAAATACTGCATCAGTGCGCGATACTCGTCTTGCGCTGTGAGGCAGGTATCGAGCAGGTAACCGTTCATCCGTCCCCATTCCCGCAGGCCGCGATAGTAAAACGGCTTCAGGCGGTCGGTGATGATGAAGGGGACGATGGCCTGTCCGAGGCACTCCTTGAAGAGGATCAGTCGGCCGACACGCCCGTTGCCGTCTTGGAAGGGGTGGATGGACTCAAAGCGGTGGTGGAAGTCGATGAGTGACTCGAGCGTCGGGTGAGGATCGGCACGGTATGCGGCCAGAAGCGACTGCATGCGATCCGCCACCTCCTCAGGAGGGCAAGTCTCCATACCGCCCACCTCGTTGGGCAGTCGCTTGTAGTCGCCCACAGCGAACCATTCCCGTCGGCTGTCCGTCGTGGATTGCTTCAGCATGGCATGGAGCTCCTTGATAAGGGCCTCCGTCAGCGGCTGGTCAGCCTCGTCAATGATCCGATCGACGCAGCGGAAGTGGTTGACGGTTTCGAGAATGTCGTCCACGTTTACCGCGTCATTCGTTAGCCCGATCGTGTTCGTCTCAAAGATGCAGCGCGTCTGCTCGTGCGTCAGGCGGCTACCCTCGATACGGTTCGAGTTGTAAGTCAGATCCACTTGTGTGCGGTGATAGATGCCCCCCTTCAGTCGGGTGGCCTTCTGCTCACGGAGGGCAACGAGGAGCGGTGTGTTCGTGCGATGATTCACGCCGTCTGCTCTTTGTTCCCTCCCTCCCGACCGAAGGCGTCGAGGGCTTTCTTGACGGAGCCGTGGAGGAGGAGCAGGGTGCGGGCGCGATCGTAGGGGAGGCCGAGCTCGCCCACCAGCATGCGCGCGCCACGGTCGACGAGCTTCTGGTTGCTCAGCTGCATGTTCACCATCTTGTTGCCCTTCACCCGGCCGAGGCGGATCATGACCGAGGTGGTGATCATGTTCAGGAGCATCTTCTGCGCCGTGCCGGACTTCATGCGGGAGCTACCGGTGACGAACTCCGGGCCGAGGACGACTTCGATCGGTATCTCAGCCTCCGTAGCCACGGGCGATCCGGGATTACTCGTTATGCCCGCCGTGAGGATGCCTGCCTGACGTGCTGCGCGGAGGGCACCAACCACGTAGGGCGTCGTGCCCGAGGCTGCGATGCCGACCACGGTGTCGTCGGCCGTGATGTGACACTCCTGCAACTCCTGCCAACCGCGCTGAGTGTCATCCTCGGCGTTTTCCACTGGGTTACGCAGTGCCGTGTCGCCACCGGCGATGAGTCCGATGACGAGCGTGGGCGGCATGCCGAACGTGGGCGGTATCTCCGATGCGTCAAGCACACCGAGGCGTCCGCTGGTGCCGGCGCCGAGGTAGAAGATGCGCCCGCCACGCTGCATGCGCGGGACGATCTGTTCGACCAGTTTCTCTACTTGCGGAATGGCCTCGCCGACGGCCACGGCCACCTTGCGATCCTCGCGGTTGATGTCGTCCAGCAGTTCGCGGACGCTCTTGTTCTCTAAGTTGTCGTAGAGCGAATCTTGCTCCGTGATTTTCGTAAATGCAGTCATAGGTAGTTCGATGAATAAAACGCCCGGAGTCCCTCCATCGGGCTTTGGGCGATGGTGCCGACGCGTAGGCCAAGGCCCTCAGCGGTGTCGCGGAGGAGCGGCTGATAGTGGTAGGCCACGGAGCCGACGAAATGCACGGGGTGATCCGTATAGCCGTCGTATTGCATCACGTTGCGAGCGAAGAAGTCTTTGAAGGCGCCACGGACGAGTTGCCGCATGCGTGGATCGTCGAGGTGGCGGGTGATGAAGGGCGAGAAGCTGGCCAAGAAACGGTTCGGGAAGGGCTGTCGGTAGACGCGTTCGATGATGTCGGCCGGCGTCAGGCCGTATTCGCTGAGGAAGCGCTCTTTCAGTTCCTCGCCCAGCTGGTTCTTCAGTAGCAGCCCCACGAGCAGTCGGCCGAGCACGGCACCGCTACCCTCGTCGCCGAGGATGAAGCCCAGCGGCGAGACGTTGGCCGTGATCGCCTTGCCGTCGTAGAAGCAGGAGTTGGAGCCGGTGCCAAGGATGCAGGCGATGCCCGCCTCGCGGCCGCAGGTGCTGCGTGCGGCACCGAGCATGTCGCTCCCCACCTCCACGATGCCACCTACGGAAAGGTTGTGCACCAGCACGTGTTCCATGCTGCGGATCTTCTCCGGTGTGCACCCTGCCCCGAAGAATCGGACGGCGGCGTAGGGCCCTTCTGGGATGTGGGGTTGCAGCGCACTGCGCAGTTCCTCGCCCATCTCTTCGGGCGTTTGGAAGTAGGGGTTCAGGCCTTTGGTGAACACTTCGCAGACGAGCTGTCCGCGGTCAATGACGTTCCACTGCGTCTTGGTGGAACCGCTATCGGCGATAAGGATCATGTCTTTTTATACATAGAAAAATGGCCGGCAAAGGTAGTAGCGGCCCCAAGGGGCGCAAGAGTGGACGCGACTTTGCCTCGAAGGCTCTCGCGAAACGTACCCTTGTATGCCCCGTAGCTGCCTATCACGACAAAAGGGCACCCCCTTGTCGGAGATGCCCTTTTACATATCGTTCGAGGCGGAGCGGCTTAGCGTCCGCCCGTGCGTAGATCATTCAATTCAAGATCACGCCCCACCGTTCGCGTGTTCGCAGCCGGCACAGCGGGCAGGCTCACCACGGAAACGTCGCTCCACAAGTGTGCGCAGGCGCTCCTTGAGCGGCTCAAGGCGGACGCGGTCGATGACGTCGGAGGTGAAGGCCACGCTCAGCATCATGCGCGCTTCGGACAGGGGGATGCCGCGGCTCTGCATGTAGAAGAGCGCCTGCTCGTCGAGCTGGCCGGTGGTCATGCCGTGCGAGCACTTCACGTCGTCGGCGTAGATCTCCAGCTGTGGCTTGCTGTACATGCGGGCTTCACGCGTCATGCAGATGTTGCGATTCGTCTGGTAAGCCTCCGTCTTGTCGGCGCCCTCGCAAACGAGGATGCGGCCGGCAAAGGCGCCCACGGCACGGTCGTCGAGGACGTACTTGAAGAGCTCGTTGCTGGTGCAGCGGGGCACGCGGTGCGAGATGTGCGAGTACGTGTCCACGCGCTGCTCGCGGTCTTCGATGGCCATACCGCAGAGGGTCAGCTCGGCGCCTTCGCCATTGATGCGGGCGCGGTAGTTATTGCGCGTCTGGCCGTTGTTGAGCGTGATACCGTTAACGAGCACATTGCTTCCGGCCTCCTGCTCAACGAAGAGTGAGGAGAAGCGGCGCGTGCGGATGGAGCTTTCCTCAAGGTCGTAATAGTCGACTACCGCGTCGCGGCCGGCGATGATCTCGACCACCTCTGTGGAGAGGAAATCGGTGTCGCCCATACTGTGATCGCAGACGAGGAGCTTGGCCGAAGCGCCATCTTCTACGACGAAGAGGATGCGCCTATTTGCCATGATAGGCTCCGTGCTGCGGAAGAGGTTGATCAGCTGCACGGGCTGCTCCAGAGTGACACCGGCGGGCACGTAGACCACGAGGCCGTCTTGCGCGAAGAGTGTGTTCAGCGCTGCGATTGCATCGTGGTTGGTGTGAGCCGCCTGCCCGTAGTAGCGTGCAGCCTGCTCGGGGTGACGTTCGGCAAAGCCGGCGATGCTGCCCACGTAGACGCCTGCGGGGAGGGAAGCCTCGAGTCGGCCGTCAGAGTAGAACGTGTCGTTGATCACGAAGCACGGCGTAGCGCTGAGGTTGGGCACATTGCAGCGGAACAGGTCGGACGTGTTCACGTCCACCGGCCGGCGGTCGAGGTTCAGGCCATAGTCCGGCGCAAAGGCCTCCTGCATGTTGGTGTATTTGTAATACTCACTTGCGACGGTCGGGAAACCCTCGCGGCGCAGATCCTCCAAGGCCCGGTCACGCAGCGCATTCATGCACGCCGGAGCATGGCGGTGCACTGTGTCGCGGTGACTCTGGTAGAGGTCGATGTATTGTTGTTCGGAGTTCATGTTCATTAATTGTAGGTGAGACTTTGTAGAGCGGTGACAGATGCAAGGCGTCCAAGACCGAAGGCGAAGGGAGTGTACATGAGTACATGACCGAGCCTGAGCGTCGCAGGCAACGCAGCAGATGCGCCGCTATCCAAAGTATCAGTTATTCTCCTCCTTGATCCAATCATATCCCTTCTTCTCCAGCTCGAGCGCCAGCTCCGGGCCGCCCGTCTTGACGATGCGTCCGTGATAAAGCACATGCACCACGTCGGGCTTGATGTAGTCCAAGAGGCGTTGATAGTGTGTGATGACGATGGTGGCGTTGTCCGGTCGACGCAGCAGGTTGACGCCTTTGGCCACGATGCGGAGGGCGTCGATGTCGAGGCCGCTGTCCGTCTCGTCGAGGATGGCGAGCGTGGGCTCGAGCATAGCCATTTGGAAGATCTCGTTGCGCTTCTTCTCGCCGCCGGAGAAGCCTTCGTTCACGCTGCGGTTCATCAGGCGGTTGTCCAGCTCCACGATCTCGCGTTTCTCACGCATCAACTTGAGGAAGTCGGTGGCCGAAACGGGCTCCTCGCCACGGTACTCGTGGCGGGCATTGAAGGCCGCGCGCATGAAGTTCACCATGCTCACGCCGGGGATCTCCACGGGGTACTGGAAGCTGAGGAAGATGCCTTCGCAGCTGCGCTCTTCGGGGGCCAGCTCCAGGAGGTCTTTGCCTTGGAATGTCACCGAGCCTTGAGTCACCTCAAAGGCTGGGTTGCCGACTAGCACACTGCTGAGTGTACTCTTGCCCGAGCCGTTGGGGCCCATGATGGCGTGTATCTCGCCGGCGTTCACGCGGAGGTCGATGCCTCGCAATATCTCTTTGCCGTCTATGCCGGCATGTAGGTTGTTTATCTCTAATAACATAGTAGGGGGTGATAAGGGGTTGTTTATATGTATATGTAGGGTGAAGTAGTTGGGGGCTTCTTCTCTGCTCCTCCTTTTCTTCCCTTGATGGAAGAAAAGAAGCAATAGAAGATCAAGGCCTCCGGGAGGCCGGCCAAGCTGGCCGGGTACCCGGTAAACTTCCCAGCTCCGGCAGGGGAGGCCGCCCAACTTAGTAGAGGATGTTGTCGAGTATCATATAGAAAAGCGTCCAGGCGTCGCCCTCGCGGAAGCAAAAGGGGAAGTTGACCTTGAGGCCGACGCTGAGGTCGTGATACATGCCGCGATCGGCGTAGTTGGATCCCATGTCGATACCGCCACCGGGCTGATTGATCGCCGTGCGGGCGTCGAGGCCGACGACAAAGTCGTAGCGCAGCGTGAGGGCGACGGACGATAGCAGATAGAAGTCCAGGCCGATGCCGGGCGAAAGGGACAGACGCGGGTTGCGGAAGTGGTACGTCGCGTGGCTGTCCAAATAGGGAGCCGTGGTGCGACGGATACGTTCGTCGAAGTTGCCCCAGGCCGAGGCCACGAGGAAGGGCTGCACGGGGAAGCGGTCGGGCAGGAAGTAGCGCTTCATCCCCAGCCGCAGGCCCTGCATGGTGCGGGCGGCGTCGTTGTCGTAGACGATCTCCGTGTGGAAGTAACCCGCTTCGACGGCCCACTTGTCGGGCAGTGCGAGCTCGCCGGTCACGAACCACTCCGTGCCATGCGTCACAACGATAGCGCGGGGATAGCTGCCCGTCTGCACCGGTTGTGCGAAGGGCGATCCGCCGGCGTTGATGGCCCACCGGCGCCGACAATCGTCTTGGCCGAAGGCTGTCATCCAGCCCACCGCCACGATGGACAGCAACAGGAGGAGCCGACGCCGTGTCATCCCACGCTTCCCTCCAGCGAGATCTGCAACAGCTTCGTGGCCTCAACGGCGAACTCCATCGGCAGCTTGTTCATCACCTCGCGGGCGTACCCGCCGACGATCAGGCTGACGGCCTTCTCGGTGTCGATGCCGCGCTGGTTGCAGTAGAACAGTTGGTCTTCGTTCACCTTGCTCGTTGTGGCTTCGTGCTCCACGACGGCCGTCTCGTTCTGTATGTCGACGTAGGGGAACGTGTGTGCGCCGCAGGTGGAGCTGAGCAGCAGGCTGTCGCACTGGCTGTGGTTGCGGGCGCCCTCGGCGCGCGGGGTGACCTTCACCAGGCCGCGGTAGCTGTTCTGGCTGTGTCCGGCGGAGATACCCTTCGAGACGATCGTGCTGCGGGTGTTGCGGCCGAGGTGGATCATCTTCGTACCCGTGTCGGCCTGCTGATAGTTGTTGGTCACGGCCACGGAGTAGAATTCGCCCACGGAATTGTCGCCGGCCAGGATGCACGAGGGGTATTTCCACGTGATGGCCGATCCGGTCTCCACCTGCGTCCAGGAGATCTTGCTACTCTCACCCTTACACATGCCGCGCTTGGTGACGAAGTTGTAGATACCGCCGTTGCCATCCTTGTCGCCCGGATACCAGTTCTGCACGGTGGAGTATTTCACTTCCGCGCGATCCATGGCGATGATCTCCACGATGGCGGCGTGCAGCTGATTCTCGTCGCGCATGGGCGCGGTGCAACCTTCGAGGTAGCTCACGTAGGCGTCGTCGTCGGCCACGATGAGGGTGCGCTCAAACTGACCCGTGTTGGCGGCGTTGATGCGGAAGTAGGTGCTCAGCTCCATCGGGCAACGCACGCCTTTGGGGATGTAGACGAACGATCCGTCGGAGAAGACGGCCGAGTTGAGCGCGGCGAAGAAGTTGTCGCGATAACCGACCACCGTGCCGAGGTATTTGCGGACGAGGTCCGGGTGATGCTTCACCGCCTCGCTGAAGGAGGAGAAGATGATGCCCTTCTCGGCCAGCACCTCCTTGAAGGTGGTCTTCACCGAGACGCTGTCCATGACCGCATCGACGGCCATGCCGCTGAGGATCTTCTGCTCGTGGAGCGGGATGCCCAGCTTGTCGAACGTCTTGAGCAGCTCCGGGTCCACCTCGTCGAGGCTCTTGGGCCCGGCCTTCTGTTTCGGGGCGGCGTAGTAGATGATGTCTTGATAATCGATGGGGGGGATGTTGAGGTGTGCCCATTGGGGCATCTCCAGCGTCTGCCAGTGGCGGAAGGCGCGGAGGCGGAAGTCTAAGAGCCACTCCGGCTCCTCCTTTTTGCGTGAGATCAGACGGATCACATCCTCATCGAGTCCGCGGTGCAGTAGCTCCGTGTCGATGTCCGTAGTGAAGCCGTACTTGTATTCGCTGCCGGTGATCTCGTCCAGTAGCGGGTCGGTATTCTTCTTTGTTTTCTCCATTTGTCTGTTTGTGTGAGGGTGATATGTAGTCGGCTACGCCTTGCGGCGGCCGTTGATGTCTTGTTTGGGTGGGGCAGGGAGAGGATTGACCCGCCTCACGCGTGCTAAAAACGTGCCAAGTTTTACCTCCGTCACGTCGTGTAAAGCCACAAACCGGGTTTTTACGCCATTGCAGGCGTTGCAATCGTCCAAAACCGGTTTTTTATGCCATTGCAGGCGTTGCAATCGCTCAGAATCAGATTCTGGAGGAATTGCACGGTCTGCAATGGCTCAGAATCAGATTCTGGAAGAATTGCACGGTCTGCAATGGCCCAGAATCAGATTCTGGAAGAATTGCACGGTCTGCAATGGCTCAGAATCAGATTCTGGAAGAATTGCATGGTCTGCAATGGCCCGGAATCAGATTCTGGGGTGCCCTGCGCACAAACCTCGGGCTGGAGATGGGCGCCCCCCGCGGCTTGTCGGGGTGGGGCGATGTGACTCCTGTAGATCCCGCTCTCGCCAGACGAAGAACTTGGGCGAAAAGAGGGTCGGTACCGTCTCGCGGATGAAGGGATAGGTGCCCGAACGGCTCTTGGTCTCCTCAGTGAGGAGGAAGCCGTGGCGGTCGATCCCCTCGACGAAGTTCAGCGTGAAGCTGCTGACGAACAGGGCGACGCTGGCGGCACAGAGCGCACCGGCCAGGCGGTTGGGGATGTTGAGCGCGCTCTCGTCAACCCAGTGGTCCATCCATCGACCGGCCAGGCGGACGGTGGCGAAGATGAGGACGAAGGCGCCGATGTAGCTGACGAACGTCACGCTGCCCTCTGACACCCACCCAGCGCTCAGAACGAGCGCGCGCAGCCAGTGAGCCACGCGCGAACAGCAATAGATGACGGCCACGACGGCGCCAAGAACGGCCACTTGACGGACGAATCCGTCGTGCCAGCCCTTGACGAGGCCCCCTCCGACAAGGCCTAAGACCACAATATCCAGCCAGGTCATGCGCGTCTGGGGGGGCTGCGGGTTAGAGCGTCTTCTTGACCTCGATCTCGTCGAACGGCTCGATCATGTCGCCCTCTTGCACATCGTTGTAGTTGTTGATGAAGAGGCCACACTCCTGTCCGGCCACGACCTCCTTCACCTCGTCTTTGAAGCGCTTGAGTGAGGCCAACTCGCCGGTGTGGATCACGATACCGTCACGGATGACGCGCACCTTGTTGGCGCGCTTGATCTTGCCTTCCTTCACGAGGCAGCCAGCCACGGTGCCCACCTTCGAGATCTTGAAGACTTGCAGCACCTCGAGGTTGCCGCAGATCTCCTCCCGAATCTCGGGCGAGAGCATGCCCTCCATGGCCGAGCGCACCTCCTCGATGGCGTCGTAGATGATGGAGTAGAGGCGGATCTCGACGCCCTCCTTGTCGGCCAACTTACGGGCGGCCTGGGCTGGGCGCACCTGGAAGCCGATGATGATGGCGCTCGATGAGGCGGCCAGCTCGACGTCGGATTCGGAGATCTGCCCGACGGCTTTGTGGATGACGTTGACCTGAATCTCTTCGGTGGAGAGCTTGATGAGCGTGTCGGAGAGCGCCTCGACGGAGCCGTCCACGTCGCCCTTGACGATGAGGTTCAGCTCGTGGAAGTCGCCCAGTGCACGGCGGCGCCCCAGCTCCTCGAGTCCGAAGCGCTTCTGGGTGCGGAGCCCCAGCTCACGCTGCAACTGCTCGCGGCGTGCAGCGATTTCGCGCGCCTCCTGCTCGGTCTCCAAGACGTTGAGCGTGTCGCCCGCCTGTGGCGCACCGTCCAGGCCGAGGATCAGCACTGGCTCCGATGGCCCAGCGCTCTCCACGCGTTGGTTGCGCTCGTTGAACATGGCCTTGACACGCCCGTAGTGTGTGCCCGCCAGCACGATGTCGCCTTGGCGCAGCGTCCCGTTGCTCACCAGTACGGTGGCCACATAACCGCGCCCCTTGTCGAGCGACGATTCGATGACGGAGGCCGTGGCACGACGTTTCGGGTTGGCCTTCAGCTCCAAAAGGTCGGCTTCGAGCAGCACCTTTTCGAGCAAGTCTTGCACGCCGATGCCCTTCTTGGCCGAGATGTCTTGGCTCTGATACTTGCCGCCCCACTCCTCGACGAGGTAATTCATCTGCGAGAGCTTCTCCTTGATCTTGTCCGGATTGGCGCCGGGCTTGTCGATCTTATTGATGGCAAAGACGATGGGGACACCGGCCGCGGAGGCGTGGTTGATGGCCTCGACGGTCTGCGGCATGACGTTGTCGTCGGCTGCGACGATGATGATGGCGATGTCCGTCACCTTGGCGCCACGTGCACGCATGGCGGTGAAGGCCTCGTGGCCCGGAGTGTCGAGGAAGGTGATGTGTCGACCGTCGGGCAGGGTCACGCTGTAGGCACCGATGTGCTGCGTGATGCCACCGGCCTCACCGGCAATCACGTTGGCGTTGCGGATGTTGTCCAGCAGCGACGTCTTACCGTGGTCCACGTGGCCCATAACGGTCACGATCGGTGGGCGCGGCACCCAATCCTCGGGGTTGTCCTCCTCTTCCTTAATGGCTTCCGACACCTCGGCGCTGACGTATTCCGTCTTGAAACCGAACTCCTCGGCTACGATGTTGATCGTCTCCGCGTCGAGTCGCTGATTGATGGAGACCATCATGCCGATGCTCATGCAGGTGGAGATGACCTCGGAGACGGAGACGTCCATCATGTTGGCCAGGTCGTTGGCGGTGACGAACTCCGTCAGCTTCAGGATCCGGCTTTCGCGTTCTTCAGCGCGCAGCAGTTCCTGCTCGCGGAAGGCCACAGCATCACGTTTCTCGCGGCGATACTTGGCGCCTTTGTTCTTGGCGCCCTTGCTGGTCAGACGGGCCAGTGTCTCCTTCACCTGACGCTGCACATCGCCCTCGTTCACCTCCGTATGCACGGGGCGTTTGGGGCGCTTGTTATCGTTCGATCGCTTGTTGTCGTTCGACCGCGCACCCGTATTGACGGCGGCGTTGATGTCGATGCGGTCTTTCTTGATGCGCTTACGCTTCTTCTTAGCGTCGGCGGATGCGGTGGCCGATGAGGTGGCGGGGGCATGAGGTGTCGCAGATGCAGCGGGCTTAGCTGGGGTAGCGGAAGCCTGCGGCTGCTGCCGACGACGGTCACGGTTGCGCTCGGAGCCCCTGCGCTTGGGGCGCATGGATTGGTTGATGGTGGCGAGGTCGATCTTGCCTGTCACTTTGATGTTCGACTCCAAGCGGGGAGTCTCCAGACGGAACACCTCGTCCTCCTTTTTCTCCGTCGATCCCGTCTGCGCCGTGCTGTCGGCCGATGCCTCCGGTTTGGGCGCTTCGGTGACGGTCGGTGTGGGTTCTGCGGGCGCTTCGGCGATGGGTGCAGGCGCTTCCTGCGTTTGCGCTGTGGGTGCGGAGGCCTCCGCCTTGATCTCTGCGGGGGCTGTCCCTTCCTTCGGTTGCTCTACGCTGGGGGCGGGCGCCTCAACGGTTGGAGCGCTTACGGCAGGAGTCTCCGGCTTAGCCTCTCCCTCAGAGGGCGCTGGAGCAGCGGCAGCAGGCTTCGTCTCCGTGTGGTGTGTGGCCGCGGAATGTCCACTGTGTTTACGCCGCCGGGAGTGCGACGATCCGTGTCCGCTCGTTTCGGGTAGATCGATCTTGCCTTTGGTGACGAATTTGGGGAGGATGTCGTCCGGTATCTCGGTCTTGATCACATCCGGTTCCGTCTTGGTGGGTTCCTGGGCTACGGGTTCCGGTTTTGGTTCTGGTTTCACGTGCGTTTCTGTCGGTGCAGCTTTTTCGAGCAGGCGACTTCGTTCGGACTCCGGCAGGTTTTTGCCGAATTCCTTAACGAGCAGGGTGTACTGCTCATCGGGAATGCGGACGTTGGGGTTGCTTTCGACCTCGAAACGCTTCCCGCGCAGATAGTCGACAACCGTCTGCAAGCCGACATTCAAGTCCTTCAATACTTTGTTCAATTTAACAGGCATATCTCTCTTCCTCGTGTAGTTATCTCTGATTTAATCCTCCTCTTTTTCGTCGGTGTCGTCTTCTTGAAACACTTCTGGGGTGTCGTCGTCCGCTTCTTCGTCGGCGTCGTCTTCTTCCGGTTCATCTTCTGTCGGCGTCTCGTCCGGTTCGTCGGTGGATTCAGCGGGCTGTTCGTCGACGGGTTCGGATGCGTCGGATGCGTCAACGGGCTGTTCGTCGACGGGTTGTTCCTCTTCCGGAGCATAATCGTCGGGTGCCGGTTGAGCTTCGTCTTCAAACTCGGCTGAGAGGACACGCAGCAGGTCGTCCACCGTCTGCTCTTCCAGGTCGGCACGCTCCATGATCTCTTCGGGGGCGAGGGCAAGCACAGCTTTGGCGGTGTTGCAACCGATCTCCTTGAGGGCTTCGATCACCCAAGGCTCCACCTCATCAGCGAACTCGTCGAGATAGATATCCTCCTCGTCGGCCGTATCGATGTCACGGAAGACGTCGATGGTGTAGTCCGTAAGCATACTGGCCAGCTTGATGTTGAGTCCGTTCTTACCGATGGCCAGCGAAACCTCTTCAGGGCGTAGGAAGACTTCCGCCTTATGCTCCTCTTCGTCGACGCGGATGGAGGAGACTTTGGCCGGGCTGAGTGCGCGCTGAATATAGAGTGCGGTGTTGGTGGTGTAGTTTACGACGTCGATATTCTCGTTGCGCAGCTCGCGGACGATGCCGCGGATACGTGAACCCTTCATGCCGACGCAGGCACCGACGGGATCGATGCGTTCGTCGTACGATTCGACGGCGATCTTGGCGCGTTCACCGGGGATGCGTGCGATAGAGCGGATGGTAATCAGGCCGTCGTTGATCTCGGGCACTTCGATTTCGAAGAGGCGCTGCAGGAAGGCCTTGTCGGTACGAGAGAGGTAGATCTTCGTGTTGTTATCCGTCTCTACCCGCTGCACGACGGCGCGTACGGCCTCGCCCTTGCGATAAAAGTCGCCGGGGATTTGCTCCGATTTGGGCAGCAGGAGCTCGTTGCCTTCGTCGTCGAGTAGCAGCACCTCTTTCTTCCATACCTGATAGACGTCGGCCACGACGATGGTGCCGATCAGTTCGCGGTATTTGGCCGTGAGGTTGTCCTTTTGGAGCTCCAGGATCTTCGAGGCCAGCGCCTGTCGGAGGTTGAGGATGGCGCGCCGGCCAAAGTCGGCGAAGTGCACCTCGTCGGTCACTTCTTCACCGATGGTACAGTCGGCGTCGATCTGTTGCGCATCGCGCAGCGAGACCTCCAGATTGGGGTCGCTGACGTGTCCGTTTTCCACCACGGTGCGGTTGCGCCAGATCTCGAAGTCGCCCTTTTCGGGGTTGATGATCACGTCGTAATTCTCGTCCGTGCCGAACATTTTAGCGATCACGTTGCGGAAGGACTCTTCGAGCACGTTGATCATCGTCTCCTTGTCGATATTCTTCAGGTCTTTGAACTCCTGAAGGCTGTCTATCATGCTGACTGTTTCCTGTTTCTTGGCCATATTCTCTTGTCTTCTCTCTATTTGAATCGGATTTTACTTTTCGCGTATGCTATCTCATCATATCGGTACGTTTCGTCTTCGTACACGGTGGTCTTACGACGGGCACCTTCGAGCTTTACCTTTTTGGCTACGGTGAGCGTGACGCCCGTCTCGTCAGCATCCTTGAGCACGCCCGTGCGGAGGGTGCCTTCGCGGGGCTTGAGCTCGATTTCGCTGCCGATATGCTTGCGGTATTGGCGGACGATCTTGAAGGGGCGATCGAGGCCGGCGGAGGTGACCTCCAGCTCGTAATCCTCGGCGTCACGGTCGAGGTGCTGCTCGATATATTGGCTCAGGGCCACGCAATCGTCGATGCTGACGGCCTCGTCGTGGTCAATCTCCACAACGATGGCGTTGTCGGCGCCGATGACGACATCCACAAGGTAGCAAGCCGAGTCGGCCAGGGCGGCTTCAGCCAGACGCATCACTGTATTTCGTTCGATCATTATTGTGCAAAAAGAAAGGGAACCAAAGTGTTCCCCCGTCGTAATTTCGGGGGCAAATATACAATCAATCAGCCTTTTTCTAAGGAAAGGCGTTTTCCAGGCTTTGGCTGGAGAGGTGAAGGCGGATTGGAGGCGTGGCTTAGATGCGAGACTGGGGCTGACCTTTTCCAAAGATCCCTTTTAAGTACGTTTGCGCCGTTTGAAAACAAAACACCTATAGATATATGAGTGAACTGCATATCATTAATCACCCGATGATCTGCCACAAGTTGACGCGGATCCGGGATGTGAACACGGGTGCGAAGGACTTCCGCGAGTTGCTCCGCGAGATTGCTATGCTGATGGGCTACGAGGTGACGCGCGATCTGCCGCTGACGGAGGTCGAGATCGAGACACCGATGGAGCGCACCGTGGCGTATGAAATCTCGGGCAAGAAGTTGGCTATCGTGCCCATCCTCCGCGCCGGCCTCGGCATGGTGGACGGACTGCTGAGCCTGCTGCCCGTGGCTAAGGTGGGGCACATCGGCCTCTATCGCGATCACGACACGCACCGCCCCGTCTTTTATTACTGCAAGCTGCCGGAGGATATCGACCGCCGTATGGTGATCGTCACCGACCCGATGCTGGCCACCGGCGGCAGCGCCTCGGACGCGATCCGTATGCTCAAAGAGAAGGGCTGCACCAACATCCGCCTCATGTGCCTCGTGGCGGCGCCTGAAGGGGTGGCTTACGTACAGAAGAACCACCCGGACGTGGACATCTACACCGCCTCGCTCGACCGCGAACTGAATCCGCAGGCTTACATCCTGCCTGGGCTGGGGGACGCGGGCGACCGCATTTTCGGCACAAAGTAGGCGTCGCCTAATAGCCGTAACGCTAAGCATCCTCTCGACAGGGGCCTCTCTCAAAAAGGTTCGCTGTCGGGAGGATGCGTTTTTGTGCCCCGATAGAAATGCGGTTTCATGTCGCATGAAACGGCATTTTCGATTGGAAAAACCATTTCATGTCGCATGAAACGGCATTTTCGATTGGAAAAGTCATTTCATGTCGCATGAAATCGCATTTCCGATTGGAAAAGTCATTTCATGTCGCATGAAACCGTATTTCCGATTGGAAAAGTCATTTCGTGTCGCATGACGGGGCATTTCCGACTGGAAAAGCCATTTCATGTCGCATGACGGGGCTTCGAGCATTGTCCCCCCCCACTTTTTTAGATGAAAACGACTTCAAACGACGACGGAGGCGGGAGCATGAGGCGCGTTCAGCGTTGCGTGACGATCAGTGCGCGGCGCGTCTTCGAGGTGATGCGAAAACGGTTGTCGGTGCGATGGCCCACGATCCAAAGGATCCGCCCCGAGGCGTCGCAGAGGATCCACGCGGCGGCTTTGTGGAGGAGGCTGAATTTGTGGTCAGAGAAATAGTCGCTCAGCTTCTTGCGACCTGTCATGCCGAAGGGCACGAAGCTGTCGCCAGCGCGCCAACGCCGGAGGGTGAGTGGCAGGGCGATGCGATCGGCGTCGAAGGTGGCCACGTGGGGGCTGCGGCTGATGGTGAACGCCTCGTCGACGATGCGCTCCTCGAGGCTGAGGCGGATGGGCGCGGTGAGTTCGCAGCCCAGCGTGAGGGTGAAGGCGTCTGCGGACACTTCGTCGGCGGGGTATAGGATCAGGTGGAGGCGATCTTTGAGGAGGTGCCATCGGCCGCCGGGGGCAACGAACGAGCGACCGGATTCGCCGTTGAGGGCGCGGGCGATGTCGGCGCACTGTGAGGGTGTGAAGCCATAAGGCGTGAGCAGTTCGAAGAGCACGGCATGCGGGGCGGGCGTGCGGAGGAGGGCGTCGATCGATATGCGGCCGTCGGCGTCGATAAGGTGCGCGCGGTGGCTATCGATGGCGTCGCGATAGATGGCTTCAACGTCCGTGAGATGGCCAGCCATGCGTAGGATGGCGTCTCGGACCGACGGGTTGAGTTGCTCCATGAGCGGCAGCAGGCGGAGGCGGACGAAGTTGCGCCGATAGACGTCGGAGGCGTTCGAGCTGTCGGTGCGGAAGGGTAGGTGGCGATCGGCAAGCCAGCGGACGATTTGGTGGCGGTCGACCGAGAGCAGCGGCCGGACGATGTGCCCATTGCGGGGCCGCATGCCGCATAGCCCGCTGAGGCCCGTGCCGCGGATGAGGTTGAGGAGGACGGTCTCGACATTGTCGTCGCGGTGATGAGCCACGGCGATGGCCTCAGCCCCCAGCTCGCGGCGGAGCGTCTCGAACCATTCGTAGCGTAAGGTGCGGGCAGCCATCTCCGTGGAGACACCGTTTTGGTGGGCATAGTCGGCCGTGTCGAAATCGATGCGACGGAAGGGTAGGCCGAGTGCTTCGGCGGTCTGTTGGGCAAAGTCGGCGTCGGCGTCGGACTCGTCGTTGCGCAAGTGGAAGTTGCAATGGGCAGCCACGCAGGGGTAGCCGAGTCGGGTGAGGATGTGCAGCAGGGCGACAGAGTCGGCGCCGCCGCTCAGTCCGACAATGACGGGCGCTCCGGGTCGGAGCAGCTGGTGCTGCGCGATGTAGGCTTGGACGGTGGAAAGCATGGGTTGCGAGGTCGTTATGGGGGTAGTCAAAAGGGAGTTATGGGGTAGCCAGAGGGCGTGTGAAGTTGTATGGGAAACGAATGATGCGCGCAAAAATAGATGGGGTGGGAGAGGGGCAATGAAATCAGCGACTTATGTTTGCCCGCACATGGAAAAGAAATACGGTTATTTCAAGCGAGACATCAGTTGGTTGTCATTCAATTATCGCGTCCTCCTGGAGGCCGCGGACGCTACCCTACCCATCTATGAGCGGATCCGCTTCCTCTCCATCTACGCCTCCAACCTGGAGGAGTTCTATGAGATACGCGTGGCCGATCAGCGCGGCGCTATCATGAAAAAAAATTACCGCGCCGACAACTCGGAGAAGGCCGAGGTGACGCTCAACGAGATCACCGCCGAGGTCAACCGTCAGCAGCAAGCCTTCTACAGCATCTTCAACGACGGTATCCTGCCCGAGTTGCGTCGCCAGCGCGTCTACCTCTATCAAGACCATGAGCCGAAGCCGTTTCACCGCGACTTTGTCCGCCGCTATTTCGACGAAGAGATCTTTCCCTACCTCTCCCCCGTCACGCTCCATGAAGGCTTCCGCACCTTCATCCGCGACCGCCGCCTCTACCTCATTGCCCGCATCCTCAAGCGCGAGACGCGCGAACCGCTCTATGTGCTGATCAAAATACCGCACTCGAATGTCCCCCGCTTCATCGCCCTGCCCGAGCATGAGGGCATGCACTACTTCATGTTTGTCGACGACATGATCCGCTACAACCTGCCCGCCATCTTTCCCGGGTATGTGCTTGACGGATGCTACAGCATTAAGATCTCGCGCGACGCCGATATATACGTCGAGGAGGAGACTCCGCAGAGCATCCTTCAGGCCATTCGGACGAAGGTGGGGAAGCGTAAGATCGGCGCCCTGAGCCGCTTCATGTACGATCGCGAGATGCCGCCCGATGTGCTAGCCTTCGTCCGCCGGTCGTTCCACATCGCGGCCGACGACCTCGTCGTAGGTGGGCGCTACATGAATCTGCAAGACATGATCCGCCTTCCGAACCCCATCGGGGCGGAGCTGGTGCGTACGCCTCCTGCGCCGCTGCGGGTGCCGTATCTCGAGGAGTTGGCGTCCATGTTTCGCGCCGTGGAGCGGGGCGACGTGCTGCTGCACTTCCCCTATCAATCGTTTGACTACCTGCTGCGCTTCCTCATGGAGGCGTCGTTCGATCCGGACGTGGAGGAGATCAAGATCACGCAGTATCGCGTGGCGGAAAACTCGGCCGTGATCCACTCCCTCATCGGTGCCGCGCGTAATGGCAAACGTGTGACGGTCTTCGTGGAGCTCAAGGCGCGCTTCGATGAGGAGAACAACATGAGCACGGCCGAAGAGATGCGTCAGGCGGGGATCAAGATCATCTACAGCATACCCGGGCTGAAGGTGCACGCCAAGGTGGCCGTCGTCTTGCGTCGTGGCGAGGCCGCTGACTTCGCCTGCCTCAGCACGGGCAACTTCAACGAGAAGACGGCCAAGGCGTATTCCGATATGGCGCTCTTGACGTGTGATAAGGCGATCGTGGAGGACGTGAATCGTGTCTTTGAGGTGTTAGAAGGTCGTTTGGAGCATCCGCACTTCGACCGCCTGCTGGTGGCACGTTTCAACATGGTGCCGGAGCTTGTCCGCCTCATCCGCCGCGAGGCCGACCTGGCGCGTGCGGGGCGCGGAGGGCGAATCATTCTCAAGATGAACGGCCTCCAGGATAAGCAGATGATCGACGAACTCTATGCGGCCGGTCAGGCGGGTGTGGAGATCGACCTGCTCGTGCGCGGCATCTGTTGCCTGACGCCCGACCGCAGCTATAGCCCCAACATCCGCGTGACGCGCATCGTAGACATGTACCTCGAGCACACCCGCCTCTGGTACTTCCGTGGCGACGGCGACGAGCGACTTTTCCTCACCTCCTCGGACTGGATGCGCCGCAACCTGAATCGCCGCATTGAGGCGGCCGTCCCCATCCTCTCGCCCGATGTCCGCCGCGAGATCCTCGACATCTTCGACATCCAGCTGCGCGACAACGTCAAGGCCTGCCGCATCGACGGCTCCCTGCGCAACCTCTATATCCGCAACGACGCCCCGCCCGTCCGCGCTCAGCAAGCCATCTACGAGTACATTAAGCAAAGGACGCACCCAGAGTAGAGACGAATCGCATACACCCCACAGATACCCGGCCCCGGTGGGCCTTGACCTTCTAACATACACCCCACAGGTGCCCGGCCAACTTCCCCGGCCCCGGTGGGGCCTTGACTTTCTTTTGATTCTTTTCTTGCGTCAAGGCAAGAAAAGAAGAAGGAAAGGCGGGAAAAGAAGAAGGAGAGGCAAGAAAAGGCCGGGTACCAGTGGGGCGTATGCAATACGCCCCTACCCCAGGCACATCCAAATCACCGATTTGCGTCAAGGCAAGCAATATTCCCCCCGTTCCGCCCGTTTCCATCCCACCAAATACAGAGAAAGAAAACTTCATTTATAGCACATACATACACCCATACACAACAAACATCCCCCCATTTTCTGCCTATGAAAAAGATTACCCCTTCCGCCCCCGCCGAACGTCGGGATATGAACGCCTCCAGCAACCCTTCCCCATCCTTCGGCCCTCGCCCCGAGACCCTCGCCCTGCTCAGCTGGTTCGCCCGCATGTATACGCCGGACAACGCGCCGAGTCCCGCCCTCCCCATCGCCAACTGAGTCTGCCTTGCTCATACCTTATATATAGCGCACAATGAACCATCTCATAGCCCCATCGCTCCTTTCGGCCGACTTTATGCACCTCGGCCGCGACGTGGAGATGATTAATCGTAGCGAGGCCGACTGGCTGCATATCGACGTTATGGACGGCGTCTTTGTCCCCAACATCTCCTTCGGCTTTCCGGTCATGAACGCCCTCCGTGGCGTCTGCCATAAGCCCACGGACGTGCACCTGATGATCGTCGAACCCCAGAAATTCATCCGCGAGGTGGCCGACTCCGGCGCCTACATGATGACCGTCCACTACGAGGCCTGCACCCACCTCCACCGCACCGTCCACGCCATCCGTGACGCCGGCATGCGCGTCGGTGTGGCCCTCAACCCCCATACGCCCGTCACGCTCCTCGAGGACATCCTCGGGGATCTCGACATGGTGCTCCTCATGTCCGTCAACCCCGGCTTTGCCGCCCAGAGCTTCATCGGCCACTCCGTCGTCAAGACCGCCAAGCTGCGCCGCATGATCCGCGAGCGCGAGCTAAAGACGCTCATCGAGGTAGACGGCGGCGTGAACACCGAGACGGGCCGCGTGCTCCTCGATGCCGGCGCCGACGTGCTCGTGGCCGGCAGCTACGTCTTCCGCTCGCCCGACCCCGAGGCCACCATCCGCGAGCTGAAGGCGCTCTGAACTATCGCCTACCATTTTCTTTGAAAAGCGACCGCTCCGACGCCGTGTCGGGTGGCCGCTTTTCCATTCTTTGGGGGGCACGGGGGAGGGTGGAAATAGTGTATTTCGAGGCCATGCAAGTCTGCGACAGTCCGAAATAGTGTATTTCGGGCATTGCAAAACCTGCGGCGGCCGGAAATAGTGTATTTCGAGCGTTGCAAAACTTGCGGCGGCCGGAAATAGTGTATTTCGGAGCTATGCAAGTCTGCGACAGTCCGAAATAGTGTATTTCGGGCGTTGCAAAACCTGCGGCGACCAGAAATAGTGTATTTCGAGGCCATGCAAATCTGCAACGGCCCGTCGCTGTGTGCGATATTAAGAAACATGACAGGAACTGACTGTCGCTGTATGCGATACTAAGAAACATGCAGGGAATTGACTGGCGAAGTGTTCGATATTAAGAGACATGCAGGAAACTGACTGGCGCTGTGTGCGACGCTAAGAAACATGACGGGAACTGACTGGCGCTGTGTGCGATATTAAGAAACATACATGTGATTTATTATCGCTGCGAATTTTGAGGCCTGGCCAATCTGCGACATTCCGCCGCTGTGCTGTTTCCGGATAAAGTGTTCGATTTTGGCGTCTTACGGATTGGCGTATATTTGCCCCCGCTTGATCCCCCCTTCAAATAGCACCCATTAACCCCGGGAACGAGGGCCGGACGAAAAAGCAATCCTCACGATATATACAATTGATAGTTACATCATAAGCGAAGAGCCTGGTGGCGCGTGGACGCTGCGTATACATGTCCGCTTCTGCCCCGCGTACCCCCGCTAATTCTCCATTTATCCACATAACAACATGGTCAAATACAACATTGTCGAACTCACAGACATGGATCTCCCCCGGCTGCAAACCATCGCAACCGATCTGGGACTAACGGACATTAAAGGTGTCGAAAAACAAGCCCTGATTTATCAGATTCTTGACCGACAAGCCGAATCGGTAGCCGGTATGCAAAAGGAAAAAGAAGCTCAGAAATCCGAACAGAAACGCCGCGGCCCCGGCCGTCCACCCAAAAACAAGTCGGCCGAATCCGCCGCTGAGGCCTCCGCCTCCGAAAAGGAACCCAAAGCCGACACGGCCGAAAAAGCGGAAAGCAAACCCGCCAAACGTCGCCCGGGCCGCCCGAAGAAAAACAAAGCGGCAGAGCCGACGGAAGCCGCGCCCAAGGCCGAGACGAAGGAGGAGGCCGAGGCAGCGGAAAGCAAACCCGCCAAACGCCGCCCGGGTCGTCCGAAGAAAAGCAAGTCGGCGGCAGCACCCGTCGCTGAGACACCCGCCTCCATCGCCGAAACGGAGCCGATCCTGGCCACCGAGCCGATGCTCGAAGCCGAAGAGATGCCCGTAGAATCGCCCGTGGCTGCCCCCATTGCTCCCGTATCGCCCGTCGTTCCTCCATCCGCCGCAGCTGAAACGGCGCCCCAAGCATCCGCCGCAGCCGCTCATGAAGCGAAGCCGTCGCCCGAAGCGCCAACAGCGGCACCCGCCACTCCCCCCGCGCCCGAGGAACCGAAACGCACCATCTTCAAGCATGCTACCGACACGCCTTCCGTCCTCGATCAGGTGCTGCCCATGCAGCCTCCCGCGCCGCAGCCCAAAGACAAGCAGCAGAACGAAGCCAAGAAACGCCCCCAACAGAATCATCGGCCCAACAATCCCAACCTACGCGAAAATGCCCCCGTCGTGCCGCCCCCGCCGATCTACGATTTCGACGGCATACTGACCGCCGCCGGCGTCCTCGAAATCGTGCCCGATGGCTACGGATTCCTCCGCTCGTCGGACTATAATTACCTCGCTTCACCGGACGACGTCTACGTCTCGGCCTCACAAATCAAGCTCTTCGGACTCCGCACCGGCGACCTCGTCGAAGGTCCCATCCGCCCGCCGCGCGAAGGCGAGAAATATTTTCCGCTCGTCAAGGTGGACACCATCAACGGCCGACTGCCCGAAGAGGTCCGCGACCGCGTCCCCTTCGACCATCTCACACCGCTTTTCCCCGAAGAGAAATTCAAACTCACCGACCGCCGTTCGCCGAAGGTTTACGACCCGTACGCCGTCCGCGTAGTCGACCTTTTTGCACCCATCGGCAAGGGGCAACGCGGGCTCATCGTGGCACAACCAAAGACCGGTAAGACGATGCTCCTCAAGGACATCGCCAACGCCATCGCCGCTAATCACCCGGAGGTTTACATGATCATCTTGCTCATCGACGAACGCCCCGAGGAGGTGACCGACATGGCCCGTAGCGTAGACGCCGAAGTCATCGCCTCCACCTTCGACGAGCCGGCCGACCGCCACGTGAAGATCGCCGAGATCGTCCTCAATAAGGCCAAACGCATGGTCGAGTGTGGCCACGACGTAGTCATCCTGCTCGACTCCATCACCCGCCTGGCCCGCGCTTATAACACCGTGCAACCGGCCTCGGGCAAGGTGCTTTCGGGTGGCGTGGAGGCCAATGCCCTCCAGAAGCCGAAGCGATTCTTCGGTGCTGCGCGTAACATCGAGCACGGCGGTAGCCTCACCATCCTTGCTACGGCTCTCACCGAAACGGGTTCGAAGATGGACGACGTGATCTTCGAGGAGTTCAAGGGTACGGGCAACATGGAGCTGCAACTCGACCGTAAGCTGGCCAACCGTCGCATCTTCCCTGCGGTCGACATCCAGGCCTCCAGCACGCGCCGCGACGATTTGCTGCAGGACGAGAACACCCGCAACCGCCTATTCGTACTCCGCAACACCGTACTCTCGGACATGAATACGGTCGAGGCGATGGAGTTCGTCAAGAAGCGCTTGGAGGGCACCACGGACAACGCCGAATTTTTAGCCTCCATGAACGGCTGACAGCCGGAGGAGCGCCACTCTGGCCTCTCGGACTTAGGGAGGCACCGCAGAAACGTCCTGTCGGGCGAAAGGGATCCGGTCGATTCCTTCCGTCCGGCAGGACGTTTCGTTTGCATCCGTCCGCCGTTGGCGGAGCTTAGTCGTGGCTCCGCCGTCTCATCAGTCGGCCCACGGCATTTTCAAGAGACTCCGTCGGCTCAATGATATTATAGCCGTCCCAGAAATTGGCGTCATAAAAGTCGGCAGCTCGGTCGGTCAGGGCGTCACGTGAGCGAAACGCCTCGCGGTAGGGGATTTTCTCCGCGTGCGTCTCGTCACGATCGGTGATGGCCATTTCCGACGTCACGACGTACGATGTGGCGAAAAGTCGCCGATGCCAGTCGCAACGAAAGGCTGTTTCGCAGCGCACGTAAGCCAGACTACTGCGGCCGTCGGCCTGTCGCCGATAGGTGACGAGGAAGGCCAATCGCTCGGGGCGAAAGCGCATTCCGGCGGGTTTCTTGCGGAGCATGGCCTGCGTGGCCTTGAGGCGGTCGGTCATATCGAGGCTGAACTCCGCGCGGGAGATCGTCCGCGTTTCGCTGTCGATGTAAAGCAGCCCTTCGTAGAGCGCATAAGGGCAGACGACGCGTGGCATGAAGCGGATCTCAACGTGCGGACGATCGTCTATCAGTGTGGTGCGATTGTAGCGGAAGGCGTAGTGTTCCATCTCGTCGGGGGCGAACATCAAATCGCTGTTTTTCACCACGTCGAGAAAGATGGAGAGCGTCGGGCCGCCTTCGAATTTCACGATGAGCGTGTCGCCCGGCCGTTGGCTGAGCAGCCTCCGCCCCTTCTCGAGCCGTACCCGATCGGCGTTTGTGCCCACGCCATTGTAAGGCGTCTTGTAGAGCCCGACGATGGCCTCCGAAATGTCGATGTAGCGCCGCCCCTTGCGGATGACTTCCCGATAAAAACCAGTCAGGCGATTGGCCCGCTGCGGATAGTTGTCCGTGATGCGATCCACAGCCTGGCGCACAAGGTCGCGCGCATCACCGCCCATGACGGTCACCTCCTCTAGGAGGTTAGCGTTCGGTGTCAGTCGGATGGAGGCCGCCTCGACCTGCGTACCCGGTCGAATCGGATAGGTAAGGAGCGCGTAGCCGATGTGCGAAAACTCGATCCGATCGGCCCGGAGGGAGTCAGCCACATGGAGCGAAAAATAACCGTCGGCATTGGTCACGGTGCCGATGCCCGTACCTGGCACGGCGACATGCACCGCCGGCAGCACACGGTTCGTGCGGGTGTCGCGCACCGTTCCGCTGACGGTGGCGTACGCCCTACGTGCTGGCGCATCCGTCTGCGCCGCGCTGCGAAGCCCCACCATACCGGTGGCCATAAAGAGGCTCCACAGCAGAACTCGAAAAATCGTTTCAGTCTTCATGATTCGGTAAGCGTTTGAATAAAATGAATAGGGAAAGAGAGCGTGAAGTAAGCTGGGAATAAGTAGCACGAAATAACAAAAATCATCGGCAAGTAGACCTAAAAAGTTTTAGCGCTCGTCCGCTTCCGGTCGCCTTCTTCCCACCGACCGCGAAGCTCCCCAGGCGGCCCGCTGCGATGACCCGAAAAAGAGCAGCTCAAGACAGCCTTCGGCTTTTGGTCGATCCCCTGCAAAAAGCCTCTCCAGCCTTCGGAGATTTACCCTGAAAAAATATTCCCGCCAGACAGCTTTCGGCTTTGGGTCAATTCTCTGCAAAAAGTCTCGCCAGCATCCGGAAATGTACCCCGAAAAGACGTTCAGGCCAGGCCGCCTCCAGCTTTGGGGAGATCCTCTGCGAAAAGCCACTCCAGCCTTTGGAAATGTACCCCGAAAAGACGTTCCGGCCAGACAACCTCCGGCTGCCTTTCCACACCGATCGCGAGGCTCCCCAAGTGGCCCGTTGCGATAACCCGAAAAAGTACAGCTCCAGACAGCTTCCAGCTTTTGGTCGATACTTCGCAAAAAGTCTCTCCAGCGACCCGCTGCGATGACCCGAAAAAGTACAGCTCCAGACAGTCTTCGGCTTTTGGTCAATCCTTTTCGAAAGATCTCTCCAGCGGCCCGTTGCGATGACTCGAAAAAGAGCTGCTCCAGATAGCCTTCGACTTTTGGTCGATGCCCCGGAAAAAAGCCTCTCCAGCCTTCGGAGATGTACCCCGAAATAACGTTCAGGCCAGACCGCCTTTGGCTTTTGGACGATCCCCTGCAAAAAGCCTCGTCAGCCTTCGGAAATGTACCCCAACCATTAGCTTCGGGCTGTCGACTTTAGGCTGTAACAAAGATAAAAGAAATGGGGCGTGAGGATCGTAGGCGGGGTGTAAAATTCCAAAAGATGCGTCTTATAGCCCAAAGCGCGCTGAGGAAAAATGAACCGTTCTACAAACAGCCCTCGGCTATGTGAAGAAGCGCTTTGGCGACTCAAAAAGGACTCAAGATACTTCTCTCAAAAAGTGTGTATCGGCCTCAAGCCCAAAACGCGCTGAAGAAAAATAAGCTGTTCTACAGACGGCCTTCGGCTATGTGGAGAAGCGCTTTGGCGACTCGAAACGACCTCAAGATACTTCTCCTCGAAAGAGTGTATCGGCCTCAAGCCCAAAACGCGCTGAAGAAAAATAAGCTGCTCTACAGACCGCTTTCGGCTATGTAAAGAAGCGCTTTGGCGACTCGAAACGGCCTCAAGATACTTCTCCTCGAAAGTGTGTATCTACCTCAAGTCCAAAACGCGCTAAGGAAAAATAAGCTGTTCTACAGATGGCTTTCGGCTATGTGAAGAAGTGCTTCGGCGACTCGAAACGGCCTCAAGATAGTCCTCCTCGAAAGTGCGTATCGGCCTCAAATCTTACGGCCTGCGGACCGAAACGGAGCGAATGTGTACGCAGCCTCTTACTTTTGCGCCCCCTAAAAAAGGGGACTCCAAAGATGATTGATAGTGCTTATTTTGAAGATAAAAAGGCCGCTTACTACACGCTGGGCTGCAAGCTCAATTTCGCCGAAACGTCTGCCATCGGCCGCGAACTGGCCGATCATGGCATCCGACGTGCGCGCGCCGGGGAGCAGGCCGATGTCTGCGTGGTGAACACTTGCTCTGTGACGGAGCTTGCCGACAAAAAGTGTCGCCAATTGATCCGACGCATTCGCCGCCAACACCCGAAGGCGTTCGTTATCGTCACGGGATGTTACGCGCAACTGAATCCGGACGAGGTGCTCGCCATCGATCACGTCGATCTGGTCTTAGGCGCTGAGCAGAAGGGAGATGTGATGCGTCACCTGCGCGAGCGGACGGCCGGCCTGGCGGTGACGACCGACACGAAACGCATTCGCGCTTTCACTCCCTCCTGCTCGGCGGACGATCGCACGCGCCACTTTTTGAAGGTGCAGGACGGCTGTGACTATTTCTGTTCTTTCTGTACCATCCCGTTTGCACGCGGACGCAGTCGGAATGGCCGCATTGCCGACCTCGTGGCGCAGGCCGAGGGGGTGGCGCGCGAAGGCGGGCGGGAGATCGTCCTCACCGGCGTCAATATTGGCGACTTCGGGCGCTCCACGGGCGAGACGTTTCTGGACCTCCTCCGCGCGCTGGATCGGGTCGAGGGCATTGCGCGCTACCGCATTTCCTCGATCGAGCCGAACCTCGTTACGGATGAGGTCATCGAGCTTGTGGCCGCCAGCAGCCGCTTCATGCCGCACTTCCATATCCCGCTGCAAAGCGGCAGCGACACCGTCCTCGAGCTGATGCGCCGACGCTACGACACGTCGCTCTTTCGCCGCCGCGTGGAGCGGATCCGCAGCCTGATGCCAGAGGCGTTTATCGGCGTGGACGTGATCGTGGGTACCCGCGGCGAGACGGAGGCGTGTTTTGCCGAGTGCCACGAATTTCTCGAAAATTTACCCTTCTCGCAGCTTCACGTTTTTAGCTATTCCGAGCGGCCGGGGACGATGGCGCTGCGGATTACGCCCGTCGTTCCGGCCGACGTCAAGCACGCCCGCAGCCGCACGCTGCTCGATCTGTCGGACCGCAAACTCCATGCGTTTTACGACGCCCACATCGGTCGCGAGGCCACCGTCCTCTTCGAGCACGCCCGCAAAGGCGGCCGCATGCACGGGTTCACGGCGAACTATATTAAGGTAGAAACGGCGTACGACAGCGCGCTCGCCAACCGCCTCACCCCCGTCCGCCTCGACGGGTGGAACGCGGACGGTACGGCGCTCACGGCCACACTCCTCAGCCGCCCATGAAAGCCTTCGCGAATGCGCTGATCTATGCGCTGCTTTACGCTGTGGTGCGCCTCCATGCGCTGCTCCCGATGGCCGCGCTCTATGTGCTGTCGGACGTGTTTTATGTACTCATCTATAGGTTAGTAGGCTATCGTCGACGTGTGGTCCGCAGCAACTTAGAGGGCGCTTTCCCGCACCTCTCGCCGGACGAACGCCTGCGGCTGGAGCGCCGTTTCTATCACCATTTCTCGGACTATATCGTCGAGACCATCAAACTGGCCGGGATCTCGCACGAGGAGCTGCTGCGACGGGCTTACCTGCGCAATCCGGAGATGGTCCGCCCGCTGCTCGAAGCCGGCCATAAGTCGCTCATCCTCGTCATGGGCCACTACGGCAATTGGGAATGGTTCACCGGATTTCCTTCACGTTTTGGGGGGCTGTTAGAGGTGTGCCAGATCTACCGCCCGCTGGATAGCCCCGCCTTCGACCGACTCTTCCGCCACCTTCGGACGCGTTTCGGCGCCCGTTGTGTGCCCAAAAAAGACGTCGTCCGCGAACTCATTCGCACCGCCCGCCCCACGTCGCCCCCCGCGCTCTTCGTTTTCATTGCCGATCAGACCCCCAGCCGCGCGAATTTGCACTACTGGACCCAGTTTCTCGGCCGCGACACCGCCGTACTCAACGGCCCCGAGCGGTTGGCCGTCAAGATGAATCTTCCCGTCATCTACGCCGACGTAAGGTGTGAAAGCCGCGGGCATTACACCGTTGATTTTCAACTCCTCACCGACGCTCCACGCTCCAAGCCCGAAAACTGGATCACCGAAGAATACACCCGACGCATGGAGCGCACCATCCTGTGCGATCCCGCCGGTTGGCTCTGGACCCACCGTCGCTGGAAATACAGCCGATAGCCTCCGGCTTTATCGCAAAAACGCTTCCCTTTTTTCCATATCCTTCGGCCTTTAGGTTACAAAGAGCCCTCGCGAGGGCTTGACTTTCTTTTGCCTTCTTTTCTTGTGGCAAGACAAGA
>ERZ772924.41-NODE-41-length-53615-cov-11.644249_pt1 | contig 53615 bp, 49 predicted proteins | sample MGYA00512116_ERZ772924 | MGnify/ENA primary metagenome ERZ772924 (study PRJEB29015, sample SAMEA2737920) | human oral metagenome | biome: human oral; feature: human-associated habitat; material: dental | place: China | collected 2134 ...
TGGCGCCAGAATTTCTCGGTAAAGACGATATTCAGCTAGGTAAAAAAGAGTCAGTCGAAGATACCGCTAAGGTGCTGGGCCGCATGTTTGACGGTATTGAATTCCGCGGCTTTAAGCATTCCAACGTCGAAGCGTTAGCGAAATATGCTGGCGTGCCAGTCTGGAATGGTTTGACGGATACTTTCCACCCGACACAGATTTTGGCAGACTTTATGACTATTGAGGAGCATATCGGCAAGCTCAACGGTGCTAAGCTGGTCTTCGTTGGCGACGGACGCAATAATATGGCAAATAGCTTGCTGATTGGTGCGGCCAAGATGGGCGTCGATTTCCGAATCCTAGCACCACGACAGCTGCATCCGTCGGGCGATCTAGTTAGCCTAGCACGTTCAATTGCTATGGAAACTGGCGCGAAGATTACCATCACTGATAACCGTGCCGAAGCGCTAGAAGGGGCTGACGCTATTTACACTGATGTCTGGGTATCAATGGGCGAGGAAGACAAGTTCGCTGAGCGAATTGCCCTTCTCAAGCCGTACCAGGTCAATGCGCAAATGCTAGCCGAGACGCATAACCCGAACGTCAAATTCTTGCATTGTTTGCCATCATTCCATGACCTTAATACCGAGACTGGCCAGAAGATTCACGATCAATTCGGTCTTGACTCAATGGAGGTCACTGACGAGGTCTTTAGCGGCGAGCACAGCGTTGTCTTTGATGAGGCTGAAAACCGCATGCACACTATCAAGGCTGTGATGGCATTGACGCTATAAATCCGAGTTGAAGGAGGCTCGAACAAAATGGCAATCAAACAATTAGCAAGAAAAAAAGACGGGTTAGGGCTCTGGTCGCTGACTGGCCTGGTGGTCGGCAGTATGATCGGTGCAGGTATCTTTAACCTTGTTCAAGGTACGGCTGAGGCGGCTGGTCCGCTGGCGACGATTATTGCGTGGCTGATTACGGGCGTTGGAATGATATTCCTGATTCTCAGCTTCCGTAATCTGACTATCAAAAAGCCGAAGCTTAACGCTGGCGTGTATAGCTACGCTGAGGCTGGCTTTGGCAAGTATGTTGGCTTTAATTCGGCGTGGGGTTACTGGATTTCTGCCTGGATTGGTAATATTGCTTATGCGGTAGCCGTTTTCTCGGCGCTTGGTTATTTCTTTCCAGACTTGTTTGGTAAAGGCCAAAACTGGGCGTCAGTGGTTGGCATGTCAGTACTGCTGTGGAGTGTTCATTTATTAATCCTTAAGGGTGTCAAAACGGCAAGCTTTATTAATGCTTTGGTGACGGCGGCGAAATTAATCCCGCTTGCGATCTTTTTGCTAGCGATATTCTTGTCGTTCAAGGTCGGCTTGTTTAATCAAGACCTTTGGGGCTTAGCCGGTAACAACTTTGATATGGGCGCTGTGATTGAGCAGGTCAAGAATATGATGCTGGTTACCGTCTGGGTGTTTATCGGTATCGAGGGTGCAGTTGTATTTTCAGGTCACGCCAAGAAGCGCAGCGATATCATCAAGGCAACGTTGATTGGTTTTGCTGGCGTGCTTTCGATTTATGTGCTGATGACGGTGCTGGCTTTTGGTGTAGCGACTCAGAAAGATCTGGCTGCACTAGATAGTCCGGCAATGTCGATGCTGTTGGAACGCTTGGTTGGACCGTGGGGCGCTTGGCTGGTTAATATCGGCTTGATGATCGCAGTTTTGGGCGGTTGGCTAGCTTGGACGATGTTTGCTGCCGAACTACCGTATCAGGCAGCTAAGAATAAGACTTTCCCGTCGATATTTGCCAAAGAAAATAAAGTTGGCGCGCCAGTAGTATCGCTGTTGGTTACTAACATCCTGGTACAGATATTCCTGCTGACAATCCCCGGAACTGAAGGTTCAGCCTATAATATTGGTATTTCGATTGCTACTTCGGCTATCTTGATCCCATATGCCCTGACGGCGTTTTATCAATTGAAAGTTTCTCTGCAGGAGAAGAAAACCGTTAAGTACCGCGCCTTTAATATCTTTGTGGGTGTGATGGCTAGTGTTTACGCAGTATGGCTAGTGTATGCGGCTGGTATGCAATATCTGCTCATAACAGTGTTCTTGTACGCACCAGGCATGTTGGTCTACGTCTTGATGCAGATCAAGAATCGCAAGAAGATTTTCACGCTATACGAACTGCTTTTGGCGGTTGTCGTGATTGCGTTATTTGCCTACGCAGTACAACAACTGCTGGCTGGTGCGCTGGATGATACGTTAGGTATTAAGATCGCTGATTTAATCGGTCAGTGATAATAAATGAAACGGGCGCGCCTGAAATACAGCGTGCCCGTTTTACCAAAATGAAGGAGAAAAAATGTTTAAGTATGCCATTGTTCGCCGTCCGTCACATAGTTTGATTGATGGTATCAGCCAAACGCCAGAAATGGGCAAGCCGGACTATGATTTAGCATTGCAGCAGCATGATCGCTATGTCGAGATTTTGCGCGAATGCGGTTTGGAAGTGACGGTTCTAGAGGCCAACGAGGATTATCCAGACAGTGTGTTTATTGAGGACAATGCGTTGTGTACGCCGCACGGCGTAGCAATTTTGTCGCGTCCCGGCGCTGAAAGCCGTCGTGGTGAGGCTAGTCTGCCGGATTTACGCGAAGCATTGGCGCGCTACTATGACGACATTGAACAAATCGTCGAGCCAGGTACAACTGATCCAGGCGATATTATGATGGTGGGTGATCACTATTACATAGGTTTAAGCGGACGCACCAACCAGGCGGCAGCCGACCAAATCACGGCAATTCTCGAGAAGCATGGTATGACCGCCGAGACAGTGCCAGTGACGGGTATTCTACACCTGAAAGACGATGTGGTCTACTTAGACAATAACAACTTAATTGTCGCTAAAGCTTACGAAAATCATCCAGCTTTTGCTAACTTTAATAAGCTGGTCGTTGATGACGATGAATACTATGCAGTGAATAGTTTGTGGATAAATGGCAAGGTAATCGTGCCAGAAGGCTTCCCGAAAACTGAGCAGAAGATTCGCGATTGCGGTTACGAAGTGATTCTGATCAATACTAGCGAATTTGAGAAAATTACCGGCAGCCTAACTTGTATGTCGTTGAGGTTTTAACAACATGCCGGGTAAGATTGTAGTTGCACTTGGCGGCAATGCTTTGCAAAAGCAAGGCGAGGCTTCGGCTCACACCCAGCAAGACGTCGCCGACGAGACAGCACGCCAGCTAGTTCCGTTGATTTTGGCTGGCTATCAGCTGGTAATCGTTCACGGCAACGGGCCGCAAGTTGGTAATATTGTTCTACACGAAGAAGCGATTAACACACCAGAAGTACCGACTTTCCCGCTCGATACGTGTGTAGCGATGAGTCAGGGGGCGATCGGTTTTTGGTTGCAGCAAGCGTTGATTGACGAATTCTCGCGCCGGCAGATGAAAAGCGTCGCTTCGACAATTGTTACGCAAGTAGTGGTTGACGCTAACGATCCGGCTTTTAGCAATCCTACGAAGCCAATTGGCGTATTTTATCAGACGGAGACAGAAGCTCGGCAGGCTGCTAACGGTCGTAACTTCACATTCAAAGAAGATGCTGGGCGCGGTTGGCGGCGCGTGGTACCGTCGCCGAAGCCGCAGCGGATCGTCGAAGAGTATACGGTCAAAGCGATGATTGATGCTGGCGTGACGGTTATCACGGGTGGCGGTGGCGGCGTGCCAGTTGTTGAAACTGTCAGTGATGGCTTAGAGGGGGTTGAGGCAGTAATTGATAAGGATTTCACAGCGGCAGTGGTGGCTGATGCGATTGATGCCGAAGCACTAGTGATATTAACGGCAGTTGACGGTGCGATGGTTGATTATGGTAAACCGACAGCGCGCACGATCGGACGCACTAATCGCCAAGAGATGCAGCGCTATATCGACGAAAATCAGTTCGCGCCAGGCAGTATGCTGCCTAAAGTGCAAGCTGCCTTGAAATTCGTCGAAAAGCCAGGTCGCCGAGCGATTATCGCTAGTCTAGGTAGCGCCGAACAAGCTTTGGCTGGGCAGGTCGGCACAATTATCGAGAGCTAGATAATCTCTATAGGCACAACAAAATAGCACGAGTTTTAGATCGGGCTATTTTGTATATCTTGCTAATGCGGTTGACGTTTTTCGCTAACTTTCTTATACTTGGGTCTAGCACTCTACGGTCAAGAGTGCTAAAATAGATTAGAAAAGGAGGATATAATCATGAGTTCACCAATCAAGCCAATGGCGCACTATGTCGTGGCTGTTAAAGAGAAGAAACCGGAAAAAACAGCTAGCGGTATTTTTTTGCCAGAATCAGCGCAAGAAAAATCAGAAGCTGCTAAAGTAGTAGCTGTTGGTTCGGCAGTCAAAGATGTGGCTGACGGCGCACGGGTTGTCTACAAAAACTACGCAGCGACAACTATCAAGCTCGATAAGGAAGAATATTTAATTATCAAAGACGAGGATATCCTCGCTACTGTTGAATAGGAGGTAAGTATGGCAAAGAAAGTTTTTTACGATGAAGATGCGCGTGCTCGCGTATTGGCTGGCGCAAAAATTTTGTATAACGCTGTGAAAACAACGATGGGGCCAAAAGGCCGCAACGTAGTTATCGGCAAAAGTTACGGCGGACCGAGCGTGACGCACGATGGCGTGACGGTTGCGAAAAGTATTGATATTGATGAAGCTGATGATGAGATGCTTGGCTTCAAAGTTGGCGCTGAGCTCATCAAACAAGCTGCTAACAAGATGAACGATGTAGCTGGCGACGGCACTACGACGGTGACGGTTTTAACTTATCATATTTTAAACGAAGCTAATAAGCTAATTGCAGCTGGCCACAATCCGATGTTACTACGCAAAGGGCTAGAGCGTGCTGCTAGCGAGATTATCAAAGAGCTCGGCAAGCTCGCCGACGATATCCGCGGCGACAAAAAGCGGATTGCCGAAGTAGCAACAATCTCCGCAGGCGATGAGGCGATTGGTAAACTGATTGCTGACGTCATGGAGAAGATCGGCCCGAATGGCGTGGTGACCGTCGAAGAAGGCCGCGGCTTAGAGCTTGAAAGCGAAGTAGTCGAAGGTTTCACGGTACAGCGCGGCTTCGTTAGCCCGTACATGGTGACCGATGCTAAGCGCATGGAAGCAGTTTACGACAAACCAGCAATTGTGGTGACTGATAAGAAAGTCTCTTCAGCGCAAGAATTTGTACCGTTACTCGAAATGATTGCTCAAAGCGGCAAGAAAGATTTAGTATTGATTGCTGATGATGTTGATGGCGAAGCATTAAGTTTGCTAGTACTGAATCGCCTCAAAGGTGCTTTCAACACCTTGGCTATCAAAGCGCCGAGCGACAAAGATGTGCTGTATGATATCGCAGCGTTGGTTGGCGCCAAAGTCATCACCGAAGATACCGGCATGGCATTTGATAATGTCGGTAGCGACGTAATTGGCTCGGCCCGCAAAGTGATTGCCACCAAAGATCTGACAACTATTGTCGAGGGCGAAGGGTCAAAGGCGGCGGTTAGCGATCGCGTCGATCAAATCGAACTGGAAGCTGATAATGCTACCAGCGACTATACCAAGAAGAATTTGCAAAAGCGCCATGCAGCTTTGACTGGCGAAGTGGCGGTAATCAAAGTTGGCGGTGCGACCGAGACCGAAATCGAAGAAAAGAAATATCGTGTCGACGACGCTGTGGCTGCTGTCAAAGCAGCGCTAGCTGAAGGTATTGTGCCAGGCGGCGGTGTAACGCTAGTGAACCTAGCCTGTGGTTATAAGCATTCTAATAGCAAAGATGCTTCGGCATTAGCAGGCGAAGATTTGTTGATTCATGCACTTGAACAGCCATTCCGAATCTTGCTGAGCAACTCTGGTCTAAATGCTGACGAGTGGCTGCCGCAGGTCAAAAAAGCCAAAGCTGGCCAAGGTATCAATGTCAACCACCCGAATGAATTGCTTGATCTAAAGTCGGCAGGCGTAGTTGACCCAGTACGCGTTACCAAGGAGGCCTTGCAGAATGCTGCCTCAATTGCCGGTACGGCAATGACGATGGGTGCGCTGGTTGTTGACTTGCCAGAGAAAGAAACGCCAGGCGCTGCTATGCCAAATATGGGTGGCGGCATGGGTATGTACTAAACCTATTCGTTGTATATCAGACAGCGTAGAGCCCACCGTTATGCGGTGGGCTTTCTTGACAAAGAGCAATTTATAGCCTAGAATATTGCACAGTGTAAATTTACCGATTATACACGGTTAATCTCTAGAATTGCGGCAGTAAGGGGGTCTGTGAAACATATTTTACGAATTTTTAGCGGCTACTGGCTGATGTTTATCATCTTGGTTGGCTTTACCTACGCCATGGTGATGGCAAATTTGTGGCTGCCTGACAAAATGTCGGAAATTGTCAATAACGGTATTATCAAACAAGATATGCCAGCGATTTGGCACAACGGACTAGCGATGATTTTGGTGACGGCGGCGGGCGGATTGTGCTCGATTATCATAGGATTTTTGGCCTCCCGGATTGCCACTGGTGCGGCGCAGAAACTACGAATGGAACTATTCGAGCGGGTCGAGAGTTTTGCGCTGGCGGACTTTAATAAATTTTCTACAGCCTCGCTAATTACCCGATCGACCAATGACATTCAGCAAATTCAAATGACGTCAATCCTGCTGCTGCGTCTGGCGTTGATGGCGCCGATTATGGCAATTGGCGGTTTGCAAAAAGCCGTTCATAACGCGCCAAATTTGAGCTGGATCATTGCGCTGGCAGTGTCGGTGCTGCTGGTGGTCATTGCCGTGTTATTTGTCATTGCTGTGCCGCGGTTCAAGAAATTGCAAACGCTGGTGGACAAACTGAATCTGGTGACGCGCGAAAACCTGGTCGGCTTGAAAGTCATTCGCGCCTTTCACAACGAAAAGATTGAGCAGAAAAAGTTCCAGCAAGCCAACACCGAGCTGAATAAAATGAATTTATTTGTCAATCGGCTGATGATGCTGCTTGACCCAATCATGACGCTGGTGATGAACTTTTCCAGCGTGGCAATTGTCTGGTTCGGCGCACATTTGATAAGTAGCGGCAATCTACAAATTGGTAATATGATGGCGTTTTTGGAATACGCCATGCAGGTGATTATTTCTTTCTTGCTGCTGTCGATGGTGTTTATCATGGTGCCGCGGGCGGCCGTGTCGGTAAAGCGGGTGGGCGAGGTGTTGGATACGCTGCCGTCAATTGTTGATCCGCCGTCGCCGCAGCAATTGCCAAATGATGCTATGGGTAAAATTGAATTCAAAGACGTCACCTTTACTTATCCAGATGCTGATCTGCCAGTGCTCTCAAACATCAATTTTACCGCTCAACCAGGGCAAACCACAGCGTTCATTGGCAGCACTGGCTCCGGCAAATCAACGTTGATTAATTTGATTCCGCGTTTTTACGATGTGTCGGCGGGGCAGATTTTGCTGGACGGCGTGGATATCAGGAATTTGAAATTGGAAGATTTGTACGATCAAATCGGCTACGTGCCGCAAAAGGGCGTGTTGTTTAGCGGGACGATTGCCAGCAACATCAAATACGGTAACGCCAAAGCCAGCCAAAAATTGGTCGAAAAATCTGCTAAAATCGCGCAAGCCACCGAGTTCATTAGCGAGCTAAAAAACGGTTACAAAAATGACATCGCTCAAGGCGGCAGCAATGTTTCCGGCGGCCAGCGGCAGCGTTTGTCTATCGCCCGGGCGATTGCTGTGGAGCCGAATGTCTACATTTTTGACGATTCATTCTCGGCGCTGGATTTCAAGACTGATGCCAAATTACGCTCGGCACTGGCTAAAGAAACCAAACATAAAACCGTGCTCATCGTCGGTCAGCGCATCAATACCATCATGAACGCTGACAAAATCATTGTGCTGGACGAAGGCAAGATTGTCGGTCAAGGCACGCACCAGGAATTGATGAAAGATTGCCAAGTCTATCAAGAAATTGCCGCCTCGCAGCTCTCAGAAGACGACCTGCAGAAAATGTCGGTGACGACCGCGAAAGGAGTAGCGTAATGGCTCAACAAAGCATGAAAAAACGCCAGCCAGTGAAGATGGGCGGTCCAATGGGTGGCGGTATGGGCGCGGGAGAAAAAGCCAAAGATTTCAAAGGCACGGTCAAGAAGTTAGCCAAATATTTGGCAGAGTTCCGCTGGCAAATGCTCATGGTGGCGATTTTCGCGGTCGGTAGCACAACGTTTGCGATTGTCAGTCCGAAGATTTTGGGCGGCGCCACCAACCAAATTGTTGAAGATTATGTCAGTATGAAGGCTTACGAAACCATCACCAGTAAGCTGCCAAATGGTGCTTCGTTGCCAGCTGGCACGACTGGTGCTGATGTTTTGAAACGGCTCCCGAACCAGTCGGAAATTGAAAGTCAAATTCCGTCCAACCAGCTCGAGACTATCAAAAAATTGGATCTCAGCCGGCGCCCAGAATTTCACTTTGATGCCGTTTGGCAGGTCGTCAGTTTGCTGATTGGTTTGTATGTGCTCAGCGCGATTTTCCGCTACATTCAAACCTGGCTGATGACCCAAGTGACGCAGACGGTTACTTTCAGGATGCGGCAACAATTGTCCGAAAAAATCAATCGTTTGCCGCTGAGTTATTTTGACAAGCAAACCTACGGCGAAGTCCTTAGCCGCGTTACTAACGATGTCGATACCATCAGCCAGACGCTTAATCAAAGCCTGTCGCAAATCGTCTCCTCGACGGTGATGGTGCTGGGGATTTTGGTGATGATGTTTTCCATCAGCTGGCAAATGTCGCTTGTAGCGCTACTGGTGCTGCCGCTGGCTGGCGGTGCGGTGACGCTGATTGCCAAAAGCTCGCAAAAGCAGTTCCTTCGCCAGCAAACGCAGCTGGGTGAATTGAACGGCCATATCGAGGAAATGTACGGCGGCCATCAGGTGATGCGCGTGTTCAACGGCCAGAAAAAGTCGCTGGCTAAGTTTTCGCGGGTGAACGATCAGTTGCAGGAAAGTGCCTGGAAAGCCCAATTTTTGTCGGGGCTGATTTATCCGATCATGAATTTCATCGGCAATATCGGTTACGTTATCATGGCGATTTTGGGCGGTTGGCTGGCGATTAACGGCCGGCTGAAAATTGGTGACATTCAGGCGTTCATCCAATACATCGACCAATTCAACCAGCCGCTGGTGCAAGTTGCTAACATCGCCAATGTGTTGCAATCGACCGCCGCTGCCGCCGAGCGGGTGTTTGAATTTTTGGACGAGCCGGAAGAACAGGCGGAAGGTAAGGATTTGGTGAAATTGGCTCACGTCAAGGGCGAAGTTGAATTTGACAATGTGGTCTTTGGCTACAAGCCCGACCAAACCATCATCAAAGGCCTGTCGGCGCACATCAAGCCGGGCCAGCGCGTGGCGATTGTCGGTCCGACGGGCGCGGGCAAAACGACGTTGGTCAATTTGTTGATGCGATTTTATGAAATTAACAGCGGCGCGATCAAAATTGACGGCGTGGATATTCGCCAGATGAAGCGCAGCGACGTGCGGCAAATGTTTGGCATGGTGTTGCAGGACACCTGGCTGTTTAACGGCACGATTCGCCAAAATTTGCTCTATGGCAACCCAACAGCCAGCGAAGAAGAAATGGTCGCCACCGCCAAGGAGGCGCATGTCGATCACTTCGTGCGGTCGCTACCGGGCGGCTACGATATGGTACTGGGCGAGGAGGCAACGAACATTTCACAGGGTGAAAAACAGCTGCTGACGATTGCCCGGGCAATGCTGGCGCGCACGCCGATGCTGATTTTGGACGAAGCTACCAGCTCGGTCGACACTCGCACCGAAGTACTCATCCAAAAAGCCATGGACAAGTTGATGCAGGGCAAAACTAGCTTTGTCATCGCCCATCGCCTGAGTACCATCCGCGATGCCGACCTAATCTTGGTTGTCCGCGACGGCAACATCATTGAGCAAGGCAAGCACGACGAGCTACTGCAGCAGAATGGCTTTTACGCTGAACTGTATAATAGCCAGTTTGCTGAGTAATGACAATGATAGATGATGTCTATAAACTTAATAAATATTACATAGTTACTCTTTGGTCATTTAAGGTTTCTCTTCTAAGTTCATTGTAAGCTAAGAACAAATCAATCAACCAAAGTTAACTAAAAAAGAACTGTAATACGGTTGCGCCCTAGTAAAGTAATTTGAGATATAATATATTGTGAATTATGCGTATAACACTAAAAGATGTTGAGAATAACGTAAAACCTCTTGGTGATAAGTTGACCTACAACAAAGATTTTATATTTGATTTGCTAGCTGCCTACGGTCGAGCACCAGCCAACATTACACGTCTACGCAATGGTCAGCTCAATGTTGCTGACGATAGGGTTAACGAGATCGCTCAGAAGGGAGTTGTCTATTTTAAACCCGTGGACGTTTCGGACAATGAATTATATGCGGTCGTTGATGACCTAAAGACTAGCCCCTCTATCGTTCGCTATAGTATTAGGTTTATTATTGTTACTAACTATAAAAAACTCCTTGCAATAGATACTAAGACGAGCGAGCCACTCGATATTGAGCTTCAGGAAATTGACAAGCACTACACATATTTTCTGCCCTGGGCGGGAATGGAGAAAACACAGTTTATCGCTGAGAACCATGCCGATGTTAGGGCTGCCGAGAAGATGGCAAAACTTTTTGATATACTCGTTACCCATAACAATTACAAGACTGCCGATGAGTGGCATAACCTTACGATATTTTTTACCCGTTTACTATTCTGTTTCTTTGCAGAGGATACTGGAATATTCCAAAAGAACCAATTTGTTGATGCTGTTGGATCGTACACACAAGAAGACGGCTCTGACATGCATGAGTTTTTATTGGTGTTATTTGAGGCATTAGACGATGAGGATAAATCAGTCTACCCAGCTTATTTAGCAGCATTCCCGTATGTAAACGGTCGGTTGTTTTCCAAAGACTTTGCTGTGATACCACAGTTTAATAAGCAGGCTCGTGATCTGCTAATTGAAGCTTCGAGCAAACTCGATTGGAGCGATATTAATCCTGACATATTTGGTAGCATGTTTCAGGCAGTTATCCGCCCAGGAAAACGGGTTGGGTTGGGTCAGCATTATACTAGTGTGCCTAATATCATGAAAACAATTGAGCCATTATTTCTCGATGAATTAAAAGAAGAATTTGATAGAGTATTTAACGACAATAAGAAGCTTGAGCGGCTACTGGCGAGGATCGGTAGCATAAAAGTGTTTGACCCAGCCTGTGGTTCTGGCAATTTCTTGGTTATCGCCTACAAAGAATTACGCAAACTTGAGCATGCTATTCTTGAACGGAAGGGTGAGCTAACAGGTACGATGCAGCAGGCTCTGCTTGGTTCTCGTGTAGATATTGAAAATTTTTATGGTATTGAGATTGACGATTTCGCTCACGAGGTTGCAATCCTTTCACTTTGGCTTGCTAAGCACCAGATGAATATGGAGTTTACTGAAAAGTTTGGCATTGACTTGCCTCTCATACCCTTGAAGGAAACTGGAAATATCATACACGGTAATGCGGCTCGAATTGATTGGCAAGACGTGTGTCCAAATAGTGCCAATGATGAAGTGTATATTATTGGCAATCCACCTTATGTTGGTGCAAAATTACAAAATTCTACCCAAAAACGAGATTATGAATATGTGTTTTATGACGAGCCATACTCCAAAAATCTTGATTACATTGCGTTATGGTTTATTAAGGGTGCTCGATATATTGCTGACTCAAATGCTCAATTAGCATTTGTCACCACTAACTCTGTGACACAAGGTGAGCATGTAGGGCTCATGTTTCCAAAGATTTTTGAGTATGGTGTAGAAATTGGTTTTGCGTACACCTCATTCAAATGGGAAAATAATGCCAAACATAACGCGGGGGTAACAGTATGCGTTGTGAGTTTACGCAATCCAAGTACAAAACCTAAGTATATATTTACTGAAGGGGTCCAGACTCAGGTAGATAATATCAACGGATATCTTGCTGCTGGTCGATCAGATTTGTTTATCAATCGGCGAAATCACTCCATATCTAATCTACCAGATATGGTGTTTGGCTCTATGCCAAGAGACGGTGGATTCTTAGTATTGTCGCCAGCTGACCGCAGGACACTACTATCAGAGTCAAAGGAGTCCGCAAAATATATCAAGAAATATCTTGGAGCTGCAGAATATATTCGCGGCATAGACCGATACTGTCTATGGATTACAAGTGATCAATACGCCTCAGCAAGTATGATACCTGGTATCAAACAGAGGTTAGAAAGAGTAGCTAATAACAGAGCTGGAAGTGATGCTAAAAGCACCCGTAACTATGCCAATCGGCCATACCGTTTTGTACAAATTAGTTATAAACCGACCAGCTCAATAATCGTCCCTAGTGTTTCTTCGGAGCGTCGTGAATATTTGCCAATGGGCTACCTAAATAAAGATACTGTTATATCTAATGCTGCTAATGCAATTTATGATGCTGAGCCATACATTTTTGGGCTGCTCTCAAGTCGCATACATATGGTGTGGGTGCGCGCAGTAGCTGGTCGACTTAAAACAGATTTTCGATATTCTTCTGTTATCGTATATAACAACTTTCCAGTTCCAGTATTAACCGATATAGAAAAGGCTAATATCGAAGAAAAATCATTTGCTGTTCTGGATGCTCGCGAGAATCATCCAGAAAAGACTATTGCTGAAATGTACGACCCGGATAAAATGCCCGATGATTTGCGTCTTGCGCATCAGGCGCTCGATGGAGTCGTGGATAAAATCTACCGCAAGAAACCATTCGAAAATGACGAGGAACGCCTTGCATACTTATTTAACTTATATGAAACTATAACATCAAAGGAGAAGTCTGCATGAATATCAAAAAACAGCCAGTAAATGTTGTTAGTATTGAATACAACCAGACTGGTAATAGTGTCTGCACTAACAGCATGGGGATGCGCGAGATGCAGCAGCGTGTGTATAAGCAACGTCACTCTAAATATCTACTCATAAAGGCGCCTCCAGCGTCTGGTAAATCTCGTGCCTTGATGTTTGTTGGTCTAGATAAGCTATTCAATCAAAATCGTCGCAAGATCATCGTATCAGTACCAGAACGCTCTATAGGTGCTTCTTTTGAGACAACTGCTCTGAAGTCACACGGCTTTTTTGCTAATTGGGAAGTTGACGATAAGAATAATCTGTGCACTCCTGGTGCTGAAAAAAGCAAAGTTGAAGCATTTGTGGCATTTATGAATAGTAATGATCCTATCCTTATCTGTACGCACGCTACGCTGAGGCTTGCTTTTGAAGCTTTGTCGCCAGACGCATTCAATGGTTGTGTATTAGCAATTGATGAGTTTCATCATGTATCATCAGATGTTGGCTCTAGCCGGCTTGGTAGTCTACTCCGAGATGTTATGAGTGGTAGTGATATACATATTATCGCCATGACTGGTTCATATTTCCGCGGTGATGCCGTACCTATTCTACTGCCAGAAGACGAAGCTAAGTTCTCGCCAGTGACATTTAATTATTATGATCAACTAAATGGTTATGAGCATTTGAAATCACTAGGTATTGGTTACCATTTTTATCAAGGCCAATACACTTCAGCTATTCATGAAGTGCTTAACACTGATAAAAAAACTATTATACACATACCAAACGTTAATAGCGGTGAATCGACTAAGGATAAAATAGAGGAAGTTGGTCAGATCCTTAGTGTTATTGGCGAGGTGGTTTATCAAGACGATGATACGGGCATTATCCACGTTAAGCGGCATGAGGATGGTAAGATCATCAAGGCTGCTGATCTTGTGGATGATACTGACCAAATAAAGCGTGCGAAAACCTTAACTTACCTGAGTCAAGTTGCTAAGAAGGATATAGGCGCTGTCGACATTATTATTGCTCTAGGTATGGCTAAAGAAGGCTTTGATTGGCCTTTCTGTGAACATGCTCTAACTGTTGGTTATCGTGCATCACTAACAGAGATTATCCAAATTATTGGTCGCTGTACACGTGATAGTTCCAATAAAACGCAGGCTCAGTTTACTAACCTAATTGCTGAACCCGAGGCTACTACCGATGAAGTGAAGCTATCTGTTAATAATATGCTAAAGGCTATCACGGGATCATTACTCATGGAGCAGGTACTCGCACCAAATTTTAAGTTCAAGACAAAGACGACTGGCGATGATGCTTCAACCCGTTCTAAGGGGATTATCAGTATTCGTGGATTCAAGGAGCCAAGTAGCGATCGAGTAAAACAAATTATCGAAACCGACCTTAACGACTTAAAGGCTAATATATTACAGGATGAAATCATCATTAAGGCCTCTGCTACTAATCTTGATCCACAGGTTACCAACAAGGTGTTAATCCCAAAGATCATCCGTGAACGATACCCGGATTTAAGCGAAACACAGATAGAAGAGCTTCGCCAGCAAGTTGTGATCGATTCAGTAATTAAGAATGGTGAGACAAAAGAGGTGGGCGATCGTCGTTTTATCAAGATGGCTGATAAGTTCGTCAATATTGATGAAATTAACATTGATCTTATTGACTCGGTAAATCCGTTCCAGAAAGCGTTTGAGATTCTGTCTAAATCTGTAACCGCTCAGGTATTGCGTGTTATTCAAGAAGCTATCGCTGCAACGCGAATTGATGTAACTGAAGAAGAAGCAGAGTTGCTTTGGCCAAAAATCAACTTATTCTATGAATTGCATGGCCGTAAACCAGATATTAATTCGCGAAATGAGCAAGAAAAGCGCATGGCCGAAGTATTATCCTATTTACAGCGCAAAAAACGTGAAGATATAGCTTCAGGAGATAGTAATGTCTGATAGGCTTAGAAGGATTTTTGATAGTGACGAGCACGATTTACTTAAAATTAGTCCGCAAACACAGTCGTCCACTCCTGATGATAGATTGGCTGATGCATTTCTAGAGATCAACGACTTCTATGCTGAATATGGTCGTATCCCAGAAGTGAGTACCACTGACGTATATGAGCGCAAACTTGGTGTTCGGCTTCGTGCTTTAATTTTGGATGATGATAAAACTAAGATACTAGAGGATCTAGATATCCATGAGTTATTAAAGCCAGTGCCAGCCCCCGAAACTCTAGATGAGATATTTGCTGGTGACAGGTTTGGTTTACTTAATGACCAAACTGGTATATTAACTATGCGTAATGTTCCAGCTAGTATTAAGAAAGCTGAAAATATAGCGCGGGCACGTAAAAGCAGAGACTTCGCTAAATATGAGCAAGGGTTTAAGGATGTTCATTCTGGGTTAATGTCTGGTGAACTATTGCGTAGTAGTATCAACAGTGAATATCAGATATTACCAGGCAGATATTTTGTATTTAATGGTCGGCTGGCGTATGTCGAAAGTCGTAATAACAACTTCAAGGTTAATGGCAAAGTTAACGCGCGCTTGCGTGTTATATATGAAAATGGCACAGAGTCTAATATTCTACTTCGTTCATTTGCACGAACGCTCTATCGAGCAAAAGAAGGTGCGAGAATCGTACCCGCTAATTATCAAACAGATTTGGAGTGGAGTGATGAGATGAACAATGACCAAGTGACTGGTTATATTTATATCCTAAGATCACTCAGTGAAGAACCTCAAGTGCAAAACCTACAAAACCTCTATAAAATAGGTTATACTACTGGCTCTGTCGAAAATCGGATAAAGAATGCGCAAAATGATCCAACCTATCTCAATGCGCCAGTAGAAACGGTCGCTAGATACAAGTGCCTCAATATGAATACTCAAAAATTAGAACACCTTATCCATCATTTCTTTGCCGAGGTAAGACTAAATATATCACTGAAATTACCAGATGGTACTAACTACACACCAAATGAGTGGTATATTGTACCGCTGGATGTGTTAGATAGAGTGATTGAATTGATTAGCAACGGCGAAATTGTCAACTACTATTACGACTCTGGTCTACATGACATAGTACTCGATAAAGATTAAAACGCCAAAGACTACACAAAATTTTCGATAATAGATACAATAGTTGTAGTAATTTCATCAGTTCAAAACGAAAGGTGGATGAAGAGTGAAAAAACGAACAGCAATTGATCTTTTTAGTGGGGCTGGTGGATTGACACAAGGCTTAAAGCAGGCTGGTTTTAATGTTATTGGTGCTATTGAAAGTGTGCCAACCTACGCCGAAAGTTATCAAATGAACCACCCAAGGGTTAATCTCAAGGTTAGTGATATTACAAAGGTGGATCCGATTAAATATATGGAAGAGCTCGGCTTAACGAGTGGAGAATTAGATTTGCTAGCTGGCTGTCCGCCGTGTCAGGGCTACTCAACGATAGGTACTCGCAATAGAGGTCAAAGAAATGACCCGAGAAACGAGCTTATCTATGAGGTGTTTCGTTTTGCGGCAGCGCTTCAGCCAAAGACTATCATGATGGAGAATGTACCAGCACTCAATAAGGATGTTCGATTAAAAAGACTAATTGAAGAGCTTGAAAATATTGGTTATCACGTCGACCATAAGGTATTAAAGATGTCTAACTATGGAGTCCCCCAGGGTCGTAGGCGTATGATTATGCTAGCTTCTCGACTTGATAATATAGAAGTTGTAAAGCAAGAAATTGACGAAGATAAAGTAGTAACTGTTCGTGACGCTATATCACTTCTGCCAATTGCTGGGTTGAGTAATGATCCACTGCATGATGCCTTGAGTAATCCTACTGAAAAAGTGAAAAGACTTATTACTATGATTCCAAAAGACGGCGGTAGTCGTACCGATCTCAGTGAAGAATATCAACTTGAATGCCATAAACGAACGAATGGATTTAAGGATGTCTATGGTCGTATGGCGTGGGATAAGCCTGCACCGACTATTACGGGAGGATGTAATAACCCGTCAAAGGGTCGATTTTTACATCCAGAGGAAGATCGTGTTATTACACTTCGAGAGGCAGCGCTTTTGCAGACATTCCCTGTTAATTATAAGTTTTCGTTCAGATCGGGCAAAGCTGGTGTTGCTACGATGATTGGAAATGCTTTGCCGCCAGCATTTATTGAGTTTCATGCACGTAATATAATAGAGCATCTCAATACAACTTGTTTGTGCTAACTTTTTATACTATTTAGTGTTCAATAAATTATCTCTAGAATAATTAAATCACGAGTCCCGTCGCAAAATATCCAGCACGCCAAACTTTCCAGTCAACACTGCTTGGTTGATGATGTGCAGCGTGAGGGTGGCGATGAGCTCTTTAGGCTTGGTGTCGCTTGGTAAATCCAGTGTTGTGTCCAGCGCGTACACGTAAAATTGATAGCGGTGCGTGCCGAATGGCGGTTGCGGCCCGTTCCAGCCAGGACGGTCCCAACTGGTAACGCCTTCGACGGCGCCCATGGGTAGTGATTCGCTAGAAATTTCAGCGGTTTTGCCCGGCAAATTCCAAACCGTCCAATGATAGAATCCATCACGCCCAGGCGCGTCAGGGTCGTGGCAGACGATCGCCAGGCTTTTGGCGTCTGCCGGCACGTCGCTGATCTCGAGCGGCGGGCGTTGATTACCGCCGAGCTTGGAGTAAATTTTTGGTATTTTAGCGTTTTCGGCGAACGCAGGGCTAGATATCTTCATAATTTAATTTTATCATGCCAGTGTCGTCAGGTGTGAGACGCGGTAAAATACGAAACCTTAAACACAGTAACTTGCTGAAGCAAAACAGTTTTCGATCGGATTTTATCAATAGCTGGTTTACCGAACAACCTCTGGAGAGCTACTGGGCTGTATGCTAAAATAAACATGTGAGATATGCTTTTGTTTTCGTGAGTATAGTGGCGATTTGGCTGGCTATGCTGCTGTTGGTAAATACGAGCATTGATCCCTTATTTTTGTATATTTGCGTGTTAGTTTTGACGCTGGTGTTGTACTTCATTGGGTTCCGGAGGGCTAGGTAAGTGCGCTTATTATTTGTGGTTCGGGCATTGTTTCGGGTGTGGCGAGCTTGGCGCAGCGATCAAATATGGCTCAAAGTTTTGTCAGACGAGTGTCAAAAATTAGGCGGCGTGTATGTAAAATTCCTCCAGCATTTGGCGTCAACTGAACTGATGGCTCAGGTGTATGCCGCTTCTGGATATCGGCTGGATGCTTTTGATGATGTGGTGGTTGAGCCGATTGACGTTAGCGAGGTTTTGCAGCAAGAGTTGGGTAGCAAAGCCAGCCAAATAGTCGTTGATGGAGACCAGCCGTTTGCTACGGGTTCGTTCGCTCAGGTCTATCGTTGTCACATCGTTGACCGTCCAGGTAACCAGTATATTCTCAAGATCCTTCGCCCCAGCGTGGTGCGTTATTTGAGTTTTGACTTTGTGGCGCTGCGTTTTTGCTGTTGGGCGGGGCAGTTTATGCTAAAGAACGATATTTTTCCGTTGGTTGAGATTGCTGATGAGTTTATCAAAACCACCAAGCGCGAAACCGATTATCAGCGCGAGCAAATTACAGCTCAGGCGATTCGTGAATATTTTGCCAAGCGTACCGACAACGTTGTCGTGCCAGAGACGCTGGCTGATTATTCAACGCGGCGGATATTGGTTCAGGACTATATAGAGGGGTTGCCGCTAACCGAGGTGGTGGAACAGGCGCAAGCAGGAGGTGATACTTACCGGTTTGTCAAAGATCAACTTGGTTCTGACATGCAGCAGCAATTAGTGACGGTCGGCAGTGAGTTTTTAATCGCAATTTTACAAGCAGATATCATTATGGCCGATCCGCATCCAGGTAATATTTATTTGCTGAGAGACAACAAAGTTGCGCTGATCGACTTTGGTTTGGCGGTGGCAGCGCCGCGGCATCGCGCCTCGTTTTATCATATGATTGTGCAGTATCGCGCGCTGTATGAAGATCGAGCTGACATGGGATTGTTGGCACTGGCGATGCTGGCGTTTTATGATCATACCTTGTACCAAGCGCTGGATGTGATTGCCAAAGATCGCAGCTTGACTCGCACTATTTATGAATATGCGAACACACTGCTTCAATCGACAACCAGCACGTTCGCTGCCAATCGGCAAATAACCCAATTATTTCTCAATGAAATTAACGCTGGCAATCGGTTTGCTGTCAGGTTAGACAGCGTTGATATCATGTTGCAGCGCGGTTTGTACCATTATTTAGCAGCAGCTAGGTTAGCGTGCGGCGATGAATATCGAAGGACGCATTATTGGCGGATTGTCCATGACGCCCTGGAATTGGCCGAGGTTCATGCTAATATCTATGGAATCAGCGAGGCGGTGCGCTCGTCGCCGATGAGTATTGAGCTGGCGCAAGAAATAGTGATGGATTGGATGAGTAAGGTTGCGGAGCGCGACAGAGCCGCCTACGCCATGTTGTTACAAAAAGGAGAATTATCATGAAGCAATTACAACAATGGGTGATGCAAGTTCGCTATCCGTATGCCGCGGGAATCATCGCCGTGATGTGGATTGGCACGGCGATTTTTGCTTACCTGAAACCCGACGTTCCGCTTGAATTTTTGGTCGGAAGCCTTGCTGTCAGCACTATTATCATTGCGATCACTGGACTGTCGGAAGCCCGCTAAATTTTACAGTGAAATAAGCAATTTTTATACGCTTTACTAATGTACATCATTTACAATAAGAATCCGCATGAAGCCTAAAACCACTGCTCAAAAAATACTAGAATTTTACGACAGTCTGAAAAATGTTGACATAGATTTACCGGAAAAATATCGTCTAATCAATCCGTTTACTAACGACGATCGGCAGCGAATAGCGCAAATAACGCATCGGTTTTATCGTCAGTACTATCATGATAATAAGCGGCGATTTATGATTTTGGGCAGTTCGCCGGCACGGCGCGGGACAGCGCTTACTGGTGTGCCGTTCGAAGACGTTAATCATTTACAAAAAGATACCAGAATTTCTCTAGATGCTTTTGGAGCGAATAAACGCTCGTCAAGCTTCTTGTATGAAATGATGGAAGAATACGGCGGGCGCCAGAATTTTTATAAACAATTTTACATGAGTTTTGTGTGTCCGCTAGGTATTGAAAAGATAAATTTGAAAGGTAATTGGGTAAATTGTAACTACTATGAAAATGCAGCTCTGAAAAAATGTCTACATCCTTTTATTGTAGATTCGCTGAGGCGCCAGATCGATTTTAATATTGATACAACCGTTTGCTTTTGTATCGGCAGCGGTGAGAATTTTAAGTTTTTGACCAATATAAATAATGAGCATCATTTCTTTGATACTATCGTGTCGTTGGAGCATCCGCGGTTTATTATGCAGTATAATGCGGATCGTAAAGAAGAGTTTATCCAAAAGTATGTAAATATTTTCAGACAATATGGTATGGGGAAATGATAGCGAACGACATTAATCCAATAATTGCGATATAATTTAATAATGATCACCGACCAACTCCTCGCCAAATATTCCATCATTTCCGAGCAAGTTGATGCCAAAGAGCTCGGCGTCTTGCTGCGGGAGCTGGAAAAGGTGCTGCGAAGCGGCGCGACTGGTAACGTTGTGGAATTTGGCTGTTATGTCGGCACGACTAGTTTGTTTATCCGACGGCTGCTGGACGCTTATGATTTTACTGGTGAATTTCATGTTTACGATTCGTTTATGGGCTTGCCGGAAAAAACCCAAGCCGACGCCAGCGCTGCGGGTGAGCAGTTCAAGGCGGGCGAGCTGCTCGCGCCGCGCAAGACCTTCGTCCAGAATTTCAAAAAGGCTGGCTTGAAACTGCCGATTATTCATAAAGGTTGGTTTGCTGATTTCACTCCTGAGGACGTGCCGGAAAGTATCATCTTTGCGTTTTTTGACGGCGATTTTTATGAGTCAATTGCTGATTCATTCCGCGTGTGTAATGGTAAGTTTCATGAAAAGGCGATCGTCATCGTTGATGACTATGCTAATGAAGCCTTGCCGGGTGCCGCGCGAGCGGTTGATAAGTGGCTGGCTAATAATCGGCAATACACTTCGAGAACCGAGTCTAGTCTGGTAATTATTCACATCCTTTAGTACTGTTTTTCTTAAAATAGCTTGACTTTTTATAGTACCTTGTATAACATAGTACTATGTACAATAAAACTACGAGGAGCAAGGCATGAGAAGAATAGATATTATCAAGCGGGCGGGGCGCAATCTCCGCCAATCGAAAGGTCGGACGATTTTGACGGCGCTGGCGATTTCGGTCGGGGCGTTTACGATTGGGCTGGCGTTGATGGCTGGCGAAGGTGGTCGGCTGTATACCAACAGTATGGTCGATGCGGCTGGCGACAAAAAAGTGGTTATGGTTCGCAAAAAAATTGAATCGAACAATAAGGAAGAAAAATTACCAGAGTACGGCGCGTCGGAAAAAACAGAAAAAGAACAAGAGGAGAAGCAGGCAGCAGCTATGCGTAGTAAATATTCAATGAGCGATGCTGATCTGGCTAAATTGCTAAAGACTCCGCACGTACAAACGGTAACGCCGGCTTATTCAACTACTGGCGTGGCCTATGCGCAGAGTTCGGCAAACGGCAAAAAGTTTGCGTTGGATGTGGCGGTGAAAGCTGATAAAACGCGGGCAGAATTGGCGGCGGGTAAGCTGGATAATTTCATGCCAAAGCCGGGCGAAATTATCATCCCGGAGGCTTATGTCAAGCAACTGGGCTTCAAGGACGCGCAGTCGGCAATTGGTCAGACGATTACGCTGGGTTTGCGTAGTGCGGAGCAAGGCGGCGAGGTTGCCAAGGAGCTGCCGCTGAAAATTACTGCGGTCGACAAAGAATCGGATACGATTTTGTACTATCAGCCGACGCTGCGAATATCGACAGCTGACGCTAAGGAAATCTACGAATTTAGCCACGACAAAAGCCAGCCGAACGAGTATTCGACGGCGTTGGTGTCGGTTGATGATGAGAAAAATATCGATGCGGTGAAGGACGAAATTAGCAAAGACTACAGCGCCTATTCGATTCAGGATGTGCGCAAGACGCTGCTCACCATGGTCAACGCGGCGCAAGCGGCGCTGGCGGGATTCGGCGGCTTGGCACTGCTGGCGAGCGTATTCGGTATTATCAATACCATGTATATTTCGGTGCTGGAGCGAACTAGCCAAATTGGCTTGATGAAAGCGCTCGGGATGCGCGGCCGCGATATCGGTAAGTTGTTTCGGTATGAGGCAGCATGGGTTGGTTTGCTGGGCGGCCTGATTGGCGTGGGCTTGGCGAGCTTGGTGACGCTGCTGAATCCAGTGATTGCCAGCGCGCTGAAGTTAAGCGCAGGGACGAATTTGCTGGTGATTAATCCGCTGCACATTGGTTTGCTGGTGATTGGTCTGGTGGCGATGGCGGTAATTTCTGGCTGGCTGCCGAGCCGCAAAGCAACAAAATTAGACCCGATTGAGGCGTTAAGGACGGAATAGGAGAAATATCATGATTGAACTAAAAAATGTGACGAAGATTTACGGCAAAAAGAAAAATCAATTTACGGCGCTGAAAAACGTCAGCTTGAATATCCCGACGGGCGCGAGCGTGGCTATCCTCGGCAAATCCGGTTCTGGAAAATCGACGCTGATGCACGCGATTTCCGGGCTAGATCGGCCACAGCATGGTCAGGTGATCATCGACGGGCAAGACATCTTGCAGCTGAAGCCGAAGCGTGTCGATGAGTTTCGCGCCAAGAAAATCGGCTTTATCTTTCAGAGCTTTTTTGTCCAAGGCAATGAGAGCGTGGTTGACAACGTCAGCTTGCCACTGGAAATCGCGCGGCTGCCGCGCAAAAAGCGGGCGCACAAAATCAATGCGGCGCTTAAAGCGGTGGATTTGTACGATAAGCGCAAAAATCGTGCCAAAGATTTGTCGGGCGGGCAAAAGCAGCGCTTGGCGATTGCTCGGGCGATTGTCGGCGATCCGCAAATCATCTTTGCCGACGAGCCGACCGGCAACCTGGACAGCGAAACTGGCGCTAAGGTGGAAGGATTGCTATTTGATTATAATAAGCAAAAGGGTGTCACGCTGATTGTAGTGACACACGACGTCGACCTGGCGAAGAAATGCGATTATCAGATCATAATTAAAGACGGGCGGGTTGAGAAATCGACCGTGCCAGAGGAGAAAAAGCATGGACGTTAGTGCTTACGCTGAAAGCTTGGCAATTCAGCTGCGCAAAGGTTTTTTGGTCTACTGTGTGCTGCTGGTTTGTGCCAAACAACCGCAATATACCGGCGACATTGTCAAGCAATTGAGCGAGTCGGAGCTGATGGTGGTTGAAGGAACGATTTACCCGCTACTCAGCCGCTTGCAAAAATACGGCTATTTGCAGCATGAATGGCAGGAAAGCGAGCAAGGTCCGCCGCGCAAATATTATTCGCTAACTGACAATGGCAAGCAATTGGTGGATGAATTGAAAGATCGGATAAAACTGTTAAATAATTCGCTGAAAAATCTCGAGAAAGGAGCAAAGCGATGAAAGAAATAACCAGAATCCATTTGGCGAAAACGCCGTTTAGCGCGGAGATTGATGCCAAAAAATCATTGGAGAAATATCTTAATTTAATTCAGAAAAACATGCATGCCGAGCCGGAAGCCATGCAAGAAATTGAAGCGCGAATGGTGGAACTTTTAGCGGAGCGCGGCGTGGCAAAAGACGGCGTAATCGGTAACGATGATGTTCTGGCAATTCAGAAACAGATGGGCGAGCCGCGCGATTTTTCGGACGGTAGCGACAATGCGGAGATTGATGCTGACGTAGATGACGAGGTATTGGGCAATTCGTCTAAGCAGCTAATGCGCGATACTGAACATGGTTTGATCGGCGGCGTGTGTGCTGGCGTAGCAGCTTATTTTGGCGTTAATCCGTTGTGGATACGCTTGATCGCTATCTTTTCGCCGTTTATAACGTTTGGCACGGCGGTACTGATTTACATCGTGATGTGGTTGTCGATTCCTGAAGCACGGACGGCTTCGGACAAGCTGCGGATGCGCGGCGAGCCGGTAACACTGGACGCGCTCAAACGCTTGTCAGTTGACGATAGCACTGAAAAGCAGACAGCAAGCACCGCTGCCAAGATTTTCCGCTTTTTGCTGGGAATTATACTGGCGCTGATAGCGTTTGGACTGCTGGTGGCGCTGCTGGTCGGCGGCGTGTTTGGCTTTGGTGCAGTGGCAGCGTTGAACGGATTTACCGCGCAAAGCTGGGCGTGGGGATTGCTATGCTGCTTGGTTTTGGGCGGCGCAGTTTTGTTCACCTTGACGTTGCTGGCTACCTGGAGTGTCTTCACCTGGAAGCTGAAGCGTCCGGCGATTATGGCAATGCTGGGTCTATTGATGGCTGGCGCGGTTTGTTTGTCGGGTGTGGCAATTTTCAGCGCTAATACTTATTCGAATCTAACTTACGATTACGAGAAAACTCTAAAAGTTAAAACTGTTGACGCCTCAGAAGTTGCTGCCGGCGCTAAAAGTATAGTAGTTGATGGCAACGGTGAATATGTTGCGATGGAATATGGCGGCTATGCCGAAAAGACTCGGTTGGAAGTAAAATATCACGACACGCAATATTCCAAAGTACCGGAAGTAAAATTGCGTCGCGACGGCGACAAACTCGTGGTTAATGTAAAAAGCCAGATAGACGAGACGTGCAGTCATCGCGGTTTCACGGAGTCTATGCGCTGCCGCTACATGTACGGCCCGGTTTCTGTCAGGGTTTATGGCCCGGTGGATTTGCTGGCGCCCGGCCGCAACAATACGTTTGATTATAACGATTAAAACTTTAAGCAACTTTTCATGACGCGTCGATACAGTGGCGCTCATGAAAGCAGCTACAATCACTCAACTCTTGGCGTCGGCGGCTCCGGCAGTCGACGACCAAATTTTGCGACCGCTCAATCCGCGGACATTGACGGTCGATATCGTATTGCCAGTTCTTAACGAAGCTCATGTGCTTGAGCGGTCGGTTACCAAACTGCATATATATCTTGCCAGAAATCTGCCTTATAAATGGCGTATAATTATTGCCGATAATGGCAGCACCGATGGCACAGCGGTAATTGCTCGCTGGCTAGCCGAGAGATATTCAGAGATCCGCTTGCTGCAATTGCCAGAAAAAGGCCGCGGCCGCGCTCTTAAGCAGGCCTGGACAAGTAGTAAGGCGGACCTAGCCTATATGGATAATTGATTTGTCGACGAATCTTGACAGTTTTAAACCGATGATTACGTCGCTGATTACCGGCGATGCCGGACTATTGACCGGTTCGCGGTTAATGAAACAATCGCGAACGACGCGCGGCTTCAAGCGAGAGTTTATTTCGCGCTGCTACAATCGAATTATTTGCGCTACTATGAAGACTGGTTGATGTTGTTAAAACAGCAACAGATAATATTAAGGGTTTGTCGCGAGTACGCCAAGATTATGGTCAGTCGAGTTTCGGCGAGATGGCAGCATTTGGCGGTTTGCTGCTTTTCACGGCGATATTTTATCTTGTGGCATTTGACTATTAATGGCATGGCCAACAGTTATTATGCGGTGGCTGCGCAAGCGGCAAGTACTAACTGGACGGCATGGCTATTCGGCAGCTTAGACGCGGCGAATTTCGTTAGCGTCGACAAGCCACCAATTAGCATGATGATTATGGGACTGTTTGGCCGGATATTCGGTTTTTCGTCGTGGAGCATGCTGTTGCCGCACGCGCTGGCAGGTATCGCTACGGTGGCGCTGGTTTACCTAACGGTTAAACGATGGTACGGTGCGCGTGCTGGTTTGATTGCTGGAATCGTAATGGCATTGACGCCAGCTGCTGCGCTAATGTTTCGTTTTAATAATCCGGATAGCTTTTTGACGCTCTTTTTGACAGCTAGCGCTTACGCATTCTTGCGATCATTTGAAGGCAAACGGCCAGTGCTATGGTTGAGTATAGCTGGACTATTTACCGGGCTTGCTTTTAATACTAAAATGTTACAAGGCTTGCTTTTGTTGCCGATAATGACAATCATTTACATTAGCTTTGCGCGTCCAAAATTCACTACTAGAATGTGGCATCTCGGCGTGGCTGGCATAGCGATAATTGTATCGACGTTTTGGTGGAGTATTTTGGTGTGGCTAACGCCAGCGGTAAATCGACCTTGGGTTGGCAGCACGAGCGACAATAGCATATGGAGTTTGATATTCGGTTATAACGGTTTTGGAAGGCTGTTGGGTGATGGTGGCGGTCCTGGAAGCCGGCCAGGCGGTATGATGCAAATGGGTGCGCAGGCTACTAGTCAAACCGCTTCGCCAGCAGCGCAAGCAATGACACCGCCGATTGGTATGATGGGCGGCAGTTTTGGTGCGGGTGGTCCTGGCAACGGTCCTGGCGGTGTTGGTTTTGGCAGCGAGACTGGCGTGCTGCGTATATTTAATGAGAGCTTTGGGCCGAATATTGCTTGGCTGATACTAGTAGCACTGATTGGCGGTGGTCTAGTGATTTGGCTGTTGCGCCGGGCGCCGCGCCGCAACAAGGAGCGGGTTGGCGTGTTGTTATGGCTGGGTTGGCTGCTGATTCACATTGTGATATTTAGTATGACTAGCGGCACTATTCATCCGTATTATGTGGTAGCGATGGCGCCAGCAATAGCAGCGCTGGTCGGTATCGGGGTGCCATACATATGGCAAGCTTACACGCGCCGCACCAAAGTAGCCTGGATACTGCCGCTGAGTATCGCGCTAACGACAATTCTTAGCATTATTATGCTCGGCTATAGCAACTATTGGCCTTGGCTGATGTGGCTAGTGATGATTGCCGGTGGTGTAGCAACTATTCTGACGCTGCTGCCGTTATCGCAGACGAAACGGCTTAAACAAATTATTCTTGGCTTAGCAATTACTGCTGGTATGGCGGCACCGATTGTCTTTAGTGTTAGCACGGTAGCTACAGCGCATAGCGGCAGTATTCCAACGGCTGGTCCAGGCGCTTCAGCTATGAGCAATACGAATAATGAGTTGGCGCGAGCTGAATCGACGCTCGTCTCGTTTTTGCTAGAAAACCGTCATGGCACGACATGGCTGGCGGTAGTTAACAGCGCTAACGAATCGGCGCCGATTCAATTATCAAGCGGCCAGCCAGTCATGGCCATCGGCGGCTTCAATGGTAGTGACTCGACGTTGACGCTATCGCAACTCAAACAGCTTGTTAAACAGGGTTAAAGTTCGCTATTACGTAGTAAACAGCAGACAAGGGAAATCTGGCGGCCCCAGCGGTATGAGTGGACCAGGTGGTAACTCTGAAATCTTATTATGGGTGAAAAGCGTTGGTAGCAAAGTTGATTACGGCGGTACGCAATATACAGTTTATGATCTTGCGGTGGCTGCTTAAGAATACTTTAAGCTCAACCGCGCATACTGTCATTACAAACCTAAACAAAGGAGTGAATATGACCAAAAATTTGAATTTGACAACTGATGAAGCGCTTGTTTTGCAGCAGATTAGCGAGAATGGCGAGGAATACCTGACAGGGCTAACCGAAAGCTTGCAAATGAGCCGTCCGAAATTGATGACACAGCTGAGTCGCCTCAAAAACAAAGGTTTAATCAAAATTAAAACGACCGCTGGCGATTGGTGGATTTCGATGAGCCGCCGCGGCAAGCAGACGACTCACTACTTGTGGCCAGAAATATCCTTAAATTACTAAACTATTAAACAAAAGAAAGGTTATAATAAAATTATGAAGATTTTGGTTGTTGACGACGAGAAACGAATTGCCAAGTCGATCAAGCAAGGACTCGAAATGGACGGCTACGCGGTTGATATTGAGCATGATGGCGAGGATGGCTACAATGCAGCGCGGGCTGATGATTACGATCTCATCATTCTCGACGTGATGATGCCGATTATGAATGGTTTTGAAGTCGCCAAAAAGCTGCGTGCTGACGGTAATAAAACGCCAATCTTGATGTTGACAGCCAAAGATCAGAATAAAGATATTGTGGAAGGCTTGGATAGCGGTGCCGACGACTATTTGCCGAAGCCGTTTAGCTTCGAGGTTCTCGGCGCTCGCGTTCGGGCGTTGCTGAGGCGGCCGCAGGATGTACTTGATAACATTTTGACAGTGCGTGATCTTGAACTTGATATCGCTAATCACACTGCTAAACGGGCTGGTAAAGATATCAAGCTATCTAACAAAGAATTTGCCATTCTTGAATATTTGCTGCGCAACAAGAATCAAATTCTCAGCAAGCAAAACATCATGACGCACGTCTGGGACTTTGATGCCGATATTTTGCCGAATAATGTTGAAGTTTTTATTAACTATTTGCGCAACAAAATTGATAAGCCTTTTCCAGGCGCCGATCCGATTATCCAAACGGTACGAGGGTTTGGATATATCGTTAAGGACGAGATTAGAAAAGCATGAAAAATGTTGGTCAACGTGCCGTTGTTCGCTTAGCGGGGACCTATTTGGCGATCATCATGTCTATGTCGGTCGCCTTTAGTTTGATAATTTATGGACTATCAAGCCAAGAATTTCATCGCCGGCCTCCAAATGATCAGCAAGCAACTTCTACGATTCGTTCCGCCGAGCCGGGTACGGTTATTTCAATTCACAGCTATCTTGATACGCGTGAAGATGAAGCGATGGCGGCGATTCGCCTAAACTTGCTGCTGGCAAATTTGACGGTGTTTTTGATAGGTGGACTAATCAGCTATCTGCTAGCTCAGCATACGCTGCAACCAATCGAGGATAACATGGCGGCACAATCGCGTTTTGTCAGCGATGCTAGCCACGAATTACGCACGCCGTTGACCGCACTACTGGCAGCTAATGAGGTGGCATCAATGAATCCGAAATTGACTCTCAAACAGGCTAAGCAAGTTATCGCCGACAATGTTGATGATGTTAAACGTTTACAAAAATTAACCAACTCAATGTTAGGGTTGCTCAAAGAAGACAAGCTGGAAATTCAGAAAGGCAAGGTCGGTTTGCAATCGGTGATTACTCGGGCGATGAACCTAGTAGTAAATCAGGCGCTGGCAAAAGATATTGCTATCGATGATAAAACTAAAAATTTTTCGCTGCTTGGCGATCGACAAAGTTTAGAACAGCTTTTCACGATTTTGCTAGACAATGCTATTAAATATAGTAACAAAAGCGGTACCATTACTATTTCTAGCAGCAAAAAGGGTAAGCACGTCAGCGTTGCTGTAGCGGACGCTGGTATTGGCATGAGCGACGAAGTAAAGTCGCAGATTTTTACGCGATTTTATAGAGCCGAAGAGTCGCGTACTACTGCTGGATACGGCTTAGGTCTGTCAATCGCCGAGCGGATTATTAGAGCGCATGGCGGACGAATTAACGTCGATAGCGAACAGAATGTTGGTTCGACTTTTACAGTCATTCTTCCTGCATACAACAAGAAAAAATAGTTTTTAAGGCGTCTTTAATAGCTCCTAGTTATATTTTAATCAGTATTAATTAACAAAAGGAGATGAATAAATGCCAACTAAAATTGAAGATGGTTTTGAAATGCCTTCTGGCGGTACGCCGTCAATACGGCCAGTAGCGCAATGCTCGTCTATGACGCCAACTATGATTTTGGCCGTCATAGCAATTGTGTTGTTCGCTGGCGGATTAGGTTTTGTTGGTGGTATGCAAGTCAATAAATCATCGCAAAGCAATGCAATGAATGGTGCGCCTGGAGGCAATTCACTAGTGCCGCAGCAGGCTGGTTCTAGCACAAATAACGCTACCGCACCTCAGGAGTCGCCTAGCTCATCAAACAAGAATCAACAAGCAGGTCCACCAAATACCAATATGAATAACAGCTAGTAGCTGATTCCAGCAGATTTCATTGCTGGCTGGATGACGAACTTTTCAAAATTATCAGCATTAGCCCAGACATAACTAGCATTAGTATCGGTGTTTGTGCCGCTAACTAGCTTATCGTTAAGGACTTTTTGGCTGCCGACATCTTTGCCGTTAATGTACATAGCCGGTGTGCCGCCAACGCTGTCCTTTTTGCCGAGCGCCATGTCGTAATCAATTTTTTTACGGATATTTGGATTTTCGAGATCAGCCTTGAATTTTTCTACATTCAAGCCCTTGATGTCGGAGGCTAACTTCACAAAGTTTTCGGTACGAGTTGACCCAGATAGCTCTACCCAGCTAGCTCGATTTTCGAAAAGCGAGTTGTGCATTTCCCAGTACTTACCTTGTAGTCCAGCTGATTCGGCGGCAGCCGCTGCGGCCAGCGCGTTCGGGTGAGCGCTAGTTAGCGGATAATTGCGGAAGATAAACCCAATCTTGTCTTTGTACTTTTCAGTGACTTTTTTGGTGACCGGGTAAGATGAATTGCAGCCTGGACATTGAAAATCGGCATATTCAACTAATAGTACTTTGCTGTTGGCGTTACCATAAACATGCTCGCTAATATTGCCGCTTTCGCTTGATGCTGGCTGCACCTTCGTAGTATCGACGCTTGAAACATCAATTTGATTACGCTGCTGTAAAAAAATCAAGCCGCCAATCAATCCTACGCACATCGCCGCAAAAATAATCCATGCCTTTTTGGTCATATTTCCTCCGCTTATTACTAGAGGATATTATACTGCTTATGAGCTCGCCAATCAAGCGGGCTTGCGGTACAATATGTGTATGCGGTTATTCTTAGCTATTTTGTTTGTGATGATTACCTTAGCGTTGATAGCGGTGACGTCAATTTCGCCGCGCCGAACAAAGCTATCAATGTACGAGTTAGAACGCCGCCGTCGTAAGGGCGACACCGCAGCGGCTGACGAATTACGACGAATACTACTGCTTGATGATATTGTATCGCTGCGTAAAGCAACCGAAGCTCTACTACTGGTTCTGGCGGTATTATCGGCAGTATCGGCGTTTGGTTTTTTTATCGGTGTAGCTATTAGCGTGATGACGTCTTTAGTCTATAGTAGAATTGCTCATTTTGACTGGTTGGTGCAGATGGTTGATGGATATTATCGGCGGATAGAGCCGGGATTGCTGACTTTCGTCGAGCGGCATCCGCGCTTGGGGCAAGTTTTGCGCAGTGTTAATGTGCAGAATGAGCCGAATATTCTTAGCTCGCGGGAAGAACTTGAGCATTTGATACGCGAATCATCGGGAATACTGTCGCTTGAAGAGAAAAAATTAATCAATAATGCCCTGCATTTTCATGAAAAAACCGTCGAAGAGGTAATGACGCCGCGCGGCGTAATGAATACAGCAGCTAAGGAAGATGTGATTGGGCCGTTGCTGCTTGATGAACTGCATAAGACTGGCCATAGCCGCTTCCCAGTGACTGACGGTGATATTGACCACATTGTTGGTATTCTGCATATTCGTAGCTTACTGACGCTTGATAACGGTAAGAAAACTAGCCGTGTTGAAACGGCGATGGACAAGAAGATTTACTTTATCAACCAAAACCAGAAGCTGGAGCGCGCTTTGTCGGCCTTTATCAAGACGCGGCATCACATGTTTATTGTTGTTAACGATTATCGCGAGACAGCGGGTATCTTAACGCTCGAGGATACATTAGAGGCGTTGCTTGGCCGTAAAATCCTCGATGAATTTGATGTAGTTGACGATTTGCGCGTGCTGGCGGCGCGTAATCCGAACAAAAATAATAAGAGTCCATCGGCTACTGACGTTAAATAAGTCAGTAATTTTAGCACTCTTGCACTTCGAGTGCTAACGCGCTATACTATAGCAATATGGCAAAGCGTGACTATTATGAAGTACTAGGTATCAGCAAAAACGCCTCTGAAGACGAAGTCAAGAAAGCTTTTCGTAAGCTGGCTGTCAAGTATCACCCCGACAAGGAAGGTGGCAGCGAAGAGAAATTCAAAGAGATTAACGAAGCTTACGAAGTTCTCAAAGACAAGCAAAAACGCCAACGTTACGACCAGTTCGGTCATGCTGGCGTAGGCGGTTCTGGCGGCGGTGCTGGTTACAGCGGTAATCCTTTTGAAGGTTTTGGCGGTTTCGGCCAAGGCCAGAATATCAATTTCGATTTTGGCGAAGGCTTGGGCGATATTTTCAGTCAGTTTTTTGGCGGGCCGTCCGGGCAATCGCGCCGCAATAGCCGGCCGCGTGGGCGCGACGTTGAAACGCGTGTTACTTTGACTTTCGAAGAAGCGGTGTTTGGTAAAGATGTCGAGATTGCGTTAATGATTAATGACGAGTGTGAGCATTGTCACGGTACGACCGTCGAGCCGGGTTTCGAGATGAAAACTTGTCCAGATTGCCAAGGCGCTGGCCAACGTGTCCGCACAATGAACACTATGTTTGGACCGATTCAACAAGCGGTAGTTTGCGAAACTTGCAAAGGCCGCGGTAAAATACCCGAGAAAGAATGCACAGTTTGTCATGGCTCTGGCGTGCAACGCCGCGAGCAGAAAATCACTGTCAAAATTCCAGCAGGTATTGATGACGGTTCGACGATTCGTTTGCGCGAGCGCGGTGAAGCGATTGCCGACGGCGACCGTGGTGATTTATACATCAATATTCGCGTTAAAGCGCATAAGAAATTTACCCGCGAGGGCGATTTGATTCTTAGCCAAGAACATATTGGTATGGTTGATGCGGCACTCGGTACTGAAATTGACGTTGAGACAGTCGACGGCATAATTACCATGAAGGTACCGGCCGGTACGCAGTCGGGTACTGATTTTAAATTGTCTGGCCATGGTGTCCCGTACCCACGCAGCGAACGGCGCGGCGCCCATATCGTTAGCATTATTGTCGATACACCGACTAAGCTATCTAAGAAGCAGCGTGAACTGTTGGAGCAATTCGAAGCCTCTAAAAAACGCGGTATTTTCTCGTGAGACACAGGCTTTTAACTTGTCATCGTACATAGACGACATGATAAAATAAAAGCATGACTTTTACTATCGTTCTAGCAATAGTCTTTGGCGTGCTGTTTTTGTTGGCATATATGACGCGCCGGCGATTCGGCGTATTGACGCTAGCGCTAGCAGCTGGTTCAATCTTGGCTGATTTGTGGAGTAGCGAGGCAACGCCATACGTTGCTAATCTCGGCATTGTCATCATCCGTCCGCCGTTAGTAGATGTAGTAGCGGTGATATTAACTCTAGCACCTTCACTGATATTATTATTCAGCGGGCCGGCGGCTAGTAACAAATTTCAGCGAATTGGCGGGTCAGTGATATTTGCAGTGTTAGCTGTGGTATTAATGTTTGAGCCGCTAGAAAATGCGCTAGTGGTTGATGAGTTCGGCAAGCAAATCGTCAGCCGTATTAATGCGTCTTATGCCATTATCGTGACTGTGTGCCTGGTGCTGTCGATAATTGATGTGTTGCAAACTCATGTGCGGCGCAACGAATCAAAAAAGAAGAGTAAAGAATAAAGACAGTTAAAAAATAAAAGACCTTCACGCTGAGGAGGTCTTCTTGTTTTTGAAATGGAGGGCCCAGTGAGGCTTGAACTCACGACACCCTGCTTAAAAGGCAGGTGCTCTAACCAACTGAGCTATGGGCCCGAGTGAATCTTACTATACAGTTTGCGGTGAGTCGTGTCAAGCTATGCTACTATCGAAATATGAGATGGTTGGGCGAGCGGCTTCATCCAATGTGGCATATTGCCGCTTTATGCTACGGGCTAGTTAGCGGCGTGGTATTGGCGCAATGGTGGAACGGGGCTAGCTGGTGGTTAATTATTGCGTCCATCCCGCTGATTAGTTTAGCTTTTTGGCAGCGGCGGCTGATTTTGTTAATTTTAACGCTAGGCGCGGGGCTGTTGATCGGACTGGCTCGCGGCTCTAGCAATCAAGCGCAGTTACAGTTATATAAACCGTTGTATGGTCAGTCGGTGCGATTAACTGGAATAGTGCGGGATGACGCAGATAACGTAGCTGGTAGTACTAGACTGCAAATAACTTATATCAAAATGGACGAGACATCTTTACCTGGTCAAATTTGGTTGTCGCTGCGCGGTAATCCAGCAATTAAACGTGGTGATGGACTTGCTTTGCGCGGTGTATTGAAGCCGGGTTTTGGCAATTTCGCGGCAGTATTAGCAAGGGCGAAGCTTGACAGTGTCAAGCGAACAGCTGGTGGCGATCCAGCACTAGAGCTGCGCGATACTTTTGCTGATGGCGTACATAAAGCGGTTGATGATCCAGGAGCTAGCCTAGGGATTGGCTTTTTATTAGGCAAGAAAAGTATGCTGCCAGATGATCTACTAGAGGCTTTGAAGATTGCTGGTCTGACGCATATCATTGTAGCGAGCGGCTACAATTTAACAATTCTGGTACGTTTGGCGCGGCGGCTATTCGCAAAAATATCAAAATATTTAGCGACACTAGTTAGCTGTAGTTTGGTGCTGGGTTTTATCGCTATGACTGGCGCTAGCCCGAGCATGGTGCGCGCCGGGCTTGTTGCCGGATTAAGTTTATTAGCATGGTATGTTGGTCGAAAATTTCATCCAGTTGTTTTACTGGGGCTAGTATCGGCAATAACGGTATTGTGTAATCCGAGTTATGCTTGGGGAGACATGGGTTGGATGCTAAGTTTTGCAGCGTTTGCTGGCGTAATTATTGTGGCGCCAGTGTTGACGGCTTATTTCTTCTCGACTGATAAAGTCTCAGCTATCATTCAAATTTTGTTAGAAACGTTAGCGGCACAGCTGGTAACTGCACCGATTATTATGGCAGCCTTTGGGCAGTTGAGCGTGGTTTCGTTGTTGGCGAATATCCTGGTTGGTCCGTTTATACCGTTGGCGATGCTGCTAACATCAATAGGTGGCGTTAGCGGATTGATTGTTCCAGCGATAGCGCACATCATTGGCTGGCCAGCGCAGATGATGCTTGATGCGATGATTGCAGTAGTGAATTGGTGCGCCGAGCAATCTTGGGCTGCAGTTGAACTGCAAGTACCGTGGTGGATAGCGGCGCTATGGTACGGTTTGATAATTGCGGCAGTGTGGTTCATGAAATGGCGTAGCGGCTATCGACTGCGCGACGCTTCAATAGTGACATAACAGGGCTCATTTGCTATTATATAAGCAAGCATTTATCAATAAACTAACGAGGAGTAGTCATGTCAGGACATAGTAAATGGGCGACAACACATCGTCAAAAAGCTGTTGTTGATGCTAAACGCGGTGCGATTTTCACTAAAATTGGCAACCAGATCGCTATCGCAGCGCGGGCTGGCACTGATCCTACAATGAACTCTAGCCTAGCGATGGCTATCGAAAAAGCTAAGGCGGTAAATATGCCAGCTGCTAATATTCAGCGGGCGATCGACCGGGTTGCCGACAAAAATTCAGCAGCGCTAGAAGAAATTACTTACGAAGGTTATGGTCCTGGCGGCGTAGGGATTATCATTGAAACAGCCACTGATAACCGTAATCGAACTTTGCCAGAGGTGAAATTGGCTTTAACTAAAAACGGTGGCTCAATGGCTGATTCTGGCAGCGTGATGTTTCAATTTGACCGCAAAGGGGTTATTCGGGTGGCAGCAAGCGGCGAAGAAGCATTGTTGCAAGTACTTGACGCAGGTGCCGAAGATGCTGTTGAGGCTGATGGTAAACTAATTGTCTATACTGGCATGAAAGATTTAGCGAGCGTTCGCAAGGCGTTGCTCGATGCAGGTATGACTATCGAGGAAGCCGAGTTGCAATACATTGCCAAAAATGACGTGCCTATCAGCGATGTTGAAACCGCTCGCAAAGTAATAAAAATTATTGACGCGCTCGACGATCTTGATGATGTAGTAAACGTTTATACGAATGCCGATATTACTGCTGATATTAACGATTAGTTGACTTTTAAGCTTACCTTCATGTAGATTATAAGTATACATGGTATTTATAATTGCTAGGAGGCCTGATGCGATGTATAAAACTCGTCATTTTGATAGCAACTATAACTATTCAGCCAGTATTTTCAGGGTTGGCAGCGGCAGATGCTGTATCGACGGCGGCTGTTTCGCCAGATAACACGCTAAGCATTGCAAGCGAAAATAATAGCGATAATTTACCAACCGCTAAACAAGAGGAAAAACTCGGTAAGTCTAACGAGCCGCTAATTAATAAAGAAAACTCTAATTCACTGCCAGCTGCGAACGATGGGAAGACACTCCCGCGGCAGACTGCTGAAAACAAAACCGCTGCCAAGCCTGCTGAAATCCCGCCGTCGGTCCCGTCAAACTCTACTAATGCCAGCGAAACTGTAGATAAAACGACAACATTGCCTTCACCGTTGTTAGCAAAAAATGATGTTGTAGTCTCGGCGTTTAAAACTGATCCAAAATACGGCTATACGGCGATAGAACTTTACAATACTAGTGATAAATTTTTCGATTTAGGACAGATGTCGCTAGAACTACGTTACGCAACAGCGGAAGCTGATTTTGTTTGTAATGCTAAATTGCGAGATTATCTGCGGCCGAAGAGTTATTTAACGCTGTACAGCCCGAACTTGTCGCATACGGATAATGCATTGCTTTTAGCGGGCTGTCCAACTCCAAATAGTGATGCTTTGTATGACAAAGAGATAAATGTTTATCAAGCTGGCCAGCTGGTTGAGGCGGTTCGAATTAACAACACCGATCTCGGCAAATATCAAAATGATATTTGGGAGCGTAAAGGCTGGAGCATGTCTTATCGAACTGGTGTCTTTAAAACTGATTTTCGTAAACGAGCGACTGGCAATATGATATCAAGTGATTTGTACCGTTTGCCGCCGACGCCAACTTTACAGATTCTAGAAATTTTACCGAATCCAGCAGATTGTGCTACGGCTGACCCGAACCTTGCCTGCTATAGCTACGTCAAGGTTAAAAATATTGGTCAAAGCCCAATAGACTTATCGCTATATCGCTTGCGTAGCGGCAACCAAGCGGTGTCAGCTTCTACTAATAATCTTTCGAAGTTATCGGGCACGGTTCTGCCGGGTAAAATCTTTGTTATATCGGGGAAGACGCTGCATCTTGACAAGGCGTCTGGAACAGTGTGGCTGCAAGATGCCAATGGGGTAGTCGACTATAACAACGATGTCGTACCTTACGAGAAAGCCGATAGCGCTGGCAACGAAGGACGTTCTTGGGCGTATGATGCTAGGGACGCTACTTGGCGTTGGGCGACGCCGAATCCAGGTAGCGAGGGTAATGATTTTACGCCTAAACTTAATTATGGTAAGGGTAGCCTGAAAGCGTTGTCGGCTAAACCAAAAATAAAAATATTGAAACCATGCCGCGATGATCAGTATCGCAGCGAAGAGACTGGCCGCTGCCGCAACATTGTTCAGAACAAGAAAAAAACTGTTGCCTTGAAACCTTGCAAAGAAGGTCAATATCGCAGCGAGGAGACCGGGCGTTGTCGCTCAATTGCCAAGGCGGCTGCAGCCGTTCTGAAGCCGTGTAAAGAGGGCCAATTTCGTAACCCAGAAACTGGCCGCTGTAAGAAGATTGCTTCTGTTGACGATTTACCCAAACCGTGTAAAGAAGGCTGGGAACGCAATCCTTCAACTGGACGCTGCCGCAAAATCAAGAAAGCTAGTAATACATTAGCGGCTTATCCAGTGCAGCCAGTAACAGTCCAGCAAACTAATCCAGCAGTGTGGTGGACGATTGGCGGACTGGCCTTGGCGGGTGTTAGTTATGGTGTCTGGGAATGGCGCGTTGAAATTAAGCGCGGCTTGAGAAAAGCTATTCGATTTGGCAGGAAGTGATCCATATCAGCATGCGAATCATCGGAATTGATCCTGGTACAGGTATTCTCGGATTTGGCGTAATTGATGTCAACGGTGGTAGAACGAGGCTGGTTACGGCTGGAGTGATCACTACGCCAGCACACACGCCGCTGCCAGATCGCCTTGAAGAGATCTACTCGGGTTTAACCGATATTATTAAAGAGACGCAGCCGGATGTTATGTCGGTTGAGAAACTGTTTTTTACTAAGAATATTACGACAGCAATCAGTGTCGCCGAGGCGCGCGGCGTAGCAATATTGACAGGTCGCCAAGCGAAATTGCCAATTCACGAATACACGCCGAATGAAATCAAAAAATCAATCACTGGTTACGGTGCCGCTAAAAAGCCGCAAATTCAAGAAATGGTGCGTATTCAGCTAGGGTTGCAAGAGGTGCCGAAGCCTGATGATTGCGCTGACGCATTGGCGGCAGCTTTAACGCATGCGTTTATGAGCCGTATTGAAGCGTAAGGTGATATAATGGTAGGTGATGCAGATACAAAAGCAACCGCCGCGTTTATCGCGCTACGCTAACATAGGTCGTAAGAAATCTCTAGTTCGTAAGATTCATCGCCAGCCGACGGGTAAGTTCGGTAAACTTGTCGCTTGGTGGCAAGGATTGTCGCGCAAGCAGAAGGTTGCCGTTGTTGGCGGTCCTATTCTAGCAATTATGATTATCATACCAGTGGTAACATACATCATGCTGGCTAATGATATCCGCGACGTTGAACGTTTGATGAACCGTAATAATACCGGAATCGTTCTAAAAGACAAAAATGGTAAGACTTTTTATAGTATTGGTCGGGCTGAGAAACGCAATATCGTGAAACTCGATCAGATATCTGATCATATGAAGAATGCTTTGCTGGCGAGCGAGGACAAGGATTTTTATAAACATGGCGGATTTAATCTTTTTAGTATCGCTAGGGCGGCAGTGACGCGGCATGGTGGCGGCTCGACCATCACTCAGCAATTAGTTAAGAACACTCTACTAAGCGATGAGCATAGTTTAATGCGTAAATATCAGGAATTTTTCATGTCGATTGCTGTCGAGCAAAACTATTCTAAAGACGAAATTCTCGACATGTATCTCAATTCGGTCTATTTTGGTGAAAACGCTTTTGGTATAGAGGATGCGGCTAAGACTTATTTCAATAAAACACCGAAAGAACTAACTCTGGCAGAAAGCGCTATGCTGGTTGGTGTATTGCCGGCACCGAGCAGCTACTCGCCGATTAGCGGCAGTGCTGAATATGCTAAAGAACGGCAAAAAACGGTACTCAGTCGAATGGTAAAAGAGGGCTACGTCACCGAAGCGCAAAAAACAGAGGCTTTAGCCCAGCAATTGGCCTACGCGCCGCCGTCAACGCAGAATGATAGCGTGGCGCCGCATTTTGCTGAAATGGTGGTAGCTGAGCTCAGCGATAAATATAGCTCTAAAAAAGGCGGCTACGAAAAAGATGGCTACGAAAAAGTTATGCGTTCTGGCTATCAAGTCACAACGACGCTAGATATTGATATGCAGAATACCCTCAAAGACAACATTAACAAGCAAATGAGGCATATTAACCGAATGGGCGGCTCTAATGCCAGCGGAGTTGTCGTTGATCCAACGACTGGTGAAGTTCGAGCTTTGGTTGGCAGTGCCGATTATAATAATGAAAAATGGGGCAAGGTTAACATGGTAACGACTAGGCGCCAGCCAGGTTCTAGCTTCAAGCCGATTTATTACGCAGCAGCATTGGCAGACGGCGTGATTACGCCAGCGACTATTTTGCAAGATAAAGTTAAGGATTTCGGCGGCGGCTATGTGCCGCGCGATGCCGATAAAAATGAAGCTAGCCGCGGCGGTAGTGCTACGGTGCGCCAAGCACTTAACTGGTCGCTTAATATCCCGAGCGTTGAGGTTATGCAAAAATACGGCATTTCTCGTTCAGTAACAGCTGCTAACAGTATGGGCATTTCCTCTATTAAGAAAGGCGATCACGGCTTATCGTTGGCGCTTGGTTCAGCCGAGGCATCTTTGCAGGATATGGTGCATGCTTATACTGCTTTCGCTAATAGCGGCAAGCAATATGATATTACTAAAATTACTCAGATTGACGATAAATACGCTAAAACAATCTACAAACACGAGGGCAAGTATAAGCAAGTTATTAGCGCTCAGGGGGCTTACCTAATCTCAGATATTCTTAGCGACAGGACAACTCGCGCACGCATCTTTGGTTCGTCAATTACGGTTAACGGTAATCATACTGTTGCTGTTAAAACTGGTACTACCAACGACAACCGCGATGCTTGGACGATTGGCTATAATCCGCAATATGTTGTTGGTGTTTGGGTTGGCAATAATGATAACTCTGCTATGATTAGCGGTGGTAGCGACATGGCTGGGCCGATTTGGAAGAGTACGATGACGTCGCTATTGTCAGGCAAGCCAGATGTTAAATTCACTCTGCCGAGCGGTATCGTTCAGCGCGCTGTCTGTAAGGACAAGGGCGGCTTGGCGGCGAAAGCCGGTGCTAATACTTATAATGAATACTTTATGAGCGGCGCTTTGCCGACTGAATCGTGTAATTCTGAGCCAACTAAAGTATCTGTTTGCAACCTCTCTACCGGCAAGATTGAAACTATCGATGAGGACAAGTTTGACTCGACGAAATATTCAAAAGATACTGCTAATTGTAAGGCGCCGACGATTACCGTTTGTAACCTCTCTACCAGCAAGGTTGAAACTATCGACGAAACTAGCTTTAACTCGACAAAATACTCGAAAGACACTGCTAACTGTAAAAGCACAAATGCTAAAGTTGCAGCCTGTGATCTCAAGACAGGCTCAGTGGTTATGGTCGATAAAAGTAAAATCGACGGCGTGAACTACAGTAAAGATACCGGCAATTGTGCGGCTGCTGGCGGAAACGATAATAGTGGCGGTAGCTCGGGCGATTCTGGCGGTAGCAATAATGGCGGCAATAATAGTAATAATCCTGGCGGTAACGCTACGTCGCCATAGCTGATTATGATAGCTCATCTTTCTGGTGCGATCGCTGAAAAGTTTGGCGCGGGCAGTGTCGTGGTTGATGTTCACGGCGTCGGTTACGAAGTTAGCGTGTCGGCTGGTGATTTTGAGGCGGTGGCGCTGAATCAAGACGTCAAGTTTTATACCTACCACCATGTGCGCGAGCAGGCGGAAGAGTTGTTTGGTTTTTCTAGTTTGGCTGCAAAAAAGCTGTTTGAAATGCTGATTACTGTTCAGGGCGTCGGTCCGAAAGCAGCGTTAGCAATTCTCAGCTTGGGCGATGCGGAACAGGTACGCAACGCCATTGCCAACGCTGACAGTGCTTTTGTGCAAAAAGCTGCTGGTATTGGCAAAAAAACTGCCGAGCGGGTGGTGGTTGATCTGAGCGATAAGGTTGGCTTGCCAGCGCATTACGGTCGAGCGGACACCCCGGTCCAAACTGAATTGAATACTTCTGACGAAGCTTTAGAAGCGCTGATGGCGCTAGGCTATACCTTGGCTGACGCCACTAAGGCTCTGGAAAATGTTGATACTAACTTACCGACGGCGCAGCGGGTGACGGAAGCACTGAAGGGATAAAACGGCTTAATTTATGGCAATTCAAAGAATAGTCGATACCAGTTCGCACGATGATGACGCCGAGGAGCAGCGGATTGAAGTCAGTCTGCGTCCGCAGAGTTTTAATGAATATGTTGGCCAGGAGCGATTGAAGCGTAATCTGCGGTTGGCGATTGAGGCGGCGAAGAAACGCGGCGAGCCGCTGGATCATGTGTTACTCTACGGCCCGCCAGGATTGGGCAAGACGACGATGGCGACGGTGATCGCTAACGAGATGGGTACGAACCTGCGCATCACTAGCGGCCCGGCCATTGAAAAGGCGGGTGATTTGGCGTCGATTTTGACCAATTTGGCGGACGGCGATATTTTGTTCATTGATGAAATTCATCGCCTCGGCCGGGCGGTGGAGGAGATTTTGTATTCGGCGATGGAGGATTTCAAGCTGGATATCGTCATCGGCAAAGGACCAGCGGCCCGGTCGATTCGGCTGGACTTGCCGCGGTTTACGGTCATCGGTGCAACGACGCGGACAGGCAGTTTGGCAGCGCCGCTGCGCGATCGGTTTGGGCATATTTACCGCCTGGAGTTTTATGAGCCAGAGGATATCGCTAAAATTGTGACGCGGAGTGCGGCTATCCTGGAGTCGTCAATTCGGCATGAAGCAGCGAACTTATTGTCAACACGGGCCCGCTTGACGCCGCGTATCGCCAATCGCCTGCTCAAGCGCGTGCGCGACTATGCCGACGTCAACGGCGATGGCATAATTGATGTAAAAACGACAACGAGTGCGCTAGAAATGCTGGAAGTGGATGAGCTGGGCTTGGATCCAGCTGATCGCAATTTACTACAATCAATCCTGGAAAATTATGGCGACAATCCGGTGGGACTAACCACCATTGCCGCCCTGACTGGCGACGAAGCGACGACGATTGAGGATTTTTATGAACCGTATTTACTGCAAATTGGCTTCATTGAACGCACGCCGCGCGGCCGCCGGGTGACGATTAAGGCGAAGCGGCATCTCGGCAATACAGGGAATTTATAGTATACTACAAGTAGTATAAACGAGGAGGTATCATGGACGATGACGATAGCCGCAGACCAGTTGCTTACGACGCTGAAGGACGTCCGTTATACACAGCTTCACAGCAGCAAGAGCAGGCTACTGGTGCAGAATCGGCTGTGCAGCAGACCAACCCAGTATCAGTCACCGAATCTGGCAAGCAGGTCGTGCATGTGGCGCGCTCAACCGAGCCGATTCCGGTTCATATTTCCGAAGAGACACGCCGCAAGCACGAGGAATCATGCCGCCTCTATCCGTGGCTTAATCTCAGCGAACACGAGTATGTTATCCGAATGATTCCGCGGCACAGTATCGGTATTTGGGGTCCGACGATAGCAATGATGCTTGCGATTATTTTGGTGTCAGTTTTCATGTTTTGCTACCCTGATATTGCTAAGCTGATTGGCTTGGCGCAATCAATGTATCCGCAGGTTATTTTGATTTGCTTGATGGTGATTATTTTATTCGGTATCGGTTTGTATATAGCGATTTGGGTATATATGCAAAATCGCTTTTTCCTGACCAACGAAAGTGTTATTCAAGAAATTCAAATAAGCTTGTTTTCAAAACGCGAACAAACAGTTAGCCTGATGAATATTGAGGACTCTAGCTACTCGCAAAAAGGTATTCTACAAACTTTATTTAATTACGGCTCGATTCGGTTAAGTACCGAGGGCGACGAAACAACCTATCGCTTTAGCTATGTTGCTGATCCAAAAAACCAAGTAGCGATTCTTAATAATGCCGTTGAGGCGTTCAAGAATGGCCGCCCAGTTACGAATGATGACTAGCTGATTATTTCTTGTGATCGCGATTAGTCTTGGTGTAAGTATCTTCACGCTCCATTGAACTGCGTAGCGTGTAGCCAGTGCATCGATTCTCGTTATTGCAACCTGTTGATTCGTAGACGTAGCTGCTGCCACTATTGCCAAGTTTTTTGCCTTTCGGATCAGTGAAAAGAGCAGGGTCGACGGTGCGCAGCGTTTTGCTGTCAATCGAAGCCGGATAATAGCCGTTTTTAGCGTAGAAATACTCTTCCAATCCGTAATACATCGCGTTGATAGCGACTTTACGCTGATTGTCGCGAGCAGTGGCATCAATAGTTGCTTTTTCATTAAAAAATAGCCAGCTGCCAACTCCAAGTAAAACTATCACCAGTAAAAGTTCAATAACTGTGAAGCCGTTTTGTTTCATACTTACCATTATACCAAAAACTGCGTCGCTCATGTATAATTAAAGATATCAGCAAGAAAGGGGAGATATGGCGAAGAAAAGCGAACCAAAAACATCTGCAGATAAGCCAGCGGCTGACGATGGCAAGTTAAAGGCGTTGGGTTTGGCGATGGAGCAGATTACCAAGCAGTTTGGCGACGGCTCAATCATGAAGCTAGGAGAGGCTAAAAAAGTTGACGTCGAGCTATTGCCAAGTGGTAGTCTGAGCTTAGATTTGGCGCTGGGCGGCGGTTATCCGAAAGGTCGAATTATCGAGATTTATGGTCCAGAGTCGAGCGGTAAGACAACCTTGACGCTGCATGCTATCGCCGAAATGCAAAAACAAGGCGGGACGGCAGCCTTTATTGATGCTGAGCATGCACTTGATCCAGCATATGCTAAACGGCTTGGCGTTGACACTGATAATTTGCTAGTATCGCAGCCCGACAATGGCGAGCAAGCGCTGGAAATTGTCGAAACGCTTGTGCGCTCAAATGCCGTTGACCTAATAGTAGTTGATTCGGTAGCAGCGTTGGTGCCGCAAGCTGAAATTGACGGTGACATGGGTGATTCACACATGGGCTTACAAGCACGATTAATGAGCCAAGCACTACGCAAACTAACCGGTATTATTAACAAGTCGAAGGCTACGGTAATCTTTATTAATCAAATCCGCATGAAAATCGGTGTGATGTTCGGCAACCCCGAGACAACTACTGGCGGTAATGCGCTTAAGTTTTACGCATCGGTGCGAGCAGACATTCGCCGAATTGGGCAAATCAAGGACGGTGATGAAATTCGCGGCAATCGCACGCGCGTCAAAATCGTCAAGAATAAGATTGCGCCGCCATTCCGCACGGCTGAGTTCGATATCATGTATAACGAAGGTATTAGCAAGACGGGTGATGTTGTCGATCTGGGCGTTCAGTACGGAATTTTGGGCAAATCTGGAGCGTTTTATAAGTATAATGATGCAACAATCGGCCAAGGTCGCGAAGCTACTAAAAAATACTTGAAAGAAAATCCAGAAGTCCTGGCTGAAATTGACGCTAAAGTTCGCGAAAAAGTTGCCGAACCAGAACCGAAAGATTAGAAGTAAAAAGAAAACAGCCTGCTAGAAGTATATTCATTCGAGCTGGGTTTAGTGGTGTAGTATCTTTGAATACTATGATAATTTATGCAAACTATAGTAGCTTGCTAGTCGGTAAATGGCCGCTTTTTCAGCTATAATAATGATATGGTCCAGCAGCAAGAACGATATACTGTGACGTCGCTTTCGCCGCAAGTTCGCGATTCGGATCGCGTCAATGTGTATATTGATGGCAAATATTATTTTAGCCTGGATATTTCGCAGGTTGTTGATCTTAGAATTAAGGCTGGCCAGGTTTTATCGAAAGAGGAGCTAGCTAGCCTCAAGCAGGAAAGCGAATTCGGCAAGCTGTATGCTCGCACTCTTGAATATGTATTGATGCGGCCGCGCAGTAGCAGTGAAGTACGCGATTACCTTTACCGTAAAACATTGGCTCGTAAATATAAAAATAGAAAAACTGGTAAGTTAGCGGAAAAGCCAGGTGTCGCTAAAACTGTGGCAGAGCGTGTTTTTGCGAAGCTGCAAGCGCGCGGTTACATTGACGATCAGAAATTTGCTAACTGGTGGGTTGAGAATCGACATCAGATTAAAGGCGTATCTATGCGAAAACTGCGTAGCGAATTGGCGGCAAAAGGTATAGCACAGACAATCATTGATTCGGTAATCGCAGATTCGTCGCGTAATGATCCCAGCGAGCTGACTAAAGTTATTGCTAAAAAACGCTGGCGTTACTCTGATGAGCAAAAGTTCATGCAATATCTAGCGCGCCAGGGATTTAGCTTTGATGATATCAAAACCGCTTTGCGCCGAGAAGATTGCTAATCAATATCTGAATTCTGTCGAGCCTGCTTTGGTTTGCGGAACGGATTGATATAGCTACCGACTACTTCATGGAGTTCTGGCTCGGGGGCTTTAGCTTGGGAATGAACGACAATTGAATCGTTATTGATCTCGATAATCTGGCTGCGATGTACCAAAATCTCAGTATCATTGAAACTACGCAGTAGTGGCCGCTTGACCGACAGCTGCATAATAAGAAACTGCGTGGTATCTATTGTGAAGTCGATGACTTTACCAAGTTTATGGCGTTTTTCATCAAGTACTAGTTTGCCGATGATATCAAACTTTAGCTGGTAGACGTCGTTGACGCGCACAACGTCGGCCGGAGCTATGAATTGGTCGATGTCGTCGACAATGAAGCCCATATTACTCAGTTCGCGGACATCGCTAAGCAACATCAGCGCGGGGTGTTGCTGAACTAGCGGCCCTGACACTTCGAAGGCGATAATTTGCAGATTGGCGGGATTAATGATTGCGCGGGTTGTGCGCGCTACCTTGCCGCCAGTTTGAATGCTGAATATTTCTGCATTGAGTACCGCTGAACCGAGCAAAATCATAGACTAAAACGGGTTTGTCCTATCGTTGGCTGGCGGCGGTGTGCTCGGTGCATTGCCAGCTGATTTTAGCTTGCGGATGCGTTTGATGGTAGTATCATCAAAACTAGCGGAGGTGCTAGCTTGCGGTTCTTCTGCTGGCGTAGTGAGTGTTTGGTAGAGTAGGATGGTAGCAACTGACAATCCGCCAGCAGCTAACATGAAAAACAATAAAAAGTGATACCGGCCAAAGAATTTAGCTGTCTTTGCGCCGAGAATGCGAAATGCGTCTGAGACTTCCATTATTTTGTATATACCTCCAGAGTTAGTGCGCTAACTGTGATGCCGTTGTTGTCGTCTTTGGCTAAGGCCAGGTTAGAAATTTGCATCCGGAAAAGCCCTTGTTCTAAAGAGCGCAAGAAAATGTACGCTTGCTCATAGGATACCGGATTACTCAAGTTAACAGTAGCGGTAACCGATTTGAAGCCGTCTGGCGCTGGTTTTTTAGCGTTTTTAGCAGTGCTAGACGACGATGAGCTTGATGAGCTGCTGGATTTACTTTCATTTGCTGAAAAATCGATTGAAGCGATTTTAATACCAGCGCTATTTGCGTGATTTTCGATGTCGCTGACAATTTGATCTTGATAATGATATTTCTTGCTGGTCGAGACAATTTGTTCGGCGCGCTTTACGTCGTTTTTGCTGTTGTCTAGTTTCGATTTGAGGCTTGAAAGGGCTTGTAATTCGTTGCTAGAGGCTTGCGCTTCGGTATTGAGTTTGCGGGTTTCCTCTGCATATTTAACAATCTCTTGGTGTCCGAAGACGAAACTGCCTGCGCCCGCTGCCGCAATAACTAGTAGGCTCACGATAAGCAAAATGCGGAATGTAGTTGGTTTTAGAACGAATTTCATGGCAGTACCTTCTTTGAATAGATTACAGTGTAATTTGCCTGAAATGTATTGTCGCCAATTTCGTGCGTAGCGTTTGATAGGCTAACACTGTCAAAAACTTTAACTTTGTTGATAGACGTCTCTTGCAAGCTATTTTTGACTTCAATGGCTTGCGCGTACGAACTGACGTGGGTTTGAATTTGCACAGAAGCGGTTCCAAAAGTCGTCGGGTCGATTGATATGCCAGTGAGCGAGGCGCCGTTTGGCAACCTCCTAGCAATCGCATTTAGAATATCAGTATATGGCGCTTGAGTGTCAAGAATGTATTTTGCTACCCGCAGGTTAGAGCGATACTTTTCGGCATCGCTCTTAACCGAGCTGAAGGCTGAAGATTTACTTTGATTGTCATTTATGGTTTCTCTACTGGCAGACTGGTTGAATACTAGCATAAAATACGAGCTGATTAGCTCAACTACAATAATCACAACAACTATCAGCGACATGACAACATAACGCATCAAAATTGAGTTAGCCCGGGCGGCCTTAATTTGCTTGCGTTCTTCGGGTGAAAGTAGGTTGATCATTTTTTTACCTCCGATGGCCGTACGCTAGCCAGACCAGCGACGGTGATGTAACGCGGGCGAAACTGGCGGTGCGGTTTCTCAAGCGACCCGAAATCAAGATCTTGCCACGGGCTAGCGACGCGGGCCGGTAAAATGAAAGCGTTAGTAAAGTATTCGCCGATACCTGGCATGTTTGCACCGCCGCCAACGATAAGAATTTGCTCGATTTTTTTATCCTCCGAAATACGTTCGCTGTAGTAACGGATGACCTTTTTGGCTTCTCCGACGATACGACCGAGGCTTGGTTTGAGGGCGGCTTCAATTTTGTCATGATCATCGCTTTGCCCGAGGCCGTTGAGGACTTTATACTGGTGAGCTTTTTCTAGCGACACTTGCATTTTACTAGCGATATCTAGAGTGAAGTTATTGCCGCCGACATTAGCCGAACCGGTAATGAGAATTGCTGAATCTTCCAGGACGGCAATATCGGTACTGGTGGCGCCGACGTCGATAACTAGCGTGGTACGATTGCCTTCCTCGGTTTTGGTCAGGATGCGGGCGACCGCATTCATGCTCGGTTCAACGGCAACTGGACGCAGATCGACTTCCTTGGCAACTTGCGTAACTGTATCAACCAGCGCGCGCGGTGCGGCCGAGACGACAACCATCAGGGTCTCTTTGGTGCGCTTAATAATTTCGTAGTCAGTGTATAACGAGTCTGACGGTATTGGTATATAGCGTTCGACTTCTAGCTGGGCAGCGCTGGCAATATGCTTTTCTTCGCTTGCTGGTAGAGTAAAAGTGCGCGAATAAGTGCGGCTCGTCGGCAAGCCAATTACTACGTGGTTAGAAGGCAGAGAGCCGATAATGCGATCTCGAAACATATTGGCTATGTGCTCGCGCAGATACTCGTGGTCGTCGGTGTCGAGCGCCTCCTGTGTCTTAACCGGGTCAAGATCGACCGAGCCGTAGCCGCGAACGTCAGCGTGTTTCTGGTTGATGGCCATGACTTTAACACCAGTATAATTGATGTCGAGTCCGATGATCGGTTTGTCTTTGAAAAATAGTTTTACCATGGATGCCCTTTTCTATATACAGTATAGCATAAGTTTTATTGTTTAATACTCGTTGATAAGCCGGCAATTGGCATCATAACGCTAGCGGCAATTAGCCCCACCATGCCGCCCATCAGCACGATCATTACCGGTTCAATAATTGAGCCGATACTATCGATGGCGACATCAACTTCTTCTTCGTAAAAGTCGGCTACTTTGACTAGTACGACGTCGGTTTGGCCAGTTTCTTCGCCGACGGCTAGCATCTGCGAGACGATTGGCGGGAATAATCCAGTTTTTTCGATGATTGTTGATAAGTTTTTGCCGTTTTCGACTTCCTTGGCAGCTTTTAGCAGAGCTTCCTCGTAAACAACATTGCCGACTGAATGCGAAGTGACTTCAAGCGATTCTAGAACAGCCGCGCCAGACCCCATGAGCGCCGAAAACGTACGAGCAAAGCGGGCGACAGCTACTTTCTGAATAATGCTACTAATAGCTGGTATCTTGAGGACAAAACGGTGAAAAGTGTGTTTGCCAGCTGTAGTATTCAGCCAGCGCCGCAAGAAGTAAACGATAGCGATTAGTACTGGTATCAGCAAGTATCCTTTAGTCGTCAAAAAACCGCTAATTGACAGCATTACTTGAGTCAAAGCTGGTAGTTCGGCATCCTCGCCACCAAACCCTTTAATCATTTCGCCGATTTGCGGGATGACAAACACCATTAAAACCAAAAAGGCCATAATAGTAATAACCAGCAAAACTAACGGATAAGTCATCGCTCCTTTAATTTTTTTGCGGATGCCAGCACTTTTTTCTTGCTGAATAGCTAGACGCCTAAGGATATCGTCAAGAATACCGCCAGCTTCGCCAGCACGCACCATATTGACATAAACATCGTTAAAAGTAGCTGGATGTTTGCTCAGGGCGTCGGCTAGCTGCATACCAGATTGAACGTCTTTAATGATGTCGCCAAGGACTGTCTTGAGGGCTGGACTATCAGTGTGATCATGTTGCGAAGAAAGTGCTCGCAGCAACGGCACGCCAGCGCTAACCATGGCGCTCATCTGGCGGGTGAACATCACGATGTCGTCGGTTTTAACTTTTTTCTTACCACCGCCAAAACTAATACTGGCTAGTCCTTTCTTTTCAAGCGAGTCAATACTGAGCGGTGACAAGCCTTGCTTGGTTAGAGCAGATAAAGCTCCAGGTCGATCGCTAGCCTCGATGTTGCCTTGGATGACATCGCCAGACTTATTAGTTGCGACATAAGAGAAAGATGCCATTAGGATTCCCTCGTAACACGCAGCACCTCGTCGAGCGTAGTGTTGCCGCGTAATGTTTTAACTAATCCATCAGATTGCATTGTAATCATTCCCTCCTTGATTGCTTGATCTTGAATCTGGTTGCTAGTGGCGTCGGAAGTTATCATTTTTTGAATTTCGCGCGACATGCCCAACACTTCGTAAATACCGACGCGCCCCTTGAAGCCGACGTGTCCGCACTCGTCGCAGCCGCCTGGGTGCGCTCGCCAGAGGGTGCGAATAGTAGTCTCGTCGGTGCCAGCTGGTGTGTCGCCGCCGACTTTTTGCTCGATGGCTTGTAATTCTAGATCATGAATATGTGCAAACGTTTGGTCTGGACGCAGATTGAATAGCGAGACTATTTCGTTGATTTCGTCTGGCGTCGGTACGTATTGTTCGCGGCAGTTCATGCACAGTCGTCGTACTAAGCGCTGCCCAACGACTGCTTTGACTGTTGAAGCGATCAAAAATGGCTCGATACCCATATCTAATAAACGTGGTAGACAGGTTGCCGCATTGTTGGTGTGCAAGGTTGAAAACACCAAGTGCCCAGTCAGCGCCGCCTGTACGCCTAGGTTGGCTGTCTCGCCGTCGCGAATCTCGCCGACCATGATGATGTTCGGATCTTGGCGCAGCAGTGCTCGCAACCCCGAGGCGAAAGTCATTCCAGCTTTGGCGTTGGTTTGGGTTTGGTTGACGCCGGGGATTTTGTATTCGACTGGATCCTCAATAGTCGAGATATTAACTTCCGGCGTGTTTAGCATAGATAGTACTGAAAATAAGGAAGTAGACTTGCCGCTACCAGTTGGTCCGGTTACTAGAATCATGCCGTTTGGTTCGGCAATAGCGTTATTTATGATGGCTAGCGATCTGCCCCAATAACCAAGTTGTTGCAACGTGATTGCTTGATTGGACTCGTCGAGAATTCGCATAACGACTTTTTCGCCATCGGTGATAGGCAGAGTGCTGACGCGTAATGCATATTGTTTGCCGGCGACTTTAATTTTGAAGCGGCCATCTTGCGGCACTCGTCGCTCGTCGATTTTTAGATTAGATAAAATTTTGATACGGCTAACCAATGCATTAAGGACGTTGCGCGGTAATTGGTTGACTTCTTTAAGTACGCCGTCGATGCGGTAGCGTATTTGCACGAAATTTTCCCGCGGCTCGATGTGAATATCTGAGGCCTGAGAACGGATAGCATATTCTAACAGCAAATTGACGGTTTGGGCGATTGGTGAATCCTCGGCGACATCAGCTTCGGAAACTTTCTGGTCCGAGCCGTCATCTTCACGCTGCACATCAATAACTTCATTAAGTTCTTGATTAACGTCGCCGCGATAGTTCTCTAGACACTGCAAAATATTAGAATGCGGCGCAATATAGATTTTAGTATTGCTACCGATTTCTTTCTCGATGAAATTAGTAGCCAGCACATCATCTGGATCGTCCATCGCCAAGTGCATGGTGCCGTCTTCGTCAATTTGAAAAATAACAGCATTGTATTGGCGGGCGATACGCTCTGGAATGCGATTAAGCACTTCTGTTGGAATGTTGCGCGGATCGACCTCAACATAAGGTATGTCGGTGTATTGTGCAAAAAGCTTTGTTAAATCAGTTTCAGATATTAGTTTCGAATCTAGCACAATATTTTGCAGCGGTCGCGAAGAACGTTCTGCCTCTTCTATTAGCGGCTTGAGAGTTTCTTCGGTCGCAATATTATTACGCGTCAGAATCTTGACTAGAGTATTATTTAGGATCCTCATAATTCTTATGCTAATTGTAGCGCATTTTATTTGGAAAAGCTATCATTGCAGCGCGGATTGGTAAAGGACGGGTGAATCAAGTATAATAACAGAGATATGAAGCGAACTTTGAATACACAGACGGCGCAACTCGCCGGCGAAAAAATTTCAGTTAGCGGCTGGGTACACTCGCGCCGCGATCACGGCGGGTTAATTTTTGTTGATTTGCGTGATCATACAGGTTTATTGCAACTAGTTTTTAATTCCGATGATCCGGAAATGTTTTCACTTGCTGAGGAGCTGCGCGACGAATTTGTCATTCGCGCTGAAGGCATGGTGCGCGAACGCGCGGCTGGGCTAAAGAATGATAAAATTCCGACTGGCGCAGTTGAATTGGTGGTCGAGAGGTTGACGTTACTTAACCGAGCCGAAACCTTGCCAATCCAGCCATTTGCTGAGGAAAATCAGGCAGGCGAGGACTTGCGTTTTAAGTATCGTTACCTCGACCTGCGCCGTCCAAAGATGCAGGAGATGCTGCAAAAACGCGCTGAGATGTACCGACGGATGCATCAGTATATGGATACTCGGGACTTCATCGAGATTCAGACGCCGATTTTGGCAAATTCCAGTCCCGAGGGCGCGCGTGATTTCCTGATCCCGAGCCGTTTGCAGGAAAATAAGTTTTACGCTCTGCCGCAGGCACCCCAGCAGTTCAAGCAGCTGCTGATGGTTGGTGGTGTGCCGCGGTATTACCAGCTGGCGGCGTGTTTTCGCGATGAAGATCCGCGAGCCGATCGACTGTACGGCGAGTTTTACCAGCTGGATCTGGAGATGAGCTTTGTTGAAGACGGTGAGGAAGTTCGCCAAGAAGTTGAGCCGTTGATGCAGCAACTCGCGACTGATTTTGCGGGCAAGAAATTGCTGGATTTGAGTAGTCTCGCGGTTGGTGACGGCAGTCCAATTCCGCGCATTTCCTATCGCGACGCCATGGAGACGTATGGCTCGGACAAGCCGGACTTGCGCTTTGGTATGGAGCTGATTGAGCTGACTGATGTGTTTGCCAACACTAAATATGATAAATTCAAGAACGTTGAGTGTATCAAGGCGATTTGCGTGAAAAACGGTGTCAATCTCAGCCGTAAGCAAATCAAACAGTTTGAGGATATTGCTACAAGTGAGGGTGCGGGCGGCTTACCCTACATTAAATATGTTAAAATAAAACATCCCGACGAGGCACGGGGATATGTAATCCCGATCACTAGTAGTGATTTTTATGGCTATGATGCGATTTCGCCAGTGGCAAAACACTTGTCAGACGAAGAACATCAATTGCTTATAGAGAAAATGAACCCTGATGGCGATGACGTTGTCTTCTTTGGTACTGACACACGCTCGGTCGTCAACGCCGTACTTGGTCGTCTGCGAAACGAATTTGCTGCCCACTTCGACCTGAAAAAATCGAATGAGGTAGCCTTGGCTTGGATTATCGACTTTCCGTTCTATGAATGGGATGACCGCGGCAAGAAGCTTGACTTTGGCCACAATCCGTTCAGCATGCCAAAAGGTGGCTTGCAAGCCTTGGAAGCTGCTGCCACTGATGCTGATAAATTGGCAATTGTCGCTGATCAATTCGACATGGTGATGAACGGTTACGAAATTTGTTCTGGCGGTGTGCGTAACCACAACCCAGCGGTGCTATACAAAGTATTCGATTTGCTCGGCTTTAGCGAAAGCTACGTCGAAGAAAAGTTTGGCGCTATGCTAGGCGCCTTCAAATACGGTGCACCGCCACACGCTGGCTGTGCCTTTGGTGTTGACCGTATCCTCATGGAGCTCATCGACGAAACGAACGTCCGCGAAACCTTGGCCTTTCCAAAGAACGGCTCGGGCGTCGACGTGATGATGGATTCACCGTCAACGGTTGACCCAGCGCAGCTAAAGGAATTGGGATTATGAGCGCAATGTACGATCGACACGAAGTTAGCGT